>Ga0209069_10001829_pt1 | contig 10971 bp, 7 predicted proteins | sample Str013_2_FD_187202 | JGI IMG/M metagenome (GOLD analysis project Ga0209069, IMG submission 187202) | Freshwater sediment microbial communities in response to fracking from Pennsylvania, USA - Straight Creek_MetaG_SC_2013 (SPAdes) (version 2) | ecosystem: Environmental > Aquatic > Freshwater >...
AGGTCGACCATCATCGACACTCGAGCGCTGGCGCTGTGAAGGCCGAGGGCCCGATTACGTGAAAGAAGAGGGAGGAGTGCGATACCATCAGGAGCATCTGCGGGAATACATCCGCAGAAACACGCGGACATCTTCCGTGCGAGCGCTCGTGGAGACCAAGCGTGGACCTTTTTAAGAGACCTGGCCACCCATACTGGTGGTATGACTTCACGATCCGCGGGGAACGTTTTCGCGGATCAACCAAAGAAACCCGCAAAACTGCCGCTTCTGAGAGGGCAGCAAGGCTTTTGGCAGCAGTTGCTGAAGGCAAAACACAAACTAGCAAAAGAGCCCCGGTGCTGTCGGTGTTCGTTGTGCGATTCATGTCTTATGTTGACAATGCGAAGCTTGCGGCGAAGTCCAAGAGCTATCTCCGGAACGGATGGCGTCTCCTGGAGCAGACAGGCATTGCGAGCATGAAGATGGATCGCATCACTGCAGAAGACGTGGACGCGCTGGCCTTTCCTGGCGGCCCGTATAACGTCAACTGTGCCCTGAAGACCCTACGCCGGATGCTGCACAAGGCAGAAGAATGGGGGTTGATTGCGAAGGCCCCCAAACTGAAGTTGATGAAAGAACTCGGCCGCACTCTCAGGCTGGATCAAGAGGCGGAACGCAAGCTGTTGGCTGCTGCCGACCGTTTGCTAGAGAGCGGCAAGTGGACTCCCAAAATGCACGCCACTTTCCGCGACGTGGTTGTTCTCGTCCGGGATACCGGGATGCGCAACAAGAAAGAGCTCTTTTGTGCGCGCATCGAGGACGTGGATTGGAACAACCGTGTGTTTTTCATTCCCGATAGCAAAACCGAAAACGGCCGGAGGTTCGTTCCACTCAGTGATCGCGTTCTGGATTTGCTGAAGGGTCGCTGCGGGGAACGGCGCGAGGGCTGGATCTTCCCGGCCTTCTCAGCTTCCGGACATTTGATAACCGTGGACAGGAAATTCCGGGACGCCAGACGTGAGGCCGAACTTCCGGAAAAGCTGGTCCTGTACTGTGGACGCCACGACTATGGAACCAGGGTGCTGCAGGGCACCGGCAATCTTGCGGTCGTCATGCGCGCCATGGGGCACAGCAGTCCGACAACAGCAATGAAATATCAACACCCCGAACTCGAGCAGGTGAGACGCGTCTTGAACGGGACAAACAGCAACCACGATCCAGAACGTGGAAGCTATGGCACATTTACGACACAGTAACCAAATAGCAAACTTGGTAAGTAGTTGATTTATATGGTGGGCAGTGCAGGGTTTGAACCTGCGACCTCCTGCTTGTAAGGCAGGCGCTCTAACCAGCTGAGCTAACCGCCCGATCACGTGGGTTTTCAGTGTACCAAATGGTGGATCGACCGCGATGTCCTGCGAAGGTGGTTCTCTCTTGATTGAACGCAAATTTGTGAGATTAGGTTAGTCTCTTTCGCCCCTTCGGGGCTCTGCTCTTTTCTGCTTTCTGACCCACGGCTTACGCCGTGGGCTTTATTCTTTTGCCGCTTCGCGGCTGCCATCGATCCGTAGGACTAGCCCACTGTGTTGACCAATGTTCCGATGCCGGTGATGGTGATTCGGATTTCGTCGCCGGGCAGGAGAGTGAACGAGTCAGGGGGTACGGTCCCAGTGCCGGTGAGCAGAAAGCAGCCTGCTGGAAAACTGTTGTTTCGAAACAGATATTCCACCAGCAACGCCGGATCGCGCTTGAGGCCGGCCAGCGTGGTGGCACCAATAAACTCGCTGCGATTGCCGCGCACGATCTCCAGGTTGATTTCCGTGGACGCAGGTAAAGGGTCGGGCGCAACCAGAATGCACGGACCCAGGGCACAGGCGCGATCGTAAACTTTGGCCTGCGGCAAATACAGGGGGTTTTCGCCTTCGATACTGCGGGAACTCATGTCGTTACCGATTGTGTATCCGACGATTTTTGCTTTCGGAGTTACGAGAAGGGCCAACTCGGGCTCGGGCACCGACCACGTCGAGTCGGCGCGAATAGCAACCAGTCCGCCGGGACCGACCACGCGATGCGGGGTGGCTTTGAAGAAAAGCTCAGGGCGCTCGGCGTCGTAAACGCGATCGTAAAAGTCTCCCCCACCGGCGGATTTTGATTCCTCCATGCGCGCTTCCCGGCTGCGATAGTACGTAACTCCAGCGGCCCATACTTCCTGATTGCCGATGGGAGCTTGCAAGTCTACTAGTCTTGGACGGGATCCTTCAATCCAACTTCCTTCGCGTATCTGGCGCTGAAGGTATTCGTGCAAATCGTCTTTCGTCGTCAGTGACGCCCAGGACTCTCCTTGTCCGTGGTTCTTTGGCGAATAGAAGCGATCGTGTTCTTCAACAACGTGTCCGGAAGGTGTGCGATAGAGTTTCATGATTTGTTGTGACGGAGCCTCGGATCAAAATCCTAACACTCTGCACGAACTACGTGGGGACAGCTGCCCTCGGCTGTCCGATCGAGCAAAAGTTCGACCAGATTTCTGTCTAGAAACTGCGGAGCTGCGCTCCGCCGGACAGCCGGGAGCGGCTGTCCCCAAGTGGTTCGTGCCAACAAAAAGGCCGCCGGTTCAAACCGGCGGCCCTCAAGGCAAAACAGCAGTGGTTTTAGAAGCTCAACTTCAGCGAGAACTCGATCACGCGCGGAGAACCTAACGCGTTTACGCCAGAGCCGAGACCGAGCCTCAGACTGTTAGGTTGCGGGTTTGTGGTTCCGTTCGGGGAACCTTGCGTTCCGTCCAGGATGTTGCTGAAGGGAGCGGCCGGGCCGTCGAAGTTGGCCATGTTGAACAGATTGAAGAATGAGATTCCGGGCCGGAGTTCCAGACGATCGCGGAACCGGTAAGCCCAGCTCAGGCTCAAGTCGAAGGTCTTGAGCCAGGCCTGGCCGACTGCACCCGGAGGTGCCAGCGGTAGCGTCGCCGTGCCTCCGGTCGATAATCCTCCGATCACACCGCCTAGTTCCTGCAACTGAGCCAGGGTAAACAGGCCGTTGCTGATCAGGACCTGACCGGCCGGTGTAGCTTGGCCGACCATATTGTTGTTGTAGGCAGTGATCTTCTGATTCAGGCCGTTAACCCCAAACGAACGTCCGAAGCCACCGACGTTGGTGCCGGGCAATAGATCGCCGGCGCCGCCGTTGGAACCGAAAGTTCCATCTCCCGTACCGTCTCCCGTGATGTCGGTCTGGAAGAGACCGCCAGGCGCTCCAGTTACTGGCAAGGTCACATTCGACGGCAGAGGGCTGTCGAAGTGCCCGATCAAACTAAGGCGGAAGTGGGCCGGCAGGTCCATCGTGCCTCCGAAGGAAAGTTGATGGGTGCGGTCGAGTCCGTTCGGTCCGATGTACTTGTTGGGGTTTGCGTTGTCGGTAGCGAAGTTGATGAAGTCGTTGTCCCGGGCGGAAGAAACGTAACGGGAGAACGCATAGGACACTTGCAGATTCAGGTAGTGGACTCCCGGCAGTGGATCGTGCACATCCTGACGCAGAGAAGTCTGGAGGCCGTTGTACACCGAACGCCCGATGGGAAACAGCATTTGGTTGGCGCCGACATTCTGGTTGATGCCAGGGAAAGCAGCTCGCGCATGCGGAGCGCCGGGCTGATCGAGTAATGGGCAGGCAAGGCCGCCGCACACCGAATATCCGGAATCGAGACCGTTGGAGGCGTAGTCGGTAATCGTCGCTCCGTTGGCAATGGCGCAATCGACCGTTGCACAACCACCGAACGATGCGTTGGTGGTAGCGATTGCGGCCTGTGCGTTCGGCAGGTTGAAGAAGCGGGAGTCGCCAATGTGGTTGGTATCGATGCTCAGCAGGTTGTGGGTGGAAACGTTCCGAAGGTAATCGGCGGTGAACACCATGCCATGCCGGATTTCATGTTGCACGCCGATGTTCATCTGTACCGATCGCGGTGAAACGTATTGCGGCGCGAAAAGATTGGTGCCGGTGACGTCGATGGCGTCGGCCAGAATGTTGCCAATGTACACGCCATTGCTGGCTGGGCCCTGCGCCAGGGTGAAGGCCTGGAATTGCTGTTGCAGTTGAACAATCTGCGTAGCTACGCTCCCGACCGGCTGGCCGCAGATGCTGGCGGGATCAATCGTGCTGGTGAAAGGCAAAGGTTGCGGCGCGCCGTTGGAACAGACGGGCTGTTGCCCGAGGAAGAGTCCCTGCTGCAGACGTGCCGGACGGTCGAACAGGTTGTTGTTCCAGATTGAGTTCTCGTAGAACAATCCGATACCGCCGCGGATCACGGTCTTGCCGTCGCTCTTCGGGTCCCAGGCAAATCCGAGTTGAGGAGCGAAATTGTGATCGGGCTGGTTCACCCGGTTGCCCAGGCCGGAATAGAACTGGTTGTTGAATTGGTCAAGCGCTGCGATCGGTCCGAGGTCGCTGTCGGTGCGGCCGGTATCGCGGACGTAGCGCAAGCCCGCAGTTATCGTGATATTCGGCTTTAGCTTGAAGGAATCGCCGATGTAGAACGACACACGATTATCGGGACCCAATCCGCCGCCCGGGTATCCGAACGTTGCTTTCTCGGAAGAAAAGCCCTGGCCGTTACCCAGCGTGACGTTGGTGACTGGATAATTCAACGGGTTGGAAGCGCCGCCGGGGAACGTGTTGAACGGGGTCGCCGTGCTCGGCGAACCTACTGCCGGCGCCAATCCGAGGAACTCGGCGAATCCGCCGCCTACGATCCGGTTATAGCCGCCGCCGAAGCGAATCACATGTTTTCCCAGGGCCCAGCTGCCGTCGTACTTGATCTGGCGGTCGGACTGTACTGTGGCCTGAGGTGCGAGGAAGTTTGGACCGGAACAGAAATCGTCCAGGCCAGCGGTCAGGCAGTTGGGATCGCCGCCGATGGCCAGTTCGATGCCCGGCGCCGGATTGAAAATGCTGGAGCCCGTGACTGCGTCCGTAATTCCGTTCTGGAATTTGGTGTATCCGAAACGAATGCTATGAGTGAGATTGCCAGTGTTGAAATCAAGGCCGGCAACGTGATCGCGGGCATGATTGACGTTGGCGAAGGGTTGGAAAGAGTTGGGGATGAACGGAAGCACGCTCTTATTCTGGTCAAACGAAAACCGATAGAAGACTTTGTACCGGCCAGGCTGCCAGTCCAATCGTCCCACGGTCTGAGTTTCGCGAAAGGGCGAATCGAAGTCTCCCGTCAGATTGGCGAATGCGCCACCGGGAAGAACGGGGTCGATCAAGTCCTGCTTGTTGCGCTCAGCGTCAAAGAAAAAGAAAAGTTTGTTCTTGATAATGGGACCGCCCAGACTGCCGCCGAACTGGTTGCGCTGAAACGGATTCGTAGAGTCGCCGGGCAAGGCTGCGTTGAGCGACTGGTCGCGAAAATAATAGAACGCGTCGCCATGCAAACCGTTGCTGCCTGACTTCGTGGTTACGTTGACGGAGCCGGAAGAAGTCAGCTCGGTGGAGAGATCAAGTGAAGATTGTTGCAGCGCGGATTCCTGAATCGCACCCAGCGGAAGATTCTGAGTGGTCGTGCCCACGGTTTCATCGCTGATGTCGATGCCGTCTACTTCAATGCGGGCGGTGCGTCCGAAACGGCCGCCGAAGGAGACGGAAGAGAAACCGTTTTTGGTGGGATCAAAGGTTCCGCCATCCTGTATTTGGACGCCCGGTTCCAATTGAGCCAGGTCGAGAAAGTTTCGCCCGTTGATGGGCAGATTTTCAATCTGCTGGCTGGTGAGGACGCCCTGTACGGTGGCTTGTTCGGTATTGACGGCTACATCCGTGGCTTGCACTTCGACTACTTCCGCGCTCTGGCCCAGCGTCAATTTTGCGGTTGCCGAAGAGGTCGTGTTCACCTGAACCGTGATGGGAATTTCCACGGTCTTGAATCCGCTGGCTTCAACGCGCACCACATAGTTACCGGGAATCAACGCGCCGGAGGCGAACGTGCCTGCGGAATTTGTTGTGGTCACAGATGTCTGATCTGTCGCTTTGTTGCGAATACTGACCTTCGCACCGCTCACGACGGCTCCCGACGGGTCAGTGATCGTTCCCTGAATGCTGCCGGTGGAGATGGTGGTTTGTGCGAAGCAGACGACAGACAGCAACAACACAAGAAACAAAGGCAATGCGAACTGAAGGTATCGTTTAATTCGGGATGACAAGGGGGTATCCACAACTGTTCCTCTCTTTCGGAAATAGACGCGGGCTTTGCGCCCTGTCCCGAAGAACAATCGATGGTGAGCCGAGGAGCGGATCGAAACGGTAGCCTGGAACCGCATCGGAAGGACGATGCGGCTACATGGCAATCACAAAACTTTACACCCGAGTGCTGTCGGACTGCCCCAAATAGCAACCGGTGTTATGCAAATAGGGAACCAAATGTCTAACCGTGATTAGCACTCGTTCCGTCAATAGTTTAGACAAACTGATCAGTGACTGGAACGAGGCTGAATGAGTGGTCCTACAAAAATTGGAATAGATCTTTTCCGGGAAACGGAATACTTCCGTACGAAGAAGATTACCGGAGGACGAAAGTTGACAATTCCTCATCAGGCGCAACCGCAACGATTCGGCCGCTGTTACAATTCGCGGCAGGGGGAATCTTAAAGAAATGGCGGACTTGTCCAAGATTGTAGGCCAGTTAAAAAAGGAACGTGACCGGGTACAACAACAACTCTCTGGATTGAATGCGGCGCTGGCCGCATTTGCTGGAGTCTACAGCGGCGGAAGCGGCAAGAGTCTTCCGGGCGCAACAAGAAAGCGTCGCACCATGAGTGCCAAGGGGCGAGCGGCAATCCGGCGGGCTCAAAAAGCGCGTTGGGCGAAGATCAGGGCAGCCAACAAGAAGTAGTCTTTATTGCCATGAGAGGCGGGCAGGTGGGACAGGTCATTCCGTAAAGCCCTTCCCTGCGGCCTGCTAGACTGGCGCGTGCGCCGCCTCATCATCAACGCTGACGATTTTGGTTTGACCTCGGGCGTGAACCGAGCCATTGTGGAAGCCCACGATCACGGTGTCGTGTCTTCAGGGACGTTGATGGCGAATGGACACGCCTTCGAGGAAGCAGTTTCTCTGGCAAGGGAGAGATCTCGACTCGGCGTAGGATGCCACATTGTCCTGGTAGATGGCACTCCCGTGCTTGAACCGCGCCAGGTGCGAAGTCTTTTGCAGCCAGGCGAAGACACACATTTTCGCGGAGGGATCGGCAAGTTCGGCGCGCTCGCCCTGTTAGCGCGTCTGGCTCCGGACGAAATCGAAGCCGAAGCCATCGCGCAAATCCGCAAGATTCAATCCGCGGGTGTAGCGATTACTCATCTCGACTCGCACAAACACACCCATCTTTTTCCGCATATTCTCCGGCCGCTGTTGCGGGCGGCACAGACTTGCGAGATCCGGGCGATACGGAATCCATTCGAACGTATTCAGGGTTCCCAACTGGCTGCGTCGCCCAGCATGTGGAAGCGATGGATCGAAGTTGGCGTGTTGCATAGTTTCGCGAGGCAATTTCGCGAGGCAGTACAGGAGGCAGGAATATTTACTCCGGATGGAACTCTCGCCATTGTAGCCACGGGCACGCTGAACGAGCGCCTGCTTCGCATTATGGTTGAGAATCTCCCGGAGGGAACCTGGGAACTGGTGTGTCACCCGGGATACAACGATGCCGATCTGCAGGCCGTCCACACTCGGCTGCGTGCAGCACGCGAGGAGGAGTTACGTATCCTGACATCGCTCGCGACCCGCGATTTGATGTCAGAGAACGGGATCGAGATCATCTCGTTCCGTGAAGCAATCTCCGCGAAATAGGAACTTCTGATAGCGCCGGCCTCCGGCCGGCTCGATGTGTGGGCGGGGCGTCCACCCGACAGCCGGCGGGACGCCGGCGCTACTCATAAAAGCCGTCTTTCGACTTCGCTAAAGGGAAGCGCTAAGGATGCGCACCTTGGTAACTAAGGAGACTAGGGAACTTCAAATGTATGATTTAATGCTATCGGATTGCTTAACGGAGCGTCCACGACCTGCATGTCAGAAAAACCAGAACCACGGCTGGATGTCGAGTTGCCGATCCGAATTTTTGGAATGAGTGCAGAGGGTCGTCCATTCCTGCAGAAGGTCCGCGCCCGGAATATCAGCCATCATGGCGCCAAGCTCGCCGGCCTGGAGACTCGATTAAAGCCGGGAGAAGTAATCGGGGTCCAGTTCGGTGACAAGAAAGCCCGCTGCAAGGTCATCTGGGTAGTCGACGCCGGGCAGTCCCAAAAAATTGAAGTCGGGGTCAGCCTGCTGGAAGGGCAGCCCTGCCCCTGGGAAAAAGAGATGGAGCAGCCCCAGCAGGCGGCCGAACCGGCTCCCCGAATCGCGCCATCTGATGTTGAAAAGAGAAAGTTTCCCCGGCAGCGAGTTCCCTTTCCCCTTGAAATACGCGACGAGAACGGTGTCGGCCCGCAGATGAAGACCAAGTCGGCGGATATCAGCGGGTGTGGCTGCTACGTCGAGACCCTGATGCCGCTGCCCATAGGAAAAACTTTGCAGATCACCTTCTGGATCGGCGAAGACCGAGTTCGGACGTCCGCGATTGTCAGGTCCTGTGACGGCGGAGTCGGTATGGGTATCGAATTCACGGGGCTTGACGATGACACTCGGAACCGGCTACAGAGTCGGGTCGAGGCCATGGTGGAAGAGTCCGAAGCGGAGAAAAAGAACCAGGCCCCTGGTTAGACCATCCTTTAATGTCTGTTTTCTCATCAAACCGCAGGCCAAAAACTGAATCTTCGCCTCGGGCCCGCCATCGAATGCCATAGGCTGACGCAGAAGGGAAATGCATGAAAATAGGCATCACCTGCTATCCAACCTATGGAGGCAGCGGCGTGGTCGCAACCGAGCTGGGACTGGAGTTGGCGGAGCGCGGCCACGAAATTCACTTCATTTCCTACGCCCAACCCATCCGACTGATGGGCCCTCATCCCAACATTCACTATCACGAGGTGGAAGTTTCACGGTATCCGCTGTTCGAATATCCTCCTTACGATCTGGCACTGGCTTCGCGCATGGCGGAGGTTGCCGAGCTTTACGACCTTGATCTGCTGCACGTGCACTACGCGATTCCACATTCGGTGAGTGCGCTGTTGGCGCGACAGATGATGGCGGCCAAACCGCGCGGACGAAAACTGCCGTTCGTGACCACGCTGCACGGGACTGATATCACGCTGGTAGGACTCGACCGGTCTTATTTGCCGATCACCCGCTTCTCCATCGAGCAAAGCGATGGCGTAACCGCCATCTCGCAATATCTCCAAGAGCGCACCTTGCGCGAGTTCGACATTCGGAACGAAATCAAGGTGATCTACAACTTCGTCAATTGCGACGTATATGTCCGGGGAGAAGGGGCTGCAGACCTGAAACAGGAGTATGCGCCGAACGGAGAACGTCTTCTGGTGCATTTATCCAATTTTCGTCCGGTGAAGCGCATCACGGACTGCATCGAGGTCTTTGACCGGGTGCGCAAGAAGATTCCTTCCAAGTTACTGATGATCGGCGACGGACCGGATCGTTCTCGCGCGGAATGGCTGGCGGTACAAAAAGGCATTCACGACGACGTCATTTTTCTAGGCAAGCAGGAGCAGGTACAGGAAAAGCTCGCCTTGTCCGACATTCTGCTACTGCCGAGTGAACTGGAATCGTTCGGGCTGGCTGCACTCGAAGGCATGGCCTGTGAAGTCGTGCCTATCGCCACGCGCGTGGGCGGCATCCCGGAACTGATCGAGCACGGCAAGAGCGGTTACCTGGCAGAAGTCGGCGACGTAGAAAGTATGGCGCGCTACGCCATCGAATTGCTGGGCGACGACGCAGCGTTGCGGACCATGGCGAAAGCCAGCCGGGCCGTGGCGCAGTCGCGCTTCTGCTCCAGCCGGATCATTCCGCAATATGAAGAGTATTACCGGCGCGTGCTGGAACGCGCTTCGTAGAAAGCCTCCGGAATCGCGCCCGTCCCCTGCAGGACAGGCAGGCGCAGCCGTACCAGAGTTCCCTTCCCTTCGCGGCTGTCAATGGTCATGCGCGCGGCGTCGCCATAGAGCACCTTGAGCCGCTCCGCCACGTTGGCCATCCCGATGCCGGTTCCGCCCAGTCCGGTCGGGGGTTCCAGCAGGTTGGCCGCGCCCATGCCCACGCCGTCGTCTTCCACTTCGATGATCAGGTGCGAGTCGGTAAGCCGGCTGCGCAGGTAAATGCTGCCCCCGTCGATTTTGGACGACAAGCCGTGCTTGATGGAATTCTCCACCAGGGGCTGCAGCAACATGCTGGGAATCATGGTATCCAGGGACGAGGTTTCGAGATCCTTGACTACCCGCAACTTGTCGCGGCCGAAGCGAACCACTTCAATCTAGAGATAGTCGTCAATGAACTCGAGTTCCTCGCGCAGGGGGACAAAGGCATCGCCGCTGTTTAGCAGGCGGCGCAGAATCTTGGCCAGCTTGATGATCAGCACGCGCGCGGTGTCGGGATCAAAGCGGACCAGCGAGGAAACTGAGTTCAGGGTATTGAAAAGGAAGTGCGGATTGATCTGGTTTTGCAGCGCTTCCATGCGGGAGGCCAGCAGCAAGCGCTCTTGCTCCTCCAGCTTGATCTGAATGCGGACGCTGTTCCAGATTTTGAGCTCGGTCCCGATGACGGTGACTGAAGTGGCGTAGATCAGCACCTCGACCCACCAGGTGGGGCTCTCCAAGCTGAAGGTGGCCTGGGGCCGAAAATGTGAAAGCTCGGTCTGGACGAAGCGCAGCCCTACGATGGTCACGAAAAACATGGTTTGCCATTCGAACGGGTGGGGGGTGGGCAGGTTGCGCCGGATCCAGCGGTAGATGCTGAGGTCCACGAACGGGGAAAACGACCAGATGTCTTCGCGGTTGGGAGCGAAGTTGCGGAGTTGTCCAGCGACGAAGCCGCACAGCACGTTAAAGGGCAACGTGGCCCACTCC
>Ga0209069_10001830_pt1 | contig 10970 bp, 9 predicted proteins | sample Str013_2_FD_187202 | JGI IMG/M metagenome (GOLD analysis project Ga0209069, IMG submission 187202) | Freshwater sediment microbial communities in response to fracking from Pennsylvania, USA - Straight Creek_MetaG_SC_2013 (SPAdes) (version 2) | ecosystem: Environmental > Aquatic > Freshwater >...
GGTCGGAGTACTCCCCCTTGAGCAGCTGAGGGAGGCCGCAGGCGTACTCGGCGACCTCCATCCCGCGCACGACCTCGCCCTTCGCGTCCGACACGACCTTGCCGTGCTCACGCGCGACGATGCGCGCGAGGTCGTCGGTGTGCTTCTCGACCAGGTTCCGGAAGGCGAACATGACCCGCGAGCGGCTTTATCTTTTCGACACGACGCTGCGCGACGGGGCGCAGACGCAGGGCGTCGACTTCAGTGTCGAGGACAAGCGACAGATCGCGCTGGCGCTCGACGAACTGGGTATCGATTACGTCGAGGGCGGATTCCCCGGGGCCAATCCGACCGACACATCGTTCTTTGCCGATCCGCCAAAGCTAGCCCACGCCAAGCTCGTCGCGTTCGGGATGACGAAGAAGGCGGGGCGCAGCTCCTCGAACGATCCCGGGCTCGCCAGCGTGCTCGACGCGCGGGCGCAAGCCTGTTGTCTGGTCGGCAAAGCATGGGACTTCCACGTCGACGTCGTGCTCGAAATCTCGCGCGACGACAATCTCAGCGCGATTCGCGAAAGTATGATGGCGGTGGGGCGACGTTCGCGCGAGGCGATGTTCGACGCCGAACATTTCTTCGACGGCTTCAAGGCCAATCCCGACTACGCGCTCTCATGTCTGAAGGCGGCGCTCGACGGCGGTGCGCGCTGGGTCGTGCTTTGCGACACCAACGGCGGCACGCTGCCGCATGAAGTTTTGCAGATCGTCTCCCAGGTCGTGAAATCGATCCCGCACGACCGAATGGGCATCCACACGCATAACGACACGGAAAACGCCGTTGCCAACACGTTGGCGGCGGTCGAGGCCGGCGCACGGCAAATTCAAGGCACGCTGAACGGACTCGGCGAGCGTTGCGGCAATGCCAATCTCATTTCGCTGATCCCGACGCTGATGCTCAAGAGCGACTTTGCCGGGCGCTTCGAAATCGGCATCGAGGCGGCGGCGTTGAAGCGGGTCACGCATGTCTCGCGTCTGCTCGATGAAATCCTGAACCGCACGCCGAACCGGCACGCGGCCTATGTCGGCGGGTCTGCGTTCGCTCACAAAGGAGGACTGCATGCCTCGGCGGTGATGAAGGATCCGCGCACCTACGAGCACGTGCCGCCGGAGAGCGTCGGAAACATGCGCAAGATTTTGGTTTCCGATCAGGCGGGGCGTTCGAACTTGCTGTCGCGACTTGCCGAACTCGGCATCGACGTCGATTCCAAAGACGGGCGCGTCGCGACATTGCTCGAGCAGGTGAAAGAGCGCGAGCATCTGGGCTATGCCTATGACGGCGCGGAGGCCTCGTTCGAGTTGCTGGCGCGGCGGGCGCTGGGTCAAATCCCCACCTATTTCACGGTCGAAGGATTCCGCGTCAGCGTCGAGCGCCGGCACAACGCGCTCGGCGAGTTGATCACGGCGTCCGAAGCGGTCGTCAAGGTGACCGTCGACGGCGATAAGCTGATGAGCGTGGGCGAGGGCAACGGCCCGGTCAACGCGCTCGACCAGGCTTTGCGCAAGGATTTGGGGCGTTACTCGAGGTGGCTGGAAGACTTGCGCCTCGTCGACTTCAAAGTCCGTATCCTGACGGCCGGGACCGAGGCCGTGACCCGCGTCATGGTCGAAAGCGCGGACGGCAAGGGTGCGCGCTGGTCGACAGTCGGCGTTTCGCCGAATATTGTCGACGCCTCGTTCGAAGCGCTTCTCGATTCAATCACCTATAAATTGCTGCGCGATGGGGCACCACCCGCGCGCGGCTAACGCAACGGGTGTCTCATGCACATTCCTGCTCAGGGCAAAAGCAAAGATCAGGTCAAGGCCGAGCTTGAGGCTTTCGCCGGACGCGACGCGAATTGGCGCGACGGCAAGACGCTGGGCTACATCTACGATGCCGGCCCCGAAGTCGAGGAGATCGCGAAGTGGGCCTTTATGCGTTATCTGACCGAGAACGCGCTGGCGCCGACCGTTTTTCCGAGCTTGCTGCAGATCGAGAACGAGCTCGTCGCGATGGCGGCAACGCATCTGGGTGACGTAGCCGGCGTCGTCGGCAATTTCACCAGCGGCGGCACGGAGTCCTGCATGCTGGCGGTCAAGACCGCACGCGACTTTGCCCGCGCGATGAAGCCGCAGATCAAAGAGCCCGAAGCGATCTTGCCGGTAACCGCGCACGCGGCGTTTCACAAAGGTTGCCACTACACGGGCGTGAAGAAGGTGTTGGTACCCGTCGACCCCAAGACCTTCAAGGCCGATCCGGCGGCAATCGAGAAGGCGATCACGGCGAACACCGTTCTGATCGTTTCGTCGGCGGTGTCTTACGCGCATGGCGTTCTGGATCCGATCGAGGACATTGCGCGCGTCGCGCAGCAGCACAATTTGCTGTTCCACGTCGACGGTTGCATCGGCGGTTTTCTCTTGCCGTACTTCAAACGCTTGGGCGCCAAGCTCGGCGACTTCGATTTTCGCGTGCCGGGCGTTACCTCGATGTCGATGGATTTCCACAAATACGCCTATGCCCCGAAAGGCGCTTCGGTCATTCTGCATCGCTCGAAGGAGTTGCGCCGCTTTCAGATGTTCGTCGCCGCCGATTGGACCGGCTATACGATCATCAATCCGTCGATGCAGTCGGCGAAGTCGGGCGGGCCGATGGCGGCGGCGTGGGCGGTGCTCAACTTCCTCGGCGACGACGGTTATCTGCGCTTGGCCGACCGCATTTTGAAAGCGACGCGTGCGATCGTGGCCGGCATACGCGAAACGTATGGCTTGCGCCTTGTCGGCGAGCCCGATTCCAACCAAGTTGCGTTCACGAGCGATGAATTTTCATGCTTCCATTTGATCGACGAGATGGCGACGAAAGGGTGGGGCGTGCAACCGCAATTCGGCTATCACGGCTCGGAAGCGAACGTACACATCTCGATCGGTCAGAAGATGCTGGATCTGAGTGGCGAGTTTTTGAGCGCGTTGCACGCGTCGGTCGAGGCCTGCCGCAGCAAAGGCTTCAGCCAGACCGCGGCGCTGGTCAGAGCGGAAGCGAAGAAGGTGGCGGCCGGGGATTTCAAGCCTGAAATGTTGAGCGATCTGATGCGTGCCGCCGGTGTCGAAGACGGGCAATTGCCGCGCCAGTCGGCGGAGCTCAATCAAATCCTCAATGCGCTGCCACCGCAAATCACCGCTTACGCCCTTACCGAATTCATGAACGATCGCTACATCTACCGGTCCAAGCGCTAGTTACACCTTCGCAATGTCAGAGAGGAAAACCCACGATCACGGCGTGATGTACGCCGCAGCTGCCTTTGTCGTCTGGGGGATCGTGCCGATCTTTTGGAAGTTCATGGCGCAGGTGCCGGCGGTCGAGATCGTCATGCACCGCATCGTGTGGACGTTGATCTTCGCCGCCGTGACGATACTTGCGCTTGGCAAGTGGCCATTGCTCAAGACGGCGCTGACGACGCCGCGCACACTGGGCGCCTTGGCGATCAGTGCGCTACTCATCGGCATGAATTGGGGCCTCTTCATCTGGGCGGTCAACGCGAACCGCATCGAGGAGACGAGCCTCGGCTATTACATGAATCCTCTGGTGAATTTTCTGCTGGGGACCGTGTTGCTCGGCGAGCGGCTGAGCCGCATTCAGCTGGCGGCGGTCGGGTTGGCGTCCGCCGGTGTGTTGAACCAGGCGATCGCCGTCGGCGTGCTGCCATGGGTGTCTCTGATCTTGGCCGTCAGCTTCGGGTTCTACGGCTTGATCCGCAAGCACGTCGCTGTCGAGTCGCTGGTCGGGCTCACGGTGGAAGCGATCGTGCTCACGCCGATCGCGCTCGGCTATTTGACTTATTTGGGCGCAACTGGAACAGGCGTGTTTCTGACGCATGATCGCGTTACGGATGTGCTGCTTGTGCTTGCCGGCCCGATTACGGCGCTGCCACTGCTGATGTTTGCAGTGGGAGTCCGGCGGGTAAAACTGTCGACGATCGGATTTCTGCAATATATTGCGCCGTCGATCGCGCTTGTCATTGCCGTGGTTATGTACGGCGAAAAATTCACCTCCGCGCACGCCGTGACGTTCGGCTTGATCTGGCTCGCGCTGGGCCTGATCTCTTGGGAGGCGTTGACGCGCGAGCGTTATTCGGCGGCCTGACGCTGGGAGTTCACGATCGCGGGGATCGCGTCTTCCGGGCGCGATACGACGGTGTAGAGTTCCTTCAAGCCATAGCGCGCGAAATTGTGCGAACCGACACGGTCGAAGGTTTTCAACAACGGATCCCAAAAGCCATTCACGTTCACGAACACGACCGGCTTTTTGTGCAGGCCGAGTTGCGCCCAGGTCAGCGCTTCGAGAACTTCTTCGAGCGTGCCCAGGCCGCCTGGCAGGACGACGAACGCATCGGAGAGCTGATGCATGCGGTCTTTACGCTCGTGCATGTTCGACGTCACGACGAGTTCGGTCAGCGTCGCCAATTCGATTTCGCGCGCGCGCAGGAACTGAGGTATGATACCGATCACCTCGCCGCCGGCCGCTAGCGCGGAGCGGGCGACTTCGCCCATCAAGCCGATCGAGGCGCCGCCGTAGACGAGGCGGGCCTTGGCCTCGGCGATGAGGCGGCCGAGCGTTCGGGCGGATTGGAGATAAGCGGGGTCGGAACCCTCGGACGAGCCACAAAAGACACAAATTCCCATCAGCTTCTGCATTGTCATTCCTGAAGGCTGAACGCAGGTCGGCAGGTATTCGATCATACGAGGATACCGTAAACGCTTTGAACCTTGTTGCAGCCTTACGGCGAAACCGTGACAGTGAGCGGGGGCGCAAAACGGCGCCACTTGGCGCGCGCCGCCAAGCCAGATAACGATTACGTTAACGATCGACCTCGGGGAGGGAACGCATGAGACGGACAGGTGGCCTGGCAATTCTGGGCGCAGTGTTATTGGCGGCGGGCGTCGCGACCGGCGACACCGTGAGCGAAGCGCAAAAATCGGTCGATCAGCGCGTCGCCGCCATGAAAGAGATGGGCGGCAAGATCAACGAAGCTTTTCAACTGAGCGGGGCGAATACCGCCGACGCGCGCACCAAGCTTGCCGCGGCACTCGCCATTGCCCAATCCATCCCGTCGCGGTTTCCGGCCGGCACCGCCGACGGCGACGCCGGCGTCACCACGCGTGCGCTGCCGAAAATTTGGAGCGATCACGCAGGGTTTCAAAAGGCGGCCGACGGATTGGCCGCGGCGCTGAAGGCGGCCGATGCGAAGCTGGCGGCGAACGACAGCGCGGGCGCCGATGCGGCGTTCACCGACGTTCGCAAGGCGTGCGCCACTTGCCACGAAAGCTATCGCGGCAAGGCGAAGTAAATGATTGCAGTGTTGCGCTGGTTGCTGGTCGGCGGCATCGTGGTTGCGGGCGGCGTGCTGGCGTGGCTCGCATGGCCGGCAACGGGCGACCTCGACTTACCGGCGGGCATCTCAAGCGCCAATCCCGGCATGGCCGATCGCGGCGCCTATCTGGTGCGCGCCGCCGCCTGCCTGCCGTGTCATTGGGACAAGAAGAACGGCGGCCAGCGCTTTGCCGGCGGGCGCGAGTTGAAGACGCCGTTCGGAATATTTTACACGCCGAACATCACGCCCGACGGCGAAACCGGAATCGGCAAATGGAGCGACGCGGAGTTTGTCCGTGCGCTCACGCACGGCATCGGGCGCAGCGGCGAGCAGCTCTATCCAACCTTTCCGTACACGTCCTATCGTTACCTGAAGTTTGAGGATGCGCTTGCGATCAAAGCTTACCTGTCGACGCAAAACGCGGTGCATCATCCGAACAGGCCGCATGCGTTGCGCTTTCCCTATTCGTGGCGCGCACTGGTCAAGGGCTGGAAGCTCTTTTATTTCAACAGGGCGCAAGCGCCAGCCGATGAACCGAGGCGCGGCGCTTCGTGGAATCGCGGCCGCTATCTCGTGACGGCCGTCGGTCACTGCGCGGAGTGTCACAGCCCGCGAGACGCGCAAGGGGCACTGCTTGCCGACGCTTGGTTGCAAGGCAATGCGAAAGGTCCCGACGGTTGGAAAGTGCCGGCGCTGGCGGGGCCCGGCGCAAAGGAATTCGCCGGATGGACGGGCGGGCAAATCGCCAAGTATCTGAAGAGCGGAGAAGAGCCGAATTTCGACTCCGCCGAGGGACCGATGGCCGAAGTTATCGCCGAGGGAACGAAATATCTCAGCGACGAAGATCGCCTCGCCATCGCCGAATACCTGAAATCGTTAAGCACGACGCCCGGAAGTTGAGGAAAATCGGCCATTTGCCGATTTGCGCGCGCGCTGTGCGTCGCCTAAATTTCGACTCGGGGGACAGTCGGTATTTGATGGATGAGGTTCTATGGCCCGCGTTGTCGTTATTTTTGCAATTCTCTCGCTCATCACCGGCGCGATGTTTTGGCTCGCGCGCCATCCCCGCCTCGGCTCTCGCACGGACGCGCCAGGTGTGACGACGATTGCCGTCGCGCCGAGCGACAAGCCCCACGCGGATGCGACGACCGCAACAACCGCCGCGCGCCCCGATACGTCAGCGAGACCGCAAGACGCCGTGCCGAGCGGCGGTGATGCGCTGCCGCCGTCGGAAGCGGGCTCGGCGGGGATCACGCTCAACGCGAGCGGCGCGCAAGGCAAGCTCTTGCAGCAATCGACCACCACGAGCGGCGCACAGACGGGTCTGGTCGTCGAAAACGCACGGGCGGCTGAGCGCAATGCGATTGCGCTTTCCGGCCGCGCGGATGCCGGCGCCACAGTCAAGGTGAGCGTAAACGGGAAAGCGGCGGGCGAAATAACGGTCGGCGATGGCGGTAAGTGGTCGCTGTCGGTCGACAAGGGTCAGGAGGGCGGCGAACCAAAAATCGCGCTCGAATTGGTCGGCGCCGACGGCAAGGTTTTGGACAAGACGAACTTCGTCTTCAAGACCGTGACGGCGCCGCCGCTGTCGCCGCAGGATCAAGCTCTGGTCGGCGCGCACAGCGTCGCGCCAAAGAGCGCGACGCATAAGACGCATGCGGTGCGCACGGCGCACTCGACATTTCGCGTGCGCCACGGTGAGAGCCTGTGGCGTATTGCCCGACGCAAACTGGGCAGCGGTCGCAAATGGCGCCAACTCTACGAAGCGAACAAGGACACGATCGGCGGTGATCCCGACTTTGTGCGCGCGGGAACGCGACTCCTCATTCCCGGATGATGATTAGTGTCTTTCTCGCTCTGGAAGTTGGTCCGACGATAGCTTAAGTCAGCAGCATGCCGCCAGCGCCAGCACCGTCATCGGCCGACAGCAAAGACGCCCGAGCGAGCTCCGCTTACGCGAGGACAGTGCGCACGCTCGTGCCATATTTGTGGCCGGACGGGCGCCCCGATCTCAAGCGCCGCATCATCTTTGCGATGGCGGCGCTGGTGGTGGCGAAGGTCTTCACGATCGCCTTTCCGCTGCTCTACGGCGCCGTCATCGACGCGCTCGATCCCAAGAACCATGTCGGAGAGGGCGTCGGCGTTGCGGTCGGGTTGATCCTCGCCTACGGCGTTTCGCGCGTCTTGATGCAAGCCTTCGCGCAGCTGCGCGACGCGATTGCGGCCAAGGCGGTCTACAACGCCGTTCGCGCCGTGGCGGGCAAGACGTTTCGCCACATCCACACGCTGTCGCTGCGGTTTCATCTCGAACGAAAAACCGGCGGACTGACGCGCGTCATTGAGCGCGGCACCAAGGGCATCGATATCCTTTTGTTCTACGTGCTGTTTTCGATCGTGCCGACGATTCTGGAGCTGGCGCTCGTCAGCGGCATCTTGCTCTTCCGCTATCACTGGGGTTTTGCCGCGATCACCGTGGTCACGGTCCTAATCTATGGCTGGTTCACCATCCGTCTGACGAATTGGCGTACGGCCATCCGGCGCCAGATGAACGACAGCGACACCGAAGCGAATACCAAGGCCGTCGACAGCCTGCTGAACTACGAGACGGTCAAATATTTCAACAACGAGGAACATGAGGCCAAGCGCTTCGACAAGGCGATGGTAGGCTTTACGGACGCATCCGAAAAAGCGCAGATGTCGCTCTCGTTGCTCAATGCCGGCCAGGCCGCCATCATCACCATCGGCCTCATCGCCGTGATGGTGCTGGCGGCATATATGATCGCAGCCGGCACGATGACGATCGGTGGCCTTGTCGTCGTCAACGGCTTTCTGGTGCAGCTCTACCAGCCGCTCAATCTGCTCGGCACGGTCTATCGCGAAATCGTTCAAGCGCTCGTCGACATGGAAAAGATGTTCGACGTCTTGAACGTCCCGGCCGAGGTGAAGGACAAGCCGGGTGCGCCCGATCTGACGGTTGGCGGGGGCGAGATCCGCTTCGAAAACGTGGTGTTCGCCTATGAGCCCTTGCGCACGATCCTGCAAGGTATCAGCTTCACGGTGCCGGCGGGCAAGACCGTCGCTGTCGTCGGACCGTCCGGCGCCGGCAAGTCGACGATTTCGCGCATCCTTTATCGCTTCTATGACATCGCTTCGGGGCGAGTGACGATCGACGGTCAGGACATCCGCGACGTCACGCAGAATTCCGTGCGCGCCGCGATCGGCATCGTGCCGCAAGATACGGTGCTCTTCAACGATACGATCCGCTACAACATCCGCTACGGCCGCATCGACGCCAGCGACGAAGAGATCGACGAGGCGGCGCGACTGGCGCAGATCGAACCGTTCATCCGCGAGTTGCCCGACGGCTTTTCGTCGATGGTCGGCGAGCGCGGCCTGAAGCTTTCGGGCGGCGAGAAACAGCGCGTCGCGATCGCGCGCACGATCCTAAAGAATCCACCGATCCTGATGCTCGACGAGGCGACGTCGGCGCTCGACACGCATACGGAGCGCGAGATTCAGGCGGCCCTGCAAAGCGTGTCGCGCGGCCGTACGACGCTGGTGATCGCGCACCGGTTGTCGACGGTGGTCGATGCGGACGAGATTTTGGTGCTCGATCACGGGCGGATCGTGGAGCGGGGGCGCCACGCCGAGCTGCTGTCGCGCGGCGGGGCTTACGCGGCGATGTGGAACAGGCAGCGCGAGGCGGCGGCGGCGCGCGAGAAACTCAAGCAGGCCGAAACCGATCCGCAGGTCAATCCGGATGCCGCGCGTGTTCAACCGACCGCTGCCGCCGGCGAATAGCGGCTCGCCATTTGAATATCAGCACGTCAACGTTAACGTGGGTTCAGCTGCGGAACACGCAAGCGTGACGTGCGGCCCCTGAGTGCCATGACGGGCGCCGTTCATCTCCAGCAGTTGCCTGAAGGTCGAGCAAACTCGGTCTTCATTGCTTCGATTTAAGGACATTGCCGAGTGCACGATTGTTGCAACCGAAACCGTTTGAGAGCATGAGCTTTAGCGAGCGTTGCGGAACCGGTGTGCGGCATACCCATGAACCTTGAGGCCCAACCTCCGACAGAGGCAGGTGCCAGCAACAATGCATCGCCGCCGAAGGGCCGCTTTCGTGATGTTACCGACAAGGTTTTGGCTCACCCTTATGCGGAGCGCCTCGGCCGCTTTGCGCGCAAGCGGTCTCGCTGGCAAATTTACGCGACACTCGCGGTGTTGTTGGTGCTCATCGCTGTCGGCGCAATCTATTGGTGGACAGGCGCAGGACGAGGGACATCGAGTCCGCTGATTGTCACTGTCGATCGCGGCGACATCGAAGATTCAGTGACCGCGCTCGGCAGCCTGCAACCGCGCGACTACGTCGATGTTGGCGCACAAGTGTCGGGCCAGCTGAAGAAGCTCTACGTCGATATCGGCGCGACGGTGAAAGCAAGTCAGTTGGTTGCGGAGATCGACCCCGCGGTGCTCAACACCAAAGTCGACGCTGGGCACGCACAGCTGCAAAACCTACAAGCCTCGTTGCGTGATAAGCAAGCGCAACTCGATTTGGCGCGCGGGCAATTCACCCGACAGAAGATGCTGAAAGCGGCGAACGCTACGAGCACGGATGCTTATCAAACCGCCGAGTCCGCCATGCAGTCGGCGGCCGCACAAGTTACGGCCGTAAAGGCGCAGATCGTGCAAACGGCCGCGACGGTGCACGGCGACGAAGTTACGTTGGGGTATACGAAAATCTACGCGCCGATGGCGGGCACGATCGTCTCGATCACGACAAAGCAAGGCCAGACGATCAACGCCAATCAGCAAGCGCCGGTGATCTTACGTGTTGCGGACCTGTCGACGATGACGGTGTGGACACAGGTCTCGGAAGCCGATGTGCCGAAGTTGAAGATCGGCATGGACGCCTATTTCGCGATTCTGGGCGCGCCGGGGAAAAAGTGGGCCGGCAAGTTGAAGCAAGTGCTGCCGACGCCCGAAGTTGTCAACAATGTCGTGCTCTATACCGCGCTCTTCGATGTCGCGAACGACCGGCGGGAATTGATGACGCAGATGACGGCGCAAGTTTTCTTCATCATCGCTTCAAAGGCCAATGTGCTGACCGTGCCTGTTGCGGCGCTCCAGCATGATCGAACGCACCGCCGTCTTTACAAAGTGACGGTGTTGACGGCGAGCGGTGGGCAAGAACTGCGCGAAGTGACGGTCGGGGTGACCAACCGGGTATCGGCCGAAATTGTTTCAGGCCTCAACGAAGGCGATCGTGTTGTCGCCGGAGTGAAGCTGACTACCGGCAGCCGGTCTCAGAACGGCGCGGGGCAACCGGGCCAGGGCGCGAACCGGCCGCCGCGCATCGGCGGCGTCCCGTGAACAAGCCCGCTGTTCGCATGGCGCCGGCGGTCGCAGCCGTTCCCCTGATCGAGCTCTCGGATATAACAAAGACCTTTTTCCCCGGCGCCGACATTGCTGTCCCAGTGCTGCACGGCATCTCGCTTGCAATCTATCCGGGCGAGTTCGTCGCGCTCATGGGCGCATCGGGTTCTGGAAAATCGACGCTGATGAACATCGTCGGCTGTCTGGATCGGGCGAC
>Ga0209069_10001832_pt1 | contig 10954 bp, 8 predicted proteins | sample Str013_2_FD_187202 | JGI IMG/M metagenome (GOLD analysis project Ga0209069, IMG submission 187202) | Freshwater sediment microbial communities in response to fracking from Pennsylvania, USA - Straight Creek_MetaG_SC_2013 (SPAdes) (version 2) | ecosystem: Environmental > Aquatic > Freshwater >...
TCACTTCGGATTGCGGCAGCGATGTTTCCAGACGATAAGCGACACCTTCGTTGTAAGCACGGAAGATGACAGCGTAGTTGCCCTCCATGGTCAGCCGGAGTTCGTTGTAGTTCTCCTGAATTTTGGCAAACTTCTGGCGCACGACTGGCTCGAGAGTGCCGTTGCAGCTGCGTTCTTTCGCAGTCTTGACCTTGGGTTGCAGGCCGAGAGTGTTGTGATCAATGTTGATGGAGAAGGTCGAATTCTGCAGCAGCGCCGTTCCCTTGAAGAGGACGTCGTAGGCGAAGCGGTCGCCGGTGCGTATTTTCACTTCGATGCGCTTGTCGGGTGACAATACGCTATAGCTGCTTTGTGCCGAGGCGGTTCCGGCGATGCACGACCATACCATCAGGATGAGAACTGCTTTGCCGAAAAACTTCATTAGATACTCTCCCGCAGAAATTCATGTGAACTCAGAGTGCGGCCCAGACGTTCCACTCTTCACCTCTGCCTCGCGGACAACCCAAAAGAAGCAGCGGAATCTTACCGCATAATGTCCCCGTTGTGTTAAGTGACTGGGTCAGCTTGGAGATATCGCAAGCAAAACTCATCAACCACGAAGGACACCAAGTATCACGAAGGCCTTAACCTCGGCTTCTTCGTGTTCCTTGTGTCCTTTGTGGTTCATGCTTTTCGAGATTGAAGGCATAATTGAGGCAGCGCTTTCGCACCGCGGCGTCTTTCATGAGGATGTCTCACACGATTCGCGGCATGACCTACGAGTTTGCCGACCTGAAGGAGTTGCTGGCGAAGGCATCGCCACTTCGGTCGGGAGACCAGTTGGCTGGCATCTGTGCCGCCACCGCGGAAGAGCGAGTGGCAGCCCGTCTGGTTCTCGCCGATCTTCCCCTCAGTCACTTTCTGGATGAACTGATTATTCCCTACGAGTCCGACGAAATCAGCCGGTTGATTGTTGATAGCCACGACAAGGCTGCGTTCGCGCCGGTCGAAGCTTTGACCGTGGGCGAGTTTCGCAACTGGCTTTTGGACGATGGCGCAACCAGCGAAGTGCTGGCCGCGCTCGCAACTGGCCTGACTCCGGAAATGGCGGCCGCCGTATCGAAACTCATGCAGGCGCAAGACCTGATCGTGGTCGCTCGCAAAATCAGAGTTGTGACCCGTTTCCGCACCACCGTCGGCCTGAGCGGGCGCCTCTCCACGCGACTGCAACCCAACCATCCGACCGATGATCCAGTTGGCATTGCAGCGTCGATCGTGGACGGACTATCTCTGGGGTCTGGAGATGCGGTCATTGGCATTAACCCAGCCAGCGACAGCGTAGCCTCGGTGGGGACATTGCTCAGACTCGTTGACCATGCGAGAGAGAAGTTCTCCATTCCCGTGCAGAGTTGCGTTCTGGCACACATCACCACCCAAATGGAGGCGCTGCGGCAAGGCGCCCCGATTGACCTGGTCTTCCAGTCCATTGGCGGCACGGAGGCGACTAACAAATCGTTCGGAATAAATCTTGCGTTGCTGGATGACGCGCACGTAGCGGCGCGCGAGCTCCGACGGGGCACAGTCGGCGACAACATCATGTACTTCGAGACGGGCCAAGGCAGCGCGTTGTCGGCAGGCGCGCATCATGGATGTGATCAGCAGACGCTGGAAGCTCGGGCTTACGCAGTCGCGCGCCGTTATCAGCCCATGCTGGTGAATACCGTGGTGGGTTTCATCGGGCCGGAATATCTTTACGATGGCAAGCAGATCATCCGCGCCGGTCTCGAAGATCACTTTTGCGGCAAACTGCTCGGCCTTCCCATGGGATGCGATGTTTGTTACACCAACCACGCCGAAGCCGATCAGGATGATATGGACACTCTGCTGACTCTGCTGGGCGTGGCTGGCGTGAACTACATTATGGGAGTGCCGGGAGCGGACGACATCATGCTCAACTACCAGAGCACGTCTTTTCACGATGCGCTTTATCTGCGGTCGGCACTGGGGCTGCGTCCCGCTCCGGAATTCGAAGCATGGCTGGAACGCGGCGACTTTCGCCGGCTCACGGTGAATGGTCTATTGCCTGGGCAAGCAGATCCGGTGCCGTGATATGACTGAGCACCTAGCCAGGAGCCTTCGGCAATACACCTCGGCCCGCGTTGGGCTGGAACGTGCCGGCAGCGGCTTGGCCACCCGGGAAGTTCTCGCTTTCCAAATGGCTCACGCGCAGGCGCGCGACGCTGTTCATGCTGAACTCGACGTGTCGTCCATTCTGAGCGGCCTGCGCGAACGTGGCATGTTGTGCTGCGCACTCAAAAGCGCCGCCGCGGATCGCGCTTCTTATTTGCGTCATCCGGAGCTGGGACGTCAGCTTGATCGAACGTCCGCTGCGACGCTGGTAGCGGCTCCCTGTGACATCGTGATTGTGATTGCGGATGGCCTCTCCGCGCTGGCCGGGGCGCGTCATGCCTTGCCCTTACTGGACGAACTCTTACCGCTCCTTAACAATCGATGGTCGATGGGCCTCGTCTGCATTGTCGAGCAAGGTCGCGTGGCGATTGGTGATGCTATCGGAGCGGCGTTGCAGGCGAAAATGTCGCTCGTCCTGATCGGCGAAAGACCAGGCCTGAGTTCGCCAGACAGTCTGGGTGCGTACATCACATGGGAGCCGCGGCCCGGGCGCACGGATTCCGAGCGAAATTGCATCTCGAATGTTCGTCCCGAGGGGCTGGAATACGCGGTCGCGGCCAGAATGCTTGCCTTCTATATTCAAGAGGCGCTCCAGCAGAGGTTGACCGGTACAAAGCTCAAACTTGCAGGTAACTTCGAGAACCGCAGAAGCGTGGATTCTCTACCGGATGCAGGGTTGTCGAAGTGAATCGAGGGAGTTACAAGAGATGAGTCTGGATTACGTTTCAATGCTCGCCGTTGCGCTCACCGAAGCGCGAAAAGGTCTGGCCGAAGGAGGAATCCCCATCGGTGCGGCGATTTTTGACGCGCACGGTCAACTCGTCGGTGCGGGGCACAATCGCCGCGTGCAAAATGGAGATCCATCGACGCATGGCGAGACCGATGCCTTCCGTAACGCCGGACGGCAGCGCAGCTATCGCAATCTAATTATGGTCACGACGTTGGCACCGTGCTGGTATTGCAGCGGGCTGGTTCGGCAATTTGGATTCGGGACATTGGTGGTCGGCGAGAGCCGCAACTTTCAAGGCGGTGTGGACTGGCTAAAGTCGCTCGGAGTGAAAGTAATCGACCTCGACTCCGAGGAGTGCGCTTCTTTGCTGAGCGAGTACATCCGCGCCAATCCCGAAGTGTGGAACGAGGACATCGGTGAAGAATAATTGCGGGCACCATGAGCTTGACCAAAGGCAGTTTATGCACTTTCGTGTTTGTGGTGGCGGTTGGGCTCGGGGCCGCGCCGCAGGAACCCATTTTCAACGCCCAATCGAACGTTGTCCTGGTACCTACTCTGGTAACGGATGCCAAAGGCAATGTGGTTTACGGATTACAGGCGACGGATTTTGTGGTCGAAGACGATGGCGTAGAACAGACGCCCCAACTGGATGAAGCGGCCAAGGCCGAGCCTGTCTCATTAATTATCGTAGTCCAGCGTGGCCGCAGAGCATGGCGTGAGTTTAATCGTATCCGTGGTCTGCCTTCCATGCTGGAGCCGGTGCTGAGCCAGCCAGACAATGAAACTGCGCTGGTTTTCTTCGACAGCAAACTGGATCTGGTTCGTGATTTCACCAACAACTCGGACCTTATCGACGCCGATCTCAAAAAACTGGAGGCCGGCGACAACGTCGCCGCAATTCTTGACGCGGTCGCCTACTCCGTAAAGTTGCTAAACCAACAACCGGAAGGCCGACAGAGAGTACTACTGCTAATCAGCGAAGTCCGTGATCATGGTAGCCGTTTTGCGAAACTCGACGACTTGGTCAAGCTCATCGGAGTGGCTAGCGTCGTGGTTTATACGCTCCCGTTTTCTCCTTCGCTGTCACAGGTGCTGGACACCGAACGGGGCAGCAACCGGGACGAGGCTGGCTGGGGTGCGTCGCCCGATATACAAGGTGCTTTTCGGATGGCAATGGCGGGGATGAAGAAAAATGTTGCTCAGGCTATCGCGTCGATGAGCGGTGGAGAGTACGAACTGTTTGCGTCGCGCAAGAGTTTTGAGACGAAGATGAACAGCTTCGCCAATCACGTGCACAACCGCTATCTATTGAGCTTTGAACCCAAGAGCCCTCACCCCGGCTTACATCAGATTCGAGTCCGGCTGAAAGATCCGGCGCGGAAAGAGACGGTCCTGTTCAGGAGTAACTACTGGGCAGGCGGGATCAATCAATGAATATTCTTCGCCCACGCACAGCAGATCGATCCGCTCGCGACGCCGAGGGCAAGATGCCCTCGGGACAGCCGGCGGGACGCCGGCGCTACAACCTTCAATTAAGCCGGGAGCTTTCTTAGGTGCCACGTTAGCAGGAGAGCCGATCCGATCAGGATCAAGCCGACACACAAGCCAATCCACACGCCGACCGCACCCCATCCCAGCTTGAAACATAAGACATACCCGAGCGGCAGCCCGATAAACCAATAGGCGATGAAGTTGGCCACCATTGGCGTTCTGGTATCGCCGGAGCCGCGAAGAGCACCAGTTGCCACCGTTTGCAATCCATCGAACAACTGAAATGCTGCCGCCACCAGTAAAAGCCTCGCACCGGTACGAATCACGATCGGGTCCGGAGAGAACAGACGCGCAATCCAAGTCGGAATGGATACGAAGACCAGGCCGGAGCAGGTCATGAAGGCGCCCCCCAGCACAATCGCCGACCATCCCGCGCGACGCGCTCCCGCGGGGTCTTTTCGCCCCAATTGCTGTCCGACGCGCACGGCTGCGGCTGAACTGATTCCGAGCGGCACCATGAAACTCAGCGCTGCCATGTTCAATGCGATCTCGTGCCCGGAAAGAGGGACAGGTCCGAGCTTCGCGATCAAAGCCGTAGCGGCAGAGAAAGCGCCGATTTCCATGACGATTTGGCCTGCCGCCGGCAGACCCAGTTTCAGCAATGCTGCAATCCGACGCAGATCGATCCGGATCGTACCCGCCCACTTGGGTACCGAGCGCCTTGATTCCACCCAGAGCAATGTGATCGCCATCACGCTCGCCATGTAGATGCGCGCAAAACAAGTGGCCCAACCGGAGCCGGGAATTCCCATGGCGGGCAATCCAAGGTGGCCGTAGATCAGCGCCCAGTCTCCAACCAGATTCACCAGGTTCGCGGAGATAAGCGCGAACATGATGGGAAGCACTACGTTCATCGCCTGCAGATAACGCCGCAGGGCGAAGTAGGCGAGTAGGGGCAGGGTGCCCAAGTTGAGCGCACGTAAAAACGGACGCATCGGTTCCACGAGTTCCGGACTGATTCCAAAGTGCTGCATCAGCGCAGGCCAGAAAGAGACGGCCAGCATTAGGACCGGCGTAAGAGCAAGTGCGAGGCACAGTCCGTTGACCAATGAGTGTCGCGCATCATCCAGATCTTCGCGGCCGTAAGCGTGAGCGACGAAAGTATCGAGCCCGAGCAACAGCCCGGCGCCGAAGATGGCAATGCTGTGATACAGACTTTGTCCCAGGCCTGTGGCCCCGATGGCGATGGCGCTATTGGGCAACCGCCCCACCATGATGGTGTCCACGATGCCCATACTCATCCAGCCGACCTCGGCGATGATGAGGGGCAGAGCGAGCCTCAGAGTCAACGCGAAGTCTGCCCACAGCGGCTTGTGAGACGCGGATTGAGATTCGACCGGCATCGGTTCCTTTGACTATATCAACCGGGGCAGAGAGATTATTCGACGAACAGAGCAGCTGAAGTTTCTGAAAACCGTTGTCGAGATGGCGCGCCCGAGCAGTCCGATAAGCGTCTGTCAGTTGTTATGTTGTAACAGCGTATTGCAATGGACTCAACAAACATCGCTACTCCTGCTATCCAAACTCACCTGACTTACGTCTAGCAACAACGAAGCGAGTAGGCGTCAGGAAGATTAAGCCAGCTTTCACTCTCTGCGCTCTCAGTAATTCAGTTTCTTGGGCTCACTGACAGCTGAGAGCTGACAGCTGAGAGACTGACCACCGCAAAATTCGAAGGAGCAAACCAATGCGCCGAAACCGCTACAACCGTTTTGTCTTGGCTGTGCTTGTCTTTGCAACCGCAACGTGGATCGGGTGCGAAAAGACGAACAGTGAGGGAACGCCCGCAGCGCCGGCTGGCGGTGGCAAGATTCCCATCACGACGAAGTCCGAGGATGCGAGGAAGGAATTCTTGTTGGGACGCGACCTTTCGGAAAAGCTTCAGGCGCAGGAATCGGTGGAGCATTTCAACAAGGCAGTGGCACTCGATCCGGAATTCGCTTCTGCCGAGTTGGCGCTGGCTAATGCCGCCCCGACCGCCAAGGACTTCTTCGATCATTTGAATAAGGCGGTCGCGCTCGCCGACAGGACTTCGGAAGGCGAGAGGATTCTGATCCTCGCCAACCAGGCGGGGTCAAACGGCGAGGTGGTGAAACAGAGGGAGTATTTGGAAAAGCTTGTCTCCATGTTTCCCAATGACGAGCGGGCGCATTTTAATCTCGGTGCATTCGAATTCGCTCAGCAGGATTATCCCCAGGCCATCGAACACTTGAAGAAAGCGCCTGAGTTGGCGCCGAACTACTCGCCGGCCTACAACATGTTGGGATACACGTATCGCCAGGTGGACGATTACGCGAACGCGGAACAAGCCTTCAAGAAATACATCGAGCTGATTCCAAATGATCCGAATCCCTATGATTCTTACGCGGAGTTGTTGCTGAAGATGGGCAAGTTCAGTGATTCGGTCGAGCAATATCGCAAGGCGCTGGCCATCGATCCGCACTTCGTGCCATCGCACTTCGGAAGTGCCGCCGCCCTGATGTATATGGGCAAACCGAACGACGCGGAGGCCGAGTTGCAGAAGATGGCTGAGGTTTCGCGCAACGACGGGGAACTTCGAACGGCTTACTTCGGCATGGCGGTCGCAGCTTCTGATGCCGGCCATCTGGACAAAGCAGTGCAGGCGATGGACAAGGAATATGCCGTTGCAGAAAAGAAGAACGACGTTGCCGCTATGGCGGCGGACCTTCAGGCCAAGGGCAATATCATCGCCGAAATGCCAAAGTATGACCTGGCCGCGGAGCAATTCGATCGTTCGTTGCAGTTGATCGAAGGCTCAAATTTATCGCAGGAGATCAAAGACAACGCCAAGCTCCTGCATCATTACAATCTCGCCGCTCTGGCGATTGCAAAAAAGGACTTTGCCGCCGCGAAGTCTCATGCTGACGAGTACCGTCAGGGAGCTGAAGCTTCTAAGAATCCGGCGCAAATAAAGTTGTCTCATGAACTAGTGGGTCGAATTGCCCTGGCTCAAAAGGATTACGACACGGCAATTGCAGAATTGCAGCAGGCCAACCAGCAGGATCCGCGTAATCTATATCGCCTTGGACAGGCCTACCAGGCTAAGGGTGATAAAGGTCAGGCCCAGAAGCTCTACGCAGCGGCGGCTCAGTTCAATTCGTTGCCTGCGCTGCCCTATGCGTTCATCCGCACCAAGGCGCAAAAGATGGTGGGGACCACGAAGGGATAGCTGAAACAGACGCGGATGTTCCCGTCACCCTGAAGGCCTGTTAGCCCCGAAGGATCTTGCGCGCACCGGCAAACAATAGGCATTTCCGCCACGCGCTAGATCCTTCGCAAGCTCAGGATGACGCGTTCTTGTTTAGATTGTTGCATTTCACTCCTCCTCCGGCCAGGTTATCTTCGTTCAATACCATAGGAAGCCAGAGCGAATTCCCTAATAGTGAGATAAAATCTCATGCGGACGGGTTACCAGCGATTGCTTCGTCCCCTACATCCCAATGCCGACTGCATATCAGGAAGAGATCAATCCATGGGAAGCGCAAGTCGCCCGATCCGACGTCGCCGCGCAGAAGCTCAAGCTCCACGAGGGCTTTTGGAAGATACTGCGTGAGCCGAGCCGGGAGATCATCGTGCACATCCCGGTACAGTTGGACAATGGGAAACTGGAAACATTCACCGGGTTCCGCGTCCAGCATTCGATTGACCGCGGCCCTGCCAAGGGCGGCGTCCGTTACACCCCGAACGTGAACCTGGACGAGACTCGCGCTCTCGCCAGTTGGATGACATGGAAGTGCGCTGTGGTCGACATCCCGTTCGGCGGCGCAGCCGGCGGAGTCATTTGCGATCCGGACAAGATGTCGAAACGCGAGCTCGAGCGCCTTACCCGCCGCTACACCGCGGAATTGATGGAACTGTTAGGGCCGGAGAAAGATGTGCTCGGCCCAGACATAAACACCGACGAGCAGATCATGTCCTGGATCATGGATACGTACTCGATGCACGTCCGGCATACGGTCACCGCGGTCGTAACGGGCAAGCCGCTCGAACTGGGCGGGTCGCATGGGCGCATTGAAGCCACCGGGCGCGGACTGATGACAGTCTGCGACGAAGCGGTCAAGCGCATGGGAATGACTCGCGATGAATCTCGTGTGGTCATTCAAGGCTTCGGGAATGTGGGAGCGAATGCTGCCCGCCTCATGCGCCGCCGGGGATACAAGGTCGTCGGAGTTTCCACCAGCAAGGGCGGGGTCTACAACAAGGAGGGCCTTGATATCGAGGCGCTCTTACAGCACTACCAGCGCAATCGTTCACTGGCTGGCTTTCCCGACTGCGAAGAAATGAGTTCGGAAGACTTGCTGGTCGCGGACTGCGACGTTCTTATTCCCGCAGCTTTAGAAAATCAAATCACGACTCGCAACGCCGACCGGGTGCAGGCGAAGATTCTTTGTGAGGGTGCAAACGGCCCAACGACCGCCGAGGCCGATGAAATTCTGGTGCAGAAGGGGGTCTTCGTGATTCCTGACATCCTGGCGAACTCGGGTGGAGTGACAGTTTCGTATTTCGAGTGGGTGCAGGACCGGCAGGGATATTTCTGGACCGAATCCACGGTCAACGACCAACTGCAGAGCACCATGAGGACCGCCTTCGCCGAAGTCCTGAAGTTTGCCGAGATCCACCAGGTCAGTAACCGCATTGCCGCTTATATGCTGGCTATCGACCGGGTTGCTTACACCCTTCGAGAACGCGGAATCTACGCATAAAAACTGGACGGCTGAATGAAGCCATCACTTGCGTGGCGGCGAGTTATTGGTTTCATGGGATACGGATTCGCGATACTTCTCGCCATATTGCTGACTGCCTGGGCAGTAGCAGCGTTGTACTTCGATCTCCTTCCCGGCAGCAATCTCAAGATCGTTCTTGCTTCGGCTTATGCGATCGCCATGGTGGCGGCGCTGCTGGCGTCCCGCCGTGGCGGCATAGGCATCGAGATTTGCGTCGTGGCGTTTGCCCTGGTGTTGATCTGGTGGCTCACTCTGAAGCCGTCCAACGATCGGGCATGGCAGCCTGACGTCGCGCAGACCGCCTGGGCTGAAATCAACGGCGATCGCGTCACGATTCACAACGTTCGCAACTGCGATTACCGCACTGAAGGCGATTACACGCCGCGTTGGGAGACTCGATCGTTTGATCTTTCTCACATGCGCAGTATGGATATTTTTCTTACCTACTGGGGATCGCCATGGATCGCGCATCCTATCGTGAGTTTCCAGTTTGGCGACAACGACTACATTTCGATGTCGATCGAGACTCGGAAGGAAGTGGGTGAAGTGTATTCGGCAGTGCGCGGTTTCTTTCGCTATTACGAACTGATTTACACGGTAAGCGATGAGCGAGACGTTGTGCGCCTAAGGACCAATTACCGCAAGGGCGAAGAGACGTATCTTTTTCACACACTCGCAGGCCCCGAGCATGCACGCGCTACTTTCCTGAATTATTTGAAGAAGATAAACCGGATTCACGACCGTCCGGAGTGGTACAACGCGCTGACCAACAACTGCACTACCAACATCGCGGCGCTGGCGGGTGAGTCAGAATGGGACTGGCGCGTCCTGCTGAACGGGCGCGCGGACCAGATGCTTTACGAACGTGGAGACCTGGCTACCGCGAATCTGTCGTTTGCCCAACTGAAGGAACAAGCGCACATCAATGCGGCGGCTCGGGCGGCGAATGATGCTCCTGATTTTTCTCGGCGGATTCGAGAGGGGCGCGCGGGGTTTTGAAGATTATCGACGCTGCGGAAGAATCCTTTTGCTCCGGAGTTCGTGAAACCCCACCTTTCGCAAAGAACGCGAAAGATGGGGCACGCGTCGCTTGGATTGTTTCTAACTATTGCGTTACTAGCTTCAGAATGTTGCCGTTGTAGTCGACCAGGTAGAGTTCACCTGCTGCATCCTCACCGAAAGATGTCAGAGTGCGGCCTCTCGACAATATATCGCCGCGGGTCCAGGTATTGGCGGGTGCTTCGGTCAGGCTCCAGATCTTTCCGGTGAGGTCGGCGAAGATGTACTTGTTGGCCAGACTTGCGATGGCGCTTCCTTTGTAGACGTGCCCGCCAATGACTGCGATGCCATCGGTGTGAGGATATTCCGTAATCGGCAGAACCTTGTTGCTCATGTCGCAGCCTGTCGACGGATTGAAGCAGTGCTTGCCCTCCATCACGTTCCAGCCGAAATTGCCGCCTTTTTGCAGGATGTCGACTTCTTCCCAGCTATCCTGACCCACATCGGCGACGAACAGGCGATTGGTGACCGGTTCAAAGGAAAAGCGCCAGGGATTGCGCAGGCCATAGGCATAAATCTCCGCCAGACCGCCTCCAGCTGCGAACGGATTGTCGGCTGGAATCGAGTACTGCAGCCCTCCAGTAAAAGGAGGATCTACTCCAATTCGGAGCATTTTCCCCAGGAACGAATTCAGATTTTGTCCGTTGCCGAGTGGATCACCGCCGCTGCCACCGTCTCCGAGCCCGATGTAAAGAAAGCC
>Ga0209069_10001833_pt1 | contig 10953 bp, 9 predicted proteins | sample Str013_2_FD_187202 | JGI IMG/M metagenome (GOLD analysis project Ga0209069, IMG submission 187202) | Freshwater sediment microbial communities in response to fracking from Pennsylvania, USA - Straight Creek_MetaG_SC_2013 (SPAdes) (version 2) | ecosystem: Environmental > Aquatic > Freshwater >...
GCGACGTCTTCTGTTCATTGGAGCGGTATTGCCGGCTACATCAAATACGCACCGAATGACAAGTGGGCATTCGCTACCCGCGGCGAGTATTTCAGTGACAACGGCGGCACGCAGACTGGAACACCTCAGAAACTGAGCGAATTCACATTCACGCTGCAGCGCATGCTAGCGAGCAAACTCATGACCCGTCTGGAATTCCGGCGTGACATGTCAGACCAGAATGTTTTTCCGGACCACGTAACCGGACTCAGGGATTCGCAGAACACCGTGACCCTGGGGATGGTGTACGCGTTCACCAGTGCGGATGCCAAGTAACGATGCCACATCAACAGGAGGCAATCGACTTGAACCAACTTCAGTTCTATCCGGTCGCCGAAAGAATTGGCGCGGTGGAAAGGCAGATTTTACCCGGCGGCAGCGGTGCCGCCGTTATGTGGGCTAACGGCTTGGGCTCAACTCAAACTACCCCTAGTGCCAGCGCCCAAGCCGTGCCCACACCAGTCGTGCACTTGAAGGAAGCGAGCAGATTCTTGTAGGAGGCAGTTTTGGATCTTACTTCCGACAAATACAACGGACGGGGACCTAGACTTGCCACCGTTCAAATACTCGACGTAAGGAGCAAATCGATGGGTTCGAATGCAAAGCAAGGAATTTATCTGGGAACGACTCTAGTCGGCTTCACATCCTTCGTGGCAGGTTTGCATAGCGGTGGCGGCATGGGTGTTGTCGTTGCCATCGTGGGCGCAGGATTGCTGTTTGTCGCTGCCGCCGGCTTTTACAAGATCAAAGCTGTATAGCTCACATTGACTCAGTTCAACGAAAGAGGGAAACCACATGAAGCTAGTTAGTGTGTTACTGGCGCTTTTTGGATGGTTGCTTCCGGTTGTCGCGCTCAACATGACTTCGTCCACCGGGGCGAGGATGTTTCTATGCATCCTGGGAATCGGCATCACGCTGTTCGCGATTCTCGGTCTGCTGAACAAGGCTCATCAGAAAGAAGCAGTCTGGAAGCAGTAGCGGCGGTGATCGGTTCAGCTCGGCTGGATTCTTAAGAGATCGAGGACGCGGTGACGATGAAGCCCGCGTTCAACCTCACTAGGAGATAGGCAATGAAATGTTGCACATGGTTGAAACCATGTTTGTGGGCAGCGATTGTAGCGCTGCTCGTATGTGGTCTACCGGCCTGGGCCCAGGGTCAAACCGCTGCGCCCAGCGCTCCTGCTGCTGCACCTGCCCCACCGCCTATCGCGGTGGACGCGCCTCTTAACGTCAGTGGACCGACCGCCGACGATCTGGCCGCTGGAGATCCGAGCGGGACCAAGACTGGAACGGCGAATGACGTAGTCCACGCCGATCCGACCAAACCTCTTACCCTGGTTGATCTGGTCAATCAGGCGGGACAGAACCGGATTGCCATCAACTTTACCTGGACACTGGTGACAGGCTTTCTGGTCATGTTCATGCAGGCTGGTTTCGCTATCGTTGAAACCGGACTGTGCCGGGCCAAGAACGCCAACCACACCATGATGATGAACTTCATGGTGTACGGCTTCGGTCTTTTTGCTTACTGGGTATGCGGATACGCCATCCAGATGGGCGGCGCTGCCGGCACTGCGATGCTAGGTGGCGTCAACCCCCTTAGTCATGAGTTCACCATTCACCTCCTCGGACACGACTGGGGATTATGGGGGACGAAGGGATTCTTTCTCTCTGGCGCCACGTATGACGTCGGCGTAATGGTTCTCTTCCTGTTCCAGATGGTGTTCATGGATACGGCACTGACTATCGTGACCGGTGCTGCTGCCGAACGATGGAAATATGTCGCCTTCTGTATATCGTCCATCTTCCTGGGCGCGATTACGTATCCCATGTTCGCCAACTGGGCCTGGGGCGGCGGATGGCTCTCCAAGCTCGGGGCTAATTACGGACTGGGCGCCGGCTACGCCGATTTTGCCGGCTCGGGTGTGGTGCACGCGGTTGGGGGCATCACGGCACTCGCTTTGTCTCTCATCGTGGGGCCTCGCATTGGCAAGTACAATCGCGATGGTTCGTCGAATGCCATGCCCGGACACGACATGGTCATTGTTCTGACTGGTTGTTTCATCCTGGCATTCGGCTGGTTCGGATTTAACCCCGGCAGCACGCTGGGCGCTTCCGGTGCGCTGCGGATCGGCACCATCGCCGTCGATACCATGCTGGCCGGATGTACCGGTTCATTTGGCGCGCTCCTCTACATGTGGATCAAATACGGTAAGCCCGACGCTTCCATGGCCGGCAACGGTCTGTTGGCGGGTCTGGTAGCCATCACCGCTCCCAGCGGCTACGTCAATACGCTTGGGGCGGTCATCATCGGATTTGTCGCTGGCTTGTTGGTCTGCGTCAGTGTCGAATTCGTTGACCGCGTTCTGCGAGTGGATGATCCGGTCGGAGCCATCTCGGTTCATGGCACCAACGGGCTTTGGGGGGTAATCTCGGTCGGCCTCTTCGCCGATGGGACCAACGGCGTCAAGGGATTGTTTTACGGAGATCCTACGCAGCTGGTAGCGCAGTTGATCGGCGTGGCGACCCTGCTGGGATTCGTCTTCTCTCTCTCATATATCGCGAACGTGGCGATTCACTTCATCGTCGGACAGCGGTCCGCGGCGGCGGATGAACTCGAAGGCCTGGACATCCCGGAAATGGGGGCTCTGTGCTATCCCGAGTTCGTACTGAAGCCTGACACCTCCCACAGCGGGGCAGCGGCCAGCGTTAAAGCTGGCTTACAGGTGGCACGGGAGACCGCATAATGACAAACGCTTTTCCCATCAACGGTGAGTTGGGTGGACATTCCCTTACCTGGCAGTGTCCGCCAATGCTTGGCGTCGCCCCGGAAGCGCTGGAGTGCTTCCAGGAAGGTGTGGAACGGCTTCAAACCGGGGACGCGGGGGCGGCGATGGTTGCGCTCTCCCGCTGCACCGACATCGAACCATCCTTTGCAGAGGCCCACGTTTTTATAGGCCTCGCCAACGCGTTGAGCAACAAGATTTATCCGGCGATCGATCACCTCGAACTTGCCGCTCAACTCCAACCGGATAGTTTTGCGGCGCACTACACGCTGGCGCAACTCAACTTCAAGCTACGCATTCCACAGAAAGGATACGCCGCGTCACAGCACGCTTTGCGCTGTGTCAGCACGCTGGAGCAACGCAAAATGCTGACTCAGTTGCTCAAGGAAGAACGGGCGCGCGAACGCAACGGAATCGCTCGGCCCTGGTTTAACAAGCCGTATAGCAGGGCCGGGTTGTTGGTTGCGGGAAGCGGCCTGGCAGCTGTGATCGGCGCACTTCTGCTGCATGTTCGCTGGTAGAGTGAGATTGAGAGGAGCAACAAATGCTTGAGACATTGCTCGACACTTTGAAAAAACAGCGCATGGCCTGGTCGTGGGCTGTAATCATCGGCCTCTTCCTGGTGGTTGCCGGTCACGCACCTGTTCTGCCCGTGGTTGCCGGCTGCTTGCTGGCGGTTGGAATTTCCGTCTTGCGCGCCTGGCCCCACCGAATGGGAAGAACACCCATTCGAGGAGCCTAGCCCCGCTCTCCCGTCACAGTTCGGATCATGAAAACCCGGATATCACGCTTGCACGAGGTGAAAGGGTTGGGCGAACTACGGGTCTGCGTTCACCACACGACGAGTATTGCGATCTATAGATTTTGAGCTCTGAAATTCGAATGCTTGAGGACAAACCACAATGACTAAACTTGAAGCGATCATTCAGCCCACCAGATTTGAAGCTGTCAAAGCGGCTCTGACGGAACTTGGGGTGGACGGCATGACCATATCCGACGTGCGCGGCCACGGACGGCAAAAAGGCCACACCGAGGTTTATCGTGGCCGCGAATATACAGTCGACCTCGTGCCCAAGATCAAACTCGAACTGGTTGTGGCTGACAACCTCGTCAATTCGATCGTTGATGCCATCGTGCAGAGCGCGGGCACGGGAAAAATCGGCGATGGAAAGATTTTCATTTCCAAAATCGATGAGGCTGTCCGGATTCGAAACCAGGAACGCGGAGTGGCAGCGCTCTAAGGCACGTTGCGGCCAAAACTATGCGGAGTTCCCAGCCGGTTTGTCGCTCTATGCACTAGCGGCCAACCGGCTGGGCTTCGTTTTCTGTATAGCGCCGGTCTCCGGCCGGCCCGAGGAGTGGACAGGACGCCCACCAGACAGCCGACGGGACGCCGGCGCTACTTCCACCAGGCAAGGAATCCATCATCGTCAATCAGGAAATTATCGATCATCAAATCATGGATCGGAATGCCACGGCTGCGCCTCCGAGCGCTCCACCAAGCTCTCCGTCTGTGGTGATGCTGTCGGGCCGAAATTTCGTGGCCGGCTGTGCTGTCGTGGCGAGCATGCTGTTGTTCGTGGGTCGGACCTCTCCGCTTCCCATGTGGCTGCTGGCGGCGGAGGTATTGACCACCATTCTCGGATTATTTCTCTTCGGTTCGTTCAAATACCAGATCCACAAGAACGCTCTTACTTACGGAATGCTGTTGATCATCATCGCCACATTCTGCGGGCTGCAGAGTTCAGAGTGGCACATCGAGATTGCGCAGCGCGGCTGGTGGAACTGGGCACAACATCACTTGCTCTCATTCCATGGCCTGGATGATCTGGTCCATGCGGACACCATGTTGTTCATTCTCGGCCTGACTTTCTTCGTTTCCGTGATTGCTCAGACCCGTCTGCTGGAGGGCCTCACTTTTTCCCTTCTGCGCCGCAACCGGGGGGAAATCCTGTCCACCGTGATTGCGGTGACCGCCGTGGTGGCACTGGCTTCCGGAGTTCTTGACGGGGTTTCGATGATCGGGCTCACTATCCGGACGCTGGTCATCATCCTGCTGCTCGCAGCAGCGCCGACGGCTGATATTCGCCACGCGGTGATGGTCTGCACTACCGTGACCACGATCTGCGGTATCTGGCTCGCTTATGGCGAGCCGCCCAATCTGATCATGAAGGCGAATCTGTATCCCCGCCTGGGCAACGCTTTCTTCCTGATCTACTGTGCTCCGGTTGCTGTGGCGTGCTACCTGGTGGTAGCACGGCATGTCCGGAAGCGGTTGCGTGGCCGACACGTCAATCTCGAAACCATGGATGTGATCGACGCCAACGCCGAGGACGTCCGGTTTCTTCAAGCGACCCGCCACAGCGAGGTTGTTACTCCGGTCGAACTGGTAGAAGACCATGCCGCGGAATTGGGCGATCGGGCTGAGTTTGTATTGCAACGACTGCGCGCCGGTGATTCATTAGGCCTAGCGCTGGTACGAGAGCGTGTGCCTGAGGCGACCCGCAAGAGCCTGCTGGGGCATTTGGTAAGCGAAGATCTGGCTGACGCACTTGATCGCCATTACATCCTTGATGCCGCCGGAGACCGCGAGGCGGCCCTTGCCGCGGAACGCTCGGTGGATGAAACACTTGCATCGATGGCTCACCTTCGCCAGCGCGCTCAGAAAATCGGCGCTCTGGCGCTCATACCGTTCGTCGGCTTCCTTGTGTTGCACGGCTTCTATCACAACGTGCCGCTGTTCCTGGCATCGTTTGCAGGGTTTGCCGCAGCCGTTGTGGGCATCGCTGGAATTCCGAAGATGCGTGCTCTGGCACTTCGCGATGCGCGGCTCGAGTATGCCGAGTACTACTTCCTGTTTCCCCTGTTCCTGTCGATCACGCTGCTGACCAATGCTGGCTTTTTTGACCAGCTACAAGGCCTGATCCATCATGGGATGGAGACTCTGGGTAAGGCCCATGTGGCATTCACACAGTTTCTCGGTTGCACGTTCCTCTCCGCCATTCTGGACAACAACATCGTGGCTGATTTTGCCTCCCACGGCCTACACAATCTGGAGAGTGCAACCCTGCATCTGTTTGCCCTGGCCCAGATCGCCGGCTATGCGCTGGGCGGATGTTGGACGCACATCGGGTCGGCGCAATCCGTGGTGGCTTATGCCTTCATCCAGCGCGACGTTGATGCAAATTACACTCCGGTGCAGTGGATCAAGGAATTGACCCCGGTGATCCTGGAAATGATGGCCATAATCACCGTAATTCTTTACGCAGAAAGCGCTTTGCTGAGATGGCTGCCCTGAGGCCCTACGCGGTGGTCTTCGGGCCCTATAACCGTTCTGAATCGTCCGGATAAAAACTATAGATTAGCCATCGTGGAGCGGAAATCGCATAATTAGCTCCCGGGCGAGCTTCCTCGTGTGTCCCCGATTTCAAAGTCGAAGCAACTGGCCCTGTTTTAGTGGTCCAAATGGCAGGCCTGTGACGCCGATTCACATCAGGAGACCGGAGTTCAATGCCCGTGCTGGCGAATAGCGCGATATCTCAAGACGCGGACCAGGACGCGTACCAGGCCGAGTCCCAGAAGATACGACAGAGATTTGAGCACTCCCACAACGGACAAGCCGCGATCCAGGAGCGCTCGGACCTAACCGATTCTCTTATCAGCGAGTTATGGAACCAGGTTTCTCCCGGCTCGACCGACCGTCTCTGCATCGCCGCGCTCGGGGGGTACGGCCGGCGTGCGCTGTTTCCGCACTCCGACGTCGATGTCCTCTTCCTGCACGAATCGCCTCTCAGTGAAGAAGCTCAAAAGCGGGTGATCTCGCCGATCTCACAAGCTCTCTGGGATTTGCATCTTCGGCTCAGTCCGACCACCCGTTCTCTGGCGGAATGCGGCAAGCTGCACCGCGACAATCTCGAGTTCAATATTTCCCTGCTAGATTGCCGCTACCTCTGCGGTGACGCCAAGTTGTTCGAGCAGCTTCACTCGCAGGTGATTCCAAAAATGGTGGCGCGGGAGGCGCTGGAGCTTCAACAGCGGCTCATTGATTTGACCTCGGCCCGGCACAAAAAATTCGGCCATACCATCTTCCACCTGGAGCCGAACATTAAAGACAGTCCGGGCGGACTGCGTGACTACCAGGTTGCGTGCTGGCTTAGCCTGATTTCAGAATTGGAAAAGACCGGGATTTGGCCAGCGCCGGAAAATCTGCTGCCGAGCGCGTTTCGCGCGGAGTGCAATGCGGCAATGGACTTTCTTGCCGCGGTGCGATGTTTCCTGCACTATCGCCAGGGCCGCGACTTGAACGGATTGACCTACGAACTCCAATCTGAAGCAGCCGCGGCCGGAATCGGAATGCTGGACGGGGCGCCGGTCGCTGCCGCTGCCTGGATGCGAACCTACTTCCGGCACGTGCGATCGATTTACCGGCTCACCGTCCTCTTCGATGAGGTACAGCCCGGCCGCTCCGGTCTGTATCGTCTTTTCGAAAATCGCAAGTCGCGCTTGTCGAACGCCGACTTTTCTGTGGTGGAGGGTCGGGTCTTTCTGCGGCAGCTTTCCTCGGTGCAGGACCCTACGGTGCTTCTCGGCCTCTTCGAATTTGTCGGCCGGCACGGACTCAAACTCACGTCTGAAAGCGAACGATGCGTAGAGACTGCTCTTCCCAGTCTCCAGAAATGGGCGCAGGATTCTCCTGAAGTGTGGGCTCTCTTCCGGCGCATCCTGGTATCGCAACATGCCGGCACCGCTCTGCGGGCCATGCATCGAACCGGGGCGCTGGTCAGTCTGTTTCCTGAATTCAAGGCGGTTGATTCCCTGGTCATTCGCGATTACTACCATCGCTACACCGTCGACGAACATTCGCTGGTAGCGATCGAGAATATTCACGCCCTGCGAACTCCCGAGAGCGAAGTGGAACGCCGCTTTCGTGACATTCTGGATGGACTGGAGCGCCCTGACTTGTTGTTCCTTGCTCTGCTGTTTCACGATGTCGGCAAGGGCATGGCGGCCGATGATCACGTAACTGGAAGTCTGCAAGCTGCCGCCACTGTTCTGGAGCGGCTTCGCCTGGAACCGGAGGATCGCGAAACTGTGGTCTTTCTGATCGGAAGCCACTTGCGAATGTCGGCAACGACCAGGCGTCAGGACATCTTCGATCCCAAGGTAGTGGCCGAGTTCAGCGAGACGCTCGGCACTACAGAACGCCTGAAGATGCTCACGCTGCTCACCTATACCGACATTAAATCGGTCAACCCGGAAGCTTTGACGCCGTGGAAGGCAGAGATGCTGTGGCAGCTTTACGCCGCGGCCTTTAACCATCTCAGCCGGACCGTGGACGATCAACGACTGACTGCGACTGCCAGCAACAGCGAACGCATTAAAGAAGCCGTCGCTGCCGCCGGCGACTCCGATCCCAAGCACATCACATCTTTTCTGGAGGGCTTCCCAAAACGTTATTTGCTGATGCACACTCCGGTCGAAATCGTCACCCACTGCCGGATGTACGACCGGCTCAAAGAGAAAGATGAAGAACCGCAGATCGAAATACTGCGCCGCGACGGCTACTTCGAACTCGTTCTGCTCACACTCGATTGCCCCGGCTTGTTTTCCCATGTCGTGGGAACGCTGTCATCGTGGGGAATGAACATTTTGAAGGCTGAAGCTTTCGCCAACAAAGCGGGCGTGGTGCTGGACACGTTCCGATTCTCAGACCGGTTCCGTACACTTGAGCTTAATCCATCGGAAATTGGCCGCCTGAAACGGAAGCTGGCGGAGGCTGTTTCCGGCGAGATCAATGTCGTCGAGATGATGGAAACGAAGTTCAAGCCGGCGGTACAGAACCCGAAGATCACGGTCGAACCCAGCGTGCAGACCGACAACCATTGTTCGCAGCACAGCACCCTGATCGAGATCATCGCTCAGGACCGTCCCGGATTGCTTTATGACATCAGTTCCACCATGGCCGAACTGGGCTGCAACATTGAAGTTGCGATCATCGACACCCAAGGCCAAACCGCAACCGACGTATTTCACGTTACTTGTGCCGGTGCCAAGCTGGATCCCAAACACCAGGAAGAGATGCGCGCTGCGCTCATGCAACAGCTGTAGACCTGCTCAAACCACCACAACCCACATAGGGACAAATGTCCTCATCGGTCCAGTCGAGCGAAGCTCGACGGGGATTTACTGGAAGCGAACATTAGCGGAGCTGCGCTCCGCCGGACAGATGAGGACATCTGTCCCTACGTGGCTGTTGCCAGATATCGGCGCAGGCCATCGCGCCAATCAGGCATCGCGATGCCCCGTTTCTCCAGACTCTCGGGAGACAGCACGGAATATTTCGGACGCTGCGCTGGACGCACGAACTTGTCGCTGGTGGTCTCATGTACGACGGTCGCGAGTCCTGCGCGCGCGATGATCTCTCGAGCAAACTCACACCATGAGCACTCGCCGCGATTGGTGGCGTGCACAATCCCCCTGCCACCTTGCCGGCAGAGTTGGATGATGGCATGGGCCAGATCGGTCGAATATGTGGGAGAGCCGCGCTGGTCGCCCACCACTTCCAACTGAGGCCGGGACGCAGCCAGTTTCAGAATTGTGTCAGGGAAACACTTGCCGCCGGCGCCGAAAAGCCACGAGGTCCGGACGATGCAACACTCAGGGAGGATCTCACTGATTTGGATCTCCGCCTCGGCTTTCGACTGGCCGTAAAGGCTGCGTGGTGAGCGCGGGTCATCCGTAGCGTAAGGAGTCGCCTTGGTTCCGTCGAACACGTAATCAGTGCTGATAAAAATCAGGCGAGCGCCGAACTGCTTTGCCGCTCGCGCAACGTTGACCGCTCCTCGGCAATTTACATCGAAAGCCAGATCGCGATTGATTTCACATCCGTCGACGTCGGTATAAGCAGCGGTCAAAACGATCCAGTCAGGTCGAGTGCGCTGAACCAGATTCAGGACCTGCTTTTCGTCGCGGATATCTCCATCGGCGGAGCCGAATCCTGTGACCTCATCCTCTTTCCACTCTCGCATCAGCGCTTTTCCCAGCAAGCCGGTGGCGCCGAATATTGTGATTCGCATGCGGTCAGTTCTCTGGTCCGGGAAAACGCGCGCTTCTCATGAGTACTGGGTGGCAATCCACTTCCGGTAATCCCCGCTGGTCACTTCTCTCACCCAGTCGTCATTCTGCAAATACCATTCGATAGTCTTTCGAATGCCACTCTCGAAAGTATCGCGAGGCTTCCATCCCACCTCGCGCTCGACTTTGCGACCGTCAATGGCATAGCGGCGGTCGTGACCGGGACGGTCTTTCACAAACGCTATGAGCTTTCGATGTGGCACGACTGGGTCGTCCGGACAGGATTGGTCCAACAACGAGCAAACAGTCTCAACGATGTCAATGTTCCGTTTCTCACTCCGCCCACCGATGTTGTAGGTTTCTCCAACTTTGCCTTTGGCAAGAACCGCACGCACGGCATCGCAGTGGTCTTCGACAAATACCCAGTCACGGACATTCTGTCCGTCTCCGTACACCGGCAGAGGCTTACCGGCGCGCGCATTCAGAATCATGAGCGGAATCAGTTTTTCCGGAAACTGGTAAGGCCCGTAGTTGTTGGAACAATTGGTGGTCAGTGTGGGAAGGCCGTAGGTGCGATGATAGGCGCGCACCAGATGGTCAGCGCCAGCCTTGGAAGCGGAATATGGACTATTGGGGGCATAGGCCGTGGTTTCGCTAAACGGAGGGTCACTCGCCCCCAGCGAGCCATACACTTCGTCGGTCGAGACGTGAAGAAAGCGGAACGCGCTGCGGTCGTGGCCCTGGAGACCCTCCCAATAGGCCCGCGCTTCTTCCAGAAGACAAAACGTCCCGTGCACATTGGTTCGGATGAAATCATCCGGCCCCAGGATCGAACGGTCCACGTGACTCTCAGCGGCAAAGTGCACGATGGCGCGAGGTTGGTGTTGTTTGATCAATCCGCGCACGAGTTCGCGATCGCAGACATCTCCGTGCGCAAAACGATATCCGAGACTGGAAGACACTCGAAGCAGGTTGCGCGGATTACCCGCATACGTCAACTTGTCGAGATTGACCACCGGAGTTCCTTCCTGCTCGATCCATTGCAGAATGAAAT
>Ga0209069_10001834_pt1 | contig 10949 bp, 11 predicted proteins | sample Str013_2_FD_187202 | JGI IMG/M metagenome (GOLD analysis project Ga0209069, IMG submission 187202) | Freshwater sediment microbial communities in response to fracking from Pennsylvania, USA - Straight Creek_MetaG_SC_2013 (SPAdes) (version 2) | ecosystem: Environmental > Aquatic > Freshwater >...
AAATCGCTGCGTGTCCCGACGGCCGGCACCCGCAGATAGGTCGGCACGCCGGCGGCCTTCGCCAGATGCGCGTACTCGATGTCGAGCTCAACCAGCGTCTCGGAGTGTTCGCTGACAAACGCAATTGGAGCAATCACGACGCTGAGTCGCTCGCCGCCGGCGCGTTTGATCTCGCAATCCGTTGCCGGCCCGATCCACTGCATCGGCCCGACACGGCTTTGATAACAGACCGACCAGTCGAGTTCGGGCAGCGCCAGCGTCGCCACGATCGCCTTGGCGGTCTGCTCGACATGAGCCTGATAGGGATCGCCATCGGCAACGATGCGCTTCGGCAATCCATGAGCCGAAAGCAGAAGGCGAAACCGGCTCTGCTCCGGCAAGGCGGCAATCGTTTCGCCGATAAGCTTGGCTTGCGCGGAAACAAATCCAGCATCGGCAGGATAGCAGCACACGATGCTCGTAGGCGCCGTCAGGCCGATCTTGGCCGCTTCCATCTGCCACTCCAGCAGTGACGAGCGCGTCGTCGTGGTCGAAAATTGCGGATAGAGCGGCAACAGAACGATGCGCTCCGGCGCGAACCCCTTGACGTCGCGCACGATATCGCGAGCCCGTGGGCCGGCATAGCGCATGGCAATGAACGTCTCGATGCGAAAATCGTCACGCTCCAACGCCTGTTCAAGAGCTGCCGCCTGCGCCCGCGTTTGACCCAGGATCGGCGAGCCGCCGCCCATCTTGGCGTAGATCCCGCGCGCGATCACTGCGCGGCGCCGTGCAATCAACTTCGCCAGCGGCCAGCGCAAAAAACTCGGCAGGCGCAGAATAGCCGGATCGGAAAATAGATTGAATAAGAACGGCTCGACCGCCTCGAGCGTTTCCGGCCCACCCAAATTGAACAGTACGACGGCGATCTTCACGCTGCCGCCCCGCGCACCAGCGCCACCAATTCCGCGACGTGCTCTACCGGCGTTTCTTTGCGAACCCCATGGCCGAGATTGAAAACAAACGCTCGCCCGCGCATTGCCCGGCGAATGGAGTTCACAGACTCTTCGAGCGGTTTTCCACCGGCAACCAGCCGGAAAGGGTCAAGGTTTCCCTGCAAACATGGCGTTTTCAACATACCCACAACGGCGTCAAGCGAGACGTGGGCATCGAGCGACAACGCATCCGCGCCGATCGCATCGTACTGCAAATAGTTGGTGCCCGCACCGCGCGGAAAGACCACCAGCGGCACGCCGGGCGCGTTCGCGCGAACCCCTTCGACGATGCGTTTCAACGGCTCGACCGAATACGCAATAACGCTTTCCGCCGGTATCGTTGCCGCCCAGCTTTCGAACAATTGCAGCACTTCCGCGCCTGCTTGGGCTTGCGCCACAAGGTAATCCACCGTTGCGTCCACAAGCACATCGACCAGCACGGCAAAGGCCCTTGGCTCCTGCAGTGCAAACAACCGCGCCGCGCCGCTATCGTCCGAACCCGCGCCTGCGATCATGTAGGTTGCGACCGTCCAGGGCGCGCCGGCAAATCCGATCAGCGTCGTTTGCGCCGGCAGGGATTTCCGCAAGCGCTTGATCGTTTCAAACACCGGCGACAACCGTTCGACAACCGCCGAACGCGTGAGGACGGCAACATCACGGGCCGACAAAGGCTCAAGACGCGGTCCCTCCCCGCCCTGAAACCAAAGCTTCCGCCCAAGCGCGCTTGGCACCAGCAAGATATCCGCAAACAAAATGGCGGCATCGAAGCCAAACCGCCGAATGGGCTGCAATGTAATTTCTTCGGCTAGATCGGGCGTCAGGCAAAGCTCGAGAAAACTTCCGGCCTTTGCTCTGAGTGCGCGATACTCCGGCAAATAGCGCCCCGCTTGTCGCATCAACCAAACCGGCGGACACGCAAGCGCTTCACCCTGCAACGCCCGCAATACGGTTTTCTCTTTTTTCAAATCCGCCACGCCTCACTCGCGTCTTTCATTTCTTTAAGTATAGAAGGACTTAAGATGATGGAAGATAGTTGGTATTGTGGAGCACGGGGATAAACCTGCGCCCAAGGACCTTCCCCAATTTCATCGACAAGGGCGAGCGTAATCCGCAGCTGCGGACGAACCTCGAACAACGGAGACACCAGGCCGTTGGAACGTCTGAAATGCTGCTTTGGTCACAGTGCTCGCTGTGGACGAAGGCTTGAACAATTCTGCTCGTGAACAACGCACTGGAACTGGGGATTGGACGGAACGGCTGGGAACGAGTCCGCCAATAGAGGCTGCGCCGGCATGGTGCTAACGATCGGCCCTTGCATGCCCAGGCGGCTCCCGGTCTTATCGGCATTGTTCTTCACAACTTCGTCCGCAGACCGTCGTGCAACGTCATCGCAGTGCCGCCGTCTATTTTCATTTGCATCTCGTATCGGATTCAACCGGCGAGACGTTGAATGCTGTCGCCAAGGCTGCTTGCGCGCAGTTCGAAATGGGGCGGCCGATCGAACATATCTATCCCCTCGTGCGCAACCGAAAGCAGGTCGAGCGTGCGTTGGCCGAAATCGAAGGTGCGCCAGGTTTGGTATTTCACACCATGGTCAATCCTGAGTTGAGAATGCTGCTTGAGGACAAATGCCGCGAGTTTGGCCAACCGTCCGTGGCCGTACTCGATCCCGTGATTGCCATTCTTGGCAATTATTTGGGCGTCGAAGTCAGTCATCGTATCGGTGCTCAGCACGAACTCGACGCGAAATATTTTGCCCGCATTGACGCATTAAATTTCACCATGGCGCACGACGATGGTCAGAGTACCGCATCGCTCGGCTTGGCCGATGTGGTGCTTGTCGGTGTCAGCCGGACCTCGAAGACACCGACCTGCATTTATCTCGCCAACCGCGGCATCAAAGCGGCAAATGTGCCGATCGTGCTGGGTCTTGGAATCCCAAGCGAGCTTGATACCGTAACGCGCCCTCTGATCGTCGGCTTGCTGGCGAGCCCCGAACGTCTCATTCAAATACGCCGCAACCGGCTCTTCTCTCTGAACGAAGAAGCCGAGACCGACTATGTCGACCTCGACACTGTGCGTGCCGAAGTCGCATTCGCACGCAATCTCTTCGGCGACAAAGGATGGCCGGTCATTGATGTGACCCGTCGGTCGATCGAAGAAACAGCGGCTGCGGTGATGTCGCTCTACACGCGCGCACGCGCCCCGGCGCCGTAAATGCCCGCCCTCATTCTCGCTTCGGGAAGCTCGACACGCCAAGCCATGCTGCGCGCCGCCGGCGTCCAATTCACGGTCGCCGTCGCCACCATCGATGAAACGTCGATCTTGGAATCTCTCGCAGCCGAAAAGGCAAAGCCGCGCGATGCCGCCGATCTCCTGGCCGAGATGAAGGCGCTAAAGGTCAGCGCCATGCATCCCGGGGCGCTTGTCGTCGGTGCCGACCAGATCTTGAGTCTCGGCGCCAAATTCTTTGCCAAACCCGGCACCCTGGGTGCGGCCCGCAAACAACTTCAAGAATTGCGCGGCCAGACACACCATCTGACCAGCGCAGCTGTCGTCGCCCGCGACGGGATCGCCATCTGGCGTGAGGTCGGCGAAGCAAAGCTCGCCATGCGCCCGTTTTCCGACGCCTTCCTCGATGATTACCTGAAGAAGGCAGGCTCAAGCGTTTTGACCAGCGTCGGCGGATATCAGATCGAAGGCCTGGGCGCGCAGCTTTTCTCTCGCATCGACGGCGATCATTTCACCATTCTCGGCCTTCCGCTTTTGCCGCTGCTCGATATGCTGCGCACGCAGGGCGTCTTGGAAGCATGAGCATAAGCGGCAACGCAAAACTCGCAGGCATCATGGGGTGGCCCGTCGGTCATTCCCTGTCGCCGCGTTTGCATGCCTATTGGATCGCCGAGCACAAGCTCGACGCGGCCTACGTGCCACTGCCCGTTCGCCGTGAAGACTTCGCGCCCGCTGTCGCTCTCCTGTCGAAACTCGGCTTTTGCGGTCTCAACGTCACCATCCCGCACAAGCAAGCGGCCTTTGCGCTGGCGGCCGAACACGACGTAGCCGCGGCCGCAACCGGCGCCGTCAACACGCTGCTCTTCGAAGACGGCCGCATCATCGGCAGGAACACCGACGTCGCTGGCTTCGTCGGCATGTTGCGCGATGGTGGACTGTCGTCGCTTTCCGGTCGCTCCGTCACCGTGCTTGGCGCGGGTGGCGCTGCGCGCGCTGCGATCCACGCACTGAAGGAACTCAACGCCGCTCGCATCGCGATTGCCAATCGCACGCCAGCCAACGCCGAGGAGCTCGCACAATATTTTCGCGGTTCAAAGAGCGATATCGAGCCCCTGCCTTGGAACAAGGCAGTCGAGCGTCTCGCGACCACAAACCTTCTTGTGAATACGACCAGCCTGGGAATGGCCGGTCAGCCGGCGCTCGAGCTCGAGCTAAGCGCTTTGCCGCAAACCGCGATCGTCGCCGATATCGTCTATCGTCCGCTGGAAACGCCGCTTCTCGCGGCCGCACGCAAGCGCGGCCTCAAAACAATCGATGGCCTCGGCATGTTGCTGCACCAGGCGGTGCCTGCCTTCGCCGCCTGGTTCGGCGTCGAGCCCAAGGTGACGCCGGCGTTGCGCGCCCACATGCTCGAAGCGCTCAAGGGCGAATAGATGCTGATTGTCGGCCTCACCGGATCGATCGGCATGGGAAAGAGCGAAACCGCGAAGATGTTCGCCGCCCTGGGCATTCCCACCTATGATTCCGACGCCGCCGTTCATTCGCTCTATGACAAGGGCGGTGCAGCCGTTGCGCCCATCGAGGCGGAATTTCCCGGCGTCGCCGTCGATGGCCGCATCGATCGCGCGAAACTATCCGCCCGCGTTCTGAGCGGCACCGACGCGCTCAAGCGCCTTGAAGCAATCGTGCACCCGCTGGTTGGCGCTCATCAGCGCGCGTTTCTGCAGAGCGCCGCCGGGCACGGCGCAAAAATGGTGGTCCTCGACATCCCCTTGTTGTTCGAAACAGAAGGCCACAAGCGCGTCGACGTCACCGTCGTTGTGAGCGCCCCGCCTGATGTTCAGCGCGAACGCGTGCTGGCGCGCCCGGGCATGACGGCCGAAAAGCTCGACGCCATTCTGGCCAAGCAGCTCGCCGATGTGGAAAAGCGACGGCGGGCCGATTTCATTGTGGACACGTCCAAGGGCCTTGAACACGCTCGCGCGCAAGTGGCAGAGATCGTCAACGCCCTTAAAGGGCGCGATTCGAAAGTGTGGCCCCGGGAATAAGACCTGGCGATGCCATAAGTGAGAAATAGATGCGCGAAGTCGTTCTCGATACCGAAACAACGGGGCTCGATCCGGCGCAAGGCCATCGCATCATCGAAATCGGTTGCATCGAGCTCAAAAACCGGACACCGACCGGGCGGCGCTATCACACCTACGTCAATCCGCTGCGCGACGTGCCGTTGGAGGCGCAGCGCATTTCCAACATCGCGACCGAATTTCTGCTTGACAAGCCTTTGTTCGCAGACATTGCCGAAGCGTTTTCGGCCTTTATCGACGACAGCCAGCTCGTCATTCACAACGCCGAATTCGACCTGAAATTTCTGAACTTCGAGCTGGGCCGTATCGAACGGGCCACGCTGCCGCCGGCGCGCGCCGTCGATACCGCGCAAATGGCGCGCCTGCGTTACCCCGGCGCCCCCGCTTCGCTGGATGCTCTGTGCCGGCGCTTCAACATCGATCTTGAGGAACGTCAGGCCAAAGGCCACGGCGCGCTGCTCGACGCGGAATTGCTGGCGCAAGTTTATCTCGAACTGTGCGGCGGCCGTCAGCCGCATCTGGAGTTGATGGCGTCGCTGAACGAGCAGGGTCTCGCCAATCTGGCAAAGCACAAACCGCTGCCGCCGCGCCGGCAGCCGCTGGCGCCGCGCCTCAGCGCCGAAGAACTAGCGCGCCACGCTGCCGCCATCGCCTCGCTCGGTCCTCACGCGATCTGGAATCTCTGAGCTGGGGCAGGCGCCCGCCTCACGTTTATTTCATTTCGACGTGCGCCCTCTCGGGGCTCCTGATTGCGACGCGTTGTTCTTGGAGAGGCGATCATGACCGACACAGTTGCATTTGGCGCCGCCGCACTGTTGCTCGCGGCCGCGGCCGCATGGGCGTTCGCGTCCGAGGCCGCGAGTGCGCCTGCTGAGTTGGCGGTCGTGGAATTGTTCCAAAGCCAGGGCTGTTCATCGTGCCCGCCGGCCAATGCCAATGTCGGCGCGCTGAGCGAGCGGCCAGGCGTCTTGGCGTTGAGTTTTGCCGTTACCTACTGGGATCACTTGGGCTGGCGTGACACCTTTGCGCGGCCGGAGTTCACCGCGCGGCAATACGATTATTCGCACGGGCTCGGTCATTCGAACGTTTACACGCCCCAGGTGGTGCTGAACGGCAGAGAAGACTTGCCCGGCATCGACGGCGGGCAACTGGAGTCGGCGCTGGCGCGCTCTTCCCGCGTGCCCGCGCAATTGCTCTCGCTCGACGCGAACGCTCTGACGATTCGGGCAGCGCCGCCGCGTTCGCCCGCCGATGTCTGGTTGGTGCGGTACGATCGCCGCACCCTCGAGGTGCCCATTTCAGCAGGCGAAAATGACGGCCGGACCTTGCCGCACAAGAACATCGTCCGCCAACTCGTGCGGCTCGGCAGCTGGAAGGGAGAAGCGGAGAGTTTTCGTCTGCCGCCCGTCGCAGACGCGAATTTCGGCACCGCGATTCTGGTGCAAGCGCCGAACGGCGGTCCTATTATCGCCGCCACCAAGAACTAGGGTCGTCAAGTCGAACGACTGCGTTACGCCTGCGCCACCTGCGGTTGCGCTCCTTGCTGGCGCGCCATCTGCATACGGTAGAGCGCGGCGAAGTCGATCGGGTCGAGCAAGAGCGGCGGGAAACCGCCGTCGCGCGTTATGTCGGCGACGCAGCGCCGCGCGAACGGAAACAGGAGCCGCGGGCATTCGATGAGCAACACCGCTTGAACGTTTTCCTGCGCAATGCCCTTCAGCATGAACACGCCGGCGAAAGACAGTTCGCAGACAAAAACGGTTTGCGTCGCCGCCTTCGCGTCCGCGCGCACGCGAATAATCACCTCGTATTGATCGACGCCCAATCCGCGTGCTTGCACATCGACGCCCACTTCGAGCGCGGGCTTTTGACCCTGCAGGCTCATTGGCGCGGCGGGGTTCTCGAATGACAAATCCTTAACGTACTGCGCCAAGACCTGGATCTGCGGGCTGCCGCCTGCGTCCAACGCTTCGCCGTTACCGTTTCCGCCGGGTGAATCGCTCATGTGCAATTACGTCCTTGAAAGAGTCGAAGTTCAATCAATCTGTATGGCGGCGCGTGGCTATCACGCCCAGGGCCTGAGACACAAGGGAATGCACGATTTGGCGCCAAAGGCCGAAGTTGATCGCCTTGGTATGGACCGGAAAGGATTACGCCTGTAGGCTATTTTACCAAGCGCGGACAGACAGAGCAGGGGTTCGCCTCGATGCCCATTATAGAAGCATCATCATAGAAGGTTGAGCCCCAAAAAGCGTGCGATTGTTCCATGGGACGGACGTGACCAATGTCGAGCTCTGCCGTGATCGAAATTCTCTTCCTCGCCGGCGTCGCGGCCTTCATTGCCTTTCGCCTCTACAGCGTACTTGGCCGGCGCACGGGCAACGAGAGAACGCCCTACGATCCGATCAATCAGCGCGAGCGTCTCGATGCGCGCCGCACGCAGGCGTCCGAAGAAAAAGTCGTCCCTCTGCCCCGTCCCGCGCGTGACGTTCCGAGGCCCCCGGTCGTCGACTCGATCGAAGCGAAGCTTCCGTCCGGCTCGGCCTTGGCGCTCGGCATCACACAACTGCGCCAGGTCGACCGCAATTTCAGTCCCGACGGTTTCTTGAGTGGGGCCAAAGTCGCGCACGAATTGATCGTGCGCGCCTACGCCGATGGCGATCGTCGCGCCTTGAAGCCTCTCTTGTCCGACGATGTCTATCGCGGCTTCGATGATGCGATCGGCGTGCGCGAGCGCGCCGGCTCCAAGGTCGAGTTCTCCTTCGTCGGACTGAAACAGGCGACCCTTGAAGAAGTCGGCCTACGCGAGCGCATCGCCGAAATCACGGTGAAATTCGTCAGCGAGTTGATCAGCGCGACGCGTGACGCGGCGGGTGCCGTGATCGAAGGCGCGGCAGGCGCCGTTCGCGACGTGACGGATGTATGGATCTTCGCGCGCGACACGCGCTCGGCCGATCCGAACTGGAAGCTTGTCGCCACCGCCGCTCATTGAGGCGCGATGTCGCTCCGTAGGCCTCTTCTCGCCGCGACTCTGACTCTGACCGTGCTTGCCGCCTGTGCGCCCACCCGGGCGCCGGTTCTGCCCCAGGCGCCGGCCGATAAATTGATCTTTCAGGCGACGTCGCTTGCGGCCCTCGACCAGTGGAGCGCGAGCGATCCGCGCCCGGCACTGGCGGCCTTTGCCGCCTCATGCGCGAAAATAGTTCACCGCCCCGACGCCGACGCGTTCGGCGGCGGCGTGGAATATGGAACCGTCGGCGACTGGAAGCCTGCCTGTGCCGCGGCGTTGAATGCGCGCGATCTTCCGGCCGACGCCGCGCGAGGCTACTTCGGTCAGTGGTTTGCGCCCGCCGTCGCCACCAATCACGGCGACGCCGTCGGACTTTTCACCGGCTATTACGAGCCTGAGCTGAACGGCAGCCGCAAGAAACAAGGCCGCTTTCAAACACCGCTGCTCGCGCGCCCGGCCGATCTTGTCATGGTCGATCTCGGCGCTTTCCGCGAGGCACTGAAGGGCGAGCGCATCGCCGGCCGCATCGACGGCGGCAAGCTCGTGCCTTATGCCAAGCGTGGCGACATCGTGGCCGGCGCTCTTGGGCCCCGCACCCACCCGCTCGTCTACGTCGACGACCCGGTCGACGCGTTTTTTCTTCAGGTGCAAGGTTCCGGTCGGGTGAAGCTCGGCGACGCGACGACAATCCGCGTCGGCTATGACGGGCAAAACGGCTATCCCTACACCGCGATCGGTCGCCTGTTGGTCGAACGCGGCGCGATCGCCAGGGATCAACTGTCGATGCAGTCGATTCGCGCCTGGCTCGTCGCGCACCCGGGCGAGGCGCGTTCGCTCATGGATGAGAATGCCTCCTACGTCTTCTTCAAGGAACTCGAGATCGCCAACCCGAGCGACGGCGCGCCGGGTTCGGAGGGTGTACCGCTGACCGCTGAGGCAAGCCTTGCTGTCGATACGCGCTTTCACGGCCTGGGCGCACCGATGTGGATCGAGGCGCACGCGCCGGCACCAGACGCTGCCAAACCCGACATCGAGTTTCGCCGCCTCCTCGTCGCTCAGGACACCGGCGGCGCCATTCGTGGACCAGTGCGCGGTGACGTCTATTGGGGCGCCGGCAAGACGGCCGAGAGCGTCGCCGGGCGTATGGCGCACAAAGGCAAGCTCATCGTCTTTCTGCCGAAGCCGGTGGCGGCAAAGCTCTCCGGGCCATGAGCAAACGGCGTGACCTGGACCCGGGCGAACACGCGCTCTGGGATGAAGTCACGCGCAACGTCAAACCCGCGCGCGGCAAGTGTCAGGCGAAGGCGTCTGCAACCGCTGCGCCGAGAGGCGTTGCCGCGAAGGTGCCGCTCCGCCCGCCTGCACCCGCCAAACCGCCGAAGCCGCCGGCGCAGCCGCTGAAAGGTTTGGCGCCGGCATTGATGCCCGGACAACCGATGGCCGGCGTCGACGGCGGCACGGCCGAGCGCCTGCGTCGCGGTCGCATCGCGCCGGACGCTGTTTTGGATCTCCATGGTCTGACGCAAGATCGCGCTTACGCCACGCTCCTGAATTTCATCCGCCGCGGCCATGCCGAGGGCCAGCGCTGCCTCCTGGTCATCACCGGCAAGGGTTTGAGCAAATCGTTGGACGCGCCAGCCGTCAGGGGCTTTGCGATGCCGGAGCGTTCGCGCGGCGGCGTCCTGCGCACGCTGGTGCCGCACTGGCTCAACGAAAGCGACTTGCGCGCGATGGTCGTCGGCATCCAAAGCGCCCATCAACGCCACGGCGGCACCGGCGCGCTTTATATCTATCTGCGCCGCAAACGGCAGCGCTGACTACTGATCGTCGTCCCCGGCGAGCGGATCGGGGATCAATTCCATCGTCACGCGTTGGCGTCCGCTGCGTGTACTCGGGACCACGCGTTGCCGTATGACGATTTCATAGGGCCCCTCGCCTTCCTGCATAATGCGATCCGCCGGCACACCCAAGCGCACAAGCTCGTCCTTCACGGCTTGCAAGCGCCGGCGCCACAATTCGCGGTCCGTTTCGCGCGGGCCCAGGGCAAAGATCCGCAGGCGCACGAGCTTGTCCGTCTCGAGCGCCCGCATGGCGCCATCGCGCAAGGCCGTCAGCGACTCGGGTAACAAATTGGCCTTCGTCTCGAAAAACGGCACATGGAGCACTGGCTCCGGCGGCGGAACGTAAGGTGGCGGCCCGGCGATCGGGGGTGGCGGCGGCACATGCGTCACGGGCGGCGCCACGTGGACGGGCGCCGGCGGCGGCGGGCTCGTAGGATAGGGCAGTGGCGACGGTGCGCCGGCGTCAGGCGCGCTCGTGCTCGCCGCCGGCGGTTCGGTTGGCGGCGGAACGGGAGCCTCGCTGGGCGGCGGCGCCGGTGGAAAAATCTTCTGCCAATCGACATGACCGGCACACCAGGCGGACTCTGACCCCTCGCAAGCCAGGCGCCACCCACGGAGCGAATAGGCAACGCCCGTCAGCACCAGCACGAGCAACAAGAGGAGAGGCCAAGTCTTTCCCAACCACGCGGCAAGCGCCGAAGGCGCCAACTCCACCTTGTGCGGCCCAGCTGGTTCGCACAGCCAGCCGTCGCAAATCTTATCCGCCGACCAGGTCGGGTAGACGCCGAGGAACGAGGCATCGAGTCTC
>Ga0209069_10001835_pt1 | contig 10949 bp, 7 predicted proteins | sample Str013_2_FD_187202 | JGI IMG/M metagenome (GOLD analysis project Ga0209069, IMG submission 187202) | Freshwater sediment microbial communities in response to fracking from Pennsylvania, USA - Straight Creek_MetaG_SC_2013 (SPAdes) (version 2) | ecosystem: Environmental > Aquatic > Freshwater >...
GACGACGAAGATGCCGAGGAAGAGGTTGTCGAATCCGTCGGTGGCGACGACGTTCTCGAGGAAGTGCCGGAACGGGCCTTCCGTCCGCGCCGCCAATACAAGATCCAGGAAGTCATCAAGCGCCGTCAGGTGATGCTGGTGCAAGTCGTCAAGGAAGAGCGCGGCAACAAGGGCGCCGCGCTGACGAGCTATCTGTCGCTGGCCGGTCGCTATGCAGTCCTGATGCCCAACACCGCCCGCGGCGGCGGCATCAGCCGCAAGATCACCTCGGCGCAGGACCGCTCCCGGCTGAAGGAAGTGGTGCACGACCTCGACGTGCCCGAAGGCATGGGCATCATCCTGCGCACCGCCGGCGCCTCGCGCACCAAGCCTGAGATCAAGCGCGACTTCGAATACCTGATCCGCATGTGGGAAACCGTGCGCGACATGACCCTGAAGTCGCAGGCTCCGACCCTCGTCTACGAGGAAGGCTCGTTGATCAAACGCTCGCTGCGCGACCTCTACAACAAGGAAATCGACGAGATCCAGGTCGCTGGCGAAGCCGGCTATCAGGAAGCGCGTGATTTCATGAAGATGCTGATGCCCTCCAACGTCCGAGCGGTCAGGCAGTATCGCGACGGCCAGCCGCTGTTTTCGCGCATGGGCGTCGAGAGCCAATTGGACGCGATGTTCTCGCCGACAGTGCAATTGCGTTCCGGCGGCTACATCGTCATCAACCAGACCGAGGCGCTGGTCTCGATCGACGTCAATTCGGGCCGTTCGACGCGCGAACATCACATCGAGGATACCGCGCTCAAGACCAATCTCGAGGCGGCGGAGGAGGTCGCGCGGCAATTGCGGCTGCGCGATCTCGCCGGGCTGATCGTCATCGACTTCATCGACATGGACGAGAAGCGCAACAACCGGGCGGTGGAGCGCAAGCTCTCCGACTGCCTGCGGCAGGACCGCGCGAGAATCCAGGTCGGCCGCATATCTCATTTCGGCCTACTGGAAATGTCGCGCCAGCGCATCCGCGCCAGCGTGCTGGAGAGTTCGACGGAGCCTTGCTCGCAATGCGGCGGCAGCGGTCACGTGCGCTCGGTATCGTCGGTGGCACTGCAATTGCTCCGCGGCATTGAGGAAATCCTGATGAAGGGCGCAACCCACAATCTGGTGGTGCGCACGCGAACCGACGTTGCGCTCTATGTCCTCAACCACAAGCGCGGCCATCTGCGCGATCTGGAAAACGCCTTCAAGGTTTCCCTGGCGGTGGTTGCTGATCCCTCGGTAAGCGGCCAGCAGTCGTTCATCATCGATCGTGGCGAGCAGGTGCACACGTTGGAAGCGGCCAAGGCATTGCTGGCGGCGCAAGCCGCCGCATCTCCGCCGCAGGTCGACGAGCCCTTCGAGGAGGAGGAATCTTTCGATATCGAGGCCGAAGTCGAGACCGAGGAGACCGAGGGGCTCGCGGACGATGCTGTTGCGGCAGATGAAGAAGCCGGCGGCGAAACCGAAGCGGACGGCCAGCGGCGCAAGCGGCGCCGACGTCGGCGCGGACGTTCCGGCGAGGCGCGCGAAGGCGGACCGCCGCGCGACGACAATGATGTAGCGCGCGCGATCCCGGATGCGGTCGAAGGCACTGTGGCGGACGTGGCCGAAACCGACGAGGAAGAGTCCGACGAACAGTCCGGCGCGGCCCGCGGCGAACAGGGTCCAAACGGTGAGCGGCGCCCGCGCCGCCGCGGACGCCGTGGCGGACGACGCCGGCGCGGTAACGGGCCCGAGGATGGTCTGTCCGGATCGATCGCGGATGAACTTGGACCGACAGCGGCTCCGGAAGCCACCAGCGCGGTAGCCGATTTCGACGGCGGCGGGTACGAACCCGCACCATCGATCGTTCAGCCCGAGCCGGTATCACAACCTGCACAACTACAGCCCGCAGCTTATGCTCACGCCGAGCAGGTCGCGAGCGCGCCGACGGCGGATGAAACGGCGCATGAAGCCGACCGGGCCGCAGCGCGGCGGCGTTCGACCGTGCGCGAGAAGGCCAGCTTCCTGGCAAGCGCCCAAGCTGATCCCACGCCTTCCGTCACCCGCAGCGCACCCGAGCCGGTCGCGTCGTCCGCTGCTGCCCCTGTTGAGCCCCCCGTCGAGGCGAGCGAGGCCGGACAACCACGCAAGGCTGGCTGGTGGTCACGGCGCTTCGGCGGCAGCGAGTAGGGATTACAATCAAAAAGCAAAACCGCCTGGCAAACCCGGGCGGTTTTTCACGTTGCCGAGCACGCCAAGACCCCGGCGCCCTACCCGGTCGTGATAGCGGTTTCCATATCGGTCGGATCGATGTCCTTGTCGAGATTGGCGCGTAGCCGGCCGTAATCGAGCTCGCCCTCCCACCACGACACCACCACGCAGGCGACGCCGTTGCCACATAGATTGGTCAGCGCGCGGCACTCGCTCATGAATTTGTCGATTCCAAGCACGATGGCCATGCCCGGTACCAGCCGCGGATCGACCACGGCCAGCGTCGCCGCCAGCGTAATGAAGCCGGCGCCGGTGATGCCGGACGCGCCCTTCGAGGTCAGCATCGCCACCAGCAGAATGGTCAGTTGCTGGCCAAAGGTGAGATCGAAGCCGAGCGCCTGCGCGATGAACAGCGTTGCCAGCGTCATATAGATATTGGTGCCGTCGAGATTGAACGAATATCCCGTCGGTACCACCAGGCCTACAACCGGCTTGGAACATCCGAGCCGCTCGAGCTTTTCCATCAGCGAAGGCAACGCGCTTTCCGACGATGAGGTGCCCAGCACGATCAACAGTTCATCCTTGATGTAAGCCAGGAACTTGAAGATCGAAAAACCGACAATTCGTGCGATGACGCCCAGCACCACGAATACGAAAAGTGCCGCGGTGACATAGAAAGTCGCAATCAGGCCGATCAGATTGAGGATCGCGCCGGTGCCGAACTTGCCGATGGTAAAGGCCATGGCGCCGAACGCGCCAACCGGTGCGGCCCTCATGACGATGGCGATGACCCCGAAGACCCCGTGCGCTGCATCGTCGATGAAGGCGCGCAAGGTGTGGCCGCGCTCGCCAAGGCCCATCAGGGAAAACCCGAAGAGAATGGAAAACAGCAGCACCTGCAGGATCTCGCCATTCGCGAAAGCGCCGACGACCGTGTCGGGAATGATGTGCAGGAAGAAATCGACGGACTTCTGCGCCTCGGCCTGTTTGGCGAAGTTCGCTACCGCCTGGGCATTGGCCATTCCGCCACCGAAGCCGGCACCTGGCCGCGCCAGATTTCCGACGATCAGTCCCAGTATGAGTGCGAATGTGGAGACGATCTCGAAATAGAGCAGCGCCTTGATGCCGATGCGGCCAACTTTCTTGGCATCCTGAATATGCGAGATACCGGACACGACGGTGCAGAAGATGATCGGTGCAATCACCATCTTGATCAGTTTGATGAAGCCGTCGCCGAGCGCCTTGATCCAATCGTTGGTGGCAAAGTTCGGCCACAGCCAGCCGACGATCGCACCGAGCAAAATCGCGATCAGCACCTGAATATAAAGCACCTTGTACCAGGGCCTATTCGCACTCACCGGTACTCCGGTCGCCATCGTTGCTGCCATGACGTTCGCTCCCCCAAAAATTCATTCATATGCCGGCTGGTCACGCTCAGCTCTGCCGAATCCAGCCAAGGGCCACTGGGCCAACCAAGTCAATGGCTTCGTGGCCTTATCGACCGTTGAAATCGGACTGGCAGCGTCAAGAAGTCAGCGAAGCCAGCGCGCGATCCGTGCCACGGCTTCGTGCATGTCCTGGGCCGAACGCGCATAGCAAAAGCGGACGAACGAGCGGCCGTGGACCGGATCGAAATCGACGCCGGGAGTAGCCGCCACATGGGCCTTCTCGAGCATCCGGCTGGCAAATTCGAAACTGTCCGATGTGAAGTCGGAAACGTCGGCGTAGAGATAGAAGGCACCGTCCGCCGGCAGGAATTTGGTAAGGCCGGCCTTGGGCAGCCCCTCGATCAGGATGCGCCGATTCTCCTGATAGCCGCGCTTGATGCGCTCCATCTGCTCACGGCCCTCGAACGCAGCTTCGGCGGCGATCTGGGACAGCGTCGGCACGGAAATCGAAAGGTTCTGCTGAAGCCGCTCGATCGGCCGCACCAGCGGTTCCGGCACTACCATCCAGCCAACTCGCCAGCCCGTCATGCAGAAATATTTCGAAAAAGAATTGATCACGAGCGCGTCCGGCGAAAGTTCCGCCGCCGTCACCGCAGGAAACGCATAATCCAGACCGTGATAGATCTCGTCGGAAATGAAACGGATACCGGCGCCTTCGGCCGCACCGATCAGACCGGTCAGCGTCTCACGCGACATCATCGTGCCCGTCGGGTTGGCCGGGCTTCCCACCAGCACGCCTTTCAGCGGCGTCCGTCGATGAACCGCGAGCAGCGTTTCGCCGGTCAGCGCATGCCGGGTATCGCCGGAGGTTTCGATCAGCACCGCTTCGCAGCCAAGCGCGGCCAGGATGTGACGGTATGGCGGATAGCCGGGCACGGTGACGGCAACCCGGTCCCCGGGCTCGAACATCGCGAGAAACGCCAGAATAAAACCACCCGACGAGCCCGTGGTGACCACGATACGTTCGGCATCGACAAGGCATCCATACGTATCGCGATAGTGCCGGGCGATACGCGCGCGCAGCGAGGCGATACCGAGCGCCGACGTATAGTCGATCCGCCCGTCCTCCAGCGCGGCACGCGCGGCTGCGATCGCCACCTGCGGTGCGGAGGCCGCCGGCTGGCCGACTTCCATGTGGATCACGTGTCCGCCGGCAGCCTCGATGCGCGCCGCCGCCGCCATCACGTCCATGACCATGAAGGGTGGAACATCACTTCGTGCCGACGCCGTCAGCAAGCCTCGCGCGCGGTCTCTCAGGGTCGAATCAAGCATGGATTTCTGCTATTTGGGCCGGCGCCGCCGATCTACCCTTTATGAGCCGGATATCGCCCCAGACTGGCCTTAATCGGTGGCTTCTAAGGTATATCCTGTATCCGGGCGCCGCCAGTCGGTAAAGACCTCCCCATGTTCGCTCCTTTCGCACTCCGCCAGAAAACCTCGAAGCTGACCGCCTTGACGATCACGGTCGCGCTGGCGGTCGCGCCGATACCCGCGCCGGCACAGCAGGCCAAGGGGCCGCCAATCCTGCGCGACACCGAGGCGGAGCAGCTGCTCCGCGAATATACCCGGCCGATCCTGCGCGCCGCCGGCCTGGAAAAGCAGAATATCCAGATGGTGATCATCAACGAGGCGGTATTCAACGCCTTCGTTGCCGACGGCCGCCGGATCTTCGTGAACTATGGCGCGATGATGCAGTCGGAAACGCCGAACCAGATCATCGGCGTGATGGCGCACGAGACCGGTCACCTTGCCGGCGGCCATCTCGCCAAGATGCGCGAACAAATCGCCCGGGCCGAGACACAGATGATCATAGCGATGCTGCTTGGCGCCGGCGCGATGGTGGCGGGCGCGCGAAGCGGCGGCAGCGGCGGCGGGTTGTCCAACGCCGGCGCCGCGGCGTTATCGGCGCCCGGAGAAGTAATTCGCCGCAACCTGCTCTCTTACGTGCGCCAGCAGGAAGAAAACGCGGACCGCGCGGGCGTGAAATTTTTGACCGCGACCGGCCAATCCCCCAAAGGCATGTACGAAACGTTCAAACGGTTTACCGAAGAAAGCCTGTTCGCTTCGCGTGGCGCCGACCCCTATGTTCAATCGCATCCGATGCCTGCCGCGCGCGTCGCCGCCCTGGAGGAACTGGCACGTTCGAGCCCTTATTGGGACAAGAAGGACGACCCGGCGCTGCAACTGCGTCACGATATGGTGCGCGCCAAAATCTCAGCCTTCATGGAGCGGCAGGACACCGTCTACCGTCGGTACCCCCAGTCGAACACCGGCCTGCCGGCCCGCTATGCGCGTGCCATTACGACCTATCTGCACGGCGACCTCCGCAGCGCACTGGCCCAGATCGACGCCTTGATCCAGGTGCAGCCGGCCAACCCCTATTTCTACGAATTGCGTGGCCAGGCGCTGCTGGAAGGCGCCCGGCCCGCGGAGGCGATCGCGCCGTTGCGCAAGGCGGTTCAACTCTCGAACAATGCGCCCCTCATCGAGATGTTACTTGGGCAGGCGCTCGTGGCATCCGATAATAAGGCCTATACCGACGAGGCGATCTCGATTCTGCGCGCCGCCGTCTCACGCGAGACGGAGGCGCCGATCGGATATACCCAGCTCGCCATGGCGTATGGACGGAAGGGGGACTACGCGCAGGCCGATCTGGCTTCGGCACAGGCCGCCTATCTCAGGGGCGACAACAAGACGGCGCGCGATCTGGCATCCCGAGCGAAAACGCGCTTCGCGATCGGCACGCCGGGATGGGTCAAGGCTGACGACATTGTCAGCGCCAAGCCCCTGCCCGGCCAGAAAAGCAACTAGAAATAAATCGCGTCAAAATACAACTGAACCGAAATACGAACGTATTCGAGGAACCGACCCTCACAACAATGGCCCGGGAACTCCGCCCAAAAGGATTTGCAAATGCCTTCATTTCGCTTTCTGGCTCCCGCTCTGTTCGCGCTCGCGTTGTGCGGCGCTCCGCTTTACGCATCTGCTCAAAGTTTCTCCGATATCCAGCGTAGTGATATCGAGAGCATCGTTCGGAACTATCTGATCGCACATCCCGAGGTGCTCGAGGAGGCGATGGCCGAATTGACCAAACGCCAGACCGCGGCGGAAAGCGCCAAGCAACAGGCCAGCGTTGCCGAAAACGCCAATGCAATCTTCAACTCGCCGCGAGGCGTGACGCTTGGCAACAGGGATGGCGACGTGAGTTTCGTCGAGTTTTTCGACTACAATTGCGGATATTGCAAACGCGCCATGTCCGACATGCTGGACCTGATGAAGGCCGATCCCAAACTGAAAGTCGTGCTCAAGGAATTTCCTGTGCTGGGACAAGGTTCCGTCGAAGCAGCCCAGGTCGCGGTCGCGGTGCGGATGCAGGATCCGACCGGCAAGAAATACCTCGATTTTCATCAGAAGCTGCTCGGCGGTCGCGGCACGGCTGACAAGGCACGTGCGATGGCGGCCGCGAAGGAAGCCGGCCTCGACATCGCCAGGATCGAGAAGGATCTCGCCAACCCGGAAGTGAAGGCGACCATCGAGGAAAATTTCAAGCTGGCGGAGTCGATGGGCATGAACGGCACACCAAGCTACGTCATCGGCAAGCAGATCGTGATCGGCGCGGTGGGCATGGACAACCTCAAGGAAAAGATCGGCGTCGCCCGTTGCGGCAGGGCGACCTGCTGATCGCGTTTCCGCGGATTCTGCATCGAGCTCATGAAGCCGGCTGCTCGCAGCCGGCTTTTTGATGTCCGGCTCTGACGTCCGGCGCTTTCAAGGCAAGGCATTCATCACGCGTTCATCAAACAAATGTGCTCGGTGGCCGAATGTTGCGGAACCTAGCCGACCTCGCTTCGTTGTCGGCGCGGGCAGTGCGAACACGAGGAGATTCTTTCTATGAGCAATCGTTTTATGATGTCGGTGGCGGCTGTTGCGCTGCTGGCCGGAGCTGGTTTCGCCAATGCGCAGGATAAGGGCGGCGCCGCAGGTGGTACTTCGTCGGGTTCCACGGGCGCGCCGTCCTCCGAACATGGTTCGCCGGCGGCGGCTCCGATGAACCGTGACGCCGGCGAAATGAAAGGTGGCGCGAAGGGTGAGCCCGGCGCCATGAAGGGTGCCCAAGCCCCCGAAGGTCAGAAGTCAAAGGGCGTGAGTTCCGAGATGAACGAACCCAAGGGCGGCGCCAAGGACATGAAGGCCGATTCCAAGACCGGCATGGACAAGGACATGAAGGCCGACTCCAAGACCGGTATGGATAAGGACATGAAGGCGGACTCCAAGACCGGCATGGACAAGTCCGGCACGGCCAGCAAGTCGGGTACCGACACAAAGTCGGGCACGGCGGCTACCGATAGCAAGTCGAGCAACACCACGACCGGCAATGCCGCCACGTCGGCGACCGCTGCTCCGCCGGCCGAGAAGCAGACCCAGATCACTTCCGCGATCAGGTCCGAAAGAGTGGAAGAAGTCACGAACGTGAACTTCAACATTTCAGTCGGTACGGCAATTCCGGCCTCGGTGCGCTTCCATCCGCTTCCGCCCCGGATCGTCGAGATCTATCCGGAGTGGCGTGGTTACGACTTCATCCTGGTTCACGGTCGCTACATCATCGTCCGTCCTCAGACGCGTGAAATCGTCTACATCATCGAGGGCTGATGCCTGCGGGAGGCCGACACAGCGGCCCTCTCCGAACGACCAACCCCGCCGAATTTCGGCGGGGTTTTTCTTTGAAGATTGCCTCACGAGCGGTTCGAAGCATGATCGTCAGTCGATTCGATTGGGGGCACAGCATCTTGGCGCGGCACCAACCGGAAAGATTGGTTAACGAGTGATTTCCGCAGCTTCCGTATGGTTTTTTATGAACCGCATGAGGCGTTTGGCGGACCAGGAGACCGTCCTGGAGGCTTCCCAGAGAGCCCTTTGTTACCTATAACGCGGCCACCTACCCCGTCATTTTTGGAAGCCGGATGGCCCAGGCGACGATTTATGTGCTCAACGGCCCGAATCTCAATTTGTCAGGGACGCGCGAGCCCGAGACCTATGGTAACGCCAAGCTCGCGGACGTCGAGAAACTTTGTGCGGAGAGCGCGACACAGTTCGGTCTCAAGGCCGATTGCCGACAGTCCAACGGTGAAGGCGAACTGATCGACTTCATTCATGAGGCCCACGCCAAAAAAGCCGCTGGAATCGTCATCAATGCCGGCGGATACTCACACACCTCGATCGCCCTGCATGACGCGCTCGTCGCGGCTAAAATTCCGACGGTCGAAGTGCACATCAGCAACATTCACGCCCGCGAGAGTTTCCGGCATCATTCCTTCACCGCCAAGGCCGCTTTTGCAACGCTTTGCGGCTTCGGCGTCGATGGCTATCGGCTCGCGATCAATGGCCTTGCCGCCAAGATCGGCGCCAAGGCGAAGGCCTGATCTTACTTCACGATCACGCCCACAGAGAGTTTCGGATCAAGATCATGGCGCGCCAGCCTGACGATAAATCAGCCGCAGAGATCAGCAGCGACGACAGTGCGCTCATTCGCGAACTCGCTCTGCTGCTGGACGAAACCAGTCTTACCGAAATCGAGATCGAGCGTTCCGGCTTGCGGGTGCGTGTCGCACGCAATATCAGCATCGCCGCTTCGATGCCGGCGAACTTTCCGCCGTCGATATCACCGACGCCGGCCGCGGCTGCCACCGCGGCGGGCGTCGACTTTGCTCGCCATCCCGGCGCCGTCCCCTCGCCGATGGTCGGCACGGCCTATTGGTCTCCCGAGCCTGGTGCCAAGCCCTTCATCGAGGTCGGCAGCAAGGTGTCGGCGGGTCAGACGCTGCTGATCATCGAGGCGATGAAGACCATGAACCAGATTCCGTCGCCGCGCGCGGGTACCGTGACGCAGATTCTCGTCGAGGACGGCCAGCCGGTCGAATACGGCGAGCCGTTGGTGATTATTGAATAGCGAATGGCGAGCAGCGAATCGGGATGACGCTTTTCCATTCGCCATTCGCCGCTTAACCAGGACTCCATGTTCGACAAGATCCTCATAGCCAATCGCGGCGAAATCGCCCTGCGCGTGCTGCGTGCGTGCAAGGAACTCGGCATTTCCACGGTCGCCGTGCATTCCACCGCCGACGCCGACGCGATGCATGTACGGCTCGCCGACGAGAGCGTGTGTATCGGCCCGCCACCCTCGAAGGACAGCTATCTCAACATCCCGGCGCTGCTGGCGGCCTGCGAAATCACCGGCGCGGACGCGGTGCATCCCGGCTACGGCTTCCTTTCCGAAAATGCGCGCTTTGCCGAGATCCTGGCCGAACACAATCTGGATTTCATCGGTCCCAAGGCCGAACACATCCGTTTGATGGGCGACAAGATTGAAGCCAAGAAGACCGCAAAAAGACTTGGCATTCCCGTCGTTCCCGGCTCCGACGGCGGCGTCGGCTCGGATGATGACGCGATGGCGATTGCGCAGTCGATCGGCTTCCCGGTGCTTGTAAAAGCGGCGGCCGGCGGCGGCGGCCGCGGCATGAAAGTCGCCCACACCGCCGACGACCTGATGATGGCCCTGTCGACCGCGTCGAACGAGGCCAAATCGGCGTTCGGCGACGCCTCGGTCTATCTGGAGAAATACCTGCAGAAGCCGCGTCACATCGAGATTCAGGTGCTTGGCGACGGGCGCGGCGGCGCGATTCATCTCGGCGAGCGCGACTGCTCGTTGCAGCGGCGCCACCAGAAGATCTGGGAGGAAGGCCCCTCGCCGGTGTTGTCAGCGGCAGCGCGCGCGAAGATCGGCGCAACCTGCGCCAAGGCGATGCAGGACATGAAATATCTCGGTGTCGGCACCATCGAGTTTTTGTACGAGGACGGCGAATTCTATTTCATCGAAATGAACACGCGCATCCAGGTCGAACATCCCGTCACCGAGATGATCACCGACATCGACCTCGTGCTCGAACAGATCCGTATCGCAGCCGGCGGCGACCTGCCGGCGACGCAGGATGAGGTCAACGTCATCGGCCACGCCATCGAATGCCGCATCAACGCAGAAAATCCGCAGACCTTCCGGCCTTCACCTGGAAAAATCTCGCAATATCACCCACCTGGCGGCCTCGGGGTACGGATCGATTCCGCAGTCTACCAGGGTTATGTGATCCCGCCTTATTATGACTCCCTGGTCGGCAAGCTGATTGTACACGGCAAGACCCGTGGCGAATGCCTGATGCGGCTGCGCCGGGCGCTGGACGAGATGGTCGTCGAAGGCATCGAAACCACCCTGCCGTTGTTCCGCGCGCT
>Ga0209069_10001836_pt1 | contig 10942 bp, 7 predicted proteins | sample Str013_2_FD_187202 | JGI IMG/M metagenome (GOLD analysis project Ga0209069, IMG submission 187202) | Freshwater sediment microbial communities in response to fracking from Pennsylvania, USA - Straight Creek_MetaG_SC_2013 (SPAdes) (version 2) | ecosystem: Environmental > Aquatic > Freshwater >...
GCGATCGATCGGTGCATCGAGCGAGCCGATGCCGTCCGATACGAACAAGTTCATCTTCGTCAGGACGTAGCCATGCTCGAACAGCTTGGCGGTGACGTCGCCGCCGAGCGCTTCGAGGGTCGTCGGCACCGCCGTGCTCTCGGCGGCGAGCGTGCGCCAGGCATCCTCGCTGTAGCCGGGCTGAGCGTCGAGGTAGGCGATGGCCGCGGCGGCGCGCTCGGCGATGTCGTCGATGGTGCGATCGGGCTTCGGCGCGAACAGCGTCGCCAGCCGGTAGGGGCTGTCGGTGATCTGCACGAACACGCCGTCGAGACCACCGTGCTCGCGCTCGGCAGTCCGGAACGTCGCGTTCAACGCCCGCCGTCGATGCGAGGTCGACACGTCGTACTGCACGGCCTGCGCCCGGCTCACGCCGGCGATCTCTTGCGCCAGACCAGTGACACCGACAGGCTTCGGATCGTTCCAACCGCCGGAGGCGTTGACGACGACGAGGTAACGCGCCGCATGAGGTTGCACGTTCGACATCGGTGTCGGCCACGACTTGGCGCGGCCGACGATGTTGTACTCCCACTCGTCGGCCATGTTGTCGTAGACGCCACCGTCGATGACGACGATCGCGGCGGGAACGTTCGGGCGAGCGTCGAGACCGAGGGTCTCGATCGTCAACCGTCGCGGCGCGAACGCACCGGGGACGCACGCCGATGCTTGTACTGCCGTCGACAACGGCACGCCGAGTGCGTTGGTGGTGCCACCGTGCTGGTAGCCGTACACGCAGCGATTGGTGAAGAAGAACGAGTTGCCGGTCTGGATCTCGGTTGTGCAGATGACGTGATGCACCGAGTGGGCGCGTTCGTGCAACTGGCCGAGCGTGATGTGCGCGCCGCCGAGCAGCTCGGCATCGATCGCGGCTTCGGTGCGCGTCGAGCGTCGACGGAACAGTGCCCACGCCGCCGCGCCGGCGAGGACGAGCACGAGCGCGCTGACGATCAGCGCCAACCACCAGTGCCCAAAGCCGGTGACGATCGTGGCGACGAGCGCGACGACGGCGAGCGCGGCTGCGCCGAACAGGGCGCGGATGTAACCGCGCGTCGCCGGCGCGCCTCGCCGGGCGGCGCCGACCAACTTGCCGAGGCCCTTCGCGTTCAGCCCGCTCCCGCCGAGCAGCACGCCCCGGTCGGCGACGGCGTGCAGCGCCGCGCTGACGTGGGCGTCGATCTCCGCCGCTGGCGCGATTCCAACGTCGGGTCCGACCATCAGCACGCCGTTGGCGATCGAGCCGCCCGATACGGAGCTGATCGATACGAGGCGTTCGCCGAGCCCGGCGTCAAGCAACGCGGTGATCGCACCGAGGCCGAACACGGTGGCGCGATGACCGCCGCCCGACAAGGCAACGGCAAGGTCGCGCTGATCACTCACGGGCGCCACGACTTGATCGGCAGTTGACATGCGCGATCAGTCGATGCCGTCGAGGGCGATGACGCGCGACGTCGCCGATGCGTGGCGGATGGCGCGCACCGGCGCGTAGTCGGGATCATCGACGAAGGCGCGCATCGAGGCATGGTCGGCAAACGCGACGAGCACCATCCGATGCGGTGTCCAGTCACCTTCGAGTGCCTCGCTGTCGCCACCGCGGGCGAGGTACTCGCCGCCATGGCGAGCGATCAGGGCCGGCACCAATCGCCGGTACTCGGCATAGGTCTCAGCGTCGTGGACATCGAGATCGACGATGAGGTACGTGGCCATGCGCTGAACCCCCTGGTCCGTAGTGGAACGGCGCGCACCATAGTGGTGCCGCGGACGCGCGTTGTGTGCGTGAGTTCCACGAACATCCACGAGCGGGCATGACCTTGATGGAACCTGATGGCTATATTTCCATCGATGGCAGGGGGAAAGCTGACCGCCGAGTCGACGCCGAGCACGATGGCCGACGTCGCGGCGCGCGCGGGCGTCGGCATCGGGACGGTCTCGCGTGTCCTCAACGGCAGTGCCCAGGTCAGCGCCCGGACCAGGGCAAAGGTGATGGAGGCGATCGAGGAGCTGAGCTACGTCCTGGTCCGCCCGGCCGGCAAAGAACGCTCTGACCAGGGCGGATACGTCGGCGTCGTGATCCCTGACTTCGGCTCGCCGTCGTCGTCGCAACGACTCGTTGGTCTCGTTGCGGCGCTTCGGGTCGGTGGCGCGAACGCCGTCATCTACCCGGTCAACAACCCCGACGACGCCCGTGCCACGCTGATGGAACTTCCACGGAACCGCAGCCTTGACGGCCTCATCGTCATGTCGCTGCCCCTGCGCGGCGAGGACGGCGAGCGTCTCGCCGGGGCGCGCTTCCCCGTGGTCTTGCTCGACACGTGGCACACCGACTTGGCGCGGGTGACGATCGACGACGTCGCCGGCGGACGCCTCGCCACCAAGCACCTCATCGATCTTGGCCACACGCGCATCGCCTTCGTCGGTGAGCCAGCGCGCAACCCGATGTCGTTCGTGACGAGCGTCCACCGTGAAGAGGGCTTCGACGAAGCACTGGCGAAGGGTGGCATCCCCCGCAACCCGCGTTACGTGCGCCATGCGCCCCATCTCCGGTCGGCGGCGCGTCAGATGGGAACGGAGCTGCTGGCGTTGGCGACACCGCCGTCCGCCGTCGTCGCCGCGTCCGATACGCAAGCGGTCGGCGTGCTCGAAGCGGCGCGCGCTTCTGGCCGTTCGATCCCTCAGCAGCTTTCGGTCATCGGCTACGACGACATCGAACTGGCGTCGCTCGTCGGCCTGACGACGGTGCGCCAACCGCTGGAAGCGTCGGGCTTGCGCGCCGCGGAGATCTTGCTCGGCGCCATCGAGGGCGGTCAGAAGCCGCAGTCGTTCAACGACACGCTGCCGCTCGAGCTCGTCGTACGTGAGTCGACCGGCCGCCCGCCGAAATGATCCGCGCCTATCCAACTGTCACCCGTGGAGCGAAGAGCATGACCCCGAACCAGCCGCATCCGTGGTGGGCAGACGCTGCCGTGTACCAGATCTACGTGCGATCGTTCGCCGATGCCAACGGCGATGGCCTTGGTGATCTGTCCGGCATCATCGCCAAGCTCGACTACGTCGTCAGCCTTGGCGTCGATGCGATCTGGTTGAACCCGTGCTATCCCTCGCCTCAGTTCGATCACGGTTACGACGTGTCCGACTACTTGGAGATCGAGCCTGACTACGGTGATCTGGCGACGTTCGACCGATTGGTCACGGCGGCGAACGAACGCGGCCTGCGCGTCGTGATGGACATCGTGCCGAACCACTGCAGCTCTGAGCATCCCTGGTTTCGCGCCGCGCTCGATGCCGGTCCCGGCAGTGCCGAGCGAGAGCGCTTCTACTTCCGCGATGGTCGCGGGCCGAATGGTGACGAGCCGCCGAACAACTGGCGATCGATGTTCGGCGGGATCGCATGGACGCGCACGGCAACGCACGATGGCGCGCCGGGACAGTGGTACTTGCATTCGTTCGCACCACAGCAGCCAGATTGGAACTGGTCGCATCCCGACGTAGTCGACCACTTCGATCGCGTCTTGCGCTTCTGGCTCGACCGCGGTGTCGACGGGTTCCGCGTCGACGCACCGACGCCGGTCGGCAAGGCGCCCGGACTTCCCGACGCGCCGCCAACGCCAGGCATGACCGATGCCGAAGCGGTCGGCTACAACCCGTACAACACGTTCCGGCCCGAAGGGCACGAGGTGTGGCGCCACTGGCGCGCCGTCATCGATGGCTACGAGCGCGATCACCCGGGCCGCGAGCTCGTGATGGTCGCGGAGACGTACGCCCCGAAGCGTCCCGAGCTTGCCGCCGAGTACATCCGTCCCGGCGAGTTCCGCCAGGCGTTCTGCTTCGAGCTGATGTCGACACCGTGGGCCGCGCCGCGCCTGCGCCGCACGATCGCCGAGATCGTCGAGACGCGTGTCGACGTCGCCTCGAACACGGCATGGGCGATGAACAACCACGACGTGGCGCGAGCCGCCACCCGTCTCGGTCGTGCCGATGCGGCTGATGACACCGATTGGGTCCGTCCGCCGATTGCGGCAGCGCATGGCGAGATCGACCTCGCCTTGGGCACGCGTCGCGCCCGTGCTGCGCTGCTGCTGATGCTTGCCCTGCCTGGCGCCGTCTACCTCTACCAGGGCGAAGAGCTTGGTCTCCCCGAGGTCCTCGATCTCGCTCCCGAGGCGCGCCAGGACCCATCGTTCGCTCGAACGAACGGCGCCGAGCTCGGTCGCGATGGCTGCCGGGTGCCGGTGCCGTGGACTGACGACGCGGCGACGTCATACGGCTTCTCCGCCGTTGCGTCGCCAACGGCACCGTGGATGCCGCAGCCGGCAGGTTGGGGTCGCTACGCAGCCTCGACACAAGTCGACGCCGACGCATCGACGTTGACGCTGTTCCAACGTGCGATCGCCGCCCGTCGGGACGCGTTCGCGCAGGGGGACGCGCCAATCGACTGGCTCGACGTCGATGACCACGACCTCGTTGCGTTCCGTCGCGGGGACACGGTCGTCGTGACGAACACCGGCGCGTCAGCGCGCCCGCTGCCGGCCGTGCTCGGCCGCCATCGGCGCGTGCTGATCTGTTCAGCGCCCGAGCACTCGATCGAGCGGGGCGCGATCGCAGCGCAGATCGATGTCCCTGCGAACGCGACGATCTGGCTCACGCCTGGCTGAGGCGCGCCGTCGCCGGCAGGACCGAGCCGCGGTCAGCGGCGGATTGCCAATCCGGTCGCGAGGTCGAAGAAGTGGAGCTCGCGCGTGTCGAGTGCAAGCGTGGCGGTGTCGCCCGGGCGCAGCGTCGTGCGCGGGTTGACGCGGGCGAGGAAGCGGCGAGGTGACGAGTCACCACGAGCCGACTCGTCGACGACCATCGGGATGTCAAGGGTGAGGTGCAGGATCACTTCCGATCCGAGACCTTCGTGCACATCGACAGTGCCCTTCAACATGTCGGACGACGACGAGAACTTCGGGTCCTCGACTTGCTCGGGGCGGATGCCGACGGCGAGGGTGCGGCCGTCGTAGTTCGCCAACCCCGGACGGGACGACACGAGTGACTCGGGGATCGTGACCGTCGTCGAACCGAGTGCCAGCCGGCCAGTGCCATCGTTCTGTCGATGGTACGTACCTTGAACGAGGTTCATCTGCGGTGAGCCGATGAAGCTGGCGACGAACAGGTTGTCAGGGTGGTCGTACAGATCTTGTGGGCTGGCGACCTGTTGAAGGACACCACGCGACATCACCGCGACGCGATCACCCATCGTCATCGCCTCGATCTGATCGTGCGTGACGTAGACCGTCGTGACGCCGAGCTCATGTTGGAGGTGCGAGATCTCGGCCCGCATCTGGACGCGCAACTTCGCATCGAGGTTCGACAGTGGCTCGTCCATCAAGAACGCCTTTGGCTGACGCACGATCGCCCGGCCCATGGCGACGCGTTGGCGCTGACCACCGGAAAGCTGGGCCGGTTTGCGGTCGAGGTTGTCGGTCAGCTCCAAGATGCGCGCCGCCTCGGCGACGCGGCTGTCGATCTCTTCCTTCGGCGTCTTGCGGAGCTTGAGCGCGAAGGCGATGTTGTCGCGCACGGTGAGGTGTGGGTACAACGCGTACGACTGGAAGACCATCGCGATGTCACGGTCCTTCGGCTCCAGCGTCGTCACGTTGGTGTCGCCGATCAACAGTTCGCCAGTGGTGATCGACTCGAGGCCGGCGATCATCCGCAGTGCAGTCGACTTCCCACAACCTGACGGACCGACGAGGACCAAGAACTCGCCGTCGGCGATGCTCAGGTTGAGGTCGTGCACGGCGTGGAAGCCGTTCTCGTAGACCTTGTCGATCTTGTCCAACGTGATAGTGGCCACGGAATCATCCCCCCGGATCGAGTGCTTGGTACATCATGGTCCAGTACAACCCTTCACACCGGACTGTGCGCATGCTACCGTATGCGTGGGGCCTGTTCCATAGGTTTCCAAGACATTCCACCGGCCGTCCAGTTCGAGCGATCGATCGGACCGGCTCCAGTGAATCCACTCCAAGGGGGAGACCAAGGATGAACCACGGCAAACGCCTGCTGTTCGTCGCCACGGCAGCAGCGCTCGTAGCTGCGGCGTGCGGCAGCAGCAAAGGCACGACCACAGGCGGCGCAGTCACCACCAAGGCCGGCGACACCGCTACCACCAAGGCTGCGACCGGCGCAGCGACCACGGCCGCCGGCGCTGCCAGCGGCGACTCGCTGTTGAACGGCGCCATCAAGTGCACCCAGCAGTACAAGGGCAAGGAAGTCCACATCTTCTCGCCCGTGCGTGACTCGGAGACGGTGAAGGCCGCCACAGAGCTGCGCAACGCCTACGCCCCGCTCGAGAAGTGCACCGGCGTGAAGGTCGTCTTCGACGGCACTGACCAGTTCGAGACCGAGGTCAAGGTCCGCATCAACGGCGGCAACCCGCCCGACGTCGTCGACTTCCCGCAGCCCGGTGGCTTCCTCGACCTAGTCAACAAGGGCAAGCTGACGGCCTTCCCGGACGCCCTGGCGAACTCGGTCAAGAACGACAACGTCGCCGGCTGGCCCGAGCTCGCCAGCGTCAACGGCAAGGTCTACGGCGTGCCGGCACGGTCGAACGTCAAGTCGTTCGTGTGGTACAGCCCGGCCGACTTCAAGGCCAAGGGCTACGCCATCCCGAAGACGATGGATGAGCTGAAGGCGCTGTCCGACAAGATCGTCGCCGACGGTGGCACCCCATGGTGCGCCGGCATCGAGTCGGGTGTAGCCACCGGCTGGGTGGTCACCGACTGGTTCGAGGACTTCATGCTTCGGATCAACGGCCCCGACGTGTACGACCAGTGGGTTCAGCACAAGATCCCGTTCGACGACCCGAAGGTGAAGGCCGTGGCCGACGCTGTCGGCAGCTACTTGAAGAACCCGAAGTACATCGCCGGCGGCGAGAACGGCATCAAGGCGATCGCCGCGACGAAGTTCCAAGAGGGTGGCTTCCCGATCCTGCAACACCAGTGCTACATGCACAAGCAGGCCAGCTTCTACGCCAGCATCTGGCCGAAGGGCACGACGATCGGCCCCGATGGCCAGGTCGACACCTTCTACTTCCCGACCGCCAAAGCCGGTGACAAGAAGGTCATGCTCGGTGGTGGCGACTTGCTCGGCGCCGGCACCAACAAGCCTGAGACGTTCGACACGCTGCTCTTCACGGGTTCGAACGAGTACTCCCTCGGCATCGTCGGTGACGACGGCAAGCCCGACACCAGCACGGCCGGTCTGTCGCCTCGCAAGGACTTCGACACGTCGAAGATCACCGACCCGGTGCAGAAGGCATTCGCCGATCAGCTGAAGAGCTCTGAGATCTTCCGCTTCGATGGTGCCGACATGATGCCGGCGGCGATCGGATCGGGTGCCTTCTGGAAAGAAGGGACCGCTTGGATCGTCGGCGGGAGCACCGACTCGATGCTGAAGAACATCGAAGCGGCCTGGAAGGCATTGCCGCCGAGTTGATCGGCACGCTTCTTCGCTTGTAGTAGAACCGCTGCTGTGGGTCCGGGACGACCGGGCCCACAGCAGCTGCAACACTTGCCACCGCCCGGTTCGATCCTTGGGGGACCTCGATGGGTGAATTGCTCACGACGTTGTTGAGTTCGTTGCTTGCGCTCGCCGCGTTGCTCGTGCTCCTGCTCGGGCTCTACGCGCTGATGACGTTCCTGCCGAAGAAGTGGGGCGAGCGCGGTCGGATCGCCGTCTTCTTAGTCCCAGCGTTGTTCGCCACGCTGATCGGTCTGCTGATACCTGCGCTGCGGACGATCTACGTCAGCGTGTTGAGCGACCCACCGAAGTCGAAGTTCATTGGGCTGAAAAACTTCGGCGAGATCTTCTCCGGCCGCGACACGCGCCTCACCGTGTTGACGACGCTCACCTGGGTGGCCGTCGGCACCGTGTTCACGACGATCGTCGCGCTGGCCATCGCCCGTTTCGCCGATGGACTGCGAGGCGAGAAGGTGGCGAAGTCGCTGATCTTCATCCCCGGCGCCATCTCGCTCGCCGGTGCTGGCATCATCTGGCGCTTCGTCTACGCCGGGCCGCCGTTCAAGGTGGGGCTGCTCAACCAGGTGACGAAATCGGTCCCGGGCCTGCCGTCCAGCGCCGGCGGCAGCGGTGATCGGCTGTGGCTGATCGAGCGCGGGCTGCTTGGGATCAAACCACCGGCCACGGCGCCGGGCTTCAACACGTTCCTGCTGATCGTGATCTTCATCTGGGCGCAGGCCGGCATCGCCACCGTCATCTTCTCGGCGGCGATCAAAGGCGTGCCCGAGTCGTTGATCGAAGCCGCCAAGGTCGACGGCGCCACGAACCGGCAAGCGTTCTACAAGGTGACACTGCCCTACATCCGGGCCACGATCGTCACGGTGATGACGCTGATCACCATCGCCGGGCTCAAGGCTTACGACATCGTCGCCGCCTCGACCGGCGGCAACTTCGGCACGAGCACGATCGCCAACGACTTCTACAACATCACGTTCTTGCAGAACCGTGACAGCCTCGGCGCGGCGTTCGCCGTGGTGCTGTTCATTCTCGTCATTCCCGTCGTAGTCGTAAACCGTCGCAGCCAACGGCGAGCAGAGGAGCTGATGGGCGCATGAGCATCGCCGAACCGACAATCGTGCACTCCGCGGGGCAGGCCGCAGAGTCGATGGCCGCCGAGCAGGAACTCGCCATGGAGCCCGTCGGCCGATCGGTGAGCGCCGCGCTTAGCAGCCGCTGGGGCAAGGTCGTCGTCTACATCCTGGTGTTCCTGTGGACCATCCCGACGTTCGGGGTGTTCGCGTCGTCGTTCCGCAAGGAGATCGACGTGAAGACCACCGGCTGGTGGCAGGTCTTCTGGAAGCCGCACCTCACGTTGTCCAACTACACGTCGGTGCTGGGCAGCAAGAACGGCGGCGACAACCTTGGCCACTTCTTCTTCAACTCGCTGCGGATCACGATCCCGGCGGTGCTGTTGTCCGTCGGTATCGCAGCGCTCGCGGCGTACGCGTTCTCGTGGATGGAGTTCAAGGGTCGCGAGTGGCTGTTCGTGGCCGTCATCAGCATGCTCGTCGTACCGTTGCAGCTGGCGCTCGTGCCGTTGAGCCTGCTGTTCACCGGTGGCGCCCACATCGGCAGCATCCCGATCTTTCCGAACTTCCACCTCAAGAACTCGGTCATCACGATCTGGGTCGCCCACACGTGCTTCGGGATGCCGTTCTGCATCTTCTTGCTGAAGAACTTCGTGTCGTCGTTGCCGAAGGAGCTGATCGAGGCAGCGCGGGTCGACGGTGCCGGCCACCTCACCGTGTTCCGCAAGCTGGTCCTGCCGCTGTCGGTGCCGGCGTTGGCATCGCTCGGCATCTTCCAGTTCGTGTTCATCTGGAACGACCTGCTCATCGGCAAGGTCTACGGCGGGTCGAAGAACCAGCCGCTCATCGCCAAGCTCGTCGAAGTGTCGGGGACGCGCGGCCAGTCGTGGCACCTGCTTACGGCGGCCGCTTTCATCTCGATGGTCCTGCCACTGGCGGTGTTCTTCTCGTTGCAGAAGTACTTCGTGCGCGGCCTGCTTGCCGGAGCGGTCAAGGGCTGAACGTGGCTGACGAAGGTGCGATCGACGCGCTCGTCGATTCGCTGACGCTCGACGAACAAGTATCGCTGCTTGCCGGTAGCGATTTCTGGCACACAACGCCGATCGAACGCGTCGGCATCCCGGCGGTGCGCGTCACCGATGGGCCGGCTGGTGCGCGCGGCACGAGCTGGGACGGGCCGGCGTCGGTGAACGTGCCGTGCTCGACGGCGCTCGCCTCGTCGTGGGATCCGGCACTGGTCGAAGAGATCGGTCACCTGCTCGGGTTGGAGGTACGAGCAAAGGGAGCACGCGTCCACCTCGCCCCGACCGTCAACCTTCATCGCACGCCCGTTGGTGGGCGCAACTTCGAGTGCATGAGCGAGGACCCATACCTCACGGCGCGCCTCGCCGTCGCCTACGTCCGCGGGGTGCAGGCCGAAGGCGTGGCCTCGTGCATCAAGCACTTCGTCGGCAACGACACCGAGTTCGAGCGCAACTCGATCGACTCGCGCATCGACGAGCGAACCTTGCGCGAGCTGTACCTCGTGCCGTTCGAGGCGGCCGTGCGCGAGGCCGGCGTGCTGTCGGTGATGACGGCCTACAACCGCATCAACGGCCCGTTCGCTGCCGACAGCCGCGACCTGATCCACGGTGTCCTGCGCGGCGAGTGGGGTTTCGACGGCGTCGTCATGAGCGACTGGATGGGTCTGCACTCGACCGCGCCTGGCGTCCATGCCGGGCTCGATCTCGAGATGCCCGGGCCGACGGTGCACCGCGGTCGCAAGCTCGTCGACGCTGTCGGCCGCGGCGACGTCTCCGCCGCCGACGTGCGCGCCGCGGCCCGCAACGTGCTGTTGCTCGCCGATCGCCTCGGCGCGTTCGACGACGGCGCGCCCGGTCCCGAAACGACGCGCGACGAGCCGGCCGATCGGGCGTTGGTACGCCGCGCCGGCGCCGCCGGCATGGTCCTGCTGCGCAACGAAGTCGTCGACGGCGCGCCAGCACTACCGCTCGTTCGCGGCGCGCTGCGCCGTGTCGCCGTGATCGGGCCCAACGCTGCCGTTGGCCAAGTGATGGGCGGCGGCAGTGCGTTCGTCCGTCCCGTGCACGTCAGCCACCCGCTCGACGCGCTGGCAACGCGGCTCGGCGATGTCGACGTCGTCCATCGTCATGGCTGCACGATCCACAAGCGCCTGCCTGCCCTCGATCCGTTGTGGAGCACGCCGGTCGAGGTGAGCTACTTCGCCGATCCCGACGACGCCGGCCGTGTCGGCGCGCCGGTAGCGAAGACGAAGACGATGCCGACGTCGCGGCTGATCTGGTTCAACGACCCAC
>Ga0209069_10001837_pt1 | contig 10942 bp, 12 predicted proteins | sample Str013_2_FD_187202 | JGI IMG/M metagenome (GOLD analysis project Ga0209069, IMG submission 187202) | Freshwater sediment microbial communities in response to fracking from Pennsylvania, USA - Straight Creek_MetaG_SC_2013 (SPAdes) (version 2) | ecosystem: Environmental > Aquatic > Freshwater >...
GCGTCGGTCCAAGCCTGTTCGATGCCCTGGGCATCGCCTGCGGCTTTTATCTAATCTGGCTGGGATTCAAGGCCGCCACCGCCACTGGCAGCACGCCGCCTGTCATCGTCGAGACGCCTATCCGTACCGGCATCCTGTTTGGCCTGTCGAACCCCAAGGCCTACCCCTTCGCCATTGCGATGTTCACGGCATTGCTGGGCGCGCATGGCGCCGACCGGGCCTTGCAGGACGCGCCGCTCCTCATCGCGAGCTGCGTTCTCGGCTTCGTCCTAGCCGATATCATTGTGATCTTCTGGACCGGTGTGCCCGTTGTGCGGCGCGTGTTCGCATCGCATCGTTTGTCGATCACGCGGGCGACCGGCGTGCTGTTCATGGCCTTCGGTGTCAAGTCGATCGGCGACGCCGTTGTCAGCATCCGCGCCAGGGGATGACCGGTTGCAGGCGCTAAATCAAACGGCGTAAATGGCGTCCACGGCTATCTCGACTCCCAGCCCTGGCAGATTGATCGACTGCCCCGCGCCGAGAATTTGCGGCGTCCACGCATCGCTTCGCCGCATCGCCTCGACCCGTGTTTCATCCTGGGCGACCAGCAGATAGGCCTCAAGCGAAGGCAGTTGCGTGTAGGCCATCAGCTTTTCCGTGCGGTCCGTGCGTTCGGTTGACGGCGACAGGACCTCGATGAGCAATGACGGTTCCGTCTTCCAATGGCTGGCGGTATCGCGCGCTGAGCAGGTGACCATGAGGTCGGGATAGTAGAACAACGTCGCCTTCTGCAACTGCACCTTCAATTTCAAATCGATCATGTAGACATGGCATGGTGGCTTCAGCTGGGATCGCAGCGCGACATAAAGCGAGCCAACCAAGTCATTATGGCGGTCAGAACCCCCTGACATCGTAAAGACCGCGCCGTCGACATACTCGTGACGGCGGTCCGAAAGTTCTTCATCTCGCAGATACTCGTCGATACCGACGTGCCGTTGCACCGCGCGAGGCTCGCCCATGGTCATGGTCTCTGCTCCGAATCCTTCCGGCTCATCCCGCTTCGCATTATAGCCGAACCCGGACCCGGACGCAGCCTCATTTGCAGCAACATAGCTGACAGGCGTTGAGGACGGCGCGGCAGCTGTTGGCGGGGCGCGGGAAGTCTGGTTAGATCGGCGTCGTCTCACCATGATCGCGTCTCGATCATTCTCCCAAGGAGGTATCATGAACCGTTTGATCGGCCTTGCCGCCCTAGCCACCTTCGCCGCAGCAATTGTGCCGGCCCACGCCGAGGACAAAGTTACGCTGCAGCTGAAGTGGGTCGCGCAGGCCCAATTCGCGGGCTACTTCGTCGCCAAGGACAAGGGTTTTTACAAGGACGCCGGCCTCGACGTGACCATCAAGGCGGGTGGGCCGGACATCGCCCCCGAGCAGGTGATCGCCGGCGGCGGCGCCGACGTCATCGTTGACTGGATGCCGGCGGCGCTGGCTGCGCGCGAAAAGGGCGCGGCGCTTGTCAACATCGCCCAGCCTTTCAAGCGCTCAGGGCTGATGCTCACCTGCCGCAAGGAGACCGGCATCAAGGCGCCGGCCGATTTTAAGGACAAGACGCTCGGCGTCTGGTTCTTCGGCAACGAGTATCCGTTCCTGTCGTGGATGAGCACGCTGGGCCTGAAGACCGACGGTTCGGCCGGCGGCGTCAAGGTCCTCAAGCAGGGTTTTAACGTCGATCCGCTGCTGCAGAAACAGGCTGACTGCATCTCGACCATGACGTATAATGAGTATCATCAGGTGCTGGAAGCCGGCATAAAGCCCGACGATCTGGTGGTGTTCAAATACGAGGACCAGGGCGTCGCCACGCTGGAGGACGGCCTCTATGTGATGGAAGACAAGCTGAAGGATGCCAAATTCGTCGAGACCATGGGCAAGTTCGTAAAAGCCTCGATGAAGGGCTGGGACTACGCCCGCGCCAACAAGGCGGAAGCGGTGAAGATCGTGCTCGCCAACGACACGACCGGCGCCCAGACTGAAGCTCACCAGACGACCATGATGGACGAGGTCAACATGCTGACCGAGGGATCGGATGGTTCGCTGGATGAGGCGGCGTATAAGCGCACGGTCGGTACGCTGATGAAGGGCGGCAGCGATCCAGTGATCACCAAGGAGCCGGCTGGGGCGTACTCGCACGCCGTGACGGACAAGGCGAAGATGTAGGTTGATCGACGGTCGCGGGGCGATCACGCCCCGCGATTGTTGCTCCGACGAGATACGTATGTTAAAGTAGTGAAATCACTACTTTGGAGTGCTCGACATGCTCGACGAAGCAGAAAAGGTTACAGCCACCGAGGCCAATCGCAATTTTTCGCAGTTGTTCCGTCGTGCAAAAAGCGGCGAGACGATTGTTATCACCGACCATGGTGAGGATGCCGTCGTGATCGGCCCGGTGGCCCGCCAATCCGACGAAGAGACCGCCAAGTTGGCAGCGGAGAAGGAAGAGGCACGGAAACGCTTTATCGAAAGGCTCCGGAACCAGCCCGCTCTCAATCTCGTCCCTTGGACCCGTGACGAACTCTATGACGAAGTGATCGGATGAAGGCGGCGCTTGATACCAACGTCCTGATCTATGCCGAGGGCTTTGGCGATCCACTTCGCAATGGTATCGCGGTTACCGCCGTTGATACCGTAAGCCAGCGGAAGGGCGATTTGTCGGCGCAGGCCTGCGCTGAATTCTACTTTGCCATCACCCGAAAATTCAAAGTCGACCGGGCGCAGGCCGTGTCCCGTTTGCAGTTTTGGCGAACACATTTGAACGTTCGCACGCTTTCAGTTCAAGGACTTGATGATGCGCTGACTCTGGCCCGAGATCATGCATTCCAGATTTTCGATGCAATGATCGTTGTGACTGCGTCGGAAGGTGGCTGCCAACTTCTGTTGTCGGAAGATATGCAGGATGGTTTTGTCTATCGCGGCGTCACGATTGTGAACCCCTTCGCCGCCAAGCCGCATGCTCTGCTCAAGTCATTTCTCACGCCCTGATACCAAGCCAGAGAGGCATCGCCATGACCACCCTGATCCGCGGCGGCACCGTCGTGAACCACGATCACACCAAACGCGCCGATGTGTTGGTGGAGGGCGAGCAGATCGTCGCCATCGGTAGCAATCTCCACGTTCCCGGTGGCACCGAGCTGATCGACGCGGGTGGGTGCTTCGTGCTGCCCGGCGGGATCGATCCGCATACGCACCTCGAAATGCCGTTCATGGGAACGACGTCGGCGGATGATTTCGAGAGTGGGACGCTGGCCGCGCTGTCGGGCGGCACAACCATGGTGGTGGACTTCTGCCTGCCGGGCCCCAACCAGTCGATGCTGGCGGCCTATCAGGACTGGCGCCACCGCTCCGAAAAGGCGGCGGGCGACTATGGCTTCCACATGGCCGTCACGTCGTGGTCGAAGGAGCGCTTCGACGAAATGGAGACGGTCGTAAAGACCTACGGCATCAACACCTTCAAGCATTTCATGGCCTACAAGGGTGCGTTGATGATCAACGACGACGAGATGTACAACTCGTTCGCTCGCTGCGCTAACCTCGGCGCTTTGCCGCTGGTGCACGCCGAGAACGGCGATGTGGTGGCGCGGCTGCAGGCGCAGCTGATGGGCAAGGGCGTCACGGGGCCCGAGGGCCACGCCTATTCGCGCCCGCCCGAAGTCGAAGGAGAGGCCACCAACCGCGCCATCATGATCGCTGATATGGCGGGGTCGCAGCTTTATGTCGTGCACACGTCTTGCCGCCAGTCGCACGAGGCGATTTCTCGAGCGCGCGCCGCCGGAAAGCGCGTGTACGGCGAGCCGCTGATCCAGCATCTGGTGTTGGACGATGGCGAATATCAGCACAAGGATTGGGACTACGCGGCGCGGCGCGTGATGAGCCCGCCGTTCCGGGCCAAGGAGCATCAGGCGAGCTTGTGGGCCGGATTGCAATCGGGATCGCTGCAGGTGGTGGCGACGGACCATTGCGCCTTCACGGGCGCGCAGAAGCGCATGGGCCTGGGCGATTTCACCAAGATCCCGAACGGGACGGGCGGGCTTGAGGATCGTATGCCGGTGCTGTGGAACGCTGGCGTCAACTCGGGTCGGCTGACCATGGAGGAGTTCGTGGCCGCGACCTCGGCCAACATCGCGCGCATTCTGAATGTGTTTCCGCGCAAGGGCGCGGTGGCCGTGGGATCGGATGCCGACATCGTGGTCTGGGACCCGGCGGCGACCAAGACCATTTCGGCGGCCAGGCAGAAGAGCCGGATCGATTACAACGTCTTCGAGGGGTATCAGTGCAAGGGCCTGCCGCGCGCGACGCTGAACCGGGGGCGGATTGCGATGCTGGACGGTGACCTGCGCGCCAAGGCGGGCGACGGCAAGTACATCGAGCGGCCGGCGTTCCCGGCGGTGCATGTGGCGCAGGCGACTTGGAAGGAACTGACGGCGCCCAAGGGTGTGGAGCGGGCGGCGGTGACGCCGTGAGCAGGGGGTTGACTATGTACACGAGTGTGTACATATTGGGGGGGTGACGCTTGAGCATCTCGTTCGAGTGGGACGATGACAAGTACCAACTCAACATTCGGCGGCATGGCGTCGATTTCGAGCGCGCAGCTTTGATTTTCGAGGGGCCCACGATTGAAGCGTTGGATGATCGCGAGGACTATGGCGAAGATCGAATTGTCGCCTTTGGTCTTGCTCAGGGAACTGTCTATCGCGTCACTTACACAATGCGCGGCAAAGCCTACCGATTAATATCTGCCCAAAGGGCTAATAAGCGTGACCAAGACCACTACTATCGTGAGACGTACCCTCGCTGAAATCAAACAGAGTATCGCTCGTGGCGAGGATCAAACGCGCGAGGATGCGCCGGAAGCTGAGCCGATGGGTGATGACTTCTGGAAGAACGCTATTTTAGTCGAGCCGCATGATCGCAAGACGTCGGTGCATTTGCGCCTGGACCCGGAGATCATGCATTGGTTCAAAGCCCAGGGTAAGGGGCACTTGACGAAAATGAATTTGGTTTTGCGGGCTTATGTTCAAGCGCAGAAGGCACGCAAAGCGAAAAAGAATGTACATGTCGACTGAGGTTGCGGATGCGACGTGGATGGAACTGATGGAGCCCACGTTGTGGGGCGGGCGGCAACGACTCTGAATGGATTTGGCCACAATGGATCTGTCGCGCGCCGAGATGATCGAGCTTGTAGAGAAGATCAGGCGAGCCGAAGGGACCGGGGCCGAAATTCATGCTAATGTTGCGTTGTTCGATGCCAATTGCAGGAACCCAAACAAGAACAGTTTGATCTTTTGGCCGCATGGAGTTCCTCACGATTCTTCAAAAGCTGAACCAACGGCTGAAGAAATCGTGGACAAGGCGATGATGCCTGGACGCGTAATTCATCTTTGAACAAACGGGTGTGAGGCTCGCTGGCCCAGCTAAGTTGTTCCTGTCCCACCACCCCCCATCTCATGCACAAGTATCGCCGCCGTCGCCGCCACGTTCAGCGACTGCACCGTCCCACCGCCGGCCAGTGTCACAATCCCCTCGCAGGCCGCCAGCGTCTCCTTCGGCAGCCCCTCCTCCTCGTTGCCCAGCACCACGCACAGCGGCCTCGGCCCACCCCGGTACGCGCTCATCGGCTTGCCGCGCTCCAGCGCCGCGCCGACCACCAGGTAGCTCTTCTTCAGCCGCTTCAGCGCGTCCCCCAGCTTCTCGGCCCGGTACACCGTAACGAACTCCAGCCCGCCGCGCGCCACGCGGTAGGCCGCATCCGACGGCAGCGCGGACTCCGGGTGCCCCGACACCACCAACCGCTTCAGGCCGAAATAGGCAGCAGTCCGCGCAATCGCGCCGAGATTGTGCGGATTGCCGATGCCGTCCAGCACCAGCAACGGTTCGCCGGCCTTGGCCCACTCCTCCGCCGCCATGGTATCGAACTCCAGCACCGGGCGCGGATCGGCCAGCGCGACGATGCCGCCGTGCATCGAGGTGCCGGCGATTTTGTCCAGTTCGTCTGATCGCACCACGCGGTAGGGCTTGTGATCCTGCGCCAGCACCACGCACATGTCACTGGTTTTGCCCTTCAGCGACGCCTCGAAGAACAGCCGCGCGATACGCTCCGGGGACGTCGCAAACAGCGCCTCGACGGCTGGAAGGCCCGCGACGTGTACCAATTTCTTTTCATCGCGGAGCGTGCGGTTGCCGGTCCGCTCGCCGTCCTTGCGGACCGGCCTTTCCGTGTTGCCATAGGTGCGAATGGGGCGGTGCCCGGTCTTGCGTACCATGAGGATATTACAACCTGACCCAAGTGAGTTCGTGCTTGTTGTGATGAAGATGCATGAGGCGCGATCCCGGGATATCAGCGAAACCGGCTATCGCGGCGAAATCGGTCTCGGCCTGGAATTTCAGCGTACAGATGCAGCGGCCTGCGAACCCGGCGTCCAGCCAGCGATGCACGAGTTTCAAAAGCCGTTCCGGATAGCAGATTACGTCACTGAACAGCCAATCGATCCCGGGAACGTCGGACGGCTCCAAGGCAAAAGCGCTCTGTTGGCGGATGGTTATTCCCGGGAGCGCCGCGATCTTCGCATCGAGCGGAGCTTTGTCGACGGCGATCACCTTGGCGCCCAGCTGTTGCAACACCCAGCTCCAGCCGCCGGGACTGGCTCCGAGATCGAGGCAGGTTTCGCCGACTTTCGGTGCAACGCCAATGACCGTGAACGCCTCCCAGAGCTTCAGATAGGCCCGGTTTGGCGGGCCATCCTTGTCCTCGTTGAAGGCCGGTTCGCCGTTGCGGAATGGGCTTGAGCAGTTGGCCGACGCCAGCATCATGTCGGGCGCCAGCAGCGTCCAGGAGCCGAGCGCGGCGGCGGGAGCAGGCTCGCCAAACGTCAGCGGCTTGGCCGAAACCTTGGGCAATTGCTCCTCGATCAGCGCGGCGCGGCGGTGATGGCCGAGCGGCAACATCGCCCAGTTGCGCTGGATGGCCTTCAGTTGTTTCACGCCATCGCCGATCGATGTGATGGGGATGCGCTGCGGATTGAGCCAGACATTGGCCGCCCACGCTGCATCGCGCGGTGGACCATGCGCAATGACCAGGCGGTCGACGGCGCCGGCGACCGTGCCACCGAGTTCGCGCGTCAGTTCGCCAACCAATCCCTCCGGCGCGAGATAGGCTGTAAACGGTTCGTCTGGCCACTGCTCAAGCGTCGTCGGCGCGGAAATCGCAGGGGCGGGTTTGGCGGTGCGGACGTGCAGGGGTTTGCGCGCCAACTGATGGAACGGTTTTCGCCGCGGCTTGTCGGCCACGGCGTTCGCAGGCTTGCGATCCTTGGGCGGGCGCATCAGGATCGCCGCGTCGGCATGAAGCGCGCCATGTCGGCCAGCACGTCCTGACGCGCTCCGAAGGCGTCAAGCGCCGCGATGGCCGTTGCCGTCTGCCGCTCCAACTCCGTCCGTGCGCCCGCGATGCCCAACAGTCCCACCAGCGTACCCTTACCGGCAGCCGCATCCTTGGCGATCGCCTTGCCGATGGTGGCGGCGTCACCTTCCACGTCGAGAAGATCATCCGCGATCTGGAAGGCCGCTCCGAGCGCCCGGCCATAGGCGTCCAGCGCCGACCGCTCCGCAGTTCCGGCGCCGCCCAGAATTCCTCCCGAAACACAACCAAACCGAATCAGCGCCCCGGTCTTCATTGCCTGCAGTTGCACCACTTCGGCCATCGTCAGGACCTGCGTCTCAGCAGCCAGATCCAGCATCTGGCCGCCAGCCATGCCGAGCGCGCCCGCGGCGCGCGCCAATTCCAACACCAACTCACTCCGCACTGCGGCATCGCCGTGCGTGTCCAGCAAAGTCAAAATCTCGAACGCGAAGGTCAACAACCCGTCTCCAGCCAGGATCGCCGTCGCGTCATCGAAAGCTCTGTGCGTGCTCGGCCGGCCGCGCCGCAGGTCGTCGTTGTCCATGGCGGGCAGGTCGTCGTGGATGAGCGAATAACAATGCACACATTCCAGCGCCGCAGCGGTATTGAGCGCCGCCTCGCGGGCCACGCCGAACAGTCGGGCGCTCTCGATGACCAGGAACGGCCGCAGCCGCTTGCCGCCGCCGAGCAGACCGTAGCGCATGGCTGCGGTGAGGCGTTGGGCCGGACCGGCCGCCAGATGCGTGTCGATCAGCGCTGACAGCCGCGTCCCGACAGCGGCAGCATGCGCCTTCAGCGTGTGCTGAAAATGGTCGTTCGTAATCATGGGTATAGGGGAAGCAAGTTGCGCCGTCGCAGGCAAGCGCTTTTTGGGACAAGGTCCGGGCCGGTTACCGATAAGGAGCGGGCGAATTCAGCACTGGCGCTCGACCGGATTTGCCCTTATACAGCGTCCCTCATGCGCGTCGTGGCTCGGCCCTCAGGTCGGTCTTGCCGCGCGTTCTCCAGATCACATGCTGCTGCGACGCTGCCCTCTTGCGAGCGCAACGCGAATTTTGAGGAGTGGACTATGGCGGTCCCGAAGAAGAAAGTATCTGTCAGCCGGCGTAACATGCGCCGCTCGGCCGATGCGCTGAAAGCCCCGACCTATGTCGAAGACAAGAAGAGCGGTGAATGGCGCCGTCCGCATCATGTCGACCTGAAGAGCGGCATGTATCGCGGCCGTCAGATCCTGACGCCCAAGGCCGACATCTAGGCCGGTAGCCAGACACCAAAACCACAATAGCCGCCCTCTCGCGAAGGCGGCTTTTTGTGTTTGGGGTGGACATGTTGGTGGGGTCGCGCCAAGGGCTTGACCCAGACCTGTTACCAGCCGCTGCCCTGCACCACGATGTCCTCGGGGAAATAGGCGTAGTGCGGCGAACGGCGCGTGACATAGGCGTGGCCGGGAGTGACCAGAACCGATTTGGTCACCCAGGCATATTGCGCCGGCTTCACGACACGGTAGCCGCTGACCGGCAGCGCGACCAGGCCGTTGCGGTCGCCGAAATCTAGCCAATGGCGGTCGTGCGATTCACCGCTTGTGACCACTACCGTGGGCGGGGCGACCATCACGCGCACCTTGCGCATGACATAGTGCGCCGGGCGGGTGTGGATGTCGTAGGCCAAGTAATGGTCGCGCACATACACCCGCTTGTAGGCGAGGGTGTTGCCGCGACACGGCGTGATGTCGCAATTCCAATGCAGCGTGATGGGGTCGTTGATGAGTTCAAGCACGCCGGCCTGAGCGGGAGCGGCAAGGCCCAGCACGGTCATGGCGGCGGCGGCGAGACGGGCGGATACGCGCACGGTTGATCCTCGTTTCAAGTTAGCAAGTCATTGGTTTAGCACAGCGAATTGATTCGAAGTCTCGCATTGCCTGGTTACCAAATTGGAACTGAACAGAAAATTTGTGAAGCGGCAACTCTACCTCCGTTTCAGCAATTCCCTTGATAATACCCGGTTCCCTCCATACATGCTTGCCGAAGCGCTTTTTCCCACCACCAACGGCCTATTGCCAACGGAGAGTTCGCCGATGTCCTTTGCCCGCCCCAGTGCCGGCCGCACCCTTGTTCTGCTGGCCGCCATGGTCTGGACCGCGATTGCGGTGGCCGGTTGCGGCGTCAACAATATTCCGACCTATGAGGAACAGGCCAAGGCCGCCTGGGCCGAGGTGCAGAACAACTACAAGCGCCGCGCCGATCTGATCCCGAACCTGGTCGAGACGACAAAGGGCTTTGCGGCCCAGGAGAGCAAAGTCCTCAAGGACGTGATCGAGGCGCGCGCCAAGGCGACCCAGGTGGCGCCGTCGCCGGACATCCTCAACAATCCCGAAGCCATGAAGAAATTCGAGGCGGCGCAAGGCGCGCTGACCGGGGCGCTGATCAACCTGCGCTCGATCACCGAAGCCTATCCGGACCTGAAATCCAACGCCAACTTCCTGAAGCTGCAGGACCAGATCGAAGGCACGGAAAACCGTATTGGCGTGGCGCGCCGTGACTACATCCTGGCCGTGCAGCAGTACAACACCGAGCTGCGTACCATTCCCGGCCGCTGGTGGAAGTCGCTGCTCTATCCGACGGCCAAGGAGATGGCCGAATTCACGGCCCCCGAGCAGGACCAGACCGCGCCCAAAGTGAACTTCAACTAAGGCGGCCCAATCATGCAGCTCGCCGGGGCCCTGATGCCCGCTCGTGCGCGCTGGTGGCGCGTCCGCCTCGCGGCGGTGGTGGCTTTACTATTGGCTGCCTTCGGCGGGATCGGCTGGTTGCTGGCAGCGGATCCGGTGTTTCCGGCGCTAACCGGGCAGGTCGTCGACGGCGCTGACCTGCTGACGCCACTGCAGGAGTCCTCGCTCGGCATCAGCCTGGCAGCTTTGGAGTCGAAATCCACGGATCAAGTCGTGGTGGTCACAGTGACCTCGTTGCAGGGCTATCCGATCGAGGACTTCTCCAACCGCCTGTTCCGGCACTGGCAGATCGGCCAGAAGACCAAGAATAACGGCGTGTTGCTGGTAGTGGCGCCGAACGAGCGCAAGGTGCGCATTGAAGTCGGCTACGGCCTTGAAGGCACCATTACCGACGGGCTTACGTCCACCATCATCGAGAACACCATCCTTCCGACTTTTCGTCGCGGGGATTTTGCTGGCGGCATTGTGGCGGGCGTCCAGGACATCCAGGATGCGCTGCTAGGCGATCCGGCCGAGGTGGCTAAACGGGCCAAGGGTGGCGGGCGTACTCTCAAACCTGGTAGCTGGACGGATTGGCTACCGATCCTGTTCTGGGTCGCGATTGTCCTGTTTATCCTGTGGAGCAACTACCGCGCCATGAAACAGGGGCTGAATACGCCGGGCGCGCGGCGCGGCGGTGGCGTGATTATCATTCCCGGCGGCTACGGCGGATCGGGCTCGTGGGGTGGGAGCGGCGGTGGCGGCTGGTCCTCCGGCGGCGGCGGTTTTGGCGGCGGAGGCGG
>Ga0209069_10001838_pt1 | contig 10940 bp, 4 predicted proteins | sample Str013_2_FD_187202 | JGI IMG/M metagenome (GOLD analysis project Ga0209069, IMG submission 187202) | Freshwater sediment microbial communities in response to fracking from Pennsylvania, USA - Straight Creek_MetaG_SC_2013 (SPAdes) (version 2) | ecosystem: Environmental > Aquatic > Freshwater >...
CTATCAAAGAAGGCGGGAGTGCCAGTAATCATCACATACAGCCCTGGGAAGCGTCCAGAATCAACTTCATCGATAAGTTGTCGCAAGGCGTTAAGACTCTTATCGCGCATATCGCTACGGATCCGTTGAATCGTTTCAACTTCATCCAACACGATGAGGAGCCCAGGACGTCCAGAATCACGCAGGACGGTGAGTACGCCCTGCAGAAAATTCAATGCCCCAAAATGGTCGATGTCTCCTTTGACGTTGGCAAAGCGCTTTGCTGCTGCCGCGACATTGGGTTGACCTGCGATCCATGCGAGGATGCCATCGGCAACTACCTGATTGCCTTCGGCGAGTGCTTGGCGATATCCACGCAGTGCACTGCTGAACAAAGGAGAGGTCCGAGTTACAGTTGCAAGACGCTGCTCCAAAAGTTCATTGGTCCTCTGGAGTAGTTTCCCCTCGTTACTGCCATCAATCGCGCCTTCAGCAAGAACATCTTCTTCGAGGGTAAAAAACCAGGCATCGACGATATTGCGTAACGCACCGTGAGGAGTGTCGGCAGTTGCGAGGCGCTCCATGAATCGACGATACACTGTCTCGATGCGATGGAGCGGAGTTTCTGTCTCAGAAATTTGCACTTCAGTAGTAGCAAAGCCCGCTTTCCGTGCTCGGTCAGCGAACCAACGCGCAAAGAATGTTTTGCCACAACCGTACTCCCCACGAACGGTTTTGAAGACACTGCCTCCCGCACCGACGTTCCGTAACTCATCGTCCAATGTTGTTTCAAAGCGATCGAGCCCAACGGCAAACGTGTCAAGGTTATTGTTCGGTACCGTTCCTCGTCGCAGAGCATCAAGAATTTCTTGCCGTTTTTGTGGGCTGATTGCCATAAGAATCAGTGGTCAGTGGTCAGTTGTCAGTTATCAATGACTAAGAACTCCTCAGTAAATCAAACTGTCGACACAACAACTCACGATTTAACTCAATAGTATCTGAGGCCTCATCTCGTGTGAGAACCGCATACCCATCAATATTCAAGATACGTTGGAGAATGGCTAACAATCCTGGCAGCCGCATTGATGAATACTCTATAGCTCGGGCCAACGCAGTGGTCGTTAGTTTCCCTCCACGGCGATCAAGAGCCGACAGCAGTTTGAGAAACACTTCGTCCGTTGGCACAGTGCGCCCCGCTAGTTTCTTCTGGGCACTGAGGAGAGGCGACGCAAGTAATGCCTGTATCCACTCTGGGTGCACCTCAGCTGGTTGTACCTTCACTTCTTCGGGTTGGGTTTTCTCCAATGCCTCTTTCTGAGCAAAGTCGAACAAAGGACCTAATTGTTGCGGCTGTTTGATTGGTTTTGCGGCTAGGGCAGGCGGTGTTTTCAATACCTCTTCAGGTACTGGTTCATCCCACCACACCGGGGTGTCCACAGGCGCCTCGATCCAGCCGTTCGGATATGTATCGTGAGAAGAGAGCACGACGATCGGGACGATCATCTCTTGTGGTGAGATTCCACCATGGTAGCCATTCTTTTTTCCCCCATAGCGCAACCGTTCGGTCCACGGCGCGATCAGAGTATTCGTATCTGGAAGCAACACTCGGGTCCCACTCACTTGTAGTTCTCTCTCTTCTGGCGCACTGGTCGGCAATCGCCAGCGCTCTCCGCCTTCGTAGAGTTTTCCTTCTGTCTGCGCGTCTAACACGTGGCCGTGATCACTGAGCAGGACGACCAACCGTTGCGCCATCTTCGCTTCGTGCAGTAGAGCTGGAAGTACCTTAATCTCATCTCGTGTCCATCGTGTGTCGATTTGATCGCCTTTTAGCAAATGATCATCTACGGCATTCACGACAACTCCAACAATGCGACGGTGAGAAGAATCAATCGCCTGGCGGACTTCGTTGGCCAACCCATCATCATTATTTTCTCGCAACGAAGGCTTGTGAAACAACACGGGAGGAGAGCTGCTGCGACAATGTGTTAACAGCACAGGGTGTGCAGAAAAACCTGCTCGTTCATCTTCAGCGGTTCCGCGCCGTAACAGTCCGCAAAGTAAGCTTGTTCTCGATGTTTCGGTAACTGAAGGTATCGTCGCCAATCCAGTCATCACGCCATCTTCTTGCCCTTCTCGGCTCAGCACGACCCAGTCGTGTTTGACCAGCGCAGTGACTAATTCACGACAGACCGCCAAGCTCATCCCGTCAATAATAACAAGCAGTAATGGAGCTTGAGACGCCAGGGGAGCAATCACTGACTCAAGGATACGCTCGACGGGAACGATATGTTCTCCTGTTGAGCCAGCTGCTGTCCATTCCTTGAGTAACCGTGCAAACTGCTGCGCTTGTTGTTCCCGCACGACGGTCACTCGCTCAAACAGTTTTGCATATGCTTCAGACAGCTCGCGAACAGGATCGCCAGAGCGAAGTGCTAATCGTGCCCAATCAACAAAACTTCCTTCGGAATTCTGATCGGCGATCGCCTCAGCTAACGATCGTGGCTGTGTCATTGTATTTCCAACATGTGCAAGCCAGCGAACTAGTCTAATTGCCATGTTGATACGTTCGAGTCGTCGCTGTTCACTATTGGTGCGGTCGTGTTTCAGAACGGATTGCCGTGCGCTGGTCAGCAGTTCCATATTCTGAATGTGAAGGTTCCTCAGCGTTTCAGCTAGTTGCTGACCGAAGCTTGCGAGCCGCAAATCAAAGCCGAGTGGAGAGGTGTCGCTAAGATAGGCAAATGACTCTGCTCCCACCTCACTGAGGATCTCATCCGCGCGTTGCACGAGCTGTCGTTTTTGCCTGGAATCCGTCAGTTGCAATCGCACCACCTCGGACGCAGCCGCATGCCATCGACTTACCATTCCTTCGTCAGGCGATGCGCCCGCGAGGTACCGTTCTTCAAGCTTCCCAATAGCTTTGTCTACACGACCTTCGGCCTGTGGATGAAAAAGTACACCGATCGCCAGCCCAAGGGGAAGTGCATCAGGACGCTCATTCTGCATCACACAGTCCAATACAATCTTCACCACCGGGCCAGCCGATTGTGAGAGCCATGCGACTGCTGCTTCACGAAAGGCGTCTGAGGTTGCCCGATAACGAGTGACATTGGCGAGATCCAGTGAGCAGCGCAGGATGGCCTGTAAATCGGGATGTTCGGTCGTCAGGCCTATTCCGTGCTGCAAGAGAATTGCCCAGACCGTTTCTGCATCAAGGAAGCCGCTACTCACAGGCGGATAGCCCTCAGGAGGCCTCCAGTTCATGAGCAAGTCCGCAATCCAGTAATGTCGCGTCACACGCTGGTCGATCGTACGCGCCTGGAATAACGTCTTCACGATCTCCCACCCCTCTAAGGGAAAGAGGCGTCGTTTGGTAAGCCGCAGGAGAATATCTTCACTTAAATCTTTGTCTTCAAGGTTTGTGATCAAGACTTTCGTCGTCGCCTGATTGCTGTCGCAACGGAGTGCAATCCGCAAGGCGAGTGGCGAATCACACTGCTCGATCACGTAGGTCTCATTTCCATCCTGCTTGTGCCTGTCGTCGGTCCAACGTCCTTCAGCGCGAATTCCGATGACACGTGCGTCGGGAATCTTTTGACGGATAGCGGCGACTTGCGCCTTAATCTGGCTAAATGTCGGGGCAGTGGCGGTCATTGCTTTGTTCCGTCTTCTTCAATGCTCCAACTAAGGTTCACATGAATGCTCTGACCTTGTTGGTGTTCCTGTTCGAGGCGTGCCAATAGTTCTTGTGCTGCCGCCACACTCAGATGTTCCTGTGAACCATGGCTCACTAGTCGTTTCCCTGGTTTTGGGATCGGTTTGATAACTTCTGGTGGTCGAGGAAGTTCGGGTGACTTGGCTGTTTCCTGTAAGAGCCGGAGCGCCTTTGCCTGCGCCTCCTCTAGGATGGGAGTAAGAGGTGTAACATGTTCATCGTTGCGCAGCGCTTGTGTGATACTTCCAAAAATCTCGTCGACAGTAGACTTGCGTCCATCATTCACATTACGAATCGCTTCAAAAAGTTTCCAGCTTGTGCCTGCGAGTGCTTCCTTCAGTCCCTCGACATCATGGAGACATGTTCCCATTGCCGATTCTGAGGTTGCGCTCGCGGCAGTCGCACACTCCCTAACCATATCTTCAGCCTTGGCAGCATTGAGCTGTTCAATCAACGAGAGTGTTGCAGCCGCCGTCTGGAAACGCTCGGCGTCAGCAGCCTGGAGTCCAAACTGTCCGAGGCGCTCTTGGAGTCTTTGACAGTAGGTCTGACATGAGGAGCGTAACTCTCGCGCTTTTTGCTGTACCTGCGTGGTAAGTTTCGTCACATTATTTGTATTGCGCAAAGGAGAAATGGTAAGCCCAAAGATACTCCCTGCCCGTTGAAACGCCAGATCCCAATGTGCCTGGTCCGGCAGTTTCTGCTCGCGCACCTCGCAATCGTCTGGTAGCGTTGCGAGTGTTGCTTCCCAGCGTACATTATGTCGATAGAATGTCCGGTTTGTTTGTTCGGCGAAGAGTAGAATAATAAGGTTCTGCACTTCTTTCGGCAGCCCCATAGGCTTGGGCTCATCAATCCACTGGCGTAACTGACGTACGGTGATTGTTCCACCGATCTCCGTTGCCTTGCGAGTAAAGTGGGTGCGCCAGTGCGGTCCCAGCACAAAATGTGTAGCGTCGTGTCCCATTTCTCCCAATAAGAGTGGATTGGCAATTGCGCGTAATGTGGCTCGTATGGCACGATCGATCAGCAGACGGCCATCCGACGTTCGCGTTGCTTCACTAACAAGCTCGTAGATCTTTTTGACAATGTTGCTTTTGATTTCGGTCTCAAAGTTCGGTGCGGCAGGGAATTCGTGCGCCAATGCCTGGCTGACGAGCTGGTGCATAGCGTCGCCAAGATTGGCGGCTACTGGTGGCTGAAGGTCGAGCCCAGGCAATAGTGAGATACAGCGTTCGTGGAGTTCAAGATCATGGTTTGTGTCCAATGATCCCGGAGAAAGCGCTTCTAATCCATAGGCGGCATCAAGATGATTCTGCACACGCTGCCGCAATACATGTCGCTGATTTTCCAGTAAGGATTTTGCTGTCTGTCGATCCTGCGGAGAAAGTTCACTGGCATACTGCGAAAACCGTTCGCCAGTTAAAATATGTTCCAAAATCACCAGTACGCCCAAATCCTTCTGCGCCTCAGTGCTGAAGAATGATGGAACCCAACAAATTGTTTTTGTTCCATCAGCATGGGACTTTTTGAAGGACTGCAGCTTGCTGATATCGTCACGAGGGCCGTGCCCAACTTCATCAAAGGGGAAATCAATGACTAACTTCCAGCGCTCATCAGTATTTTCGAGAGAGGCGTCTGGCAACTCACGAATGTTACGGAAGAGGACAATGCACGATCGCTTGGTGTTCTTCCAGAAGAACTCGTGGTTTTGCTCAAATGTATCTTCTTCCTCAACGCCAAGTTGCTCAAAGAGCATCTGACGCACCCGGCGGATGCGGTTGCCCAGGTTATCCTCACGCCGGGCGCGTTCAATGATCGCTTCAGTGTCAACTCCTGACAGCTGAATCGAGATGATGGGGTTTGTTTCCTCGCTAATGCGTAGTTCGCCGACACTCGACGCCCACAGCCTACATCGGCGCACCACTTCCTGTCCTTCTCGACCAGGAATCGGAGATTTAATAGTGCCATGGTTCAAGGCCGCTAGTCTTTCCGCCGTCAACGCACGTAACGATTCAACTTCTGGTGCGAGGGCCGACAACAGCAATGTTTTGATTAGTCGGTCATCGTTGCAGAACGCAATGCGTTTTGGATCGTGAAAAGGCAAGCACTCTACCTCTTCTCGTCGCCCATGCTGTTTTTCCAACATGGGCAACAGCTTGCGATAGTATAAACGTTTGGCGTTCTCGAAATGGATAGCCATCTCTTGGCTGAAGGCTTCATCGCCATTGGCAATGACATCAAACAGATCGCCAACCGGTACGATATCGCCAACCTGTAGTGTCTCTCGTTGGTCAACGAGCAGCTGCATCATCACTTTCAGTGCAGTCCGCTCACGCTGCAATACGCTGGAGACGGCAATCAACGTTTGCACCAGTGCCGGACTGAACGGGTAAACCTTGCGAAACATGGCGCGATCACCCTCGCTGGTCAGCAGGATGTTCATCACCGCTTCACGAATCTTTTGTGTCTGGTTGAACGCGGCATTGAGTTCCTGTCGTGCCGTTTCGTTCTTACACTTGAGAATACGTTTCTCCGCAATCGCCGGGAGATTCCGGTCTTCTAAGGTAATCTTATGGAAACGGCCTTCCCAATGCTTGAGCGCATCTCCAAAGTTCAACCGTTCGGCTCCTGGGACAGAATCACCTATCAACTCACTGAGGTCTCTTTGCCGAGCGACAAAACTAATAATCGGGATGGGGCGGTCAGCAGTCTGCGCTTCTACGAGCTTTGCCAGCTTCTGTCCTTCTTGATGAACAAATTTCAAGTCAGCTGCATGGCTCGCCAGCCAGAGAATAAGTTCATCTAGGAAGAGGATAAGTCCATCATACCCAAGGTTCCCAGCATGGCGACTCAGCACAGAGAGGCCGCGATCAAGAGATACAAACGCCTCTCCATGCCCACCGGCCTGCGTATCATACGAGCCGAAAAACTTACGGACTAAGGCGCCGATCAGTTGCGCGCGTTCTTCTGACCCTGGGTCAGCAAGTAGAGCGTTCTCGAACCGTTCAGCATTCCATCCGACCTCAAGGTCGCCCCAACCTCCACCATTGCGTGCGCCTTCACTGAGCGCGGCAAAGAACCGTTCATCTCCCATCTGCGAGCGCAGATTCTCAGCATCGCGAAACAAGCCTTCTGCAAGGTAAACGCCGGGGATTGGTGCTTGTGGATGCATGCGTCGCACGAAGTCGACGTAACCGCCAAGAATGCCAGACTCCATGTCGTGCGCGCCAATCATATGGTACGGCACGAGTAGAAACTTCTTTCCCGCAACCCACTCGTTATGTTTCGTAATAACCGACGCCAAATCGGGGATGCTCCGTGCGGCGATATTGCCCTGGAGGAGCAGATGCAACACGGCCATGAAGTGACTTTTCCCACTACCGAAACTGCCGTGCAGGTAACTGGCTTTACTAGTGTTCGTCTGCAAGGCGCTGCGAATAAAGGTCAGAGCATTGTCGAAGCAGTCTTGTAATTCAGGCGTGACGACATAGTCTCGGAGCGTCTCTTCCGCGCGGTTTACGCCTTCGGACAGGCGCAAAACAAAGTCGCCCCGCTGCACTCGTTCTGGGATCTCGATCAGCTCTTTAATCAATGTCATTGGCAACCCCCGCGCAAAAGCCCCCCGACATGACGCACGCCAAAGCGCAGAAGGATGAAACTGCCCTCCCCCACTTTTGTTTTTTTGCGCCTTCGCGAGACGATGTCTTATCAGTCTTTCAACTACTACGCTAAGACATCACGACACAAAAATCCAATGCAGAAGAACTCTCCTCGATATCTCAGGGCAGACTCACTCGCGGTTGTCTCTTGTCAGCGGATAATGCTATTCTTGGCCCTCGGAGGAAACGCGGTTCAATCCACAGCCGAAATTCCCTCACGAAAGCGCCACACCAGGTTCAATGAAAAGCAAGCAGCAAGACATTTATGGAGGGCAGGACCCTCGGGACGTAGCGGCGTACAACATTGCCGAGGCAGCGACGTACCTAAAAATTGCGCCTTCTACACTCAGATCATGGACTGCTGGTCGGTCATATCCGAAGCAAAAGGGTGCAGGAATTTTCTTGCCGCTCATTACTATTCCTCAGAAGAATCCACCTCAACTTTCCTTCAACAATTTGCTTGAGGCGTATGTGCTGCGAGCGCTCAGAACGCAGCATGGTATTTCCATTGATGCGGTACGGAAGGCAATTGCGTTCGCCACGAAGTCGTATAAGGGTGAGAGACTGCTCCTAAGCCCAGAGTTGCGTACCCATGTGGGTGACCTCCTACTCGACAAGTATGGCGAGCTGGTGAATTTGACGAAGTCTGGTCAACTGGCCATGAAAAAGATTCTCGAAGCTCATCTGAAGAGGATCGAATGGGACCGGGCAAACCTCCCTACGCGTTTCTATCCATTCGTTACGAGTGATGCGCGTGAGGATCGCAAGGTCATTGTGATCGATGCACGACGCTCTTTCGGCAGGCCTATCGTTGCTCGTCGGGGTATATCAACTGCTGTCATTGTCGACCGGATTGACGCTGGCGAATCCATAGCGGACGTTGCTGCTGACTACGATCTTGAACGAGAAGAGATCGAAGAAGCGATCGTATACGCCCGAGCTGCCTAGCCGTGATTTTCTTCACTGATCGTGACTTGGGTAAAATATTCCCGCGAATCTTGCGGGAAGCTGGCCTCACCGTTGAGCGGCATGACGACCACTTTGATGAAAATACTACCGACGAGGTGTGGCTCCAGGAAGTGGGAAGAAGAGGCTGGATAGCGATCAGTAGAAATTTTCGCATTCGCTACCAACCGAATGAGCGCGATGCCGTCATGCGCGCCGGAACCGGCCTGTTTATTGTGGTCGGGAAAGTGCCACACCAAGCCCTTGCCGAGAATTTTGTTGCAACTATTGGTAAAGTAGAACGATTCCTTCAGTCCAATCTCCTTCCCTTTATCGCCCGAGTGTACCGACCTTCTCCTGAGCAAATGAGCAGAGGCAGCCGTAAATCAGGGCGGGTTGAACTCTGGCTCTCGTATGACGAATGGCGGCGTGAGTTTGATAAACGTTCTTGAAAACCTCGCGCAAAGGCGCTGAGACGTTAAGCTGTGTTTGTTGCTTCTTTGCGTCTTCGCGTCTTAGCGTGAGATTGTTTTCCAGTACGACTTGGCGGCTTCCACGCCTTGATCTCACCAATAGTTTTCCCCATTTGCTTAGCTTCTTCTTGGATGAAGCCCTCGAAGTAGTCACCCATAGGTACACCATACTCGGGATCAACATCGTTATGCCATTGTTTGAGCCAGGGCAGTAATTCGATGAGGCAAGCCAGTAACGGAACCAACCGGAGGTCCTCACCTCCGCCAAGACGTTCTTTAACATCAGCGTGGTATGTACCGATCGCGCGGGCGAGCTGCAACGGGCCGTATCCTGCCCAAGCGATCATCAACGTACCGTCTTCACCTTCGCAATATGGGAAACTGACCCAACGTTCTTTTGGGACGTCCAGCTTTCCGCGTAGCCGCCAATAGGAGCTGCTTTGGAAATCAGCACTGGTATATTTGGACGGGACAGGGATCTCACGCAAAGGCGCGGAGGCGCTAAGCTCTTCTTCTTTTGCGTCTTGGCGTCTTTGCGTGAGTCTATCTTCTTCCCTTTGTAACTCCCACGTTCGTTCCCACTCTGCCCGTTTACGTAACCCCGTGTCTTTGTACCGCAGCACCAGCAGTAACGGGACGCTTTCCGATTCCACCAATTCGATAACAAGTTTCTGCACATCGAAGGCTGGATCATCGCGGTACAACTCACCGACTTGCATGAAGTCCGTATCTTGCCGAGCTACGTCAGCAAGTCGGGCAACTGAGATGAGAGCAATGTCGAGCTTGGCCGTAGGTTGGACTTCCTCATTCATTCTCCCATCAAAGTCGAAGTAACTTTCTAGTCGGTCTAACAGCCAGGTAGCTAACGCCTCAGAGGTCCATCCCTCATAATCTCTTGCTAAACGTCCATACACACCTTGGCGGCCCCACCATGGACGTTTAAACACAGGGGTTTCAATTAACGCGATCTGTGCAGAAGTATGAATCATGTGCCAGCGACGTTCGTAGGGTTCTCTCCACATCGATGGCACTGATTCTGGTGCGGTATCTTGTTCCCAAAGAAAGGGTCTTGCATCTTCAGATATTCCATTGTCGTTATCACGTAAAATATCTTCGCATGCACCAAGATCACACAGCCCAAACTGAAGGTAAATTTCCCAATCCAATTCCTCTTGGAGCGCAATCATTCTTTTGCGAATCTGTTGGTAATGACCCTGTCCTTCACGAAAAGAAAACCGTAGATTTTCTCCTTTGCCATTCCTCTCTTTCCACGATTTAACAATCGACGTAGGGAGTACGTTACTAAGTTGGACAGCTAGCCGATCGAGTTGTGAGGTGATCCTGTTAATCGTCTGAGCCTGCTCTGATCTTTGCTGAAATGGTACAGGAAATTTCTCTAGCCCCGTTGCTGCGAATGCATATCTATTGGCCTCCGGCTTTCCTTTTTCAACACTAATATCGCCTGTTGACGTAGCTTTAGGGTAGGCCACCTGTTTCATCCAGAAGCATGCCGTAGAGCTGTTGAGCAGGCCAAGGAAAGCGAGATAATCGTCTTCGGTAGCATTGCTAGGTAGTTTGATAACCGGAGCCGTTTGTTTAAACACTTTCCCGCCGCGGTCGAGGACAAAGTGATTATGTGTGGATACTTCAGCATAGGTGATGGAGAAAGGGGCGCGAAAACGCTCTGGTATCCACCGATACCAAGACCACCACGGCTCTCTAAGTTCTTTTCGAGTTTGTTTGTTGAACGAAACCATCCCCTCTGAGCATCGTCGGGTTAGCCATATATATCTGCCCCATCGTGAATGTTCGTCAAACGGAATCAAATCATGGTTATGATCGTAGGGCACGATACAATGAGTATCCGGTACAAGGTACCAATCGCGAATAACATCGCCAGTACAAAGAGGGCGTACTATTAGACGCTCTATACCATGGGTGCGAAGAGCACTCAGAGTTGAAAAAAACATATCATCAATTCCAGCGAAGCTGGGTGGTCCAATCGAAGAGACGTGATCCGCCAGTATTGTCATCGCATGGGAATCGATATCTTCTTTTAGCTCTGCCGCACCACCACCACCGATTGACCACGGATGTTTATGGAACGACTCACGAGGTAAGTCTGCCACACTGATAAACTCATTTTGTGATCCTGGTTGGTCGAGC
>Ga0209069_10001839_pt1 | contig 10934 bp, 12 predicted proteins | sample Str013_2_FD_187202 | JGI IMG/M metagenome (GOLD analysis project Ga0209069, IMG submission 187202) | Freshwater sediment microbial communities in response to fracking from Pennsylvania, USA - Straight Creek_MetaG_SC_2013 (SPAdes) (version 2) | ecosystem: Environmental > Aquatic > Freshwater >...
AAAAATATGGAAATGTAGAAACGTAAGAAATTAAGAATCCCGAACATGACAATTTTCACATTATTCACATTTTCATATTTTTTACATTTTCCTTAAGAACAACTGTATTACAAAAAGTATCACCAGGCTAATCACCATCAACAAAACATATCCACCTACCTGGCCGCTTTGCAGCAACCGTATTTGACGGCTTCCGTACTGCACCATTTTCCCCACGCCGTTCACTATCCAATCAATGACAGATTTCTCTATTACATTATTTAAAAACCTGGCTAAAGCATTCAATGGCCTAACGATAAGTACATCATAAAATTCATCCACATACCATTTGCTGGCGAGCGCCTTTCCCATACCTTGCACCTCACCCAATTCGGGTTGCCGGCTGTAGCGGTTCCACGCATATACTACTGCGATCAGCGCCAGACCCGAAGAAACAAGCATCAACATCCATTCGGTGCCGGCATGTACAACATGTGCTTCCTGTATTTTGACAGATGCCGCAAAAATGGGACTTAAAAACTGTTCGAGTATATGTGCATCGGGAAGAATTATATGCGGTATACCCACGAACCCTCCAACCACAGAAAGTATCGCCAATATGACCAATGGAAAAGTAATGGCTGAAGGGCTTTCATGCAAAGCGTGCTTTTGCTGGGAAGTGCCCCGAAATGGCCCGAGGAATGTGGTTGCATATAACCTGAACATATAAAAAGCGGTCAGCATCGCTCCGGCTACTCCTATTATATAATAAACAGGATTTTTTTCGTAAGCCGCGGCCAATATTTCATCTTTTGAAAAGAAACCTGAAAAAGGAGGGATGCCAGCGATCGCGAAACATGCAAGTAAGAAAGTTATATGCGTAACGGGTAAGTATTTTTTTAGTCCACCCATTTTACGGATATCCTGTTCATTGTGCATGGCATGAATGACAGAACCAGCGCCCAGGAACAGGAGTGCCTTAAAAAAAGCATGTGTCATTACATGAAAAACAGCTCCGGTATACGCACCAACGCCGAGGCCCAGGAACATATAACCCAATTGACTAACCGTAGAATAGGCCAGCACTTTTTTGATATCATTTTGTTTGATGGCGATGGTGGCTGCAAGAATAGCAGTGGCAAGTCCGGTAATAGCAACTACAGTTTGTGTTACCGGCGACAAAGTGTACATGATATTGCTCCGGGCAATCATATAAATTCCGGCAGTAACCATGGTAGCTGCATGTATGAGCGCCGATACAGGTGTAGGTCCCGCCATGGCATCAGGTAACCATGTATATAGTGGAATCTGTGCAGACTTGCCAGTGGCTCCTACAAAAAGAAGCAAGGTAATTCCCGTTAATATTGTGTGTGAAGTATTGGGAGATTTTGTAAATACCTCAGCAAATGTAACTGAACCGAACTGGCTAATCATCCAGAACACGGCGATGAGAAAACCAAGGTCACCGATGCGGTTCATGATAAATGCTTTTTTAGCAGCATTGCCGTAATCGACATTTTTAAACCAATAGCCTATCAGCAAATAAGAACATAGACCTACGCCTTCCCACCCGATGAACATGATTACATAATTCGCTCCGAGCACCAGCAACAGCATAGAGAAAACAAAGAGGTTAAGGAAGGAAAAATATCTTGCAAAATGCAGGGCCGATTCTTCATGCATATAAGAGGTAGAATAAACATGGATCAAAAAACCGACCCCCGTAATGATCAACATAAATAAAACTGAAAGCTGATCAACCTGGAAAGCAAATGGAATCACCAGGCCGCCTGCATGAATGAAATCAAAGAGGCTTAGCACTACAGGTTGAAAACCATCTTTTTTAACATCAAAAAAAATAAGCAGGCTTACAATGAACGAAGCAAGGATCACTCCGCTGCCGATTATTCCTGTAAGTGATTTTGATAAATTCTTCCGCAGCAAGCCATTGAGCAGGAAACCCGCTAAAGGAAATAAAGGAACCAGGTAAACTAATTTACTCATAATGTTGAACGCCGAACGCTTAACGCCGAACGCTTAACGCCGAACGCAAACAGCGTTAAGCGTTCGGCGTTAAGCATTCAGCGTTTAATGCTTTAACCGGTTTAAAAAATTCACATCCACAGAATGTGTATTCCTGTACATCATGGCGATAATGGCCAGTCCCACACTTACCTCGGCTGCAGCAACCACCATAATAAAAAAAACGAATAGTTGTCCGTCAATACCCGCATTTGGATTTGCTGCTTTTAATGCAAGATGATGCATTTTCGAAAATGCAACGAGCAAAAGATTCACAGCATTCAGCATCAGTTCCACACACATGAAAATAACAATGGCATTGCGGCGTGTCAATACACCAGCTACGCCGATGCAAAACAGCGTGATGGCAAGAAATATATAATAGTTTATAGGCATAATCGTATAATATCATTACCAAAAATCCAATGTTCAGAATCCAATATCCAATCCTTATTTCAAAATTTAAATATATTAACCACTTTGGTATTAATTATTGGATCATGGATATTGGGTCTTGGACATTTTTCATTTATTCTTTCTTTCCTATCACCACAGCTCCAACCATAGCGCTCAGGAACAATACGCTGCTGAGTTCGAAAGGAACTACATAATCTTTAAACAATGCCAACCCCAGGTTATGTATCAGCCCAATATCACCCTTTCCTGTTTCGGCGAGTTGGTTTTTTATATCAGCATCTTTTAATGCGGCTACCAATACCAACAACAGCGCTCCGCCTCCTATCACACCTGCTATCTTCAGCCATTTATTTTTCTGCGGTTCCGTATCTGCATTCAGGTTCATGAGCATGATCACAAAAAGAAAAAGCACCATGATGGCGCCTGCATATACGATCAGGTTAACAATGGCAAGAAATTGCGCATTCAATAAAATATAATGACCGGAAATGGCAAAGAAAACAAGAATCAGCCACAGCACGCTGTGAACAGGGCTTTTGCTGACCACAACCATGATGGCGCTGAATATAGCCAGGATACTTAAAAACCAAAACAGAAAATTTGTGGCGCTCATTGAAGCAGTTGGTTGTTTATATATGTGTGACTATGATTTGACCCTCAAACCTTTTGCCTTTTCATATTCCTCGGGTTGCAATTGCGGATGCGGGATCAGCAAATCTTTTTTCCCATAGATAAATGATTTTCGGGTATAGTTGGCCGTTGCAAATGTCTCTGACAAATAAATCGCATCTTTCGGGCAGGCTTCTTCACACAAGCCGCAAAAAATACAGCGCAACATATTGATTTCATATTTGACAGCATATTTCTCCTCACGGTACAGATTTTCCTCCCCCGGCATGCGCTCTGCTGCTTCCATAGTAATTGCTTCTGCCGGACAGGCCACGGCACACAATCCGCAGGCCGTGCATCGCTCCCTTCCTTCTTCATCCCGGTTCAGCACTTGCAGGCCACGGAATACCGGGCTAAAAGGCCGTGTTTGCTCCGGGTAACTGATAGTCGGTTTTTTTTTGAAAATATGACCAAACGTAATCGACATACCCTTTGCGATGGCGGGAATATACATTTTTTCCCAAAATGTCATCGGCTTGCGCTCTACTGTTCTGGACCTGTTTGTTAATGCATTCATATCAGAAAACTTTAGCCTTTCACATTTAACTTATAACACCCCGCAAAATTATTTTTATCATATCAACCTTCCAACTAATTTATTTCTCCCTTAAAAATGCCAATTATGCTGTTTCAGCAACACCACAAAACCTGTAATAAGCATATTCAGCAATGCCAAGGGTATCAACGCCCTCCAGCCCAGTTTCATCAGTTGGTCATAACGGAATCTTGGTATCGTCCATCTCACCCACATAAAAAAGAAAATAAAAATCACTACTTTAATAAATAAGCTGAGGCCCTGCAATAACGCCAATAGATTTTGCCCGTGATCCAACCCAAAAGAAGCATCATTGACAAAGGGGATATCATATCCTCCCCAGAATAAAGTCGCCATCACCGCACTGCTGATAAACATATTGATATACTCCGCGAACAAATAAAAACCAAGTTTCATGGAAGAATATTCCTGGTGATAACCAAAATTTAATTCGCTTTCAGCTTCTGACAGATCAAAAGGTGTTCGATTACATTCCGCAAATGCGCATACCAGGAAAATTACAAAACCCAGGGGCTGATATAAAACATAGTACCACCCATCCTGTTGCTGCTCCACAATGGTGCGCAGGCTCAGTGAACCGCTGAGCATTAGCAAGGCAATCAAAGAAAGTCCCATCGCCAGTTCATAAGAAATAATCTGCGAAGCACCACGAATGGCCGCCAATAAAGAAAATTTATTATTAGATGCCCAGCCTCCGATCATCACTCCATATACACCCATGCTCACCACGCCAAAAATATAGAGGATACCGATATTTACATCTGCTATCTGGAGGTTGATGGTTCTGCCAAATAATTCAATTTTACTGCTCCAGGGAACAACGGCGCTTGTCATCATTGCGGTGAGCATTGCCAGACCGGGGCCCAAGACAAATAAAAATTTATTGGATAAATTCGGAATGATTTCTTCTTTCATAAACAGTTTCAAACCATCGGCCAGGGGTTGAAGGATTCCAAACGGCCCGGCCCTGTTGGGGCCACGGCGATCCTGTATGATTGCTGCTACTTTTCTTTCGGCATAAGTTTCATACATCGCTACGATCAGCGAAACGGTCACGATGAATGCAACCAATATCAATTTTTCCAGTACCATGGCCCAATCAATGGCCAATAACATTACATGCATTGTCGGAATTTATAAAATCAATATTTTTTCTTTGATCATCATTTGTTTTTCGCGAGATGTGAAACGTCAATCCATGAGCAAAGATGTATCTTTAAAATCTGCCATTTTAATTCACGCCTCACGTTTAGCGTTTCACTTGCTTTCAAAATCCATCGAACGTGCCGGTCCTTCAATTTCTGAAAGATCAATTTCCGGTCTGTTCACTTCACTTACGCTGTGAATATCCATCATTAATTTTGGTTTGCGGCCTCCCATCACATCAGGCAATACTTCTTTGGGCATCTGCATCCCCACATAATGCCCCTGGGAAATAACTGAATGCCGGTTTATTTTTGTTGGTCCTTCAATCGTCCAGTCCGCCGTTTTCTTTTTTTCAAATCGACATTCATTGCATATCCAATCATTTACTTCCCCCCATTGGTCCTTGCGTGCCGTTACACGAAATACGTCCTCTCCACGATACCAGACCGTTGCTTTTCCAGTGCATTTGGGGCAATCACGATGTGCATCCACGGGTTTTAAAAACCATACACGGTTTTTAAATCGGAAAGTTCTGTCTGTCAATGCGCCCACTGGGCAAACATCAATGATATTACCGATAAAATCGTGATCGAGTGATTTTTGAATATGCGTAGCAATTTCGGAATGGTCGCCCCGATCCAATATGCCATGCTCGCGCTTATTGGTTAACTGGTCGGCTACATACACACATCTGAAACATAAAATGCATCTTGTCATGTGCAATTGTATATAGGGACCCATATCATGTTTCTCAAAGGTTCTGCGCGGGAATTCATACCGCGTGGATTCCTTACCATGTTCATAACTGAGATCCTGCAGGTGGCACTCCCCCGCCTGGTCGCATATTGGGCAATCCAGCGGATGATTGATCAACAAAAATTCCACCACACCGTTTCTGGCATCGATCACTTTTTCACTGGTAATATTTTTTACAATCATGCCATCCATTACGTTTGTCCGGCAACTGGCTACCAGCTTGGGCATTGGCCTCGGATCGGCAGTGGAACCCGCAGCCACTTCTACGAGGCAGGTTCGGCATTTGCCGCCGCTGCCTTTCAGCTTTGTATAATAACACATCGCGGGCGGCGCTACATCGCCGCCAATTTTCCGCGCAGCATTCAGGATAGTAGTTCCTGGCTCCACTTCAATGGTGATATTGTCGATGGTTACTTTGAATAATTTTTTTTCTTCGGCCATATATTATGTTTCACGCAAAGGCGCAAAGACGCCAAGCTGTTAATTTTAATAAGTTTTTTTTGAGCATATTTCTACTGCTCATGCCTCAACCATTATTTTGCGTTTTCTTTTCTTTGCACGAAAATTTCATGTAGTAACAACTTCCAACGGATCAGCATAATGCGCCAACCCATAATTTCTTTTCTGGCTTTCAACCGGGTTTGCCACATGCCATTCGAATTCATCACGGAAATGCCTGATCGCTGCGGCCACGGGCCAAGCGGCGGCATCGCCCAGCGGGCAGATCGTATTGCCTTCGATCCTTCTCTGAATATCCCATAACAGATCTATATCTCCCGATTTGCCTTTTCCATATTCTATATTCTTCAGGATTTTTTCCATCCATCCCGTTCCTTCGCGGCAGGGCGAACACTGTCCGCAACTTTCATGACGATAAAAACGGGCCAGTGTCAACGTATGCCGCACCACGCATTGGTCCTCATCCAGTACAATAAATCCGCCGGAACCCATCATGGATCCTTTGGCGAATCCGCCGTCTGAAAGGCTTTCATAATTCATTAGCCGCGTTTCGCCTTTAACGGTTTTCAATAATAAGTTGGCGGGTAGAATCGGAACTGAAGAACCTCCGGGAATACATGCCTTTAATTTTTTCCCGTTGGCGATGCCGCCACAATATTCATCACTATAAATAAATTCTTCAACCGAAATGGTCATATCAATTTCATATACCCCCGGCTTGTTGATATTGCCGCAGGACGAAATCAATTTTGTGCCTGTTGATTTGCCGATGCCAATCTTAGCATATTCTTCACCGCCTATATTCATGATTGGCACCACTGCTGCCAGTGTTTCCACGTTGTTCACAACTGTCGGGCGATCCCATGCGCCTTTGACCGCAGGAAAGGGAGGCTTGATGCGCGGATTGCCTCGCTTGCCTTCCAGGCTTTCCAGCAGGGCAGTTTCTTCACCACAGATATAAGCCCCGGCGCCACGATGCACATAAATTTCACAGTCGAAATCACTGCCCAAGATATTTTTTCCCAGCCAGCCATTTTGTTTGGCTTCTGCAATCGCCTGCTCGAGTATATCGATGATCCAGGCATATTCACCGCGTATATATATGTACGTTACATGGCTGCCCAAAGCATAAGAAGAAACAATCAATCCCTCAATCAACAGGTGGGGAATGAATTCCATGAGGTACCTGTCTTTGAAAGTACCGGGCTCGCTTTCGTCGGCATTGCATACTAGGTGGCGGGGCACCCCTTCGGGTTTTGCAATGAAACTCCATTTCATTCCTGTCGGAAAACCCGCGCCGCCGCGTCCACGCAAGCCGCTTTTCTTCACTTCATCAGTCACCTGGTCAGGTGTCATTGTTTTCAATGCTTTCTCTACGCTGCCATAACCGCCTTCACGCCGGTAAACATCGTAGGTACGAATCCCTTCGATATGCACTTTGTCTATTAATAATTTTCTGCCCATCTATATAATATTATTTCGACTGAGAAGATTTGTCTTTAAATAATTGCGGCTTCAAGGCAAACAAAACCATTTGAACCAAAAAAGCAAATATCAATGCCAATCCTAAAAAACCAAAAACACTTCTTGTTTGTCCTTCGCTCCGGCGACTAACCAGTATCAGGGCTATCCCACTAAATGCCAGCAAACACGAAATTATTTGATAATTCTTTTTCATATTCTGCTGTATTATGATTAATTATTAGCTGCCGCAGTCTGCCTGCACTCTTCAATGATCGCATCGACTTTTTCCTTAGTCAGATGTTCGCGATAAAATTTCCCCAATTGCATCATCGGCGCATACCCACAGGCGCCCAGGCATTCGACCGTTTTCAAACCGAATAGTCCGTCGGCTGTTGTTTCCCCGACAGCAATACTCAATTTTTCTTTTATATAATCAATGATCTGGTCACTTCCGTTGAGCATGCAGGGGCCTGTCTGGCAAACTTCGAATACATACTTGCCCACTGGTTTCAGGTTGTACATAGAATAGAAAGTAGCAACCTCATACACTTCTATCGGTTCTATGTTTAATAATGTAGCTACATAGTCCATTGCCTCTGTGCTTAACCATCCTCCAAAGCTATCCTGTGCAAGATGCAACACGGGTAGCAAAGCGCTTTTCTGCTTTCCTTGCGGATAATGTGCAACAAGCTCTTTAACTTTTGCCAGCTTTTCGTCGGAAAATTTTACCATATTTAATCCGCCCGGGCGGAAATTTAATTAAGTGGTTAATAATTAAATCCTAAAAATATATCTAGTTAATGATTCAAAATATTTTTTGTATTGCTGCCTGATTTTATGCATCCATTTCCCCGGCAATCAAATTTAAACTACTCATGGTAATGACTGCATCGCTGAGCATAGATCCTTTTGTCAATTCGGAATAAGCCTGGTAATAAATAAAGCAGGGCCTGCGGAAATGCAGACGGTATGGTGTTCTCCCTCCATCACTCACCAGGTAAAAACCCAGTTCTCCATTGCCGCCTTCCACGCTCATGTACACTTCACCCGGTGGGATATTCGTTTCGCCCATGATAATCTTAAAATGCCAGATCAATGCTTCCATCTTCGTATATACATCCTGTTTATCGGGCAAATAATATTCTGGAACATCTGCATGATATACTTCAGCATCTGTTCCTTTGAATTCCTGCACTTTCCTGTATGCCTGTTCAATGATATTGATTGATTGCCACATTTCTGCATCACGCACAAGGAAACGATCATAATTATCCCCAGTTTTGCCAACGGGGATGATGAAATCGAAATCTTCATAACTGCTGTATGGTGCATGTACACGCACGTCGTAGTCTACGCCGGTGGCCCGAAGATTAGGTCCGGTGAAACCATAATTCAATGCGCGTTCAGCGCTGATACCACCCGATCCCATGGTGCGTTCCATGAAAATGCGGTTGCGGGTGAAAAGATTTCCAAACTCTTTCAATACTACAGGATATTCTACTAAAAATTTTTCCAGTTTCTCGAATGCAGCATTGGTAAAATTTCTTTCAAATCCACCGATGCGGCCAATATTTGTTGTTAACCTGGATCCGCATATTTCTTCATATATCTCGTAAATCAGTTCCCGGTATTGCATCACATATAAAAACCCGGTATAAGCTCCGGAATCAACACCCACCACTGAATTACAGATGAGGTGATCAGAAATGCGCGCAAGCTCCATAATAATAACCCGGAGATAATCTACCCGTTTGGGAGTTTTTACATTCAATAATTTTTCACAGGTAAGATGCCATCCCATATTGTTGATGGGAGAAGAGCAGTAATTCAGCCTGTCTGTTAGCGGGGTGATCTGGTATAAAGGCCTTCTTTCTGCAATTTTTTCAAAGGCACGATGAATATATCCAACCGTTTGTTCTGCAGAAACAATTCGCTCGCCATCAAGCTCAAGTATATTCTGGAACACGCCATGTGTGGCAGGATGTGTTGGACCAAGATTCAGCGTGGTCGTGTTTTTCTCAATACTTCCTTCCGGTAACTTTATATGATGCTCCATAATCAAAATCAAAAAAATATGAAAATGTGAAAAATTAGCTTCATGCATTTCATTTCCGCACTTTCACATTTACATATTGGTTATTTATCTTCCAAACATATCATCAGCCTTATCAATTCCTGAACTCCGCCCTAAAGGGCGGAGCTAGTGGGTTAATCAATTCACATATATGCATATTCGCAAATCTCCCACATTGATTTGTTATCTTCCAAACATATCATCATCCTTATCAATCCTTGTCTGATCTTCCAACGGATATTCTTTCCGCATAGGAAAATAATTCATTTCATCTACATTCAAAATACGTTTCAGGTTAGGATGGCCCACAAAATTCACTCCATAGAAATCATAGGTTTCTCTTTCCATCCAATTGGCAGATGCATATAATTGGGTTGCTGTGAATACATCAGGCCTTTCCACATCGGTAAATATTTTGAAACGAATGCGAATATTATCAACCAGGTTATGCAAATGATACACAACAGCCAATTCTTTTCCCTGCCTGTCGGGATAATGCACCGCAGTAAGGTCTGTTAAAAACTGAAAACGCAATTCTTCATCATCGAAAAGAAATTGCATTATTTTCAGGTTATTGTCTTTCTGCGACTCAAAAGTCAGCAGGCCATAAGGTTCTTCAAAATTAAAAACCTGATCCCCGAATTTTTGTATAAGCCTTTCTTTGATTGTTTGATTGGATAACATACAAATGTGAAAAAATATGGAAATGTGGAAATTTGAAAAAATGGAAATGAATAATGCATCTCCATATTTTTCACATTTTCACATTTGTTTACTGAATTCCGTAACTGAGCAACAAATTTTTATATTGTTCGCTATTTCTTCTGCGCAAAGTTTCCTGTCCAACCAAATCCTGTATCCGCATGAAACCATCCAGAATTGCTTCGGGGCGGGGCGGGCAACCGGGAACATATACATCTACCGGCACCACCTGGTCAATTCCCTGCAAAACAGAATAAGAGTCAAATATACCACCGCTCGAGGCACAGGCGCCTACCGCAATTACCCAGCGCGGCTCGGCCATCTGTAAATAGACCTGCTTTACAATCGGCCCCATTTTCTTGGCAATGGTTCCCATCACCATCAGCAGATCGCATTGACGGGGAGAAAATCCAAGGCGCTCTGCGCCAAACCTGGCCAAATCATAATGCGATGCCATGGTTGCCATGAATTCAATACCACAGCAAGATGTTGCAAAAGGCAATGGCCAAATAGAATTTTTTCTTGCCAACCCAACCACATCCCCAAGCTTTGTTGCAAAAAAACCTTCCCCGGTATAGCCCTGCGGCATGTCAACCAGGCTGATATTATCTTTTGGATCAGCTTTTATTGGAGTTATATTGAATCGAACGGGACGGGACATATTAAATCTTAATTTTTGAAAAAATGAAA
>Ga0209069_10001841_pt1 | contig 10929 bp, 8 predicted proteins | sample Str013_2_FD_187202 | JGI IMG/M metagenome (GOLD analysis project Ga0209069, IMG submission 187202) | Freshwater sediment microbial communities in response to fracking from Pennsylvania, USA - Straight Creek_MetaG_SC_2013 (SPAdes) (version 2) | ecosystem: Environmental > Aquatic > Freshwater >...
TCTCCAAGATTGACAATCCGGAGCCGCGCTTGCAGGTAGGCTCGTGGCGTTCGCGCGCCGAACTACTAGGTCGCGATGCCGACCTCGGACCTGGACAATCCGCCACGCTGGACCAATTAACTCCGGGCTTTCCGCTGAAGACCGTACGCGAACTTCCGCCGGGCGATTATTACGTTCAGGCGGTGTTCAACGTTTACACGCGTTTTCAACGCTCAGACGGCTACACCATCTTTGGGCACATGGACCAGTGGGAAGGCCAGCAGTTCAACAAGTCAGCCGGTAATCTTTATAGTGACGTGCGGCGTTTCCATCTTGATCCGCTCAGCGGATACGAAATCCAGCTTTCTCTCAATCACACCATTGCCGCCGAGCCCATGCCCGCGGATACGCAGTACGTAAAGCACATCAAGATCCAGAGCAAGTTGCTCACGCAGTTCTGGGGACAACCCATCTATCTCGGCGCCACGGTGCTTCTGCCGGAAGGCTATGATGCACATGCCGCGGCGCATTACCCCGTGGTGTATGAGCAAGGGCATTTCAATCTGCGTCCGCCGCTGGGGTTCAGCACAGAGCCGCCGCCCGCGGGCACGCCGCTGCGTGAAAATCGCCTTACCGGCATTGACCTCTACGAGCGCTGGAAGGGCGCGAATTTTCCCCGCATGATTGCCGTCACCTTTCAGCATCCCACAATTTATTTTGACGATTCTTACGCCGTGAATTCCGCCAACAACGGCCCGTATGGTGACGCGATCATGACCGAGCTGATCCCGTACGTGGAAGAGCATTTCCGCATCATCCGTCAGCCTTACGCGCGCGTGTTGACCGGCGGCTCCACAGGCGGGTGGGAATCGCTGGCTCTGCAAATATTCCAACCAGACTTTTTTGGCGGCACGTGGACCGGCTATCCCGATCCCGTGGACTTTACGCGCTACGGAATGGTTGACGCCTATAACGACGTAAACGCATTCGTGGCTCCCGGTTTTGATGCGCCAGGGCCGGAGCGTCCGATGTCGCGCAGCCCCGAGGGACAGGTGGAGACCACCAACCGGCAACTCAGTCAATTAGAAGAAGTGCTGGGCAGCCACGGACGCAGCGGCCAGCAACTTGAAGCGTGGGAGGCGGTGTATGGACCGGTGGGAGCCGATGGCTATCCAAAACCGCTGTGGGACAAGCAGACCGGCAAGATCGATCCGCAAGTCGCGTTGTACATGCGCGATCACGGATACGATCTGCGCTATTACCTGGAGCAGAACTGGTCCACGATTGGGCCAAAACTCGTGGGCAAGATCCATGTATTTTGCGGTGACATGGACAACTTTTATCTCAACCTAGCCGTTTATCGGCTGGAGGGCTTCCTGAAGGGCACCACCAGTCCGGCATACGGTGGAACATTTGAATACGGCCGCCCGATGAAAGGCCACGGCTGGACTCCGCTGAACCAGGCTGAGATGCTGAAAGTAATGGCCGATCACATCACGCGCAACGCGCCCGCCGGCGCTGACAACTCCTGGAAGTATTAGCAAGGGAATTAAAGAGGTACAAAATGATCAAGAATGCGGCAATAGCAATCGTCGTCCTGTCTCTTTGTGTGCGCGTAGCTTCCGCGCAGGAACACGAGCACGCTGCGCCGGAAAAACTTGGCAAAGTGTCATTCCCAACGAGTTGCGCCGCGGGTGTGCAAGGCAAATTTAATCGCGGGGTGGCTTTGCTGCATTCATTCACTTATGAGCCTGCGGAAGCGGCGTTTCGTGAAGTGCTCAGCGAAGATCCGTCGTGTGTGATGGCCCATTGGGGCATCGCCATGAGCTACTACCATCAACTTTGGCCGCCTTTTTTGGCGGCTGACGCCCTGGCGAAAGGCCATGGGGAGTTGGAACTGGCCATGCAAGCGAAGGGAAGTTCCGCCGGGGAACAGGAGTACCTTGCAGCCGCGGCAATCATTTTCGATGCAACGGCTGGATCGTATCCGGAGCGCGCTGGAAAATACCGTGACTCAATGGCGGCGCTGGTCCAACACCATCCTGAAGACTCGGAAGCGCAGATTTTCTACGCACTGTCGTTGCTTTCTACGGCGAGCCCACAGGACAAAACGCACCAGAACCAGAAAGCGGCCGCGCAGATTCTGGAACCGCTCTACAAAAAATATCCGCAACATCCCGGCCTGGCGCATTACATCATCCACGCTGATGACAATGCGGAACTGGCGGCCCGCGGCGAGAAGGCGGCCCGCGACTATGCGCAGATTGCGCCTTCGGCTCCGCACGCGTTGCATATGCCCTCGCACATCTACACGCGGCTGGGAATGTGGGACGATTCCATCCACACAAACCAGAAAGCCCGCGTGGCAGCGCACAAACAAGGGGACACCGGGGAAGAACTGCACGCCATGGACTATATGGTCTATGCGGCCTTGCAGAAAGGCCGCGATGAGCAGGCGGCCGCAATCCTGAACGAGCTGAAAGCCATGAACCTGCAGAGCGCGAAAGAATTCAAAGTGGGATATGCGGCCACCGCGATGCCCGTCCGCTATGTCGTGGAACGCCAGCAGTGGAAAGATGCCACGCAATGTGCTTCTCCAGAAGGAGCGCCGCCGCAGGTAACTGCGCTTGCGGCATGGGCCCGCGCGTTGGGATACGCGCGGTCCGGCAACGTGCCCGCAGCCGCAGCTGAAGTGGAAACTCTTAAGAAACTGGTGGATCAGTTGCTGGCCGCAGGCAATCAATATTGGGCCGGCCAGGTACAGATCCAGGTTGAAGAAGCCAGCGCCTGGGTGGCGATGGCAGAAAAAAAACCCGAAGACGCGGTAGTACTGATGAAGAAAGCCGCCGACGAAGAAGATGCCGTGGAAAAACTTCCAGTGACGCCTGGTCCAGTGGTCCCAGCGCGCGAACAACTTGGAACATTGCTGAGCATTGCGGGCCACCATCAAGAGGCGCTGGTTGAATTTGAAAAGGCCCTGAAGGATTCGCCGGGAAGGCGTGGAGCTTTGCAGGGAGCCATGCTGAGTGCGAAAGCGGCCGGGTCAGAGAACAAGACGGCGTTCTATGAAGCGCTGTTGAAATGAGTGGCTCCATTGGCTAACGCAATAAGAACCGAACGAAAGCATCGCAAGGCCGGGAAACCAGTGAGCTTAGCCACCCGCATGCGGTTGCTGCTGCTTGTTTTGACGTTGGTCGGGGACCAAGCCATCTTCGCGCAAAGCCCGATCAAACTTGATGTTGGAGCAAAGCTCCCGTCTCTACAGGGCCAAACGCTTGACGACAAGGAAATCATTTTGCCGGATGCGGCCGCAGGCAGGATCTCCCTGGTAATTTTTACGTTCAGCAAAGCCGCCGGCGACCGCTCGCGTGTCTGGCAAGACCACTTTGTAAAAAGTTTTCCGGAAGCGGCCACGCCGGAAGCCGGCGCCGCGCAAAACTCAAGGATCACCAGCTACTCGGTTGCCATGTTGAGTGATGCGCCGGGATTTGTGCGCGGCATGATCCGGTCGGCCATGCGCAAGGGAACTCCGCCGGCTCTGCGCTCGCGCACGATTACCGTCCTAACGGACTCGAAACCTTGGAAGCAGCGCGTGGAAATGAGTAATGACAAAGACGACTACCTGTTTCTGCTTGACACAAAAGGCCAGGTGGTTTGGATCTATCACGGTGAATTTGGTGACAAGCCCGACCAGGAATTGAAAGCGAAGATCACCGAACTGCTTTCAGGACAGAAGAAATAATTCGGGACAAGGTCCAGGTCCTTCGGGAAGCGGCTCAGCCTACTGCGCGGCGAAATCAAACTTAACGATCATGACCGAAGCCTGGGGCTCGGGCTCGAACAGCCACTTTTCCGCCGCGTCCACGGACGCTTGAACCAGCACCGGACTTCCGCCCAGCACCTTGATATTTTTCACATGGCCATCCGCGCTGATTTGTAGTTCCAGACGCACCGATCCACGGACGCCATGTTTCTTCGCCAAGTCAGGATATTCAGGCTGCACCTTACGACGGATCTTGCGGCCGACATCTTCGGCATGAACGGGCAGTGCGCTGCTCGCCATCAGAACGGCGATTAGCACGGCGGATGTGTAAGCGAAAAGCCACCGTATCAGGCGGATTCGGCTGCGGCGATTGCGGCTCACTTCTCAACTCCTGGAACGCCTGTTGCCCGGGACTTAAAAAACTTTCCGGAAGCACCGAAGCACAGGCGACTTGATACTCAAGATCGTATTGCGGACGAGATGAAAGATTCAAAGTACGAAGGTAATAAGGTGGCGTGGTTCGTGCCGCTCATGCAGCACCTACTATGCAGCCGTTTGCACACTCGTCTGGTTTTTCCCGCGCATCATCAAGTACCCGGCGGCGGTAATCACCACCATGGCTCCCGCGGACGTCAAAAACAGTTGGCGAATGCCCAGTTTCTGCGCCAGAAATCCGGAGAGAATCAGGCCCATGACCTGGCCGATCCACATCAGAGACATGAAGCTGCCACTTACACGCGCCACCATGTTGGGTGGCGTTTCCTGCTGGGACATGGTCTGCGCCGGGATCAGCACAAACGAAATGGCCAGGCCAATCAGAAACATGCTGGCCGCGGCCATGGGAAGAACACGGAATGCGCCAAGACCCGCCGCGCCCAGGCCCAGGATGAAGAGTCCGCTGAGAACGACGTTCGTCCGCGAAAGCGCGCGATTCACTTGCGGTAACAGTTGTCCGCCAACGATCAACCCGATGCCCACCATGGAACTGCACAACCCAAAAACGAACGGACCTGCGTGCAGCATATCGCGAATGTAGATAGAAATGAGCGGACTGAACGAGCTCATCACAAACGTGGCCACGGCCATGGCCAGAAAAACAAACGACAGTCCGGAATGAGTGAAGATGAACTTGTTGCCTTCAAGAAAATCCGCGGTGAGTGAAGCCAGCGTCTTCTCGCCCTGCGCGCGCGGCGGGCGCACCACAGTCAAGCTGAGGATCATGAGCGCGGAAAAGACGAAGCTGGCGGTGTCCACGTAAAAGCACGCCTTTTCGCCCAGCGTGGCGATCAAGGTGCCGGCGGCAAACGGTGATACCAATCGCACAACGAAGAATGCGTTGGTCATGAGTCCGTTGGCGGCCAGCAGGCCTTCTGATGGGACTACCGTCCTTACGGTGACGGATTGTGCTGGTCCAAAAAACGCGGAAACCGTGCTGATAGCGAAAAAGATTGTGCAGATCTGCCAGATGTCCGTAACGAAAAGCAAAAGAAGGATCAGTACAGCTCGTACCACGTCGCTGACGATCATTACGCGCTTTACGTTCCAGTGGTCAACAAAAACGCCGGCAATCGGACTCAACACCGCGAGCGGCAACACGTAGGCAATTGTCACTGAGGTGACCTGCACCGCCGTGCCGTGCAGTTTGAAAGTTATCAGGCTGATTACACCGAACAGGGCGAGAAAATCGCCAAAGATGCTGACGAACTGGGCCATCCACAAGATGCGAAACGGCCGGTGCTTCAAAATTGTCTTCTGCGTGAAGGCAGAGGTGGTTGCAGAGGCAGCCATAGAGGGAATTCTCGCTCCGTTGTTCTTAGTGTTCTAGATTAAATCAAAAGTGAAGCTCATACGCGGAACGCAAAGCATTCGGCGACGAGACAAGTGCCGCAGTTTCGCACGGCGCCTTCATTTTTCAAGTCCGAAGCGCGTGAGACTGATATGCAATTGGTTTCGTGCTGGCCAACTTCCTGTCAATAACATGCGCTGATTTCTGTCGGTCTGGGCAATCTGGCCATAGCCAGCGGGTACCAGAGGCCAGTCCGCGCCCGGCCATGTGGACATAAAAAACTGCACCTTTCTATTGGAGTTCCTAATCAGAGTTCTCTAAGAAATAATCTAAGTTGTTGATTTGTAATGGACAAAATCCAGCAGCTTTCGCTTTCATAGGCAAAACGTATAGAGTATTATCAATACCCGACTCGAGTCGGGCTCAGAAGACCCTTATATGCATCCGATTCCAGCAGCTTCCCTCCTGTTGGTCATGGCCACTGACGCGGCGCTTAGGCTTAGACGCGATTGGCTTGAACAAGCAGGTTATCGTGTCAGCCCGGCGTGCAGCTTGAAAGAAGTTGAGCTTGCCTGCCACGCCCACGCCTTCGACATTGTTCTTGTCGCCGACGCCGTTGAACCCCGCATGAAGAAAGCCATCGGCCTCACTGTCCGGCACTTTTGTCCGGAAGCGCACATCCTGCAAATGGGACGCATTCGTCCGGACATCGACGGCACATGTTTCGTTACCGGCGATTCCAACGAAGACGTGCTGCAATCGGTGGGTAAGATCCTGCGGCGTGACGAAATACCTCCTGCGGCGATCTAATTTTTTTCGCGGCATCCCCTCAGTTCATTTCAAAATGCAAAGAGGAGCAGAATGGCTCCTCTTTTAGTTTGCTTTCTTGCCGCAGCGCACAAAACTATTTCTGCGCTGTTGCCTTCGTCCCAATCGCTTCGCCAGAGAGCACCAGTTCCACGCGACGATTCGCTTGCCGGCCTTCCGGAGTGTCGTTCGTCGCTACCGGAGTGGTCTTGCCAAATCCGCGTGCGCCAATCGTGCCTTCCGCAATGCCTTGCTGGACGAGATAATTCCGCACCGCGCCGGCGCGACGCTCAGAGAGTGTCTGGTTGTAGTCGTCGCCGCCTACGCTGTCCGTGTGGCCTTCCACTTCCATATGCAGTCCGGGATGCGCCAGCACAATGCCGGAAATTTTTGCCAAACGCTCACGCGCTCCAGGCAAAAGCTCAAAGCTGCCGGTTTTAAACAGGACGTCCGACATGCTGGCGATCAATCCGCGGGCTGAGTCGCGCGTGGCCAGCACGGCGTTGAGTTGTTGCAGAAGCTGTGCGCGAAGATCGGTTTTTTCTTTTTCCGCTTGCGCCCGCAACCGGTCGGATTCCTCGGCGGACTTGCGCGCTTTGTCGGCTTCAATGGCGAGTTGTTGTTGCTGCGCCACGGCCTGGGCCTTGGCGGCTTCGGCTTCCTGGCGAGCCTGGTCGGCGTCCTGCTTCATGCGCATGGCTTCGGCGCGTGCCTGTTCGGCTTGCTGGCGGGCCTGGTCCGCCTGTTGGCGAGCGGTGTCGGCGTCAGCCTTTGCGCGTTCGGCATCCATGCGGCGCTGGGCTTCGGCTTGCTGCGCCAGCCGGGCTTGCGCTTCGCGTTCTTCGGCGGCACGTTTGTCGGCGGCGGCTTTGGTCTGGGCTTCTTCTTCCGCGCGCTGCTTTACGGACATCACTCGCGCTTCCTCGGCGGTGCTTACCGTTTCACGCGCCAGAGTTTCAATCGTGCCTTTATTCTGCTTGCGGACGTACGCTTCTTCCGCTGCCTTCAGCTGCGTATCGGCCTTCGTCAGAATGGACGACGCGTATTTATCCGCGGCGGCAATCCGTGCAATGCGGACGGCGTTGCGCGCTTCAAACAACGCCCGCGGCGTCTTCTTGTCGATGCCGAAGATTGCGTCCTGAATGTGGGTGTTCACCGAGGAGTACGTGCCGCGTCCCAGCAGCTCGTAGCGGGCTTCAATGTTTTCCTGGCGGCCGCCCGTTGGCACCACGTTTTCCAGCACCACCATGTTGCCCGGCTGGTTCACTGCAAAGTAAGGTTCGGCCGTAACGATCAGGCCAAAGGTCTGCATGTCCGTAATGGCTTTTACCTGCGCGTGATTGTGGTCGTTCACCAGCTCGCCCAGGTTCACCGCGCGGCCTTCCGGCGAGACGGCCCACAGCACCAGCGTAAGGTATTCCAGGCCGAACTTGGTGGGATCGTCCAGGTTTTCAAACTTGGCGTCAATTTCAATGCTGCTCTTCTTGCCGGTCACGCGGGCTTCGCCCGTGGCGTTGGACATCAGGTCCGTGCCGTGAAAATCCACTTTCAGCGTGTCCGTGCGCAGACGATAGTTGATGGCCTTGGTGGTGCGCGTCACCACGCCGGTTTGCTGGTTCCCGGACGCGCCCATTTGGTTCACCTGGACGCCATCATGTCTGCCGACGGCTGCGGCGCTCGTGGGCGCAAGAAGTTGGAGTGCTGCTAGCAATATGAAGACCGGCGTCGCGATTCGAACCAGGTGGTTTTTCATGGTGGTGTTACCTTCCCTATCGTTTATTGAGCTGCGCAACCCGCTCGGCGTTTCTCATCCTGCCGGACATACAAAACTGCGCTTGCGACAGCCCCTTTTGGTTATTGGCCAGGATTGGTGTCCTCTAACTCTAGGGGCACTCCGTGGCGATGAAAAGGAGTACTTAGTACAAGGGGTAAATGGTACTTTCGTACCGACTAAGAGTACGCGGCGTCGATGGTTAGTGCAATATCGTGCGCGAGTCCCCGCTTGGGGACGAAACAACCTTTAGCCCGGCACGTAAGTGCCGGGACAGAGTTGAAGAGGTTTCTTCCTCGCTGCCGCAGGCCAGAGCGGAGCCGTAGGCGGAGCGAGAGTCTAAAAGCTAGCGGTTCTCCTTCAATCTGTTTAGTGCGGCGAACAACGGGGCTTTGCGCTTTGAGATGCTACACTCCCGAATCCTGAAGACGCTCCACCCGAGCGCCCGAATTGCCCGGTTGTTTCGATTGTCTCTTTGCCTGTTTCGAGTCAGCTTGATTTTCCAATACTGTCGATTGTTTTTCGGTAGATGTCCATCGCCACAATACGGGCACCTATGCCAGAAGCACCCGTCAATGAACACGGCCGTTTTTATCTTTGGAAATGCAAAATCGGGTCGGCCGATATCCCATCCAAGGGTTCGGATCTCACGTAGACGTTTTTGCCAATCGTCTTGACGGGCGACGGCGCCCAATAGAAAGCGGGTCCGAAACCGCAAGGTTCGCCATTGCTTCACCTCTCCCAAGAGAGGATTCGACCAATACCCTGCGACTCTTATGTTCTAGTTTAGAACATTTTCGATCTGTACAGGCATTACTCTCTCGGTTGTGATCAGGAGAGTTGCGCTGAAAAACATAGTAGGCAGGCGGGTGGCTGCGGCACGCCAACGCTCTGAACCAGCACTAACGCAAGATGCACTTTCAGGGAGGCTCGCCAAACTCGGGATTCAGGTCGACCGAGCCGCAATTGCCAAAATAGAAAATGGCCACCGCCATGTACTCGACTACGAACTTAAGGCTCTCGCGAATGCCTTAGGCGTGGATGTCAATTGGCTTCTTGGGGACAAAAAAGGTTGAAAGATCCAATTCTCAAGCTACGTTCGGCTACGCGGCGGGCCAAGTCGGACGTGGCGAACAAGTTGATCAGTTATGTTTCTTCATGAACTGAGTCGAAAGATCAGCCAGAGCTGGTCAGTTAAAGTTGACGGAGAGGAATACGGCAACCTTGTCCGAAAGTGGTTCAATACCCAATGCCCATATTGCTGTTGCGATCTGACGAATACCGAATCCGTAATTGAACATCTCGACGGCATGAATCGATATCGGGTCGGCCTCCATGTACCTGGCAATGTTTTGATGGCGTGCAGAAGATGCAACAGTGAGAAACGCCGTGACGACTCATTGAGAGTGCTGTTGCTTGCTCAATCTGGGTGGGAATCGTTCTTGTCTCACGACGGCACCCGTTGCGTCACTCTCTGCCGCACATGCCGGTATTGGAGGAGTATCTGGAACGATGATATCGAACGAAGACTGCGGCTGAACGAGAACTTGCAGAGAATTCGTTCGTTTCGCAGCGGATTTCCGGAGCTTTTGCAGGTTCTCCCTTCCTTTACACAGACGCATCCAGAGTTGTTGGGCAAACTCTACTCCGATTGTCAAACTTTTGCTGAAATGGAAATCAAGTCCCTCTTGGAAAGAGTTGATTCAGGATCCAAGCCCCAATCTTAAACTGGTTCATATCGTTGGCCAAGGAACGATCTGTCTTTTTAAATACAATAGCCCCCTTCCAGTTCAAAAACACGTAGTTTAGCTCACTGTCTATTGAATTATGTGCGCGCTAGCATGGGATGAGGGTGGTCAGTAGTTATTTTTCATCGCTGGGTTGAACATAAACGGCGAGATCGAAGTGGATAGTGCTATGACCGATCTAATTCCACCTGATGCCACAGCCGATGATAGTCCGACCAACGCTGAACGAGCGTCCTGGGCGGAAGTCGCTTTGCGGGCGTTTGGCCGTCGGACCGGAACTGTCGGAAAGAAGGTAGGAGACGACGAGGCCCCCTATCTGATCATTACCGACCTGCTGGCGGACCTGGCGCACTGGTGTGACCGCAACGACGTTGATCTGCCGTCAGCGCTGGCGAGTGCGGCGCGGTATTACCAGGAAGAGACTGCCGGAGAAGGCAAACAGTTGGGCGGAACCTAAAGGAATCCTTGTCTCCTCATTTTCCTAGCGCTCTCCGCCTTCGGCTGCGCGCGAGCCTGCGGCGCGAGGAAGATTGCTTTTCTTATCCCTTCTCCCGGCACTCACGTACCGGGCTACAGACTGTGGCGTCCCCATAGTGGGGACTGGCCAACCAACAGGGCCAAGGCTAACGCGCGGAGCCCACCACCCCTCGAAACGCGACTGTGATCCCAGATTACGCAAGAGCGGCACAATCCGGGATGCCTAGAACCACAAGATGTTGGGTTGGTCTAAGGTGAGGCGACCCAAGATTTTGTGGTGGGGCTATTATTCGCTGTGCTATCGCCAGATTTCCATTGACTTATCTGCCTGACTGTGATAACATAAGTCATTTAATTGCAATAGCTTAGGAGAGTTTCGGGTACTGCCGGCCGGGAGGTGGGGAGGGTGAGAAAAATAGCTAGTTTTTGGGTCGAAATCGCTGGGATGAATCGGCTAAGTGCTTTAGATCTTGGGATGAAGGGGGAGGGGAGTAGAAAATGGACTGCACCCCAAAAATGAGACACGGGGATAAAGGGGCCGAGTACATTGAATGGAGAGAGCAATGGAAATGGCCCGGATACAGTACAGTCGCGAAAT
>Ga0209069_10001842_pt1 | contig 10929 bp, 10 predicted proteins | sample Str013_2_FD_187202 | JGI IMG/M metagenome (GOLD analysis project Ga0209069, IMG submission 187202) | Freshwater sediment microbial communities in response to fracking from Pennsylvania, USA - Straight Creek_MetaG_SC_2013 (SPAdes) (version 2) | ecosystem: Environmental > Aquatic > Freshwater >...
GATCTGTTCGAGCGCGAACGTGGCTTGCGGAGCACCAGGCGCGCGGTACGGGCCCGTCCCGACACGGTTGGTCTCCACGCCATAGGCGATGACCTCATGTGCCTCCCAGCGGTATGGACCGACGGTCAGGATGGCCGCGATGCCCTCGACGCTGCCCTCCGAGAACGCGCCTGTCTCGAAGCGCAGGCGGGCACGGAGCCCGAGCAGTCGCCCATCGGTCGTCGCCCCGGCCGTCAACTCGAGGACGCCGGCGGGGGCCGGGTTGCTCATCCGGAAGTCCTCGTGGCGGGTCAGCTCCACCCGCACAGGGCGACGGAGGATCAGTGCCGCTGAGGCCGCGAGCGGGTCTACGATGAGCAGCTTTCCGCCGAACCCGCCACCGAGCGTTGCGCCGGTGACGCGGACGCGCGCGATCGGCAGCCCGAACAGGCGCGACAGCTCGGAGCGGGTCCAGAATGTGCCCTGCGTCGCGCTGGTCAGGTGGAGCACGCCGTCACGGTCGAGTTCCGCGGTGGCCACCTGGGGCTCGATGTAGCCCTGGTGGACCCAGCTGGTCGTGAAGCGGCCGTCGACGACCACATCGCTGGCGGCAAGGGCAGCATCGACATCGCCGCGCCTGAACCCCGTCCGACGGGTGACGTTGGGCGAGACCGCCTCGTCGGCTGCGAACGATTCCGAGCCGCCGCCGACGGCCGCATGTTGCGATTCGGCGGTCGCGTCGGCATGGTCGATCTGCCAGTCGACCCTGGCGAGCGGGGCGCCGGGCTGCATCGCTCGGTCGAGGTCCACGACGGGGTCGAGCGGGGTCGTCTCGACTGTCACGAGCGCCGCCGCGTCCGTCGCGGCCTCTGGTGTCGTCGCCACGACGAGCGCGACCGGATGTCCGGCCCACAGGATCTCCTCCCGGGCGAGCGGTTCGTGGATGCGATCCCGGCCATCGCTGGCGATCGGCAGGTCAGCCGCGGTCAGGATCCGGACCACCCCCGGCGCCGCCAGCGCCTCGTCGAGGTCGATCCGCACGATCCGGGCGTGCGCCGGCAGGGCGAGCACTGGGCGGCCGTGGAGCAGCCCGACAGCGCGGTGATCCCCGGCGAAGCGGGCGGCACCGGTGACCTTGGCCTCGCCGTCGATGCGCGGGATGGACCGCCCGATCGCGCCGCTCGGGCCGATCAGGACCATGTGGCGGCCTGACGCTGGCGGGGCGTATCGGTCGTGGCGCCACCACGCTCGAGCCAGGCGATGTCCGCCCCACTGAGCGAGACGGCTGCGGCCGCCATCGCCTCGCGCAGGTGTGCGACCGACCGCGTGCCGATGACCGCAACGGGCCGGACCGGCTGGTTGACGACCCAGGCGAGCGCCACTTGGCTGGCGGTCAGGCCCCGCGCCGCGCCGAATGCCGCCGCCCGGGCTCGGCGCGTCTCGTTGGCCGGCGTGCGATAGGCGTCGAAGAGGGGGTCGGCCAGGTCGGCGTCGGCCGCGAAATAGCCGTTCGCGGTCGGAGACCACACTGCCATGCGCGTCTGATTGCTCGCGTACCAGGCGCGCGATGCGTCGTCGCCGGCATCGACCGTCCCCGGCCAGGGTTCACCGGCGGGCCGAGCGAGCGCGAGTGACGGGCTGCTCCAGGCGATCGGCGGCCAGCCACGTGCGGCGGCATAGGCGTTCCCCTCGTCGAGTCGCCCGATCGTCCAGTTCGAGACGCCGAACGAGCGCGCACGACCGGCCGCGACCTCCGCCGCCAGCGCATCCAGGATCTCGCCGACCGGCACCGCCGGGCGATCGCGGTGGACCAGGTAGATGTCCACCGCCGGCACGCCGAGCCGCTCCAGACTGCCGGTCAGGTCGGAGTGGATGATCTCGGGCGTGACCCGGCTCGACCAGTCGCCCTCGTCCGGATGAGCGCCCTTCGTCAGCAGCACGACCTCGTCGCGCGTCCCTCGACTCCGCAGCCAGGTACCGATCGCCTGCTCGCTCTCGCCGCGCCCGTAGACCGAGGCGGTGTCGATGAGCCGGCCGCCAGCGTCGCGCCAGGCGTCGAGGACGTCGAGCTCGACATCGAGTGCATCCATGCGAAACCGACCGGTCCCGAGCGCCAGCCCGCCGACCGGGTGGGTGATGGCCATGCGCCATTCTAGGCCGGGGCGCCTTGCTATCCTGACCCGGCGCGTGGGCGATCGACCGGCCACGGTGCTCGACCACGAGGAGACCCCGTGCTGGTCACGAACGTCCGGACCACCATCGTCGGGACGCCGTGGCGCGACCTCGTCTTCGTCGAGCTCGAGACCGATACCGGCCTGGTCGGCGTCGGTGAGGTCCGGCCCGTCAACAAGACCGATTCGTTCATCGCGGTCGTCGAGGAGCTGGCAGGTCGCTACGTCGTCGGGACCGATCCGTTCGATACGGAGCGGCTGGCCTGGGCGATCGAACGGCTGGAGTACGGCCGGCCGAGCGAGCACGGCCAATCGGCGCTCGCCGCCTTCGACGTCGCGTCGTGGGATCTCATCGGCCAGACCCTCGGTGTGCCCATCTGGAAGTTGCTCGGCGGGATGTTCCGCGATCGCGTACCGGCCTACGCCAACGGCTGGTATCAGGCCGACCTGGAACCGGCGCAGATCGCCGAGCTCGCGCGGACCGTCGTCGCGCGCGGCTACCAGGCGATGAAGCTCGACCCGTTCGGGGCCGCCGCCGTTCGACTGTCCCCGGCCGCAACTCGGCACGCGCTCGCCATCGTGGCCGCGGTCCGCGACGCGATCGGACCGGATGTCGACCTGATGATCGAGATGCATGGTCGGTTCGCGCCCGACACCGCCGCGCAACTCGCGGTCGCGCTCGAACCGTTCGCGCCGCGCTGGATCGAGGAACCCGTCCCGCCGGAGAATGCGGCCGCGCTCCGTCGCGTCAGCGGCGCGACGAACCTGTCCATCGCGACCGGCGAGAGGATCCACTCGATCTGGGACGCGTCCCCGTTCATCGAGGGCGGCGACGTGGACATCCTGCAGGCCGATCTGACCCACTTCGGCGGGTTCACCGGGATGCGCCGGCTGGCCGGCTGGACCGAGGCGCACTACCTGACTCTCGCTCCGCACAACGTCGGCGGGCCGGTCGCGACCGCGGCGAACATCCACTTCGCCGCGGCCACGCGCAACGTCGACATCGTCGAGCACTTCAACGACTTCGCGGACCCGTGGCTGAGCGAGATCGTGGACGTCGCGCCGTGGGTCGATCCGGTCGACGGCTGCTTCGCCCTCCCCGATCGGCCCGGGCTCGGGCTCCGGCTCGACCACGACGCCTGCGCTCGACACCCGCGCACGGGGCCGCGGCTCCAGCTCTTCGTGGACGGCTGGCAGAAGCGCGAGGGCTGACCCTGAAGGGCCTCGAAGGAGTACGCTGACAGGTCCCAGGCGGTCGTTGGGGGGACCCAGAGGAGGACGTGATGTTCAAGCGAATCATCCGGCTGATCGTCGTCGGCTGGATCGTCAGCATGGTCGTCGGTGCCATCGCCGCCCTGCGGGCCAGGCAACGCATCGGGCCCAACTCGTTCGAAGATGCGGACGAGATCGCCGCGAGCGCGATCTTCGGGCCGCTCGACTACCACAGCACGGCGTCGAACCTGCGCGGAGGGACCCTCGAGCTCTGGTACGGCGGCGGCGTCCTCGACCTGCGCGATGCGACGCTGGCACCTGAAGGCGCGACGCTGTCCGTGAAGGTCGTGTTCGGTGGCGGCCAGGTCCTCGTGCCCGCCGACTGGCGGGTCGTCGCGAACGTCCAGGGCCTCGGCGGCGTCCAGGACGTGCGCGAAGCCAAGGGCTATGCCGAAGGTTCGCCGACGCTCACCATCGAGGGCACGGTCATCGCCGGCGGGTTCGCCGTCCAGTCCGAGCTCGACGAGGGCAGCGCCAAGTTCTACGAGGGCGTGACGACCGCCCGGCACGCCATCGACGACGCGACAAAGAAGGCGACCGACGCTGTCGCGGGGACCATCGGAACCGCCAGACCCGACGTCCTCGAGGTCGAGCCCGACCCCGACCCCGACCCGGAGATGGCCCCCGCGACCTGATCGGTCCGGACGGACCGAGTGACCAGGATCCTGCTCGCGGGAGCCAGCGGCGCGATCGGTCGACCGCTGACGTCGATGCTCGTGGCAGCTGGGCACGAGGTGACCGGCACGTCCCGCACCGAGGCCGGCGCGGCGACCATCCTCGCCGCCGGGGCGACTGGCGCGATCGTCGACGTCCTCGTCGCGGACGCGCTGACGGACGCGATGACCCGGGTCCGACCGGATGTCGTCATCTATCAGGTGACGGACCTCAGGCTCGAACCGGGCGAGGAGCTCACCGACGAACGGCTGGAAGGCAACGCGCACGTCCGCCAGGTCGGCATGCGGAACGTCGTCGAGGCGACAGCCGCGGCCGGCGCGCGGCGGCTCATCGCTCAGAGCATCGCGTGGTTGTACCTGCCCGGGCCGGAACCGCACACTGAGGACGAGTCGATCGTGCCCCCGCCTCCGGCCGTCGCCCCGCTGACGCGTCAGGCCGTCATCGACCTCGAGCGGCTGACGACGACCGACCCGCGCTTCGACGGCGTCGTCCTCCGATACGGCCGGCTGTACGGTCCAGGGACCTGGGGGGCCGACCCGGATGAGCCGCCGACCGTCCATGTCGAGGCCGCGGCCCGCGCCGCCCTGCTTGTGGTCGACCGCGGGGAGCCCGGGATCTACCAGATCGTCAACGACGGGGGCCCGGTCTCGAACGCGAAGGCACGCCGCGCCCTGGGCTGGTCACCGATCTGACCGACGTGTCACGATCGCGCTACACATCGTTTCCTGGATGTCGTGACCGATGCCCCGTCGATATGTCATGCAGCAGCGAGCCAAGGCGCACGACGCCACGCGGCGCCGGATCGTCGACGCCGCCATCGAGGTCCGGAGCGGCCGCCGCGATCGGACCCTGACCGCGGTCGCCGCGCGGGCTGACGTGTCGAGGCTGACGGTCTACCGGCACTTCCCCGACGAGGCCGCTCTCGCGAAGGCGTGTATGACCCGATTCATCGAGATCCATCCACCGCCAGATCCGTCGGGCTGGGCCGCCATCGAGCCGGCGCCAGCGCGCCTTCGTCGCGGGCTCGCCGACCTGTACGCGTGGTACGGCGACAACGAGGCGATGCTCACGAACTCCGCGGTGGACCAGTTCGCCGACCCGGCAGTCGCCGAGGCGCTGGCGCCGGTGACCGCCGACTTCGAGGCGATGCATCGGACTCTGGCGGCGGGCTGGTCGGATGGGGGAGGCGGTCGGTCGCTCATCGACGCGGCGATCGATCACGCCATGGCGTTCACGACCTGGCTGTCGCTGCGCCGCGGCCAGGGTCTCTCGGACGTCGAGACCGTCACGCTGATGGTCTCCCTGGTCGAAACGGCGGTCGCGCCTTACCTTACACGTAGCCGGTCGCCCCAGCGCGGGTGAGCCCGAAGAGACGCTCGATCAGCTCAACCTGCCGACGCGCGTCGTCAAGCGCGCTGTGCGTCAGGGGCCGGCCCGTGATGCCGGGGTGTCGTGCCTCGATACGGCATCCAGTCGAACGGGGCGTTGAAGCCGTCGGAGACCGGTCGCGCGTCGAGGCCATCCCGGGGCAGGCTGCAGTCCGACGTGGAAGGCCTGGTCCGGGTGGCCGACGAGGCTCGGCGACAGCCCGGACGTCTCCACGTCGATACTGATCCAGGTATCCGGGCTCGTTTCGCGCTGTTCGGTGTCCAGGCGCGAGAGCATAGGGACGTCACACCGTGATGAGTGGGTCAGATGGGCAGGCTCGTCTATTCAATGTCGGTGTCGCTCGATGGATTCGCCGCGGCGGCAGACGGGTCCCTCGACTGGGTCCAGGTCGACGACGAGCTGCATGCTCAGTTCAACGACGACGCACACGACATGAGCACATTCCTCTACGGTCGACGGATGTACGAGCTGATGGCCGGCTACTGGCCGACGGCGGAGTCAGACCCGTCGGCCACCCCGGTCATGCGCGAGTTCGCGCGCCTCTGGGCAACCACGCCCAAGATCGTCTTCTCGGGCACGCTCGGCGAGGTGGCCTGGAACAGTCGGCTGGTTCGTGAGGGCACCATTCGGGAGGTCGCCCGGCTCAGGGCCAAGCCCGGTTTCGACATGGGCGTCGGCGGCCCCACGCTGGCGGGATCGCTCTTGCGGGCCGGCCTCATCAACGAGTTCCGGTCGTTCGTGAACCCGGTCGTCCTCGGCACCGGGCTCGCCTTCTTCCCGACTCTCGACCGACCGATCGCCACCCGCCTCGTCCAAAGCCGCACGTTCGGGTCCGGCGTTGTCTTCCTGAGGTACCAGGCGATCCCCTGAGGGCGGGTGGAGCGATGGTCCCGTCCATCCGAGCGGACGACTGGCCCCTTCGGGCGATTGCCTCGCAGTGACGATCGGACCAAGGTTGTCCCTGATGCACGACCGCACGCCCCAGCGGCGCGGTGCCGGTAGGCAGCGCACCCGCACCTCATTCGCGATGGCGACCCTCGTCGCCGTCTTCGTGGTCCTGTCGTTCGCCGGGCCGACTGCCGCCACGACGGCGTCCTCGACTGCGACGACCATGGTCCCCGCCTGCAGCAAGATCAACGTTCGGACCGGCACCTCGACCGGGGCAGCGGTGATGGCGACCCTCGCTGCGAGCGCGAGGTTGACCGTCACGGCAACGGTATCGGGCGGGGACTGGACCGCGGCTTGCCCCATGGCCAGGAAGGGATCGACGTGGTATCGCGTCACGGCGATCGACGGCAGGACCGTGAAGGCCATCTATGGCGTGGCCGTCCTGTACGCGGCGACAGGCGTCCTCACCGCGCCGCCGAGCGGCGCGCCCTCGACCGCCGATCCGTTCGCCGCAGACCTGATGCGTCTCATCAACCTCGACCGGAAGGCGCTCGGCAAGGCCCCGTACCTGATCGATGCGCGGCTGGCCGACATCGCGCGAAACGCACGCTTCACCTGCCCCACGAACCCGAAGGAGTCGTTCAACGGCCGGGCGCGCGACATGGCCGACCGGAGCTACTTCTCGCACACGGTTCCCGGCTGCTTCTCGTCGGGCAGCACGCCATTCCGCTCGATCGAGATCGTCCGAAAGGTCTTTGGCTACGCCGGCGCACGGAGTGAGATCCTCCACTGGAACTCGTACGGCACGGCGACGACGACCTATCACCTCGGCTGCGACATCAATGGCCAGGCGTGCCGCGGCGGCGCGACGTCAGCCCCGTTCACGGTGACCCTGGCCCAGCGCAGCTTCATGAGCTCGGCGCCGCACCGCGCCGCGGAACTCAACAGCTACCAGCGGTTCGGCTGCGGCTCGGCCACGGTGCCCGGGACGTCGAAGACCTACTTCGCCTGCCTCTTCGCCGACGGTGGCTCGACCGAGTCCACCACGACCCCTGCGACGACGCCGACGTCGCCGACAACGACGATGGCTCCGGCCTGCGCAGGCGTGAGCCTTCGGACCGCGCCGTCCACCTCGAGCGGGGTCAAGGTCCGCCTCGGTACCTCGGCTCGCGTCACCGTCGTGGGGAGCGTGACCGGCGGGCACTGGGCGGTCGCGTGCCCGAGCGCCAGGTCGGGGGCCGGCTGGTCACGGATCTCGACCGTGAACGGACGGACGGTCAGGAGCCTCTACGGAGTGACGTGGCTGTATGCGGCGACGGGGCTCCTGAAGAAGGGGTCCTGAGCCTCCACGCGGTCCCTCCTAGATACGGTATTGACTTGTCGCTCCACCTCGGCGACAAGTCGGTCGGCGACCCGATGGCCCGGATGGCCTCGGCCGAGGGACGCGAGTTCTATCGATCGAGCAGCGCGGCATGGGGGGTTGCGAACGCGGCCACGGGCGCGGATCCGGAAGCGGTGGCCACAGCTGTCGCGAACACCACGGCGTTCTACGCACCGGATCCCGAAGAGCTCGCCTGAGGCCGGGCGGAATCAGGGAGCGGGAGTCGGACGCCCGGTCAGCCGATCGATGAGCCGACGGATGACGCTCGGCAGCTCGGGTACCGGGACACGGTCGTCCGGCTCGTCGCGGTACTCATCGCTCAGGGTCCGCATCGGCACAGGAATCATCCCGCCACCCATGCCGCCCGTCCCGTAGAAGGCTCCCGCGTTGTGTTCCGCTTGCTTCGGCCCGTTGTCGCTCACGGCGCTCCTCCGGGACCGGCCGCGATCGACCGCATCCCGTCGCAGACGGTTCACCTGCACGACGCAACCGTCAAGAGCCGAAGGGACTGTATCGACGGCACACCTCACGTGGCCCACCAAACTCACTGCGGAGAGCGCAGAGGAAGTATTGGTGGAGATGGGGGAGAGTCGAACTCCCCGTCCAGAACCCTTCGCCGGAGACCACTACGAGCGTGTCCGATGGTTTGTCGTCGATCGCCCGGACGGGCATCGGCACTCTGCCGGGCGATCCAGTCACGTGCCCCTAGATCGGGCTTGAGTCCGGACTACGTGACACTTGTCCGGATCGCAGCCCCGCTGGATGACGCTTCCACTACCCGCGAGGCGGAGGCAGCTTCCACGCTCACTCTACTGCCTAAGCAGCGAGAGCGAGAGTCGACTGGCGGTTGCCAGGTACTTCTTTTTGCCACGTGATTTACGAGGCCCAGTGGCGTCCTCGGCTCGCGTTCCCCGGTAGCTGGGCCCTGTCGAAACCACACATCCCCACAGGTCCGAGAACCGGCTCGGACGGGGATGCTACCACCTATCGATCGTGACCGAGCAGGACGACGTCGGGGTCGAGCGCTCAAAGACGCCCCACCGACTCGACGTACCGATCGCGACGCCAGGCGCTCGTGAAGCCCGAGCCCGACGGGTCGTCCGAGCCGTCCCACTCGGCACGGGTGTAGATCGACCGGGACATGCGACCGTGACCAACGGCCCATCGCCGTCCGGAGGCTGCGGCTGGTAAGGTTGTCGTGGCCGAACCTCCTCGCGGAGGGCGGGGGAACCACATCCCCGGGGCAAATCGCGACCAGCGCGACGGCGAACCCAACGCCGAGCCCGACAGCTCACCTCGCAGGCCGGACGGGCTGCTTCGAGGTACGCCGTGTCCCGGCCTTCGCTCCCATCGACGTCGCGCCATCAGCGCGAGGTCGGGCGCAACCTCGCGTTCGACCTCGCGTCGGCCATCGGCGTCGGGGTGACGGTCGCCCTGGTCACGACGCTCCTGCCGACCATCGCACGACGCGGCGGACTCGAGCCGATCGGATTGGCCGCCCTCGCCGCAGCACCGTTCGTCGCAAACCTGCTTGGCGCCTTCGCCGGCCGCGTCGGCCCCGGGTCACCCAGGCAGCTGGCAGTCATTCGCGGTGTGGGTGCAGCGTCGTTGCTGGTCCTCGCACTGTTCTCATTGCCGCCGGTCCTCATCGCGGTGACGTTCGTCTTCTGGCTCAGCCTCGCGCTGTCGAGCCCGTTCTACCTTCGGCTGTGGGGATCCATGTATCCGGCCCGGATCCGCGGCCGGCTTGTCGGCCTCCAGGGATCGGTCCGAGCCGCGGCCGCCGGGCTGGCGGCGCTGGCCGGGGGCGTCATCGCCGACCAGCTCGGCGGCTTGACCGCCGTCGCCCTCGCCGGTCTTGTCGGCCTCGTGTGCGCGGTCGCCTATGTGGGCCTGCGCGCTCCGACCGCGCCGCCTCTGACACGCTTCTCGGCCCGTGACTCGATCCAGGCACTGCGCAACCGGCCGGTCCTGTCGCGGATCGCCGTCGCCCAGGGCTTCTACGGCGGCGGCCTCATCGCTGCGGCGCCGCTGTACGCGATCGTCAACGTCGATCGCCTGAACCTGTCGCTTGCCGACGTGGGGATCATCGGCGTCATGACCGCCGCGGCGACCACCGTCTTCTTCCTGATCTTCGGTGTCGTGGCGGACCGGTTCGGGCCGCTCGTCGCGATGCGGATCGGGAGCACGCTCGGGCTTGTCGCGCTCATCGCCTACGCCCTGGCACCCGACGTACGTGTGCTGTGGGTTGCGGCCGTCGGCGCCGGCGCTGCGAGCGCGTCGATCGACGTCGGTATCGCCGCGGCGGTCAGCGACCACACCTCGATCGAATCGCGCGCGGCCGCGATGGCCGGCTGGAATGCGATCACCGGCGCCCGGGGGATCGTCGCCGCGTTCACCATGAGCATCCTGCTGCAGGTCGGGCTCGTGAACGTAACCTCCGGTCTGCTTCTGTGCGCCGTCGTCACCGGCATCGGCGTGGTCCTCTACGCGCGGGCGAGCCTGGACCCGGTCGCGGAGGACGCGCGGCCGGTGTCGTCGCGCGTGGGCCGGGTGGTGGGCAGCCGCCGGAGCACGGTCAGCCGCTGAGGTCGACCCTACGCCCAGATGTCGCCGACGGTGAAGCCGTCGGGGAACGGGTCGGTCGGGTCAAACACGTATGATGCGAATCCCGTTATCCAGGCTTGCCCCGTGATGGTCGGGACGATCGCCTGGTACTCCCCCACCTGGGTCTCCTCGACCACGCGCCCGGTGAAGACCGTGCCGAGGATGCCCTCGTGACGGAATGCGTCGCCGACCCGCAGCTCGCCGCGGGCGTGGAGTGTGGCCATCCGCGCCGATGTCCCGGTGCCGCACGGCGAGCGGTCGATGGCGCCGGTCCAGGTCGCCGGCATGTCCCAATCGAGTGTCCCGGTCGAGACGGTCACCACGTTCCGCCGGCTGTTTGCCGGGTCGTGCGGCGGCCCGCTCAGTTGCCCGATCGAGATGCCCGCAAAGCCGGGCTGGTCGGGATGGACGACCGGCAGTTGCTCGTTGGCGGCCGCCTTGATCATCTCGGTGATGCGAACGATGTCGGCGCCCTCGTCCGGGGTGAGCCTGAGCCCGAACCGTGCCGAGTCGGCGATGACGTAGAACATCCCGCCGTAGGCGACATCCACCAGCACTGTCCCGAGA
>Ga0209069_10001843_pt1 | contig 10928 bp, 9 predicted proteins | sample Str013_2_FD_187202 | JGI IMG/M metagenome (GOLD analysis project Ga0209069, IMG submission 187202) | Freshwater sediment microbial communities in response to fracking from Pennsylvania, USA - Straight Creek_MetaG_SC_2013 (SPAdes) (version 2) | ecosystem: Environmental > Aquatic > Freshwater >...
CGGCGTCTGGGGGCTCGAGCGCGGCTACTGCCTCATGGTCGGCGGCGACGACGCGCCGGTCGCGCGCCTCGCGCCCATCTTCGACTCGCTCGCACCTGGCGACGCCGCCGCGCCGCGCTCGCCTGGCCGCACGGGTGACATCGCCCAAGAGGAGAAGGGGTGGCTCCACTGCGGTCCGCCCGGAGCGGGCCACTTCGTGAAGATGGTGCACAACGGCATCGAGTATGGCCTGATGGCCGCCTACGCCGAAGGGCTCAACATCCTCAACCAGGCCGGCCTCGGCAAGCAGGACCAGACCCACGACGCCGAGACCGCGCCGCTGCGCGATCCGCAGTACTACCGCTACGACATCGACACCGCCGCGGTCAGCGAACTGTGGCGACGCGGCAGCGTGGTGGCCAGCTGGTTGCTTGACCTCACCGCCATCGCCCTCCATGCCGATCCAGCGCTCGCCGCATTCGGCGGCCACGTGTCCGACTCTGGCGAAGGGCGATGGACCGCGCTGGCCGCCATCGACGAAGGCGTGCCCGCGCCAGTGCTCACTGCCGCCCTGTTCGAGCGCTTCGCCAGCCGCGGCAACGACGACTTCGCCAACAAGGTGCTGTCGGCCATGCGCAAGGAGTTCGGGGGCCACGCCGAGAAGCCGGCGCCGGCAGAGAAGGGGACCTGACCGATGGCCACTCCCGCCCGCGCCGACGCGCTGGTCTTGTTCGGCGCCACTGGTGATCTCTCCAAGCGCAAGCTGTTCCCCTCGTTGTACGCGCTCGCCCACCACGGTCGCCTCGGGGTGCCGGTGATCGGCGTCGCTCGCGACAACTGGACCGACGAAGCGTTTCAGGAGCATGCCCGGGACAGCATCACCAGCAACGTCGCCGGCGCCGACCCGGTGGTCGTCGAGCAGACGTGCAAGGGCCTCGACCTCGTCACCGGCGACTACGCCAGCATGGACACCTTCCGTACGCTGAAGGACACCCTCGATCGGCTCGGCTCCACCAACGCAGTGTTCTACCTGGCCATCCCGCCGGCGGCGTTCCCGACGGTGATCGAGGCCCTCGCCACCCTCGGGCTCAACAAGCGCGGTCGCGTCGTGGTGGAGAAGCCGTTCGGACGCGATCTGCCGTCGGCCGTGGAGCTGAACCGCGTCCTGCACGACGCCTTCCCCGAGGATCGCATCTTCCGCATCGACCACTACCTGGGCAAGGAGAGCGTCGAGGACCTCCTCGTGTTCCGCTTCTCCAACTCGCTGCTCGAGCCGATCTGGAACCGCAACTACGTGAGCCGCGTGCAGATCACCATGGCCGAGACGATCGGCGTCGAGGGCCGGGGCAGCTTCTACGACTCGGTCGGCGCACTGCGCGATGTGGTGCAGAACCACCTGCTGCAGGTCGTGGCGCTGCTGGCGATGGAGCCGCCCGTCGGCCCCGAGGCCAAGCACCTGCAGGACGAGAAGGCCAAGGTCATCGCGGCCATGCAGCCGATGAACTGCGAGCACCTCGTGCGCGGGCAATACATGGGCTACCTCGACGAGCCGGGCGTCGCCGCCGCATCCACGGTGGAGACGTTCGTGGCCGCCGAGCTGTCGATCGACTCGTGGCGCTGGGCCGGTGTGCCCTGGTACGTGCGCGCCGGCAAGGCGCTGGCCGGCGCGGCCACCGAAGCGGTCATCGAGCTGAAGCAGCCACCGCGCCTGTTGTTCGACGAAGCTGGCGGTGATCCGCCCCGGCCCAACCTCATCCGCTTCCGCATGGGCAAGAACGACGGCGTGACCTTCACCGTGCAAGCCAAGACCCCCGGCCAGTACATGGACAGCGAGGACGTCGACCTGCGGTGCGACTTCGCCGCCGCGCTGGGCGAGCGACGCGATGCCTATGAACGACTGCTCGACGATGCCATCGAGGGCAACCCTCGCCGCTTCGCCCGCCAGGACATGGTGGAAGAGACATGGCGAGTCGTGCAGCCGGCACTCGAGGATCCAGGCCCGGTTCACCAGTACGCGCGCGGCTCGTGGGGTCCGGCGGAGGCCGACGCCCTCATCGGCACCGGCTCGTGGTTCGTCCCCTCGACATGACCAGTGCCCATCACGAGCTGGTGATCGTGCGCCACGGCCCCACCGCGTGGTCGGCCACCGGTCAGCACACCGGCCGCACCGATCTACCGCTGACCGCCATCGGCGAGACAGAGGCAGCGACGTTGCAACCACGCCTGTCGCATCGTTCCTTCGCGCTGGTGCTCACGTCGCCCCTCCAACGGGCACGATGCACGGCCACGCTGGCTGGATTCCCGGACGCCGTTGTCGACGATGACCTAGCGGAGTGGGACTACGGCGACGACGAGGGCCGCACCTCCGCCGAGATCCGGGTAGGGCGTCCCGGATGGACGATCTGGACCGGAGGACCCCACGGTGGAGAGAGGCTGGCGCAGGTCGCGGCGCGAGCCGATCGCGCCATCGCTCGCATCCGCTCGATCGACGGCGACGTGCTCGCCTTCGCCCACGGCCATCTGCTCGACATCCTCGCAGCCCGCTGGGTGGGGCTGGCTCCTGACCATGGCCGGGTGTTCTACCTCGATCCGGCGGCGATGAGCGTGCTCGGTTGGCACGCCGACCAGCCCGTCGTGAAGCGATGGAACGCCGATGGATGTTGAGGTCGTACCGAACGGCATGCTGGCCGCTCGGGCGGCAGTGTGGGTCGCCGACCGCGTGTGGACTGCCGTCGCGCTACGCGGTGTCGCCCATGTTGCGGTCAGCGGCGGATCGACGCCTGCGGCGATGTTCACCGTGCTGTGCTCGCTACCGCTGCCATGGGCCGACGTACACGTGTGGCAGGTCGACGAGCGCGTCGCCCCCGATGGCGACGCCGACCGCAACGCCAACCAGCTGACCGGGTTCACCGCGGTCGGCGCGACCGTGCACCTGATGGACGTCACCGCGCCCGAGCTCGCAGCAGCCGCCTCGCACTTCGCCAGCTCGCTGCCGGACGCGTTCGACGTGGTGCACCTCGGCCTGGGCGACGACGGCCACACCGCCAGCTGGCCGCCCGGCGATGCGGTGTGGCGCACCGCGTCGCCCGCGCAGCCGGACGTGGCGGTGGTCGGCCCGTTCAACGGCCACATGCGATTGACGATCACCCCTCCAATCGTCGACCGCGCCAGAGCGACCATGTTCCTGGTCGGTGGCGCGGCCAAGGCAGAGATGGTGCGTCGCCTCATCTCCGGCGACGACACCATCCCCGCCTCACGCGTCCACGGCCCCGTGACCCTGCTCACCGACCCCGCCGCAAGTGGCAACTGACGCGGCGCCCTCAGGCCTCTGTCAGCTGACAGTGATCTGGTAGGTGATGACGACACCGAACAGCCGGTTGGTCTCGACGATCGTATGTCTGCCCTTGCCCAGTCCGTCGATGAGCACCTTCGAGCCGGCGTAGTTCGTGGCGAGGAAGCCGGGCGTACCCACCGCCTCCGAGTCGGTGTACTGCGACAGCTTCGGATCGGACAGCGGAATCGTTGCGGTGAAGACGGGCGTTACCAATGGTCGCGACCTCAGGACCCGTCCGTCGAGCGTCGCGGAACCGAAGGGCCCGAAGTCGGCAAGGATCTGCGTAGCGATCGCGTCAAGATTGCCCGGCGTGAACGGCTTGTCGACTCCGTTGACCGGATAGCACGGATCGGGCACTTCGGTGCACACATGAGCGTCCTGCGTCAGGACCGACCCGCCGAGATCCAGGAGTAGCTCGTCGTGTCGGCTCACCGAGCACGAGACGGGAGATGGTGCCACGACGAGAGCGTCTGGCGTCATCTCCGGGAGAAGGACCACCTCGCTGTCGGTGCCGGAGCGCACACAAGCTCCGGATACGGGCGAATGGCTGGGCAGGGAGTTGAGCCACACCTGTGTTTGCTCGTTCGCCAGCTTGTAGAGATTCCGGGGTCCTTGCACGGCCGAGGCCGGGACGCTCGCCGCCAGTGCCGAAACCGCACCGACTGCCAGGGCTGTGAACCATCGTTTGCGCATCATGCCTCCCATGGGTCGGTCGGCGAGCGGAGCCGACCGTGACGATTGGGGTCCGCCGGACACCGCGACCTCGCGACATCCCGCCCGCTCGTCGACATCCTGCGCCCGTCGGGCGGTCGAGCGCATCGGTACCAATCGACCCATCGTGCCTAGGTATCACGGGCCACCTGGTCGAGCACCGCGACGACCTGGTGACGATGCGACACGCCGAGCTTTGTGAAGATCGCCCGCACGTGCGCGTGCACGGTGCGTACGGACAGCCCGAGCGATGCCGCGATCTCTGCGTCCGTGGCTCCATTCGTCACCATCGAAGCCACCTCGCCCTCACGGGGCGTCAGGAGAGGGGCGGCCCGCTGTACGACGGACTGACCTCGCTCGCGTGCGCCGGCCGTGTTCAGCTTGCGCGCCGGCGCGTCGATGGTGAACGTGGCTGCTGGCATCATCCGGCCCGCAGCGTCGACGAGGTCGCCGGCCAGCACGACGTGGCCGAACCCAAAGACTTCGAGGATGCCGCCCTGTACGGCAGGGGCATCGCCGGACGCCAAGGCAGCCAGAGTTCTCGCCACCGCCTCGCCCAACGCGCCATCGAACGCGGCCACGACGTCACGAGCAGCCGACAGCTCGTCACTCCCGACGACGGCGAGCAGACGGAGGGCAGCTTGCATCGCCTCGTTACGGTTGCCCAGAACGAGGGCATCGGCTCGCACGGCGCGCATGGTGCGCTCGGCACCAGGGAGATCGCCGTCGAGCAACGACAGCTCGGCGCTGGCGCGAGCCAAGCTCAGGTCGTGCAGGGTCAGCCCCGGACGGGAGGCTCGACTCGCTGCGTCGAGGTAGTCCATGCCCGCGGCACGATCACTAGTGCGCAGCGCGACGTACGCGAGGCGAGCGTAGAGGTAGGGCACCCATGGCGAGAACGCGGAGTCGGTGAGCGGGCCGAGAGCGCGCAACGCTCGTGCCGCCGAGGCATGGGCGCCGCGAAGCGCGCAGACGAGCCCGTCGACGATCACGATGATGGTGACTGGGTAGCGATCACCGACCGACAGCGCGCCGGCGTAGAGCCGCTCGATGATGGTCAAGGCCTCGTCGATCGGTCCGTTCCATGCGAGGGCTTCGGCCCGTTCGAGCTCGGCCTGGAGCCGAACGGTCGGGACGCCTTCCGCCATCGCGTCGAATTGCTCCACCAATGCGGTGGCCAGCTGAACCGCTTCCGTCGTGCGCCCCGCAAGGTAGAGCGGGATAAGCCCGGCGATCAGCGCGGCCAGCTGGGCCCGTGGAGGGGCATCGGGCGCGACTAGGATGACGTCGAGCTGCGTCACCGCGTCGGCGATCCGCCCCTGGTAGAGCGCGACACCGATCGAGCCCGCGGCGACCTCGTACGCCCAGGGCCCACTCACCAGAGGCGCGTGATGGGCGATCACCTCCGCAGCCCGTTGCGGATCGACCAGACCGTGCATGGCGTTGAGGGCCTGGCAGGTCGCCAGCATCGCTCGTTCCTCGTTCGTCGCCACGAGTGGCTCAAGTGATGACAGCAGCGTGTCGGCCTCCTGCGGGCGGGCTTGGTAGAAGAGCGCGAACGACAGCAGCACTCCCGCGGCCACGGATGGCCGTGCCTCGAGACTGAGACGGGCGAACTGCTCGGCCGTGGTCCAGGCGCCGCGAGCATGAGCCACACGTGCCGCGCCGAGGGCGACGCCCTCGTCCACCGGGAGGCCTGCGTCGTGGCGCGCCACCGCGACCACGAGCGGGTCATCGCGGCGACGCATGCCACACGCGCTGATCTGCTCGGCGATCGCGAGCGAACATCGTCGCCGATCGAGCCGCCCCATCGACGTGGCAATCGCCTCCCCGAACAACGGATGGGCAAGGTTCACGGTCGTTCGTCTTCCGTCGCGAACCACGGTGACCAATCGTCGAGCCTCCAGTCGTTCGACGGCCGCCGGATCGCCCAGCGACTCCAGCATCGCCAACGAGCGCGGGCCCGTCGTGGCGATCGCCTCCAGGCCAAGCCGCTCGTCGGGCGTGATCCGATCGAGCCGAACCCGTACGGCCTCGGCGACCGATGGTGCGACCGGTCGGTGCAGCATGGCGTCGAGTGCGCCCGCCGCAGCCCGCTCGCGTGCGTCGCGCACCACCTCCGTGACGAAGAGCGGATTGCCTCCGGTCGCTCGCCACAGCCACTGAACGACCTCCGGCGATGCGGCCTCTGCCGTGAGCGCTACGGCGAGTTCGGCCACCTCATCACGATCGAGGGGGCCGACCTCGATCACATCGAGACGATGACTCGCGGTGAGCTCGCCCATGCCGCCCGGCAGCGTCTCACCGTGTCGAGCCGTCGCGACGACCACCGCCATCCCAACGGTGATCACCTGATGCAGCACGCCGCCGGAGAGCTCGTCGAGCCGCGGCGCGTCGTCGACCAGAAGAACGAGCCGTCCAGAGGGCTGGGCGAGGGCGCGCAGTTTGGCCATGATCTCGTAGAGGACTTCGGTTGGCGGTGCCCCCTCGCGCACTGGGGGCAGGAGATGGGCCAGGCACCCGAACGGAAGGTCGGCCAGCGCGGCGTTCCCCCACACGCGTGCCACCGGCCAACCGGCCTCGTGCGCATGGGCGCCCAGCCACTCGAGCAACCGGGTCTTTCCGGTGCCCATGTCACCGGTGAGCACGGCACCGCGCCCGGACGTCAGCACCGCGCCCAGACGCCGTTGCTCGGCTTCACGCCCCACGAGAGGCACGTCGGGCAGCGAGGCCAGACGCGCCGCGGCCACGGCTACCCGATCCTCGTCGAACCAGTGAAACGCTCCACGGCCCCGACCCTTTCGCATGCCGAGGCGAACGGCGGTCCGATCATACCTAGGTAGCCGACGGCAGCTGAACGAGCGAGCGGCACCGGTAACCAGCGGATCCTCCGGCTCCTTCGGACCATTCGGCACCTAACGTACGTTCGTCCGGACAATTTGAGGTTTCGTGCCGCATCACCGATTCACAGGCCGAGGGAGCGGGCGATGATCGACTTCATGATCTCGGTCGTGCCGCCGTAGATCGTGGTGATGCGAGCGTCGGAGTAGGACCGGGCGATGGGGTACTCGGTCATGTAGCCGTAGCCGCCGAACAGCTGGAGGCAGCGATCGCTCGCTCGCCTCTGCAGCTCGGTGCACCACCACTTCGCCATGGCCGCGTCGTCGGCGCTGAGGGTGGAGTCGTTCAACGCGGTGATGCACTGGTCGACGAAGGCCTGGGCGACGGCCACCTCGGTGGCCAGCTCCGCCAGCACGAACTTGGTGTTCTGGAACGAGCCGATCGCCTGCCCGAAGGCGTGACGCTCCTTCACGTAGTCCAGCGTCCAGGCCACGGCCTGGCGAGCCGAGGCCACGGCGGTGATGGCGATCGACAGGCGCTCCTGGGCCAGGTTGCGCACCAGGTAGCCGAAGCCGTCACCCTCCTCACCCAGCCGATTGCCGACGGGAACCGGCACGTCGTGGAAGAACAGCTCGGCGGTGTCCTGGCTGTGCAACCCGATCTTGTCGAGGTTGCGGCCGCGCTCGAAGCCGGCCATGCCGCGCTCGATGACGAGCAGGCTGATGCCGCGGTGGCGCTCGGTCGGATCGGTCTTCACCGCGGTGATGACGAGATCGGCGTTGATGCCGTTGGTGATGAACGTCTTGGAGCCGTTGACGATGTACTGATCGCCGTCGCGTCGAGCCGTCGTGGTCATCGAGGCGAGATCGGAGCCAATGCCCGGCTCGGTCATGGCGATGGCGGTGATCGAGCGCCCGGATGCGATGCGCGGCAGCCAGCGGGCGGCCTGCTCCGGCGTGCAGTACTCGATGAAGTACGGAGTGGTGATGTCGTTGTGCAACGTGAGGCCGAGGCCGGCGCCACCGATGCCGGCGCGCGCCAGCTCCTCGGCCAGCACTGCGTTGAACCGGAAGTCGCGTGTGCCGCCACCGCCGTGCTCGGTCGGCACGGCCATGCCGATGAACCCGTGGTCACCGGCGGCTTCGTACAGCGAGCGCGGCGCGATGCCGTCGCGCTCCCAGTCGAGGTAGTGCGGCGAGACCTCTTTGGCGATGAAGGCCCGTACCGAGAGGCGGAACTGCTCGTGCTCGTCGTCGTACAGCGTGCGCAGCATGGCGTGGCCTCGATTCGTCAGGTCGGCTGCAGCCGGGTGGCCAGCTCCACGATCTGATCGGCGAGCCAGGCCGAACGCAACTTGTACCCCTCGTCGGTGAGGTGGATGCCGTCGCCGGCCATGAGCTTGGGCTTGGTCTTCATCACCGCAGCCCAATCGGCCAGGGTGAGGTTGGGGTGGGCAGCGCGCAACGAGTCGAGCACCTCGTTGAACCGAATGGCTGCCTTGCCCACGTCCGTCTTCGGGTCACGGTAGATGTTGACCCACAGCACCGCCATGGTGTCCCCTGCTGCGGCGAGGGCCTGCTCGATGAGATCGCTTGTCCCCTTCGCATCCAACGTGACGCGCGCGTCGTTGGTGCCGAGCGCGATCACGACGAGATCTTTGCCCGGCGCCAGCTTCTGCAGCACCTTGATCCCCTCGGGGATCTCCCGCCCCTTCTTGGCGTCGATCTCCACGGTGAAACCACGATCCCGAGCGTCGCGCGGGAGGTTGTCCTGCACCCCGACCGTGAGCGAGTCGCCCACCACGCCGACGTTGATGGCGCCCGGGGTCGTACCACCCGCAGCTGCTCCGGCAGCTACGCCAGCGACCGTTCCCTTCGACCTAGGCCGGGGCGCCGTACGGGGCACGCTCGACGACGCTTCGGCCTGCAACGTCGGGCGCGCCCCCAACCCACAGCTGGTCAGCAGCACCACGAACGCGACGGCGACCAGCAACACGGAGGTGCGGGCTGGCCGGCACCGGGGAGCAGGGGCCGCCACGGACATCCCCGAGATCATGGCCGCTCCGAGTGCCCTGTGCCATGTCAGGTCCGCGCTCGCCTCCGATATCGTGCGGCGACATCCACTCGGTCGCCGCCGTTTGCCGATCACTCAAGGAGCTCCCGTGACCCATCCCTTCCTCTCCGACGAGTGGATGGCGGCCGCCCGAGCCATCCGAGACAAGCATGCGGCCGGCGCGCCGCCCGTGCCGTACCAGATCCGCATGAACCAGGTCGTCACCAACGTCCCGTTCGGCGATGGCACATCCCGCACGTTCCTCGACACCAGCAACGGCACCATCGTGATGGAGAAGGGCGAGCTGGGCAACGCCGACGTGACGGTCACCACCGACTACGAGACCGCCCGCAAGATCTTCGTGGAACAGGATCAGCAGGCGAGCATGCAAGCGTTCCTGGCCGGCAAGATCAAGGTGCAGGGCGACATGACCAAGCTCATGGTCATGCAGGCCGCACCGGCCGACGATCTGGCCAGAGTCGTGGCCGAGGAGATCAAGGACATCACCAGCTGAGCCCGCGCGGTCAGCCTCTCCGGGTCATCCGGCGGGCAATGGCCCCGGCGAAGCGCGCCGCGGACCCGTCGGCGTGGTCGAAGTACATCGACGGCTCGCACAGCTCGAGCTCCAGCACCACTGGCGCACCGTCGGGCCCAGGCACGAGGTCGACCCGACCGTAGAGCAGCGCGTCGCGTCCCATGGGAACCGCGTCGAGGGCCGCATCGGCCACGGCCAGCTCCTCCTGCGATGGCGTGCGAGGACGGATGTCCTCCTGGGCGAACAGGCCGCCGACCACATCGACCGCGTGAGCGAGGATCGGCCCCTTGCGAATGGCGTGACTGAACCGACCCTCGATGAAGACGAGCGCGGTCTCGCCCCCTTCGTCGATGGCGTGGAGGTACGGCTGCACCATGACGGCACGGCCGGCATCGACCAGCGATGCGACGTGGGCGATGGCGACGTCGCGGTGCGCACGCCGATGGAGCGCGGTGTCGGCCGATCCGGCCGAGATGGCCGGCTTCACCACGACGTCGCCGTCGGGCCACGCCGGCCAGGGCCGCTCGCCCGGCTCGACGAACACCGTCGGCGTGACGGGCACCCCGGCCGCCTGCAAGACGTGCAGGTAGTGCTTGTCCGTGCTCCAGCGCACGACGTCGAGCGAGTTCGCCAGCGTGGTCACCGCGGACACGTCCTCGGCCCACCGGACGAACTCGGCGCGGCGCGGCGCGTAGTCCCACGCCGATCGCAGGACGACCAGCTCGTAGTTCGACCAATCGACGTCGTCGTCCCAGACCTCGACCCGGTTGGCCACGCCCACGTCGTCGAGCGCGGCCACCAGCGGCGGCAGGTCCTCGTCCAGGTGGCGCGCCGCGGCGGCACTGACGAGGGCGATCACGAGCGGCGATCGTACCGACCGCGCCACGTCGGGACGACGGCGGTTGCCGTCGCCGGAGCGGGCCCACCGCGTAGGGTGAGCGAGCCGCACGGACGGGCCGAGCGCGAGGAGACCGGCAGCATGAGTGACCACGGGCGTCGACCGCATCGAGCGCCCACTGACGAAGATCGCGCCCGCGCCGTCGATCAGCTGACCTTTCCTGGCGATCTGTCCGACCTCGTTGCCGAGGTACCCGAGCTGTGGCCGCTGCTCGCCGCCAACTCCTCGACGCCGCTGGCCGCCCTTCGCCTGCTGCGCGACGATGGTGGCCCAGACGTGCAGCGGGCGCTGGCCACCAACCCCACCGCCGTCGCGCTCGGTGTCGTCCTGAAGCCACCGCCGGCCGCGCCATCCGCCACCGCGCCAGCCAAGACGACTCGCAGCCCGGCCGCCACGGCGACGGCGTCCATCGTGCCCATCAACGCCCGTCGCAGAGCGCTCACGGGGCCGTTCGCGCTGATCGGCCTTCTGATCCTGGTCGCCTTCCTGGCCACGTTCTTCCTGATCCGCAGCTTCCGCCACGACGGCAGCACGACCAAGGCGTCATCGAGCTCCGTGGCGCTCCCGCCGAGCACCGT
>Ga0209069_10001845_pt1 | contig 10924 bp, 8 predicted proteins | sample Str013_2_FD_187202 | JGI IMG/M metagenome (GOLD analysis project Ga0209069, IMG submission 187202) | Freshwater sediment microbial communities in response to fracking from Pennsylvania, USA - Straight Creek_MetaG_SC_2013 (SPAdes) (version 2) | ecosystem: Environmental > Aquatic > Freshwater >...
AAATGAAACCTTCCGCATATATTCAAATACTGACGACTGGGATAACAATGCGGGCAACGGTATTCAAAGCAGCGCTGCACATGCGGGGTTGACAAGCCTTGCAGCCGGAACTCAAATTGTTATTACACGCAATGGAACTACTAGCGGCTCAATTGTTGCTACACTCCAGAGCGTTGAAGAAGTCACGATCAACACTGGTGCTGGCCCAGATACAGTAACCATTATCGGTAACTTCGGGGCTACAAACCTGAATTACAACACGATAACGGTGAACAGCGAAGCAGGCGGCGATACGATTGATATATCTGGTCTAACGTCAAGCCATCGGGTTGTTGCAAACTCTGGCACGGGTATTGATATTTTTAATAATATGCGAGCCCAAGATCAGAACAATGCAGGTGTTACAGGCGATCCAAGCTACAACAATATCGGCTCTGGCCCATTCCACAGTTCTCCTTGGAGTGGTGCAATTAGCCATATTGATGGGTCTTATGCGCCATCGGGTATTTTATACTCAGTTGATACTTTCGAAGAAAACTATTCGGTTGTGCAATACAAAGATGCCAATAACATGGGCTCTTGGGATACATCTGCCATGTTAATTAAAGGAGGCATAGTAGTTTACACTAATACCACCAATGATGATCATAGCTCAGTTGACATTAGTTATGGTCAACCAGGTGACAATTGGATTGGCCATATTTCAAGCTTTAATTCTGGAGGTGCTCAGGAATATGAAACTATACAGAATATAGGTGGTTCAATCGACACGATGTATTTTAACACATCAGGCCAGGGTGATTGGGCCACTGCTCACTACGTCAATAATGCGGATGGAAGTCTGAAGCATTATGATTTCACCAACACTGATCACAGTGGTTATGCGATTGATTATGATAGCTCCGCTACTGCGACCTACGACCAAGATCTGGTCTATACATATGCAGACCAATCGACCTATCATTATCACCACGTCAAGGGCGGCGATTGGGAGTTTGTAGCCTAATCATCCAACTCAAAATGCAAAGCCCGGAACTTTTGTTCCGGGCTTTTTTCATGACAAACAAAATAAGGTTTGAAACCCGCGTGTCGCCGGTTCAATTCCGGCTCCGGGCACATCTATTTCAAAATACAGGCAACATGTTGTTTGGCGACGGCATGAAGTTCCGGCTCCCGTGTCGAACACGCGTCAACTGCAATGGGGCACCGCGTGCGAAATGTGCAGCCACTCGGTGGCGCCAGGGGTGATGGCAGCTCCCCTTGAAGCACAATGCGATTTCGCTTTGCCAAAGGATCAGCCATCGGGGTGGCAGAGAGCAAGGCCTGCGTATAGGGATGAACAGGGTTTGAAAAAATATCTTGGGCGCGTCCCTGTTCAACCACATGCCCTAGATACATAACCATCGCATCATCGGCAAAATGTTTGACCACTGATAAATCATGCGAAATGAACAGATAAGCGAGATTGAGTTTTTTCTGTAAATCCGAAAGCAAATTCAAAACTTGTGCTTGAATAGAAACGTCAAGTGCCGATACAGGTTCATCCAACACCAAAACATCCGGGTTCAACATCAGCGCCCGCGCAATGGCAATGCGCTGTCGCTGACCGCCAGAAAACATATGCGGATAACGATCATAGTGCTCAGGGCGGAGTCCAACCGCAGCCATCATGTCCTTAGCATTCTCAGTTCGCTCTTTCGCAGACCCACGGCCATTGACCAAAAGCGGCTCTTCCAAGGCATGGCCAATTTTTTGGCGTGGGTTCAGGGAACCATAGGGATTTTGAAAAACAATTTGAACGCGCGCCCGCATCGATTTTAGAACATCTGGCGTGGCACCCGCAATTTCAATGTCATCGATCTTCAATGAGCCAGAGCTGGGCTGCTCAATCATCGCTACCATGCGGGCCAAGGTCGATTTTCCACAGCCTGACTCGCCCACCACAGCCAGAGTTTTTCCACGCTCTAATCGAAAACTTGTGCCGTCTACAGCTTTAAGCTTCCGCGCTTGGCTGAATAACCCACCGGAGATGGTGTAATATTGTTTGAGATCATGCGCCTCAAGAACCAAGCTCATAACACAGCCCCTTTTGTATTGAGGGGAAAATGGCAAAGCACACCGTGAATCAAACGAGGGGCTGTGCTGTGGCAAATATCCTGAGCAAAGGCGCAGCGCGGCGCAAAAAGACAACCTTGAGGCCGGTCAAATTGTCCGGGCACCACACCTGCAATGGATGGCAAATGTCGGCTGGTGGCCCTTTCTGGCAAGGCCGAAAGCAAAGCTTCAGTATAAGGATGATGCGGGTGCAAGAACAGTTCTTCCACATTCTGCTCTTCAACTTTCTGTCCAGCATAATGAACGCTCACATGCCGTGCGGTTTCAGCAACCACGCCCATTGAATGGGTAATCAACACCATGGCCATCCCGGTTTCGCGTTGCAGTTTAGACAAGAGATCTAAAATTTGCGCTTGGATGGTAACATCCAAAGCTGTGGTGGGCTCATCCGCAATCAGCAGTTTTGGATTGCAAGCAATAGCCATGGCAATCATCACGCGTTGGTTCATGCCACCAGACATTTGATGCGGGAAGTTTGACATGCGCTCTTCAGGCGAAGGAATACCCACCAGGGCAAGCAGTTCCGCAGCACGTTTCTGGCGGGCAGTTTTGTCTAATTCAAGATGCGCTTTGAGAGTCTCTTTCAATTGAAACCCAATTGTGAAGCAAGGGTTCAGGCTGGTGGCTGGCTCTTGAAAAATCATGGCGATATCTTTGCCGATAATTTTGCGGCGCTGATTGGCATTCATGTTCAGCAGATCATGCTTTTCAAACCGCAACACATCTGCTGTCACCCGCGCAGTTTTCGGCAATAATCCCATCACCGCCAACATCGCCACCGATTTACCAGAGCCTGACTCTCCAACGATGGCGTGAACTTCCGCAGGTTCAATATCAAGCGACACACCATCGACGGCTTTAAACCAACCACTGTTGGTCTTAAATTCAACACTCAAGTTTTTAATTGTAAGAAGAGACATAGCGTCAGCTCTTTCTCAAACGCGGATCAAGGGCATCGCGCAGGCCGTCGCCCATCAAATTGATCGCCACGACAGTAATCAAAATGCATAAGCCCGGCATCGCCATAACCCAAGGGTGAGATTGCATCAAATCTTTGGCATCGCCCAACATCGAACCCCATTCAGGCGTAGGTGGTTGCGCGCCAAGGCCAAGGAAGCCCAAGGCGGCGGCGGCGAGAATGGCATCCGATACGCCAAGCGCCGCTTGAACAATCAGTGGAGCAACACAGTTTGGCAACACAGCAGTCAACATCATCCGCATTGGCCGCACACCAGAAACTTTGGAGGCCGTAACATAATCCTTCGACAATTCCACCAAGGCCGACGAGCGCACAAGGCGAACATAGCGCGGCAGATAGACCACCATAATTGAAATGATTGTGTTGGTGAGGTTAGGCCCGATGACGGCAATGATCATGATCGATAACAGAATATCTGGAATGGAAATAATCAAATCCATCAAGCGCTGCACCAGCACATCCACCCATCCACCCCGCCAGGCGGCAAGCAGTCCCACCACCACGCCAAAAGCCGTGGAAACCAGCATGACGGCAAGGCCGATATAAATGGAAAGTCTCGAACCATAGAGCAGCCTTGCCCACATATCGCGGCCTAAGGGATCGGTGCCCAGCGGATGGGCCCAACTGCTGCCAGTCACCCAAATAGGCGGCAGTTTTACGGCGTCACGATATTGTTCAAGTGGATCATAGATCGTCAGAAAGTCAGCGAAGACACCAGCCAAGACCACAAGAATAACAATGCATAAGCCCAGCACCGCGCCGCGGTTCTCTCGAAAAGCGCTCCAGAAGGCCGAAAGCGATGACGGCGGTGCCACACTTCGAATGACTTCAACGCTCATGGCGCAGCCTCGGATTGATCAAACTGGAAGTCATATCTAACACCACATTCAGCAGGATCACGACGATTGCCACCAGCATGATGCCGCCTTGTAAAACTGGATAATCACGCCTGAAAACTGAGTTCACCAACCAATGGCCAATGCCGGGCCAGGCAAAAATTGTCTCCGTCAAAAATGCTCCTGCTAAAAGGCTTCCCATTTGCAGGCCAATCGATGTGACGACAGGGATCAAAGCATTGCGCAAAGCATGAAGACCAACGATGCGAAATGGTGAAAGGCCCTTGGCGCGGGCGGTGCGCACATAGTCTTCTTCCAAAACCTCTAATGTGGAAGACCGGGTCATTCGCGCAATGGCACCCAGTGGAACAGTGCCCAAGACTATTGTAGGCAAAATCAAATGGCGCACCACATCAATGAAAGCTCCCTTGGGGCCAGTGATCAATGAGTCAATCAACAAAAATCCAGTGGGATGCGGATAAAAATATTTGATCAAATCCACTCTGCCGGACACAGGTGTAAGATGCAGCGTGTTGGACATGAACAATATCATAACCAACCCCCACCAGAAGATCGGCATGGAATAGCCAATCAAGGCCACACCCATCAAAGCTTGATCCAAAAACTTGCCACGCTTCACAGCTGCCACGACGCCAGCAGGAACGCCAATAACGATGGCGAAAATCATCGCACAAACTGTGAGTTCTACGGTTGCGGGAAAGAGTGCAAAGAACTCTTGTGTCACCGGAGATTTGGAAACAATCGATGTGCCAAAGTCACCATGCAAGATGGCCCAGACATAATCCCCAAACTGTTTCCAAACGGGCTGATCTAGGCCCATCTCATGGCGCAAAGAAGCCAAGCGTTCAGGCGTGATGCCGCGTTCGCCACGGCGCACCTCAATAGGATCGCCCGGCACAAGCCGAAGCATCACAAAAGTCACAAACATCATCGCCACAAAAGTTGGCAATGTCAGCATCAGCCGTTTAAATAAAAATCTAATCATGAAAAAAAGAGGCGGATTTCTCCGCCCCTCTCAATGCTTATTCAGCAACATCTACGCCCACGAACACATGTGAGCCAAGCGGGCTGACCTTGTAGCCAGAAACTTTCTTGCTCACAGGTTCAAACACAGTCGAGTGAGCAATATTCAGCCATGGAACTTCATCAGCTACAATTTGCTGAGCGTCGCCATAAAGCTTTACACGTTCTTCATGGTCAGCGCTTGCTGCGGCTTTAACAACATCGTCTTGGAACTTGGCATTGCACCACTTTGGAATGTTATTGCCATTTGGTTTGCCTTCCTTGTTGCAGCCTAAAAGTACAGCGAGGAAATTGTCTGGATCACCATTGTCGCCTGTCCAACCGAGGAAGGCCATTTGATGTTCACCAGCTTGAGCGCGCTTGCGATATTCACCCCATTCGTAAGATACGAGCTTGGCGTGAATGCCAACCTTTTCCAGATCAGCCTGCACCATTTCGCCCATACGCTTCGCATTTGGGTTGTAAGGGCGCTGCACGGGCATCCACCACAAATCTGTATCAAGTGAAGTGATACCTGCCGCTGTGAGCATTTCCTTAGCTTTGGCCGGATCGTAAGGAATATCCTTCACAGCATCATTATATGACCACATGGTCGGTGGAATTGGGTTCTTGGCCTTTTGCCCAGCGCCTTGATAGACTTCCTTCAAAATCGCATCGCGGTCAATCGCCATGGCAATGGCTTTGCGCACTTCAATTTTATCAAAGGGCGGCTTTTGCGCATTCATGGCCATATAGCCAATGTTCAAACCAGCTTGTGAAATCAGATTTATATTCGCGTCTTTGCCCATGGCCTCAAGATCGGCCGGGTTTGGCGCAATCATAATCTGACATTCGCCGGCTTGCATTTTGGCATAGCGCGCTGTGGCATCAGGTGTAATTGCATAGATCAGATCATCGATCTTCTGCTTGCCGCCCCAATAATCGGGATTGGCCTTGAAGCGGATCACAGCGTCTTTTTGATATTCAACAAAACTGAATGCGCCAGTACCCACTGGAATTTGGTCAAACTGTTCTGGTGTGCCTTTCTTCATTAAGAAGTCTGCATATTCAGCGGATTGAATAGTCGCAAAATCCATCGCCAGATTGGCAAGGATTGGCGCATTTGGCGATTTCAATTTCATCACAATTGTCATCGGATCCGGTGCTTCGATCGAGGCCAGCAAATCTGGCATACTCATATCATTGAAATAATCAAATGCGCCGCCCGATACTTTGTGAAATGGATGATCGTCCTTCCATTGGCGATTGAACGAGAACAAAACGTCGTCCGCATTGAATTCGCGGGTTGGCGTGAAACCATTTACGCCAGAATGGAATTTAACGCCCTTACGCAGATGGAAAGTGAGGGTCAGGCCATCTGCCGACACTTCATACTTTTCAGCAAGACCAGGCTCAACTTGCGTTGTGCCCGGCACAAATTGTACGAGTTGATTAAAAACCGGGCGCGCTGCATCAAGCGATGTTCCTGTTGTATTCATTGCAGGTGTAAAATTTTCAGGCGAACCTTCCGAACAATACACCAGCGACTTGGCCGCCGCCGCACCAACGAACATGGTACTCAGCAACATTACAGCACTAAATAGTTTGAGTGATTTCATTTTAATCTCCCTGAAATTTTCTTACCTCAATAGTGAGGGTAAGTGAGCTAAGCACTATTTGTTCAATTGGTCAAAACGCATTCAATTTTATTTTAAAACCACTGCCTTTGGTGTTGACTCGCGCGAAACTGACAAATTCCAACTTCAATTCAACACACGCAACGCCCAGAACTGCGACCGAAAATCTTCTCGACGTATAAATTTTTCGGCGTAAGGTTGAAGTCCGACCAAAAAATAAACAGGGAGATTAAAATGCTACGCAGTCATCTCAAATCATTATTCGTGGGGGCCGCGATGTTCGCGCTAATGACCACGACTGCTCTCGCAGGCGGCACTTGGAACCGCGGCGCTAATGGCGACGTGCAATCGCTTGACCCGCATAAAACTTCTACAATCGAAGAAGGCAATATCACGGGCGATCTATTCACCGGCTTGGTTGCCGTGGACGCTGGCGGCAATACCATTCCCGGCGCTGCCGAAAGCTGGACAGTTTCTGCCGATGGCAAAGTCTATACTTTTAAAATGCGTAAAGATGGCATGTGGTCTGACGGAACTCCCGTGACTGCGAAAGACTTTGTGTTTTCAATCCGCCGCGTGCTTGATCCTGCAACAGCATCTGAATACGCATCAATGGCATTTCCACTTTTGAACGCAGAACAAGCCAATGGCGGCAAGGCCAAGCTTGAAGATGTTGGCGCAAAAGCAATTGATGATCTCACGCTTGAAATCACTTTAAAGGGGCCAACCCCCTATTTCCTCGAAATGCTCACACATCAAGCCATGTATGGCGTGTCAGAGGCCAATGTTAAGAAATTTGGCAATGATTTTGTGAAAGCCGGCAACCTCGTTTCCAACGGCGCATTCATGCTGGCTGAAAATGTGCCCGGCGATCACATCAAGTTGGTCAAAAATCCAAAGTTCTTTGATGCCGCAAATGTTGCACTTGATACCGTCAACTACATCCCCACTGAAGACCGCGCCGCTGGTATAAAGCGTTTCCAGGCTGGCGAAGTGGATTCCATGAATGACATGCCAACCGAACAATTGGCCGATCTTAAAACCAAATTTGGTGACCAAATTCACCTGACCCCAGAACTCGGCACCTATTATTATGTGTTCAAAGATAAGAAAGCACCTTGGAATAATGTAAAGCTGCGCAATGCCATTTCGATGGTCATTGACCGCGACCAACTTGCTTCCAAAGCTTGGCAGAATTCCATGATCCCAGCCTATTCCATGGTGCCTCCTGGCGTTAAGGGCTACACACCAAGCATGATGAGCTACAGCACAATGCCGCAGCTCGACCGTGAAGATGCTGCGAAAAAGATATTCGACGAGCTTGGAATTTCACCAGCACATCCGCAGAAATTGGAAATTCGCTATAACACGTCTGAGAATCACAAGAACACTGCAGTTGCCATTCAAGAAATGTTGAAACCCTGGGGCTTTGATGTTTCATTGATCAACACGGACGGCAAAACGCACTATAGTTATCTTGAACAGCATGGTGATTTTGACGTGGCGCGCGCGGGTTGGATTGCCGACTTCAAAGATCCGGTGACTTTCCTTAATCTTGCTCATACGGGCGATGGCAATAACTACGCCGAATATAGTAACAAAGACTATGATGCGCTGTTAGACAAAGCCGCCGTTGAGGCCGATCCAGCGGCCCGCATGAAACTGCTGCAAGACGCAGAAGTTATTTTCATGCGAGATATTCCACTTCTGCCACTTCTCTATTACGGCAACCACAATGTGGTTTCCTCGAAGCTTCATGGCTTCGTCGATAATGTTATGGATAAGCATCCATCACGTTTCGTCAGCAAAGACTAATCACTGAACTTTAGGCCCGCTTGCCGCAATTGCAGGCGGGCCTTTCTGAAGGTGCTGGTCCATGCTCCGATATGTTTTCCGGCGATTGCTGACAGCCATCCCCACGCTGTTTTTAATCATCACTATTTCTTTTTTCTTGATGCATGTGGCCCCCGGCGGCCCATTCAATATGGAACGCGGCATTCCGCCTGAGATCAAGGCCAATATTGAACGCGTGTTCCATTTGGACGAACCTGTGTGGATGCAATATCTCCGCTATCTGGGAAACCTCGCTCACGGTGATTTGGGCCCAAGCTACATTCTGATTAATTTTTCTGTGGCTGAACTTTTTGCGCAAAGCTTGCCTGTGTCCATTCGTATCGGAAGTTGGGCGATGTTGCTGTCGCTTGTAGTCGGATCTGCAATGGGTGTTCTTGCAGCATTGCGGCACAACAAATTTATAGACTTTTTCATCGTTACTTTGGCAACCGGTGGATCGACTTTGCCAACATTTGTAACAGCGCCGTTGATTCAATTGATCTTCGGACTTTCACTAAAATGGATTTGGATTGGCGGTTGGCATGATGGAGAATTATCCGCAGCCATCGGGCCAATCGTAACATTGGCTCTGCCCCAGCTCGCAACCGTCGCACGGCTCATGCGCGGTTCAATGATCGAAGCCTTGAACGCACACCACATTCGCACGGCGCGCGCCATGGGCCTTTCGGATTTTTCGGTCGTCGTGAAACATGCCATGCGCGGCGCATTGTTGCCTATTGTGTCATATGCAGGTCCAGCCGCTGCGGGCTTGGTAACAGGTTCAATCATCGTCGAAACCATCTTCCAAATTCCCGGCGTTGGTCGTGCCTTTATCGATGGTGCACTAAACCGCGATTACACATTGGTGATGGGCACTGTTATATTAATTGCCATTTTCACCATTCTTTTTAATTTTCTATCCGACCTACTATATGCCCTTGTCGATCCACGGGTGCGCTATGACTGATATTGTTGCGGTGAAAGGTCGCTCGCTCTGGATTGATGCATGGAACCGCTTAAAGGCCAACCGTGCCGCAATTATCAGCGCGATATATTTGTGTTTTATCGTTCTACTCACCATCATTGGCCCTAACTTCACAGGCCATGATTTCACCACGCAATATCCAAGCTATATTCGCGTGCCACCGAGCCTTGAACCTTATCCCAAGGCCGATAAGCTTGATCAAGAGATTAAAGAAATCATCACGCGCGCGCATCTCACATTGAAAGAGTGGAAGCAGGAAGGCGGGCGCTTTTTGGTTTCAGTCACGTCAACCAAGCCGATTGATGACCGCGTAACGCGTTACCTCGATCGGTCAGATTCGTTCAAAGACGGCAAAGTCGAAAATAAATCCGCCGATGGTTTGGAAATGACAATGAGTGCTTCTGTGCAGCATCTTTATTTCTTCTTCGGCACAGATATTAGCGGTCGCGATCTTCTCACCCGCACTTTGATGGCGGGCCGCGTGTCGCTGTTGGTTGGATTGCTTGCCGGCTTGGTGGCAGTAACGATTGGCGTTCTCTATGGTTCTGTATCGGGATTTATGGGCGGCAAGATTGATGAGTTGATGATGCGCATCGTCGATATACTTTATGCTCTTCCATTCACATTCTTTGTCATCATGTTGGTCGTATTCTTTGGACGAAACTTCATGCTCATGTTTTTAGCAATTGGTGCTGTATTGTGGCTCGACATGGCGCGTATTGTGCGCGGGCAAACACTTTCTCTCAAACGTCAAGAATATGTGCAGGCCGCAGAAGCCATGGGCGTCAACAGTTGGGGCATCCTTATGCGCCACATCATTCCCAACATGCTAGGCCCCATAATTATCTATGTCACGCTGCTGGTGCCACAAGTCATCATTCTCGAAAGTTTTCTCTCCTATTTAGGCCTCGGCGTTCAAGAGCCTACATCAAGTTGGGGTGTGCAGATTTCACAAGGCTCGCGCAACATGGAAGGGGCAAGCTATCTTCTCATCATCCCCGCTTTCTTCCTCACCAGCACATTGTTTGCGCTTAACTTTATAGGCGATGGCCTGCGCGATGCGCTGGACCCTAAGGATCGCTGATATGAAACCTGTGCTTGAACTCAAAAATGTGAAGGTGAATTTCGACACGCTGGACGGCAATGTGGCTGCTGTTAAGGGTGCAAACATAGTTGTGAAAGCCGGAGAGACGATTGCCATTGTTGGCGAATCCGGTTCTGGCAAAAGCCAATTGATGATGGGGGCCATGTGCCTGCTTGCTGCCAATGGTAGTGCTGAGGGCGAGGCCCTTTTTGAAGGTCGCAATCTCATCGGCATGACCAAGACCGAACTCAACACCATTCGCGGTTCAAAAATCACTATGATTTTTCAGGAGCCGATGACATCGCTTGATCCGCTTTACACAATAGGCAATCAATTGATCGAGCCGATCAAACGCCACACTAATCTTGATCAAGCTGCCGCCCGAAAGCGCGCACTCGAAATGCTAGAACTGGTGAAGATCAAAGAACCAGC
>Ga0209069_10001846_pt1 | contig 10924 bp, 9 predicted proteins | sample Str013_2_FD_187202 | JGI IMG/M metagenome (GOLD analysis project Ga0209069, IMG submission 187202) | Freshwater sediment microbial communities in response to fracking from Pennsylvania, USA - Straight Creek_MetaG_SC_2013 (SPAdes) (version 2) | ecosystem: Environmental > Aquatic > Freshwater >...
CAGGGGATCGGGGGGGGGCAGCGCCGATCGGGGTTCTAACGAGCGGCAACCAAGCCGCTTCACACCATTAGTCGCGGGCAGAATGGAAAAGGTTCATTCGGGGCGCAGTTTTTATCAAGGGAACGCATGTCGCTATAAGCGTTTGTTCTGATGCGGTTTTTCGAGACCACGCGCGAGGCGGGTCGCGCCGCCGAAGGTTCCGCAACCCCGCCTCGGCGGGAATCACGCCTTAGGGGCGCGCCGCGGCCGGGATCATGTTGGCTGCGTCTATGGGCGCGGGCGCCAGCGAAAGGACGGCTTGATAGGCGTCGACCAAGCCGGCGCCGGACTGGTCGTCGGCGGCCTTATCGGACCCAAGACGGTGTGCGGTGCCGGTGAGCGCCTGGCGCAGGCTATCGGGCTGCAGATCGGGCTTGCGCTCGAGCATCAGCGCCACGGTTCCGCTTACATAGGCGGCGGAAAACGACGTTCCGGATGCGAATTGCAGGGTTCCGTTCGGGGCGAGCAGCATGAGATCGACGCCCGGCGCCGCGACCGCGATATGGCGGCCCCGGTTGGCGAAAGCCGGCAGTTGGTCGCTCGCATCGGTCGCCGTGACCGCGATGACGTTGGGATCGGCGGCCGGATAAAGCGGCGGCGACTTGGCGCCCTTGTTGCCGGCGGCCGCGACCAGGACAACGCCCTTTTCATGGGCGGCAGCGAGGCTGCGCGCGATGCCGGGGTCTTGCGGACCGGCAAAGCTCATGTTGACCACACGTGCTCCATGGGAGACCGCCCAGTTCAGCCCGGACATGATGGAGAACGTGTTGCCGTCATCGGCGCCACCGGTGCCGCTGAACGCCCGCACCGCCAGAATCTGCGCAGCCGGTGCCGCGCCCATGAGCCGGCCATGGGCCGCGATGGCGCCCGCGATGGCGGTTCCGTGCGGGTGCGCCCTGGGACCGGTACCGAGCGCGTCGAACGTGCCCGCAATATCGCCGGCCAGATCGGGATGCGCGACGTCGATGCCGGAATCGATCACGGCGACCAGGACCTTGTTGCCTCTCGCAATTTCATGAGCCTGCGGGAGATGCATCTTCTCCAGCATGTATTGCGCCGGATCGCCTTCGCTGAGCGCTGCCGGCTTCGCCGTATCATCTTGCAGCCCGAACAGATAATTCGGCTGGGCCGAAAGCACCGTGGCATCGGTCTCGAGCGCGCGTACGACGGCCGGCACCGAGCGGCGATCGGCAATCCGCCAGCGCACCAGCGTCGTGCCGCCGAGCTGGAAGCTCACGGATTGCATGCGCGTGAGCCGCTGCCGCCGCGCCAACGCATCGGTCTGCTGATTGGTGGTGGAGGCAGCGAGCTCGACCACCACTTCGTCGGGCACGTAACGCTGTTCGTTGACCGGGGGAACCCCGCTGCCGCTGCGCCGGATCGCTTGCGGACCCGAGCCGCTCGGCGGCAGAGAGCCGCTCGGCGGCTGCGCGCCGATACCGGGCGAGGTCGGCTGGGTCGTCACGACGATAGAATTTGATGGCAGGATCGGTGGGGTCCAGATCGGCCCAATTGGGAAGCGCGGAGGGTGCGGGTAGCGCGGATTGCCGTCACCGCCGCCGGGATGGTCGCCGCCGTTGTTGACGACACAGCGCGTCGAATAGTCACGACCCGGCTTGCACGGATTGCCCGATCCCTTGCCGGGACTGCCCGATCCCAATCCCGATCCCTTGCCGGGATCGCCGCGTCCGACGACCCCGATAGCGCGGCCATTGCCGATCACCGTGCTGCCCAAATTGCCCGTGGAGACATGCGGGCCACGATTGAGACGGCCGGCCGCGCCACCATTAAGAGAGGCGGCACCGCTGTAGCGGGAGGCTCCGAAATCGGAGCCGAGATTCATCGCCAGCGCCGATGTTCGATCACCTGCGGGGGCCGCAACGATGAGCGCCGCCAAGGCCGCCGACACGAGCAGCAGCTTGGGCCGCAGATTCTTATTGGATTTCAATGCGGTTTGCGCGCGTTCTTCGCCTGAACCCATGATCGTGCCTCCGATAGACGGGTGCAGCTCGATCTCACACCGCTTCTTTCGCGCCGGTTTCAGGGCCGATCTGTGTCGGCGCGAGCTGAGGCGCGCCGACTATTGCTTCGTCGCGATGAAATCAACGATCGTGGATTGGGCCTGCATCAGCTTGATGTGATCTTCCTTGGCCTTGCCGGACTCGGGCAGCCGGATCGTATAAATCCCGCCCGTCATCGGGCCATCGATCATCGAAGCCTTGTTAGCCAGGAGGAAGGTCGTAATCTGGCCCACTTCCGCCTTCGGGGTGAACCGGATGGCCGCGAGCGTGCCATCGCTCTCGGCGGACGCCAATCCCAGTGTGGGCGGCACATCCACCTGCCTGCTCGCCACCTCGGTGCCGGCCTCATGCTTGATCAAGCCGGTGGTGATCACCCCCGCCTGCAGCACGATCGCCAGCGCGCCGACGGCGCCTGCTACTGCGAGGGTGCGGGGCGAGAAGCTCGTGATGAATTCGGCGATCCGGCCCGCCAGGTCGAAGGAAACCTTGGGCTTGCGCACCGGCTCGGCGTCGATCGCCGCAAAAAGTTTCTCCATGGCCCGCGCCGACGGGGCGCCGAGCGTCTCATTGAGATGGATCGTCTCGTTGAGCTCCTCGCGGGCGAGATTGAAGCGCCGCAAAAGCTCACGGTCGCTGGCGAGCGCCTTTTCCACGCGCTCGGCATCACGGCGATTGAGCGTTCCCGCCGCATGCCACGGCAAAAGGGTCTCGAGGTCATCGCGCTCTTTGTTGATCGTGTTCATGGCCAGCCTCTTTCTATTCCTTCAGCCTTGAGCAGTTCCGCCAACCGCTTGCGCGCGTAGAACATGCGCGTTTTAACCGTGTTTTCCGGGATCCCGACGATCAGCGCCACTTCCTCGACAGACTTCTCGTGGTAGTAGACGAGATCGATGATCTCCCGATGTTCCGCCGAAAGTCCCGTGAGGCACTTCCGGATGATCGCACTCTTGTCCTTTTTCTCCAGGGCAGTTTCGGGACTATCCGAGGGATCCTCGATTCCGGCTGCCGTCTCGTCATCCAATTCTTCGTCCGGCCGACGCCGCAGCGCCGACAGCGCCTTGAAACGCGCGATCGCCAACAACCAAGTTGACACCGCGGACCTCCCTTCGAACCGACCAGCCTGACGCCACACGTCAAGAAACACTTCGCTGATCAAGTCCTCCGCCGTGCTTTCATCACGCACGAGGCGCAAAACGAACCGGTACACCCGCACATGGTGCCGCGCGAACAGCACCTGCATGGCGAGCCGGTCGCCAGAAGCAATTCGTCCGATCAGGACCTCGTCGGCTGTCGCTTGCATCGCGCCCTGACGGTCGGCTCGTGGATTAGTCGCACGGGGGGGTATTTCGGTTCAACGATCCGTGATGGACCTTCGGAGGCGGCCGCCCCCCGGGTCCGCGCACCGCCGGCTGACCGGCGCAAACCGGTCCCAAACGGACCATGATCATAGCCCAGAAACCGGCCTTGCAACCCTCGTCCCGTAGCAAAGACAGTGGATTCATTGGTCCAGAACCGGCTTTTGTCGCATTTTCGGACAGAAAACGCCAAATTTCGTGAGAAACGTCCCTTCAGCCCCCAGCGGCCGCCGAATCCCACCCGGACATTATCGTCCCCTTCACTATGTCACAAAAGAGCAGCTCGCCACCCGTGAGGGCAGGGACGCGAGGCCAAATTTCAGCTTTCAGGTTCCCACCCGTAACGGCGCATGCAATTTTCGCAGGGCTGCCAGGACCGAGAGCGCCGTAATGCGGCCGGTTTTGGGATTGGCCGAGGGGACGTTCTCGATCGTGAGCGTAAACCTCGCCGAGTCAGCGTCGACCTCGATGGTATGGCAATTGCGATCGAGGGTGGGATCAGCCCAGATTTCCGTCTGGGTGCGCTCCGGCCCGATACCGGCGAGCGAGAGGGCGGCCGCAACGTTCACATTCGCCGGGAAGCCGGCCGCGGCCTCACCCGCGGTCCCCCTGAACACGCATTTGGGCTCGCGCAGATTTTCGACCGAGATGCCGTGGGCCTCGAGATAGGGCGCTCCGGCCAGACCCTTGGGCGGCTTGCGGGTGGTCATGCGGACCGTCCGAATGCTGCCCTCGGCGGCCGCCGTTACCGCATCGAGCCCCAGCAATGCGCCGGTCGGCACGATGATCTGTCCGCCGCGCTCCTTCGCGAGCGCAATGAGATCGGCGCGCGGCAGCAGCGCGCCGGCGCTGAGCACCATGACGGTCTTGCCGGCTTCGAGCATGGGTCGACAGATCCGCTCGAGCAACGCCGCGGGCGCGCATTCGACCGCGAGGTCGGCCAAGGCCGGGAACGCCTCCAGCTCGACCAGGGGACAAGCGATATGCTCGGCATCGAGCCAAGCCTGCGCCTTGGCACGGTCGCGCGCGGCCGCGCAGCTGAGTTCGAGCCCCGGCATGCCATCGGCGAGCCGGCGCGCGACAACCCGGCCGATCGCACCGAGACCGGCTATGGCGACGCGGGTCATTTTAGCCAATCTCCCTCAAAGGGCCGCCGTCGGCGGTCTGAATGTCTCGCCTCCCCCTTGGGTTGGGGGTAAGACTTACCGGGAAAGCGGCACCTCGGTGCCCGCCCCATACCGACTTTCTCCCACCAGGGACAGGGAGTCCACGCTTGGCTCAACGGTTCGGGCCGGTCTGGAGCGCTCCCTGAAGCCCCGTCCGGGCGCGCGACATAAAGAAGAGTTGACCTGACCGCCGGCAAACGCAAACTGCCCCAACTTCAAGGAGGTTCATATGCTCAAGAAGGTCTCCGGTGCCACCCTTGGCGCCTTACTCATGCTCACAGGCGCCCACACCGGCACCGCTGAGGCGCAGAATTTCCCGACCCATCCCCTGGTGATGGTGATCCCGTTCGCGGCCGGCGGGCCGCAAGACGTGCTCGGCCGCATCATCGCCCAGAGCATGGGCGAGGCGCTGGGCCAGACGGTCATTATCGAGAACGTCGGGGGCGCCGGCGGCATGACCGGCTCGGTGCGTGTCGCTCAGGCCACGCCCGACGGCTACACCATGGTGCTCGGCAGCGTCGGGACCCATGCGCAGAACCAGACCCTGTTCAAGCAGCCGCTTTATGATGCGGCGACGGATTTCACGCCGGTGGCGCTGATCGCCGAGACCCCGATCGCCCTCATCACCCGCAAGGACCTGCCGCCGAACAATTTCAAGGACTTCGTCGCCTATGCGAAGGCCAACCAGGCCAAGATGCAATACGGCTCGGCCGGCGCCGGCTCGGCCACGCATCTCGGCTGCGTGGTGCTCAACTACGTGATCGGGGTCAACATCACGCATGTTCCCTATCGCGGCACCGGCCCGGCCATGCAGGATCTCGCCGGCGGCCGCATCGACTATCTGTGCGACATCATCGCCACCGCCAAGCCGCAGATCGATGCCGGCGCCGTCAAGGGCTTGGCGATCATGACCAAGGAACGCGCGGCGGTGCTGCCCAACCTGCCCACCACGCTGGAGCAGGGCACCGACGTGCAGGCCTATACTTGGAGCGCGGTGTTTCTGCCCAAAGGCGCCCCCGATGCGGTGGTGCAGAAGCTCAACGCCGCCATCGTGCACGCTATGAAGACACCCATGGTGCGCGATCGCATGGCTGGCCTCGGCGCCGTCCTGGTCGCGGATGACCGGGCAACGCCGCAATATCTCGCGCAATTCGTCAAAAGCGAGATTACGAAATGGGCTGCTCCGATCAAGGCGAGCGGCGTGACCATTGATTGATGTGACCGCGTCCGTCGGATCCCCGCGGGCGGCGATGCTGAACACGGCTTCGTTCACGCTCGCCGTCCGCGCGATCGGATCCGTGGACGAGGCACCGTGCGCGCCGATGTTCGTGGTGCTGCGGCTCATGGCGCCGCAGCCGGCTGATCCTGCCGCATTCTGCCCCATTTGAGGCCCCGGCTTGCGCCAACAATTCCCCATTTGCGCCAATCTGAAGCCACGCCGGCCAGTGTTGATGAGGTCGCGCCCGCCGCACCGACAGGAGGATCGCGTGCCGATGATCCGCTGGATTGCGACCGCCGCCGCAGGCGCGGTGCTTTCGGCTGGCCTCGCATTGCTCGATCCGGCGGCGCATGCGGCGCCGCCGTCCGCGCCGCAGTCCATGCCACAGCCGATGCCCCAGCCCGCGCCCGATGCGGTCGCGCCGCTGCCGCTCACCCCGGCGCCCGCGCCAAATCGCAAGCCGCACAACGGCAGCGCTCGTTCGGTCTCGGACGGCAATATAATGCGCGGCGGCGACACGCTCTCCCTGGTCGCCACGCTGCCCTGGTGGCGCCCCGATGAGTCCCGCCCGCCCGGCTCCGATCCAGGCGAGCTCGAGAGCCCGGTCCTGACCGCCTGCGACCTCTGGCTCGGTTTTCCGTTTGCAACCGCCGACGCGCAATCGCTCACCGTGCGGCTCTCGCTCGCCCAACACGCCAACGCGCTCGATCTGGTTGCCAACAAAATTCGGGTCATCGATCCGGGCGAGCTCAATGAAATCGATCTGACCGCCCCGGACGAGCCGCAGGGCAACGGCGGGTCCTGGCTGCGCGGCCTGCTCGCGATCGTGGGCGGCGCGTTGGCGGCGTTTTCGGCGGTGCGCTACCTGGTGGCTTGAGACGCGCCGACGCCTCTCGTAGTGTCCCGTTCCGTTGAGATTTCACCGCGAGGTCATGACGTGTCCCGATTGAGCCTGACGTTTGCCTGCGGCATCTACGATCGCACCGAAGCGCTGCGCACCGGCGACGTCGCCGTCGAGGGGATCGACCTCAATTTCCTGGCCATCGAGGCGCCGCGCGAAATTTTCGACCGCATGGGCGCCAATCAGGAATTCGACGTCGCGGAGTTTTCCTCCTCGGAATTCATCAGCCGGCTGGCGCGCGGCGGATGCCCGTTCGTGGCGCTGCCGGTGTTTCCGGCGCGCGTATTTCGGCACGGCTACATCTACGTCAATCGCAAATCCGACATTCACAGCCCGCAGGACCTCGCCGGCAAGCGCGTGGGCGTCCCACTCTACACGATGACCGCCGCGGTCTGGATTCGCGGCCATCTGGTCCACCAGTATGGGGTCGACCTATCCACCATCCGCTGGGTCGAGGGTGCCATCAACGAATCCGGCCGGCACGGCGATCCGAGCGCGCCGGCGCTGCTCAAGCCGGCTCGTATCGAGCACGACGAAAAAGGCCGCTCGCTCCGCGATCTTCTCGCCAACGGGGAGATCGATGCCATCGCGGGATCGCAGCGCCCCCTGCCCCACCCCGATATCGCGCCGCTGTTCCCGGATTCGCGCGCCGTCGAGCGCGCCTATTTCCGCGCGACCCGCATCTTTCCGATCATGCATCTCATCGTGATCCGCCGCGACGTCTATGAGCGCAATCCCTGGATCGCCGCCAGCCTCTACAAGGGATTGGTCGAAGCGAAGGGCAAGGCGCTCGCCCGCATGCGCAAGACCGGGGCGCATCCCTACATGCTGCCGTGGGTGCATCACGATATCGAGGAGATCAACGACGTGTTCGCCGGCGATCCATTCCCCTACGGCATCGAACCCAACCGCCCGACGTTGGAAGCGCTGGTGCAATACATGGCCGAGCAGCATTTCATCCCGCAGCCGATCCCGATCGCCGACCTGTTCGTTCCGCTCGCGGCGGCGGGGCATGGGTAGGCCCGACCCGAGCAACCACTTAGTCATCCGAGCGGTTCTCGCCCCGTAGCGGCACTTGGATTGATCAGGGCCTTGTTTGAGCCTGGCCACCCCTCCTATGATGGCCCCCTGTACATCATGGAGACAACATCATGGTCGGCGCCCTGCGCCAGCATGCCCCGATTCTCTCGGTCGCCTCGTTCCGCGCGTGGCTCGCGTCGCGACCGGACGAGGAGCATTGGGAATTGATCGAGGGCATACCGACGATGATGACACCACCGAATCGCCGCCATCAGCGGATCGCGAGCAATCTTGAATCGCTGTTGAATGCCGCGCTTAAGCGCCACAATCCGGCGTTTGCCGCCTATCATGATATCGGAGTGAATATCGCCTCCACCGTACCCTACGATCCGGAACCCGATGTGGCCGTGATACGCGAGGATGAAAATCCAGACCCGCGTTATGCCGAGCGCGTCTATCTGGTGGCCGAGGTTCTGTCCGAGAGCGACAAGGACGTCATCGAAAGCAAACGGGAAATCTACCGCTCGCATGAATCCTGTACGTGCATTCTGCTGGTGCGTCAGGATCGCGCGGAGATCATCGCGGACCGTCGAACCGCCGATGGCTGGCGCTCGCAGCTGTTGCATAGTGACGACGAGTTCACCCTGCCGGAATTCGGCCTAGCCTGTCCGGTGAAGGACATTTACCGCGACACGCCCTTCGGCTGAGCCCGGGGGCGCGGCTCGTGGAAGCGCCCGTGCGCGTGTGGTTTGGGGAAATGGCGTAAGGCAGTCATTGTTTTCATTCACGAATTCGAGATTGTTCTGCCAAAATGGAGGTATTAAATTACCTGAATCCAGCCCCGGAAAGCCCGCCGCTGGCCGGCACACGCCTGCTGGGGCGGAGGGGCGCATGGCAAGATGTCGGGCGATTGGAAAATGGCGGCAACCACACGCAATCGCTTCTCATGCTGCCTCTATGGCTTAGGCCGCCTCCGCAATACGTCCGGGATGATTGGAGAAATCTTTCCGCACGTCTGCTCGGACGCCACGATGAAGGCTGGAGTGTTTGGATTGACTGGTACGAGGCGCGGCTTGCCGGCGGGGTCGGCCTCTCGGAAAGAGACGAGATCGCCCATGTTTGCTTGCCGAACGAGGTCTGGGCCAAGGGCCGCGTTCGCCAACGCCGGCATTTCCAGACTTGCCGTCTAGGCGACGTTGCTCCCGGCGCCGTAAGCTCATTACGCGCTTCTTCGATGCGCTATGGGACGGGATACAGATACCCCGGCAGGCATGAGAGGGTTCCGGCTCGCGCGGGATCGGCCTGAGTGCTAAGTCACCGAGGCCATTGTCGAGACGCGGAGAAGTTTTCCGATGGGGCTTGAACAGTCGAGCAGAACCGCGGCGGCGGCTCCGGTCGATTTCGATCGGTTCCGGCTGCGCCGTTTCGTCGAAGCGCTGGCCGCGACCGGCGAGCTGGAGACCAGGTCCAGAACGACCAGGCTGGCGGACATCGCCGGCACGCTCGAGGCCAATCCCAAGGCGGTCCTGTTCGAGGCCGCCGGGCGCGACGGATTTCCGCTGGTCGGCAATGCGCTCGGAAGCCGCAAGCGCTTCGCGCAAGCCTTCGGGGTGACGGCGCCCAAGCTGTTGCCCGAGATTCTGGCGCGCCTGCGCGGCAAAGCGGAATTCATCGAGGTCGGTCGCGAGCAGGCGCCGGTGCAGGAGATCGTGCAGACCGGCGCCGAGGTCGACCTGACCAAGCTGCCGGCGCATCTCCAGCACGGCAAGGACGGCGGTCCCTACATTTCGGCGGGCATGGATTTCACCCTCGATCGGACGACCGGCCTCACCAACGTGGGCTTGCGGCGCTTTATGCTGCGCGGCCGCGCCACCACCGGGGTCGATCTGGTGGCGCCCAGCGATCTGCGCAACATCTACCTGGCCGCGCTCGCGCGCGGCGAGCGGTTGCCGCTGAGCGTCGTGGTCGGCGGCCATCCGGTCGATTATTTCGGCGCCACCATGCGGATGCCGGGCGACGAGCTTTCGCTGCTGGCGCGCCTGCGCGGCACGGCGATGCCGGTGGTCAAGAGCATCACCAACGATATTCTGATACCTGCCGATGCCGAATGGGTGCTCGAAGGCTATCTCGGCGAAGAAGGCTATGCGGAAGCGGAAGGCCCCTATGGCGAGTTCCTGGGCTATTACGGCGGGGTCAAGATCAATCCGGTCTTTCATGTCACCGCCATCACGCGCCGCCGCGACGCGCTGTTCCAGACGTTGACCATCGGCGGGAGCGCCATGAGTTGCACCGACACGGCGCAGCTTTGCACGCTGCGAACCGAAGTGCTGGTGTGGCGCGCGCTCGAAACCGCGATCCGCGAGCCGATCGCGGTTTATGCGCCGCCCGCGACCGGCGGCGTCTACAATGTGCGCATCGCCATACGCCAGCGCGTCCCGGGCGAAGCCCGCAATGCCATCGCGGCGGCCTTCGGCTCGCTCGCCAATGCCAAGAACGTGTTCGTGGTCGACCCCGACATCGATATTTTCTCCGACGAGCAGATGGAATGGGCGCTCGCCACCCGCTTCCAGCCGGATCGCGATTTCGTCTGCGCCAGCGGCTTTCGCACCATCCCGCTCGATCCCTCGCTCGAGGGTGCCGCGCTCGGCTCCAAGGGTGGCTATGACATGACCATGCCGCCCGGCGCCGTTGCCCGCCTCGAAGCCGAAATCCCGCAGCCGCCCCGTTTTGCCGGCGCGCGCTTCGCCTCGATCGAGGCCGCGCTGCAGGACGGGCCGAAATTTTTCGAAGATCTCATGGCCGCGGTCGGAAGCGACGACGGGCGCGAGATCGTGCTCGAGCTGGAGGCGTTGCGCCGGCAAGGTCGTCTCGCGCGCGATCCGTCCGAAGGCCGTTACAGTCTGGCCACTCCGACCCTCCCTAGGGAGCGGGAGGGGGCTTGATGCCGCGTTTCATTGGCAAGTCGATTCCACGCCTGGAGGACGAGCGCTTCGTCACCGGCCGCGGTCGCTATACCAACGATATTCCGCCGCCCGATGCGTGCTTCGCCTATGTGCTGCGCTCGCCGCACGCGCATGCGCGCATTGGCGCGATCCGGCTCGAAACGGCGCGCACGCATCCCGGCGTGCTGGCGATCCTCACCGCGGCCGATTACGAGCGCGACGGCCACAAGGGCATTCCCCAATTCGCCAACACGGCCGATG
>Ga0209069_10001847_pt1 | contig 10924 bp, 8 predicted proteins | sample Str013_2_FD_187202 | JGI IMG/M metagenome (GOLD analysis project Ga0209069, IMG submission 187202) | Freshwater sediment microbial communities in response to fracking from Pennsylvania, USA - Straight Creek_MetaG_SC_2013 (SPAdes) (version 2) | ecosystem: Environmental > Aquatic > Freshwater >...
TGCCGGGACAGGCGGATGGAGTTGGCGTAACCATTGCCGGGAGATTGATTTTGGCGGTCAAAATCGTCCGTCAGCCAAAAAAAATTGCCCTGCTGGGCGCGGCCAGCAGCGCGGCGGCTCTTCGCGCCGGGCTTGAGCGAGCGCCCGCTGCGTTACGCGCTGCCGGGCTTGCGGACCGCTTGAAGGCAGGCGGATTTGAAGTCGCCGATCTTGGCGACACGGCTACATATGTTTTTCAACCGGACGACGAGCATCCTCGCGCAAGAAACGTTTCCGCAATCCTGAAATCCCTAAATGATCTTCGTCCGCGCGTCGAAATCGCGGTGAAATCCGGCGCGCTTCCGCTGATCTTGTGCGGCGACTGCATTTCCGTGCTGGCGACGCTTGCCGCAGCCCGCCGCTACCATCGCAACGTCAGCCTGATTTACATGGATCGCGACGCAGACCTCAACGTGCCGGCGACATCGCCTTCCGGGTGCGTGGATGGCATGGTGATCTCTCATGTGATCGGGCGCGGCGCGCCGGAACTGATCCGGTTCTGGGGCGAGCCGCCGCTGGTTCGGGAGTCCGACATTGCTCTGTTCGGATTCGACCGCATGGACTTGCCGGAGGAGCAATATCTGGCGACTTCGCTTTTGCGGCGCCACTCGGCTCTGGAAGTTTCGACCTTGGGAGCTGCCGCAACCGCGCACAAAGCGTTGGAACGCGTGCACGCCCCCAAGCATGAGTTTGTCCTTCATTTCGATGTGGACGTGATCAACGGGGAAGAGTTTCCGTGGACCAATTTTCCCGGCTCCGGCGGTCTTAGCCTCAGCGATGCGCGTGAAGCGCTCCGCGTTTTTGCAGGCCAGCCGAACCTGGTGGTCCTTGAAGTGGCGGGCTATAACCCGGATCTCGACCCCGACGGCGAAGGCGCTCGCAAGCTGATTGATTTGCTTGCCGGCGCGCTTTCCTCGCGGTTGGAACCTCCGGCCTCCGAAGCACCATCTCCCGCCAGAGTTTCCGACGCTCCGCAAGATATCCCGGCGCCTAAATCCATTCCTTCGGAGTAGATCCCCCTCGTCCGTGCGCCCGATTGACGTGTAGTAGCTGGTACGCCCCGGTCCGGGTTGCGCGGAAGGCCGATATGCGCTACCGTTTTTATCAGCATTGGGAGGTATTTATTATGAAGGGTAAGCATCTAGCCGTCGCGATTGTATTCAGCCTGATAATCGTAGGTTCGGGGTTGGCCCAGCTTCGCCCGGCGTTATATATCGATCCCAGCGCTTCCGGTTCGCAGATGAATATGTCCGGCCCAGCGGATCAAGGCGTGCCCTCCTACCATGCGTACGCGCTGGCTCCGCCGATTCCGGTGACGCTGGACCCAAAACAATTTCCCGATGCGCTCAACCAAAATGTCTATGCCCTTGCGTCGAAAATAAAGCCCGTCCTGTACCAGCAGCCCTGCTACTGCTATTGCGACCGCAGCGTGGGACACAAAAGTCTGCTGGATTGCTTTGTCAGCACGCATGGGTCGCAGTGCGACGTTTGCCAGAAGGAAGCTGTCCTCGCCTACCAGCTAACGAAGAAGGGAAAGACGCCGGTCCAGATTCGCGCGGCGATCATTCGCGGCGATTGGAAATCGGTGGACATGAATCCTTATATTGCAGGGAGCCCTGTTCACTAGAAGCCACTTCGCAAATAGGATTTGTACGTCGCCGCTTCACAGGCTGCGGAAAAAATCCGAAATGTTTGTGGGTCGCGGCCCCGACGATGTCGGGATCTCTGACTTTAGCCGCGACGTTCACTCACCTGAAAAACAAGGGCTTTAGCCCCAGACGCCATCCCGATAGTGAGCAGCGCCCTGTTTTCGAGATGCTTTGGTTTTGTTCATTTCCTTCCCGCCACACTTGCCTACCAAAAAACACGGCTTCAAATCATCACTCGCGTACCGCTTGCAGGAGTGTCCTTGTAAGCCGTGTTTGCGGTACACTCCAGCCGGTTTGACAACAGGAAAGCTCCTTGAGATGACCGAACTCGCACAATCCGCAACCGAAATTCCCGGTCCGCCTCCAAAAGGCTCTCTCGCGGAACTGGCGCTTTTTTTTCTGCGCCTGGGTATTACTGCGTTTGGCGGGCCCGCCGCTCATATCGCCATGATGGAAGATGAGCTGGTTCGCCGCAGAAAATGGCTTTCGCGGGGAAAATTCCTCGACCTGCTAGGCGCGAGCAATCTGATTCCCGGCCCTAGTTCCAGTGAACTCGCCATCCACATCGGATATTTGCGCGCGGGATGGATGGGCCTGGTGGTCGGTGGTATTTGCTTTATTTTTCCAGCGGCGATTCTGGTGGCTTGCATTGCCTGGGCCTACGTGCGGTTTGGGCATTTGCCTGCGGTCGCGGGCGTACTTTATGGAGTCAAGCCGGTGGTGGTCGCGGTTATTCTGCAAGCGCTGTGGGGACTTGGGCGCACGGCGGTCAAAAGTTGGGCGATCGGCGTTGTCGGCGCGATTTGTTTTGTGCTCAGTTTTTTCGGAATGAATTCCTTGCTGATTTTGTTTGGCGCCGGGGCGATTCTTGCGTGCGCTCGCGCATTCTCCGCTGGGAAACTGGAAAAAGGGATGCCCGGGCCCGGCGGCATGGCCTTGCTCTGGAAAATGTTTCAGCCAAATGCGGCGCGAATTTTTCCTTGGGCCGGCGCTTTGGGAGCGGCGGCAATTGTTCCCGGAATGTGGTCCTTGTTTCTGGTGTTTTTGAGAATCGGTTCCGTGGTGTTTGGCAGTGGATACGTACTGCTGGCATTTCTCCGCGCCGACCTGGTGGTGCACCGGGCCTGGGTCACCGACGCTCAACTGGTGGACGCCATCGCCATCGGGCAAGTGACTCCGGGGCCGGTTTTTACCACGGCGACATTTCTCGGCTACCTGCTGCGGGGGTCGGCGGGCGCGGTTGTGGCGACGGCTGGAATTTTTCTGCCCGCATTTATTCTTGTCGCGGTCAGCGGGCCGCTGATTCCGTTTTTGCGGCGCTCTGCCGCCGCAGGTGCGTTTCTCGATGGCGTGAATGTCGCGTCTCTGGCGCTAATGGCGGCAGTCGGTTATCAACTCGGGCGCGCGGCGATGGTGGATGGACTGACGATGGCGCTGGCGATTGCGAGCGCTGTTTTGCTGCTGCGTTTTCGGGTCAACTCGGCGTGGCTGGTTCTGGGCGGAGCGGCTGCGGGGATTGCCGCGCAATTTGCGAGGTGAAGCAATCAGGATTTCTTAGTTGGGCCCTTCAGGCCTTCGCGGCTTCACCCAGAAATCGAGGCCGAGCCAGAAGGCGTACGCGTGCCGCACCAGCGCCAGGGACAATGCGACGGCGAAGCCCATCCACAGCAGTATTTTCGTGTTGGTCGAAAACTTTGTGAAATCCCGAAACAGCAGCGATACCAGAAAAAACACCAGGACGCAGGCGGTTGTGGCGACATAGTTGATGATCATCGCGCCCACGTAGTACCCCTGCTCCGGAAAATACGATAGCCCGCATTCCGAACACCGCGACATCATGCGGAACACGCCGCGAAATAAACGGCCGCGCCCGCAGCTGGGACATCGCCAGCGCGCCGCACGGTGAATGGTTTGAGATAAGGGAGGCCGCCACATGATTTTTAATATCCGCACACCAGTTTCGCACACGGATGTCTTGCCGATCATAATAATGTTTCGTTTGCGTCAGTGCGCTTGACACTCCTGATGCGCTGACATAATCTGACGGCGGATTGGCAAAACTAAAAAATTCCGCGGAATTGCACGCTGCAATTATTGGAAAATAATATGCGAAAATCCAAAAACGATTCGATGGACCGCCGAAAGTTCCTGCGCGGGGCCGCTGCGGGCGCGGCTGCGCTCGCCTCAATTCCGGCTGTTTCAGGCGCTCAGCAATCAGGCGCTTCTCGCGCGGCATCGGCGCAGCCCATGCCTAAAGAGCCCGAGACCGGAACGCCGCCGGAGGTGGAAGTTCTTACCGAGGGGCGCTCCGGCTCCGATGTGATGGTGGACATCATCAAATCTCTCGGCGTCGAGTATGTGGCGGCGAATCCGGGATCAAGTTTTCGCGGGCTGCACGAATCCGTAATCAATTACGGCGGAAATCAGAATCCGGAATTCATTACGTGTTGTCACGAAGAGTCCGCCGTCGCCATGGCCCACGGGTACGCGAAGATGGAAGGCAAGCCGATGGCGGTGCTGCTGCATAGCGATGTTGGATTGCAGCACGGGTCCATGGCCATCTACAACGCATTTTGCGACCGCGTTCCCGTGTACTTGATCGCAGGCAATGCGCTGGACATCACCAGCCGGCGTCCCGGAGTCGAGTGGGATCATAGCGCGCAGGATGTTGCCGCTCTGGTGCGCGATTGCCTGAAGTGGGACGATGTGCCGGCTTCACTGGATCATTTTTCGGAATCGGCTGTGCGCGCTTACAAAATTGCGATGACGCCGCCCATGGCGCCGGTGCTCCTGGTTGCGGACGGCGAACTGCAAGAGCGCCCCGTTCTGGAAGACGCCAAATTTCACATTCCCAAACTTACTTTGGCGGCGCCGCCGCAGGGCGATTCAGCCTCGGTTGCCGAAGCTGCGCGCATGCTCGTCGCGGCGGAAAATCCTGTAATCATAGTGGAGCGAACCGCGCGCACGCCAGCCGGCTTAAAGCTTATCGTCGAGCTTGCGGAGACACTGCAGGCCCCCGTGGTGGACCTTGCTGCGCGCATGAATTTTCCAACGCAGCATCCACTCAATCAGACCGAGCGCAGCCGCCCGCTCATTGCGGGAGCCGATGTGATCCTGGGGCTGGAAGCTCCCAATCTTTGGGGCGCGGTCAATTCCTACAGCGATCAGTTGCACCGTACCTCGAAACCGCTTGCCAGGAAAGACGCAAAGATCATCAGCATTACCGCCACGGATTTATTCATGAAAAGCAATTATCAGGATTTTCAGCGCTATACCGAAGTGGATCTGGCCATGGCGGCGGATGCCGAGGCCACGTTGCCGTCCCTGATTGAGGCGGTGAAACGCCTGATCACCGACGACCGCAAGCATATGTACGAAGAGCGCGGAAAAAAATTCGCGGCGCAACATGAGGAATCGCTGCGCCGCTCACGCGAAGAGGCCGCCTACGGCTGGGACGCCAGCCCGATCAGCACGGCGCGCTTGTGCGCTGAAATATATGCCGCGATTAAGGACGAAGACTGGTCGCTGGTGTCCGACGTATCGCCGTGGGTGAACCGCTGGCCGCTCAGGCTCTGGAAATTCGACAAGTATCACCAATTTATCGGTGCTTCGGGCGGATTCGGCGTTGGCTACGGAGCGCCCGCGGCAGTGGGCGCGGCTCTGGCCAATAAGAAACATGGACGCCTTACGGTCACGATTCAAAATGACGGCGATCTGATGTATGCGCCGGGAATTTTGTGGACTTCGGCGCATCACCATGTTCCCCTGCTCAGCGTCATGCACAACAACCGGGCCTACCATCAGGAACTCATGCACGTGCAGCGCATGGCGAATCGTCACAATCGCGGCATCACGCGCGCTTCAATCGGCACCACCATCACCGACCCCAATATTGATTTCACGTCCGTCGCAAAAGGACTGGGCGTTTATGCGGAAGGGCCAATTACCGATCCGAAAGAACTGGGTCCGGCCATCCGGCGCGCCGTTGCGGTCGTCAAGCGCGGCGAGCCGGCTCTGGTGGATGCGGTCACACAGCCGCGCTGATTATTTTTTGTGAGGGGTTTGCAGCTAAGATTTTGTAGCGCCGGCGTCTCGCCGGCAGTTGTGATTTTCTCCGCAATGTCGCAAAAAAACGCGAGGCGTGCGCATTTCCGGCGTCGCTTCCTTATTGATTCAGCAGGGGAATATCCTTTGACGCGGCGGCTTTCGGTTTTGATTGCAGATACGCGTACACATCCGCCAGTTCCTGGTCTGAAACAACACTGCTGGTGTAGGGCGGCATTTGGCCGGTCGGGTGGTGGATGTATTTCGTGAACGCTTCCAAGGTAAGCTGCGGCGGCCCGATGCGCGGCCCCGTGGATTGCACCGCCCCCTGGCCTTCTCTGCCGTGGCACTCGTAGCATCCATTGTTCACAAATAGTTTCTTGCCGTTCTCTTTGTTCGCGGAGGGAGCAACCGCGCCTTTTTCATTTTGCCGCGGATTGCTTCGTGCGCGCCCCCCCGGTGAAGCCAGGAAAACGAAGGCTGCAATTGCGGAGATGGCTGCCAGCCGAAAGATCGCGGCGCGGCAATTTGTCTTTGCGGTGATCGAAAGCGGGAACGCGGTCATGGCCTCTCCTGAACCAAAATTTCAAGCGCCATTGTTGCACAACAGGGGCGAGGGCAAAACCGCTAAGTTTTTCGGCGCTCCAAGTCGATTCCTATATATTTTTTGTGTCGCGGCGTTGGATCAGGCATTAAAACCGCGCCCAAAAATCCCCGCCTTCCTTGCGCACGCGCCAATCCTACATTACTATTCAGCGGCATTATCGAGGTGCTACTGTCCATGCGGGTGCTCAACTATTTCCTGATTGGCGTTGCGGTCCTGTGCCTCTCCGGCTTCCTGTATTTGCGGCGCATGGGTCTCGACCCGATGGGCACGACCATATCGCAAACCGTCACGCTCGGGTTCGTTCGCAAAAATCTTTTCAAAATCGCCGATGCGGAGCGCGAGCAGGTAACATCGTTCAGCGAATGCTTTACAATGGACCAGCTGATCGAAATGGGAAAGCTCGATCCGGACGTGCAGGAGCGCGGCGGCTACTCGTTCACCATTTCATGCGAGGGTGACGGATCAAGTTTTAGTGTAACGGCCGGCCACGCCCAGGAGCCACCCGACTCGCATCTTCGCTGGCCCGCTCTGATTGTCGATCAGTCGATGACTCTCCGTGAAGTCTTTTAATTCTCCGCACCTTGCGTATTGCGGCAGTGAATTCTGTAGGATAGATTTAGAACCACGGCGCCCGGGTGGCGGAATGGCATACGCGGGGGACTTAAAATCCCTTGGCCGCAAGGCCGTGCGAGTTCGACCCTCGCCCCGGGCACCAGATTCTTCCGGACAAAAATCGTTCACAAGAAACCGGCGTCCGCGAATCGCGAAACATGAATTTCTATTCTTGATGGACTGCATCTGAACTTTGAGTTTGCCTTCCTCCCGCGCACCAATCAAAATACATGGTGAAGTGTAGTTATTTGTTTTCGCAGTTGATGGCGCCTCTCTTTTCCGCGATGAATTGAGAACTTCCCCAGCAGGTTCGGCGGCCCGGAATTTGACCGGCACTACGTTGTGACCAATGCAGAACTGGAACGGCGAAGTTCATTGCTTCGTCACTAGTTTGTAATATAAGGCCACTAAAATCGAAGCGGATAGGAAGTGGAGTGTCACTCGGGCGGGCATTCCGTCACGAGAGTGTCGAAGTTTATTTTGAACTAAGGAGGACATCAGCCATGTTAAATCAGCATATTTTCTTTCTGGAGGATCTGCCTCATGGGACCAAGCCGAAGGCAGGCATTGTGCTGCCTCCCTTGCAAGGGGCGTCGAAACACGATGTATTTGCCGAGGCGATGCTCGAGGGAAGCTCGACGCGGCAGAAGAGGCACCCGCTGAAATGGGCGGCGTCGCTCGGGGCGCACCTGGCCGTTTTATTTATTTTATTGCTCATGCCATTATATTTTTCACAAGGAATTAATCTGCAGAAACTGAACATGACACTGCTTGTCGCGCCGCTGCCTCCCGCAGCAGCGCCTCCGCCCCCTCCCATGGCTGCCGCGCCGCGCGTGGTGCGGACCATTCCGAAAACATTCACGCCGGGAAAATTGACGGCGCCGTCGTATGTTCCACGAGCAGTGATTGCGACCCCGGATGCCGCACCCCCGGCGGAAGCTTTCTCCGGGATGCCCGGCGGCGTGACGGGTGGAATTCCGGGAGGGCAAATGGGCGGCGTTTTAGGCGGTGTAATGAATGGAGCCGCTGCGCCGGCGGCGCCTGCCGCGATGAAGGAAGGGCCAAAGCAGCCCGTGCGAATCGGCGGCGATGTAAAACCGCCGCGGCTGCTCTCCGGTCCAGCGCCCGTTTATCCGATTCTTGCGAGGCAAGGCCGCATTCAGGGAATTGTCGTGATCGAAGCGATCATTGACGATCACGGGAATGTGGTTCAGGAAAAATTAATCAGCGGGCATCCGCTGCTGGTGCCGGCGGCAATGAAAGCCTTGTCTCAGCGAAAATACGAGCCAACGATTTTGGATGGTCAGCCGACTCCGGTGGATTTGCGTGTGGAAATAACATTCCACATGGAGTAATCCATATCCCACCCGATATTCAACGACGCCCGGGAACGCCGACCTCCTGATTTGTGGTTTGCAGAACGCCAATCGGGAGATTGGCGTTCCCAGGCTTTACGATTACGCCAGGTTGCGCTGCAGCGTCTTCTTATCCAGTTCGTGCTCCCAGCGCGCAACCACCACGGTCGCCACGCCGTTTCCAATCATGTTCACCACTGCGCGGGCCATACTCATGAAGCGGTCAATGCCCACCACCAGTGCCATGCCTGCAACCGGGATTGTGGGAACCACCATCAGCGTGGCGACCAGCGCGATAAAAGCCGCGCCGGACACGCCACTGGCTCCCTTCGAGGTCAGCACGGCTACACCGAATATCGCCAACTGCTGGCCGATCGTTAAATGAATGTTCGTGGCCTGGGCCACGAACAGCGCCGCCATCGTCATGTACAAGCTGCTGCCGTCCGTATTGAACGTGTAGCCCGTGGGCACCACCAGGCCGACCAGCGATTTTGAGCAGCCCAGCCTCTCCATTTTGGCCATGAGCGTCGGCAGCGCCGGATCCGAGGAACTGGTCGCCAGAACCACAATGATCTCTTCCTTAATATAGAGAAGAAATTTAATGATGTTGAAACCTGCAGCCCATGCGATCAGCCCAAAGACAACCAGTACGAACAGAGTGGAAGTGGCGTAAAAAATAGCGATCAACTTAGCCAGCGGGCCCAGCGATTTGATGCCGTATTGGCCCACGGTGAACGCCATGGCGCCAAAGGCGCCGATCGGCGCGGTCCACATCATCATATTGATGATTTTGAACACCACGCTGGTCAGCGCTTCGACGAACTCCGTGACCGGCCTGGCCTTCTGACCTGCGATGGACAGCGCAAATCCAAACAAAACCGCAACCAGCAGCACCTGCAAAATATTGCCCCTGGCAAACGCATCCACCATGGTTGTGGGGATGATGTTCATCAGAAACTCGGGAACCGTGAGTTGCTTGGAAGCCCCTGCGTAACTTTCCACGGACTTGGCGTCGAGCGTGGCGACGTTGATGTTGAAACCGGAACCCGGATGCGCGACGTTCCCCACGACCATCCCGGTCAGTAGCGCGAGCGTGGAAACGATTTCAAAATATAGCAGCGCTTTTCCGCCGATCCGGCCCACCTTCTTCAGATTTTCCATGCCGGCAATTCCGGTGACCACCGTGCAGAAGATAACCACGGTAATGACCATCGTAATCAGTCGAATAAATCCGTCGCCCAGCGGCTTCATCTTGATCGCGGATTGCGGGTAATAATGGCCGAAGATCACCGCGATGATCACCGCGATCACCACTTGTCCCCACAGCGTCAAATAGAAGGGCTGATTTTTTTTCTTTGCCGCAGGCATGGCGGTATTCTGAAGCTGGGGTGATTGGGGCGAGTCGCCCATTGTTGATTCTCCTTGAGTCGAGCGCCACTGAAAGGCCGCACTGAATCCTAATCCAATGCGCTTCAGTTAATCGGGCTGCCCGGTTTCTGGGAGTCTATCATTGCAGGAGCTTTTCCGGTTCAACAATGGTGGAGGCGAGGTCGTTCAGGAATAAGGCCGCGCGCGCGCCGTCGGCAACGCGATGATCGGTGGAAAGCGTGAGCGAGATCATGGGACGAATGCCCGGCTTGCCGTCCACGGGCACGACACGATCGGAGATGCGCCCCACGGCCAGGATCGCGGCCTGCGGCGCGACGATGATCGCGGTGAACGCGTCCACGTTGTACATGCCAAGATTGCTGATCGTAAACGTGGCGCCGGAAATATCCGCCGGGCGCAATTTGCCCGCGCGTGCGCGCTCGGTCAGATCGCGCCGCAGGACGGCGATTTCGCCAAGACTCTTCAGGTTCGCGCCGGGAATCACCGCGGTGATGACGCCGTCGTCCACCGCCATGGCGATGCCGATATTTATTTCGGGATTCAGGCGGACGCCGCTGCCGGTCCAGGTCGCATTCATGCGCGGATGTTTTGCCAGTGCGCGCCCCACGGATGCAATCATCAGGTCCGTGTGACTCAGGCGGACGCCGCGTTCCCGTTCGATTGCGGGGCCAAATTTTTCGCGCGCCGCCGCGAGCGCGCCGGCATCAATTTCGCGCGTCACGAAAAAATGAGGCACGCTCGTCCAGCTTTGCGTGGTTCGCTCGGCCATCAATCGGGCGACCTGGCTCATTGGTTCGGTGGCCGCGGAGTTTGCGGAGCTTGACGGCGCAGCCGGCGAATTCACGAGCGCCTGAATATCTTCGGCCAGAATTTCTCCATCACTGCCCGTGCCGCGCACGGTTGAAAGGTCAATGCCATGTTCGCGCGCGAGGCGTCGCGCCTTTGGTGAAATTCTTGCTGCTGATGCAGCGGCGGGTTCGGTTGCGGTTTTCACCTGGGCGGCCGGGGCGGGAAGGGAAACCTTCGTATCCATGCGCCGTCCGGAAGCCGTGTCTTGAGACTCAGCCGGAGGCGCCTCGCCCGGCTGCACGATCCATCCAATCGTTTGTCCGACGGGAATGACGTCGCCTTCGCGCGCCTTGACGCCCGCGAGGATTCCGTCCGCGGGAGATTCCACTTCCACGACGGCTTTATCGGTTTCAACTTCGAGCAGCGGCTCGCCCTTGGCG
>Ga0209069_10001848_pt1 | contig 10921 bp, 9 predicted proteins | sample Str013_2_FD_187202 | JGI IMG/M metagenome (GOLD analysis project Ga0209069, IMG submission 187202) | Freshwater sediment microbial communities in response to fracking from Pennsylvania, USA - Straight Creek_MetaG_SC_2013 (SPAdes) (version 2) | ecosystem: Environmental > Aquatic > Freshwater >...
CCGTGCCCGTAATTCCCTGCCCCAGCGGAATCTGCCAATCCTTGCTGGCCTCTTCCCCGTACCCGATCGTGAATCGGTGATACAGCCGCTGCGTGCTTTCATCCAGCAGCATTACGCTGAAAATTTCGTAGTCAATCAGGCGCTTCACGATTGACGCGGTTTTGCGCAACACTTCGTCGAGATCGAGCGAGGAATTAATTTCCTCGCTAAGCTCGACCAGCGTCGCGAGAACCTCCGCGGGCATGTTGATCGGTGATTGGGCCTGTGCCGGATCCATAAAATTTGATTCGCGCCGCGCGCGGATTGCATATATACCGCGGCGACTCCCCTAGAGCCTTTTAGTATAACAGGCGGCGATTACGCTCTTGTGAAAAACAGGTGAGACGTCTTTATTGAGGCGAGAAATTCCTTCCCGGCAATGAGAATTATCAATACTGCGACCCAGCCGCCGAATTCGGAGCATGCGCAGCAGAAGCCGCCTGCCCCGCCGCCTGCTCCATGATTTTTACGCTGGCGCTGGCTCCAATGCGCGTGGCCCCGGCGCACACCATTTTCTTAACGTCCTCAAGGCTGCGCACGCCGCCCGCGGCCTTCACGCCAATTTCAGACCCCACTATGGCGCGCATCAGCGCGACATCTTCCGCCGTGGCCCCAGCGGCGTTAAAACCCGTCGAGGTTTTTACGAAATCCGCGCCTGCCTTTTTGGAGGCCAGCGAGGCGCGTACTTTTTCTTCTGTATTCAGAAGCACGGTTTCAAAAATCACCTTGCAGATTGCGCCACCGCGATGGCTGGCTTCCACGACGCCGCGAATATCGGATTCCACTAAATCGTCTAGGCCGGATTTCAGCGCGCCGATGTTGATGACCATATCTATTTCCTGCGCGCCAAGCTTAATCGCCTCTTCGGCCTCATGAATCTTCACCTGCGGCAGCGTCGCGCCCAGCGGAAATCCCACCACGGTGCACACTTTCACGTTCGTGCCGCGAAGCAATTCCGCGGCCAGCGGCACGTTCCACGGATTGATGCAGACGGACGCGAAACCAAAGCGGGCCGCTTCCTCGCACAGTTTTTTTATTTCCTTGCGGGAGGCTTCGGGCTTAAGCAGCGTGTGATCGATCAGGCCGGCAAAACCGGCTTCCAATTCCACGACGGTCGGTCCGCAGGAAATGCGGTCGGCGCCGGCATCCACCACGGCGCGCGTCTTGCGCGCGCATTTCTCGGCGCAATTCAGATCGCAATCGGGGCAGATTTCTCCGTCCGGTCCGGCTGCCGCTGCAGGGGATATTTGTCCGGGCGCGCCAAGATAGCGCGCGACCTCTTCGGCGACGACTCGGACGATTTGTTCCAATTCACTCTGATCCACTGGTCCAGCCTTATTAGCGCGGTCCTAAAAAAATAACGATTCATTTTTTCGCGTGACGTGCCTCGATTGCTACAATTTTGTCCACGCGGCGCTGGTGGCGGCCTGCTGCAAAAGGAGTGGCCAGCCAAATCGCCAGAATTTCCCGCGCTGCCTCTTGCGAAATTAGTTTGGCCCCGAGCGTCAGCACGTTTGCATCATTGTGCTCTCTGCTGTTGCGCGCCGTCGCGCGATCATAGCATAGCGCCGCGCGCACTCCCGGCACCTTGTTGGCGGCAATCGAGCTTCCGATTCCCGCACTATCCAGCACCACGCCAAGCCACGCGTCGCCGCGCGCCACCGCATTTCCGACGGCCTCGGCGAAGTCCGGATAATCCACGGCCTCCGCGCCATTGGTTCCAAGGTCGAGAAATTGGTAGCCCCAATCGCGAAGATGGCCCTTCAAATATTCTTTTAGTTCGTAGCCGCCGTGATCGGCGCCGATGGCCACGATGCGGTCCGCCGATTTGCCGGAAGCGGGAGCAATGGATGCGCCGGCAATCGCATTGACCTCTTGTCCGGTCACGACGCGGAATTTAATTCCCCGCAGCGCCGCAATCTCGCGCGCCAGGGGAGTGACAAGGGTATCCTCGGTGACGGCAACTTCGCCGTTCTCCGCAATTTTCTCCAGATCCGTGGCTGTGACAACTGGTTTCATTGTGGTTGAGACAATTAGTAGGACAGGCTTCAGCCTGTCTGCTTTTTGCGCGGTGCAACTCAAACCTCACAGGCTGAAGTCTGTGCTCCCAAGCCTATCCCGCGCGCTTACGCTTCTTCCCTGTTCGGCGGACACAATTCTAATTCGGCGGCAACGAGAGAATGCACACATCCTTGAGATTGCGGTAGCGCTCCGCATAGTCCAGACCGTACCCGACCACGAATTCATTGGGAATTTGAAATCCCACGTAATCCGCTTTCACGTCTTTTTTGATTCGCCGCTCCGGCTTATCAAGCAACGCTGCGATTTTTAGTGAAGCTGGTTTTCTCTGCTGCAAAACGCGCAGCAGGTATCCCAAAGTAAGCCCGGTATCCAGAATATCCTCAACCACAATCACGTTGAGCCCTTCAATGCTGGTGTCCAGATCCTTATTGAGCCGCACTTGCCCGGAGCTCTGGCTACCATGTCCATAACTGGAGACAGACATGAAATCCAGAGACACCTCAAGGCGAATCTGGCGAACCAGGTCGGACAAAAAAATTGCCGCGCCCTTGAGGACTCCGATCAAGTGGACGCGCTGCCCTTTATAATCCTTGGAAATCTCAGCGCCCATTTCGCGAACGCGTTTCTGGATCGCGCTGTTGCGCAACAATACTTTCAGATGCTCTTGGCCATGACCATGCACTTGGGGCCACCTCCGCCCTGGTAGGACAGGCTTCAGCCTGTCGGGTTTGCCTTGCGCCGCGCAAAAATCGGACAGGCTGGAGTCTGTCCAACTCGCGGGTGGAATCGGCTACTCTAGCGCAGGCAATCGGAAACCTCAAGGCGGGTAGGGCGCGGTCGGGCGAAAGCATGTTGGACAGTTTGAGATAAGCCGCAGGATCAAATTCCGGCGCGGAGGCGCGGGAAAATTATTTCGAGAAACCTTCCACGTTCGCGGGTTGGCGTTCCTCGGCCAAATCAGCGAGAGCCAGGCGCAGGTTGCCCGCGTTGGTCGAATAGGTCAGCGCCACCTCCATGTCCACGATGCCCGCGCGGATGATGCGCTCAAGTTCGCCATCAAAATCCTGCATGCCGTCCTGAGAACCGTCGCGCATGGCGTCGAGCAAACTTTTTCCTTCGCTTTCACCCTTCTCGACATATTCCCGTGTGCGCATGGTGGACTTCAGAACTTCAAAGATGGCGACGCGGTCCTTGCCGTCCTGGCGGGGCAGCAGGCGCTGGGAAACGATGAAGCGGAAGGCCTTGGCAAATCGCGTGCGGATGGCCAGTTGATCGCCGATCGGGAATGTGCCGATGATGCGCTCGATGGTCTTGGAAGCGTCAATGGTGTGCAGCGTGGACATAACCAGGTGGCCGGTTTCGGCAGCTTCCAGGGCAATCTCAATGGTTTCACGGTCGCGCATTTCCCCTACAAGAATTACCTTGGGCGCCTGGCGCAAAGCGGCGCGCAGGGCCAGCGCAAATGTCGGAGTGTCCGTGTATAACTCCCGCTGGTGAATCGTGCCCTTCTTGTGTTTGTGCAGGAATTCGATGGGATCCTCAATGGTCAGGATGTGGATGGCCTTCTCATCGTTCATGCGATCAATCACCGCCGCCAGGGTTGACGATTTGCCCGAACCGGTCGGACCGGTGACTAGCGCGATGCCGTTGCGCAAATGAACGATTTCGTTCAGCACCGGCGGCAAATTCAATTGATCGAACGTGGGAATGGATGTCGGAATCACGCGCATCACAATCGCGTGCGTTCCGCGCTGCAGAAAAATGTTTACCCGAAAGCGCGCGGCTTTGGGCAGTGAATACGAAAGGTCGGCGGAGCCTTCCTTTTGCAGCTTTAGCGCCGGCTGCTCATTCGCTCCGATCAAATCATGGGCAATTTGCGCCGTATGCGCGGGAGTGAGCCGCTCGAGCCCCTTGAAACGCAACTCGACAAGCTGCCCGCTGATCTCTATTTGCGGGGCGTGGCCCGGCGAAAATATCAAATCGCTGACGCGCTCGCGTCCATTGAGCATTGCACCGATGAGTTGGGCCGTAGGTATGGCTGCGGGCGCTATTTGTTCTTGTGTTTCCGTGGTCACAGTAGCCTCGTTGGGAATTCGCATCTCAAGTTTACAAGACTCATGCGACCCACCGGCGGGGAGATGGCGGGCGATGTGACGAAGACGCCATGCAAGCGGACCCGTGCGTCTCCGCCAAGATCGGCGGCACTGATTGGATCCGCGCAGCACTTTTTTATTTTTCGAAGGTCTCGAACGCGAGGTTATCCTCGCAGACATCTTCCATGATGTCCCAATCGGGCCGCTGCCTGAAACGGATCAGCGCCGTCCATGGCTTCGGATAGCTCTTGGAGTCGTCAAATGTGAAGTCCACCTGCAACGTCTTATCATCCACGCGATGGATGCGCTCGACGATGTGCATCTGGTTGCTTTCCGGATGGCCCAGACGATCCAGCCACAGCTTTCCATTCAGGCCAATCGTATCCACCACCAGCGCGTCGCCTTCCCAGTGGCCGATCGAGTGGCCGTTGTATGTAGGTTTTATGTTTAATGGATGTTTGCGTCCGTCAATATAGATGTGGCGCACCGTATGATCGGACTCAAACAACTCGATCACTTCCTTCGGTGTCTGCACAATTTGCATCGGGAAAAATTGTAAGTAGATATACGGCATGCCTGGCGGAACGCATTTGTAAACCCTGTCCGTGGTTTCTCCAAGACTCACGCCGCGCCGTCCCTGCGACGGTTTCGCCGCGTCGAACCGTGCTTGCCCCCATGCCGTCATCGGCGGATCGCCTTTGCTGAACGAGGCGAAGTCATAATCGCCGCGCATCGCATTCCAGACGCCGGAAATATCGGGATTCGCCGCCATTCCTGGCGACTTTGACGTGTCCGGTTGGACTGGCGCTTGCCTATTGCTCTGGCCGGTCAATGCGGCGTGAAAGGTTAACGTCGCCGCCACCGCTAATATCATCACGAGCCGATTCCGCATCCGCAAACTCCTCCCTTCTATCCACTGCAATTCCCGCATTCTCCGATCGCGTCTTTGTTGAGGCGCATCGTACGCCTCCTCAGTCCTTGAAACAACGAATTTGCGGGCGCATCCGGCTGCACGGAGCATATTCCTCGATTGAAATACGGGATCACATTGATTCGCCTGCCGCGCCGTGGCACATTTGATCCCCTGTATGCCATCGGCAAATAAAAATTGGCAAGGCCGGCGCGTTATTGTCACGGGCGGGGCCGGATTTATTGCCAGCGTGCTGGTCTGGGAGCTCAATCGCCGCGGCTGCACCGATATCGTGGTCGCCGATTATCAGCCGCCGCAAAAAAAACAGGGCAATCTTGCCGGATTGCAATTTACGGACTACGTGGATCCATCCGATTTGCCGGGGTGGCTCGCATCGGGGTCGCTGGGTAAGCTCGACTTCATTTTTCATCTGGGCGCGTGCTCATCCACGACGGAAACCAACGAAAAATACCTGCGCGCGAATAATTACGAATATTCACGCAAGCTGGCGGAATGGGCGCTGCAACAGGGCGTGCGTTTTGTGTATGCGTCTTCGGCAGCGACTTACGGAGACGGCAGCGCGGGCATGGACGATATGGACATGAGCGGACTGGAACACCTGCGCCCGCTGAATCTTTACGGCCAGTCCAAGCAATGGATGGACCTGCACGCATGGAAACACGGCTGGCTCGATAAAATTATCGGCCTGAAATATTTCAATGTCTTCGGCCCCAACGAAAATCACAAAGGAGATATGCGCAGCGTGGTCTGCAAGAGTTACGCGCAGGCGCTCGACTCCGGCGTAATTCATCTTTTCAAAAGCTATCGCCCCGAATTCGGCGACGGCGAGCAGCGCCGCGATTTTCTTTACGTGAAGGATGCAGTGGCGATGACGCTGCACCTGGCGGCAAATCCCGCGGCCAATGGGATTTTCAATATTGGTTCCGGCAAAATGCACACTTGGAATCAACTGGCCCGCGCCGTTTTTGCCGCGCTGGGCCGCGAGGCGCGCATTGAATACGTCGAGATGCCGGAAACCATCCGCGATAAGTATCAATACTCGACGCAAGCGGATATCCGCAAACTGCTTTCCACTGGCTACGCCCAGCCGATTACTTCCCTGGAGAATGCCGTGCAGGATTACGTGGTGAACTACCTTGTCCCCGGACGGACGATTGCATCCATGTAGGACAGGCTTCAGCCTGTCTGGTTTTCCGCCGCTACAATGCAAAACCAGACAGGCTGAAGCCTGTCCTACCGGGGAATGCTCCCGAATACGGATATGAATTTATTGTTGGAGACCCGGGATCGAATTGCGCCGCCGCGTTATATGCTCGTCACCGTCACTTGAATCCTGTTTTTCGGACGCAGCGTTACCGACGGCAGCACTCCTATCGCCTGACCGGCAACCAGATTGACCTGAAATTGTTGCGCGATCGTCGCCAGAAGCAAGACCGCTTCCATCAGCGCGAATCCAGCTCCCACGCACACTCGAGGCCCTCCACCGAACGGAAAATACGCGAATCGCGGACACAAACTGGAGCGCGCGTCGTTTGCGCTCCATCGCTCGGGGTCGAAATGGCTCGGTTCGGGGAAATATCGGGCGTCCCTGTGCATCATGAACTGCGACATCAGGACATTCGTTTCCGCGGGCAATTCATATTCGCCAAGGCGAAATGGCGCCAGCGCGCGTCGTCCAATAATCCACACCGGAGGATACAGACGCATCGCCTCCTTGAGCACCATGTCCGTATAGATGAGGCGGGGGATATCTCCCGCCGTTGGCGGCCTGCCGCCAAGAACGCTGCGCAATTCTTCCTGCAATTTTTCGGTGGCCTTGGGATGCTGCCCAAGCAGCAGCCACGCCCAGGAAAGCACGTTCGCGGTGGTTTCGTGGCCCGCGAGAAATAAAGTCATGATCTCGTCGTGCAGTTGGCGATCAGTCATGCCAATGCCTTCATCGTCCTGAGCCTCGAGCAGAACACTCAGCAGATCGCCGGACGACTGACCGGCGGCGCGGCGTTGCCGAATGATCTCGTAGATTACTTTGTCAAGCTGCCTTACAGCGTTCTGCAGGCGACTGGTGGTGGGAATGGGCATCCAGGACGGCAGGAGAAAAGCAAAGCCCGCCTGCCGCATGAATTTACTCATCAGTACTTGAAGGGCTGCTGCAACATCTTCCGCTTCGCGAGACACATCCGTATTGAAAAGCGTCTTCGCCACGATATCCAGAGTCAACCGCGTCATGGCTTCATGTATGTCAAGAGTTTGCCCGTCCGCCCAGGAATCGAGCATGCGCCGGGTAAAACCCACCATGACTTCCGCGTACGCCGCGATCCGCTGCTGATGAAACGCCGGCTGCACCAGCTTTCGTTGGCGCTTCCAAAAATCGCCCTCGCTGGTCAACAGTCCCGTGCCCAGCACGCGGCGCAGGGCCCGGTAATCCTTTGATTTTTCGAAGTTGCCGCTCTGCGTGACCAGCACCGATTCAATGTAGTCGGGACGGTTCACAAAACACATGGGGACGCCGAGGAAGCGCAGAAACACAACGTCCCCGTATTCGCGGACGCATTGAGTGAAGTAGCCGATCGAATCGCCGCGCGGTTCGAATACGTTGCCGAACAGTGGAAGACCCTTGGGACCCGGTGGAAGCTTCACTTTAGATGGATTCCCTTTACGCTTTCGTTCCCGCCGCGACGCTGGAAACGCCCCACACTTCGCGCGCCGTTTCCGCCACCAGCCGCAGCTTGGCTTCCTGATTGGCTTCGGTCACAAGGTTGCCTTCCCAGGTGGACGCAAAGCCGCATTGCGGACTCAAGGCAAGGCGTTCGAGCGGCAGAAACCTCTCTGCCTCATGAATGCGCCGTTTGAGCTCCTGCTTGCTTTCCAACGCCGGCTTCTTCGAACTAACCAAGCCGAGAACGACCGTTCTGTCGCTGGGAACGTGGGCCAGCGGTTCGAATCCTCCCGAGCGATCGTCGTCAAATTCCAGCAGGAATCTGTGAAATTTTGTCTGGCTGAAAACTTTCGTGATCGGGGCGTAATCTCCTGACGCATAAAACTTGCTCTGATTATTTCCACGGCACAGGTGCAGGCCGAATGTGATTCCTGGGTGGCCGCCGATCACAGCATTGTCCATCTCGATGGAAAGATCGAGCAGGCGGTCGGGATCGGTGCCGCGCTTGCGGTACCCTTCGCGAATCCCTGCGTCAATCAATGCCGCGTACTGCGGCGAGTCAATTTGAATGTACGTGCAGCCCAGGCGGACGAGTTCAGCGACTTCGTCGCGCAGCAAGTCCACCAGGTCGGCCAGGAAAGAGTCCATCGTGGGATAGGCGGCGCTGGATTTCGCGGCGTCATAATAGGCGGCGGCCTGCTGCGCGCTCACGAACGTCGCTTTGGCCGGGTGATCGGTTCGAGCGCGCAGATACGTGAACTCCTCGGCGCACATCGGACGCTTGCGGCGCATTCGCGAAACCACCACGGGCCGCGGCTGGCTGATTTCCTCGCCTTTCTCGTTGTGAAAAGGGATGGACCATCCGCCGAATTTGTCGAAGCCGTCCACGGCATCGATCAGGTGCCCCCAAAACGCGTAGCGGCGCATTTCGCCGTCGGTCAGGACATCGATTCCCGTGCGCAGCTGCAGGGCGACTGCTTCGTTGACCGAGCGATCCTCGATGCGCTTGAATTCCACATCCGTCAACTTCCCCGCCTCGAATTGCTCGCGCGCATCCTTCAGATATTTTGGGCGCAATAGACTGCCGACAACGTCGCTCCGATACATCGAAAGCTCCTTGCCCGATCGTTTTGAAAACGTTCCGGGAGTGCAAGCAGGCGGAGTATAGCACCGGGATGCGCGTCTTTCGTAGCGCCGGCGTCTCGCCGGCAGCTCCTTGAATCGCCCGCGCGGATCAAAAACGCCTGCGGGGCGCCGGCGCTACGTGGCACCGCAAGCTTTCTTTTCAAGGTCAGCGGAATTCATTTCACTCCGCCCAATCGGCGATGAAAATATTCGTCTCGTGCGGGGCCTTGCCGTTGCGATTCGAGGCCCACACCAGGCGCTTGCCGTCGGAGGAAAACATCGGGAATGCGTCGAAATCGGGGTGATAGGTGATTTGTTCCAGGCCCGTGCCGTCTTCGTTGATTAGGTAAAGATCGAAACCGCTGGGATCTTTTTGGTTCGCCAGATTGGACGCAAAAATAATGCGTTTGCCGTCGGGCAAATAGTAGGGGGCGAAATTTGCCGCGCCATTATGCGTCACTTGACGCTTGTGGCTGCCGTCGGCATTCATTACCCATATTTCCAGATTGCCGGGACGAATCAGGCCGCGCGAAAGCAGATCCTTGTAGTCGGCAATCTGCTCGGGGGTTTTCGGCTGTTCCGAACGGTAGACGATCTTCTTGCCGTCGGCGGAAAAGAATGCGCCGCCGTCATAGCCCAGTTCATGGGTTAACTGGCGGACGTGGCTGCCATCGGCGTTCATCGTGTAGAGATCCAGATCGCCGTTGCGCATCGAGGTAAAAAGAATTTTCTTGCCGTCGCGGCTAATGGTGGATTCCGCGTCATAGCCCGGAGAATTCGTGAGGCGGCGCAGGTCGCTGCCATCGGGCTTCGCTGTGTAAATCTCATAAGAACTGTAAATCGGCCAGACGTAGCCGCGCGAATAGTCCGGGCGCGGCGGACATTCGGCGCTGGTTTCGTGCGTCGAGGAAAACAGAATGCGTTTGCCCGAGGGGAAATAGTAACCGCACGTTGTTCTGCCCTGGCCGGTGCTGACGAGTTTGGGCACGGCGGGCTTTCCGTCCGGCGTATCCACTGGCATTGTATACATCTGATCGCACGGCACGCCCACGCCTTGATGCATGAAAATCAGGGATTTATCATCGGCGGAAAAATAGGCTTCGGCATTGGTGCCGCCAAATGTGAGCTGGCGGACGTTGCGCAAATGTTTTTCGCCAGGCACAGCAAGAGACGCAGGAGCCACGCTTGCCGTGCTGGGGGCCTGGGAATAGGCGACGAGTGACGCAGAAGCAATCAGCAGGGAAAGAAAAAATGCGGGGCGAGCGATCCGCGAATTGGACATGTGTCGGATTCCTTCCGTGCTGAGGATATGGGCTTTCACATTACAAAATCCGGCTGGAGATTTGCACGATTTTTGTAGCTCGTCCGCCGCGGCGGGCGAGCTACCAATTCATTTCCTCTGTTCCAGCTTCACGGACGCGCTGACCGGCTTGCCGTCCCGCATGACTTTCACGTCCACCACGTCGCCCACTTTGCTGCGGCGCAATGCATCGGTGAAATCGTATAAATTGTGAATCGGCTTGTCGCCAAATTGCACCAGCACATCCCCGGCCTTGAACCCAGCCTTCGCGGCTGGAGATCCCGGGCGGACATCGGAAAACTTGACGCCGTTTTCTTCCTGTCCAAAATCCGGTATGGATCCAAAATAGGGGCCGTACCCTCCGCCGCCTCCGCTCGATACCTGCCCGACCGGCTGATCTTCCACGACCGTGACAAACGCGGTGCGCTGCGCCGCGGAATCAAGCTTCAACGAAATGTCCTCGACGAAATCGAGAAGCTTTGCCGCGTCCGGCGCGTCAATTTTTTCCCAGGTGTCGGATGGCTTGTGATAATCCGAATGCAATCCGGAAAAAAAGAACAGGACGGGAATTTTTTTGGTCACGAAGGAAGTGTGGTCGCTCGCCCCGTATCCCCCTGCGGAATACTCAAACTTGAATGGCGATTTCCCTTTTTCTTCCTCCAGCAAACTCTTGAACGTCGCTCCGGTTCCAACTCCTCCTACAAATACTTTGTCGTCCTTGATGCGGCCGATCATGTCCATGTTAATCATGGCGA
>Ga0209069_10001849_pt1 | contig 10921 bp, 6 predicted proteins | sample Str013_2_FD_187202 | JGI IMG/M metagenome (GOLD analysis project Ga0209069, IMG submission 187202) | Freshwater sediment microbial communities in response to fracking from Pennsylvania, USA - Straight Creek_MetaG_SC_2013 (SPAdes) (version 2) | ecosystem: Environmental > Aquatic > Freshwater >...
GTCCTATCTTTTTACATGGCTTCGCAGAAAAATGAGCCGTGAGTTATCCAGGCAGGCAAAACTGAAATATTCGGAAGACCTGATGGAAGAATATATTTTTGCGCAACCTTCTTACGAGGATTTGCTTATTGCGTTTCAGCAATCAGAAGAAAAGAAAGAACAACTCAGGGAAGCCCTCAAAAAACTTACGAAGAAACAATTGGAAATTATAAAGTTGAAATTTTTCGATAATCTTTCTTATCATACAATAGCTGCTCAAACTGGGCTTACTCCGCGAACTGTGTACAATCTGGTATACGAAGCCATGCGCCATTTGCGCGAATCAATGAAGGATATGCTGAATCACCTTGTGATTTAAAATGCTTTGAATATCCGCCGCATTTTGTCCTTCTCGGGCCTCTAAATAAAAATAGTTTTAAAATAACCGGTAAAAAAGGATGGTTCTCTGCACCAGTGCTGAGTCATGAGAAGATAGGCGCGAAAAGCTCGTGCCTATCTTCTCATGACTCACGATAAAACTTTTAAATACACACATCAATATAAAACTATTTCGCCCGGCTGAAAAAAAACAATATGAGCAGAAAGACTCCCGCGCATTATCGTATCGAAGACTTTATTACTGATGAGTCGTTTATAAACTATCATTTTCGCGTGAATACAGATGATCAGACTTATTGGGAGAACTGGATAATAGCGCACCCGGCTAACAGGGAATTGGTTGAAGAGGCAAGAAAGATGCTTGGCGATTTGTCGTTAACACTTTCAGATGATGAATTTAAGAAAGAATTGGCGCGGATCAATAAGGCCATTCGTTATGAAAAACCGCAATTCATAAGAAACAAACCTGCAATTGCCCGCTTGTTAAATTGGGAAAATGCAGCACAAGTAAAAGACAAGAGAAAGAAGTATTTAATGTGGCTGGCGCCCGCGATATTGATTTTTTTAGTTGGAAGCTATTTTTTCCTAAAACATGTTGCAGTGCAACCAGAGCACATGAGTGAGAAATACAATGAAAGCGCTAAATCCATTGATTTTACACTGAGCGATGGCACTATTGTAACATTGGCCCCTCATGGCGTTTTTCGCTATCCACAGAGTTTTGGGAATAAGGATCGTGAGGTTTATCTCGATGGAGAAGCACAGTTTCATGTTGCGAGGGATGAGGCCCATCCCTTTAAGGTATACTCAGGGGATGTTATTACAACTGTATTGGGAACGGTATTCAATATAAAAAAACAACATGATGGTTCCGTAGTGCTGGTAGAACTGATAAAGGGAAAGTTGAAAGTGAATGTTGCCAATAACCCGGGTTCACCAACACAGTCCATCATATTGAACCCCGATGAAAGAGCAGTATATGAACGCCTCAATCAAAAATTGTACAAAGAAAAATGGCAATCACAAAATATACTTCCCTTACAATCGAGGAACCTCGTATTCCGGCAAAACAATTTTGAAGAAGTAGCCCGACAGCTGAAAGCCGTTTTTGGAATCATTGTCATCAATCAAAGCAATAAAAAGAACTGGCGCTTTACCGGGGAATTCAAAGATACTTCTGTAATAGATATTGTTGAAAGTATTTGTATTGTAGAGAAATTAAAGTACGAGGTTCTGGGAGATACCATTCTTATTAAATAGCACAAAGGATTATTTAAATCTAACTGATATGCCTGCTTCACGACGCTTGCAGTCTCTTGCTGAGAGACTCATTACAATCATTTTTGTTATATTTTGTGCAGCTTCTGCACAGGCAGGGAAAAGCCCGCTGAATAATTTTGACAATGTATACATCAACGTAAAAGAAAGCAACACCGAGTTGCTGCCATTCTTTGAATTGATTCAAAAACAGACTTCTTTAATTTTTGTGTATGATGAGAATGAGGTGGATCTTTCTCACAAACTAAAACTTCCCTTAGGAGCGCAGCGCTTAAACAATCTGCTCGACAGTATTTCTAAACAAACAAACCTCCTTTTTACCCGGAAGAAAAATACCATCCTGGTTAATAGCAAAGTCATATTATTACAAAAATTGGTAACCCTTACAGCGACCCCTCTTAAAGGTTCAATAAAAGATGCAACGGGTAATCCTTTAATCGGCGCCACGATAACAATAAAAGGAACGAATATAACGGTCCAGACAGATGCTGAAGGTAATTTCTCGATGAGCGCTCCTGAAAATGCAGTGCTAATAATAAGTTTTGTAGGGTATAATACCAAGGAGGTTGTTGTCAATCGCAGAACTATATTATATATAAATATGGAATCGGTTAGCAAAACCCTCAATGATGTAGTGGTGGTTGGCTACCAAACACAACGCCGGTCAGACCTTACCGGAGCTATTTCTATTGTGAATGTAGAAGATGTTTCCAAATTACCGGTTGGATTTGCTGACCAGGCTTTGCAAGGGAAGGCTGCAGGTGTGCGCATTACCCAATCCACCGGCCAGCCAGGAGATGGTATTGCTATAAGGATTCGCGGAGTAGGAACAATTAATGATAATAACCCGCTTTTTATTATTGATGGCATTCCAACTAAAGACGGCATCAATTTTTTATCTGCAAATGACATAGCAACCATCACTGTATTAAAAGATGCAGCTTCGGCAGCCATTTACGGAGCGCGTTCTGCCAATGGTGTAATCGTGATTACAACCAAAGGCGGAAAAGCAGGAAAGGCCCAGTTCAATTATTCGGGGTATGGAGGCATTCAGACACATGGTAAACTGACAAAGATGACTAATACGGCTAAGTATGTGGAATTGTACAATGAAGCCGTAGTGAATGACAATGCCGATATTACGAATCCCATATTAAAGCGCCTGCCAATTCCAGCCGGTCTTGCAACGGCAAATACAGATTGGTTAGCATCTATTTTCCAGAACGCTCCAATGCAAAGCCATGAATTGTCAGTAAACGGAGGCACTGATAAAACACTCTACCTTATTTCAGGGAATTATTTTAAGCAGAACGGCATTATCCTGAACTCCTGGTTTGAACGTTATTCCATGCGGTCAAAATTGAATATTGAGCTTACCGACAGGCTGAACATTGCAAACAATATAAATATTTCTTATTCCAATAAAAACAGGGTTGGAAGTTCGGGTGATGGTTACGGTGGTAACGGTGGAAGTGTAGTACGATATGCGCTCTTTCGCACACCTGCTATACCGATATATAATCCCGATGGAAGTTACACTGACCTGCCACAAAACCCGAATTATTTCGGAGATGGTTATAACCCGGTGGCGCTTGCAAATAAAACAGATAATAAAGAAAAGCAATACCGTGTATTCGGCGATCTGTATGCGGAATATAAAATCAGTAAAACGCTAAAATTTAAAACGGATGTGGGAATGGACATATTCGTAACTGAAAACAAACGTTTCGATGAAAATTACGGAACCCATTTGCGGATCAATAGCCCAAGTGTGCTTACAGAAACCAATACTACCAGCGAAAACCTGATCTGGAATAATACACTTAAGTATAGCAAAATATTTAATGGAGTTCATAATCTGAATATACTTTTAGGCACTGAAGCTATCAGCAATAAAACGGTTGTTCAGCAGGGCTCAGACAGAAACTTTCCTGACCAGATACCCAACCTGCGCTTTTTGGGAAACGGAGCGAACATAACGTCAAGAAATGTTTTCGAAGGCGAACAGCAATGGGCGCTTTTTTCTCTTTTTGGAAATATAAATTATAGTTATCGCAGCCTTTACCTGTTATCTTTTAATGTAAGGCGCGATGGTTCTTCGCGCTTCGGACCCGATAATCGCAATGCCAATTTCTTCTCCGGTTCCGCTGGTTGGAATTTACATAATGAAAAATGGGTGCAGGACCTGGTTCCTTCTGTTTCAAGACTGAAATTGCGGGCGAGCCTGGGTCAGTTGGGTAACCAGGATATAGGCAATTATCCATGGGCCTCGATTATCGGACGCAATTACAATTATGTTTTTGGCGGCCAGCCGGCAAGCAATCAGGGGTACACCATTTCGAGCCGTGGTAATCAAAATGTGAAATGGGAATCTTCCACACAGGCCGATGCCGGTCTTGACATAGGCATACTGAATGATCGTTTAAGCATATCCGTGGATTATTTTTTAAAAAGAACCACCAACATGCTTATCCCGATACCACTTCCCTTGATCGGGGGCAGTGCAACCAGCCCTTTTGTCAATGCAGGCAGTGTTGAAAATAAAGGATTGGAAGTTGAATTGAATTATAGAAATAATGCGGGCCGCTTCAAATATAGCTTCAATGCAAATTTTGCCACTCTCGCCAATAAAATCTTATCACTAAACAATGGAGCTCCCATCCCCGGAGGAAGAATTGATAATGGCGTTTTTGCAACCTTAACTGCAATAGGCCACCCCATTGGTTCCTTTTATCTCTACCAAATGGAAGGGATTTTCCAAAATGCTTCTGATATATTTAAGCATGCCTACCAGGGCACTTATATAAAACCGGGTGATGTAAAATTCAAAGATCAAAACGGTGATGGAATAATTGATGAGAAGGATCGTACTTATTTGGGAAGTGCAATACCAAAATTCACTTATGGATTTACTGCCAATCTTGAATATGGAAATTTTGATTTGTCTATTTTCTTCCAGGGCGCTTATGGCAATAAATTATACCTGCAAGTGAACCAGGATATAGAAGGCTTTTACCGGGCTTTTAATCTTACCCAACGGGTTTATGATGAACGTTGGCATGGTGAAGGAACCAGTAATAGCATGCCAAGAGTTTCCTGGCTTGGATCTACCAATAATAAAACTCCCTCCAGCCGATTCCTGGAAGACGGTTCTTATGTACGGCTGAAAAATCTTCAAATCGGGTATAATATTCCCAAAAAAATAATGGACAAGGCGCATATAAAGGGCCTCAGGATATATGTAACTGGCCAGAACCTGCTCACGATTACAAAATATACGGGTCTTGATCCTGAAATGCATACAAGTGACAATATAAATAACGAACAATACAGAGGCGATGTTGCTGCCGGCATTGATTGGGGAACTTACCCCAGCGCCCGCAGTTATATTTTCGGAGTGAACCTGAATTTTTGAATCTTTTTAAAAAATAAATCACTCATTAATGAAAAAGTCCATTCTTTATAGCGGGTTGATAGGACTGCTTTTTTTCTCGGAAACAGGATGTAAAAAATTTCTTACTACCGAGGTAGTGGGAAACTATCCTGAAACGGAATTTTATAAAACACAGCAGCAGGCTTTACTCGCTATCAATGCCGCTTATCAGCCATTGACTTTTACTTCAACTTCTCAAAATCGTCTTTGGGTATTTGGGGATGTGGCATCCGATGATGCTGTAAAAGGCGGTATTCCCGGAGATGAGGCCGACATCGGTTTAATAGACCAATTCACTATCAGCCCGATTAATGGGAACCTTGGATACGAGTGGGGCACATTATATGAAGGAATCAGTCGTTGCAATATTGTATTGGCAAAAGTGCCTGCGATAAATATGGATAAGACGATCCAGGCGAGGGTCCTTGCAGAAGCCAGATTTCTTCGTTCCTGGTATTATTTTACACTGATAAATATTTTTGGCGATGTTCCGCTTGTGCTTGAACCTAAAAATGCTGACCAATTACAGATAGCTCAATCTCCTGTAGTAACTATTTATGAAGATGTTATTGAGCCCGACCTGCGGGATGCAATAACAAATCTTCCGGCCAGTTATACCGGTACTGATGTTGGAAGAATTACCAGCGGCGCTGCAATGGCACTGTTGGCAAAAGCCTATTTGTTCCAGAATAAATGGGATTCGGCTATGAATGAAGCCGGCCAGGTAATCGCAACAGCCGGATATAACCTGATGCCATCGTACAAAAAGAATTTTAGTGCGGGCTTTAAGAATAATCAGGAATCGATTTTTGAAGTTCAGCATTTAAACGGGCAGGATCCATCTACCGGTAATTCGTTAAATCAATGGTTTGCACCGGCAGTTGATGGAGGCTATTTTTTTAATGCCCCTACGCAAAGTTTTGTAGACGAATTTGAGAAAACCCCTGCGGGTGTGTATGATCCTCGGCTAGACTATACCGTTGGTAGGGATAGCATGCCCTGGTTCAATGGAGAAATATTTAATAAGGACTGGTCCACCACCGGGTATCTTACCAGGAAACATCAACAACCTTTTTCTGAAATTCCAATCAATACCAAGGGCGATGGCAGTATCAATTATGTGGCGATTCGTTATGCCGATGTATTGCTTTGGTATGCAGAAGCGCTCAATGAACTGGGACGCAGTTACGATGCATTGGTACCGCTTAACCAGGTAAGAAGGCGGGCAAGAGAAAGTTATCTATACGATGATTCATTGCCAGGGTTTGGTACCGTTCCAAATGCCCTTTTGCCTGATGTAACTTTTACAAACCAGTCCGATGTGCGCCTGGCCATACAACACGAAAGGCGGGTAGAACTCGGATTTGAATTTCATCGCTATTTCGATGTGATCCGGTGGGGAGAAGCGTATGCAACACAAGCCATGAGCAACAGCCCAGGTTTCAATTATACAACAAACAAACATTTCCCAATTCCGCAAAGCGAACGCGACACTAATAAAGCTTTGCATTAAATGCTTCATTTTTTCATTCTCAAAAAATTTTAACTAATTATGAAATCAACGATTCAGCTTAGATTCTTCAAAATGGCAATGCTTTTCAGCTTGTCATGCGGCCTGCTTTTTACTGCTTGCAGTAAAAAAAGCAATGGCCCGGCGCCAACGGATAAAACTGCTTTACAGTCGGTAACCGATTCGGCACAGTTTTATTATACCAAGACAATTGAAGGCACAAAACCTGGCGATTATACTGCGGGCTCCAAAGCAGCGCTTAAAGCAGCGCTCGATGCAGCAACTGCAATTTTGAATGACCCTACTTCCATACAGGCGACGCTGACCAATGCCGCAGCCAATTTGCAAGGTGCCATCAATACTTATAAAGGAGCATTTATCGGGCAGATTGCAGCGGCCAACCTGATAGGTTACTGGAAATTCAATGGCAATGCCAATGACTCATCCGGAAATAGTCATAATGGAACAGTGACTGCCGGTCATCCTTTTTTTGGAGCAGGAACTCCTAACCTGACGGCCGACCGGTTTGCCAATGCAGGAATGGCTTATCATTTTGATCATGGTGGTAATATTGAAGTTCCGTATAGTCCGGCGCTTAATCCACAACAGATGTCTATTAGCCTTTGGATCAGACAAGATACAGCAGGCAGAACCATAAATCCGGCCAACTGCTATATGGTTGCCATGAATCGTTGGAACGGATATAAGTTTCAGACGCAACCCTTTTTGCCTTTCTATACCGTTAAAGTTTTTGAATCAACACCAGCACCTGGTGATACGACAATTTATGATCGTGATGATGCAGGTACTGCAATAGTGCCAGGCACTACATGGTATCATTTGGTAGCCACATTTAAACCGGGTGTAGAGGATTTTTATATCAATGGTTCTTTAGTCAAAGAATGGACAAATACTCCTGGTGCACCAATTACACTCACTGATCAAATAAATTTTGTAATAGGCGCCGATCTTCCTGTCAGTAAATATCTCACTGTAGATGCTTCCGGGAACTTCCTGGTAGATTATGGCGGATTTTGGACAGGGGATATGGATGATGTCATGTTTTATAATATAGCATTGACAGGGCCACAGGTACAATCCATTTATACCAATCAGGCTACTCAATAATTTCCTGAGTTTTGAAAAAATACCCCCCGCAGTGAATAATCCTGCGGGGATTTTTGTGAATCATTTTTTTGCTATTGCTATTTACATCATTTAAAAATCATCCGCTGAGTACAGCCGATTGTATTGTTATGCCTGCTTCCTTACATATATGGGTAGTTGCAATTGCTCTTTTTCTGACAAGTTCCTGCCAAACAAACTCTGAAAAAGATGCGCCATTGCTTTTTTGGTGTTCCAATAATCCCAGAGAAATAAATTTATGTACTTCGTTCACAAAAACATGGAATCAAGCCAATCCGGCAAATGCAATTCATATTCAACCCATACCTGAAGGACAATCGAGCGAAGAAGTAATCCTTGCCGCAGTGGTCGGGAAAACTACCCCCGATATCTACGCGAACATGTGGCAGGGCAATGTGGAAATGTTTGCGCATGCAGGTGTACTAATTCCTTTCGACAAGCTTACAGGGTTTTTGGAATTTATTCAGGAACGTTGCGACAGCGCAGTTATTAAAGAGATCACTTCTTCAGATGGCCATATCTACCAGGTGCCCTGGAAAGTAAATCCTTTCATGACCATTTATAATAAAAAACTTTTTGCGGAAAATGGTATTCCGGATTTACCAAAAACATACAGCGCCTACCTGCAGGCAGCAGAAATTTTCAAGAACAATGGAAAAAAAACCGGATTACCCCACAGATGGTTTGGTTATACAGAAGTAAAAGAAATTTGGTATCAGCGCCTTTTTAATTTTTATCCATTATACCTCGCAGCTTCCGGCGGATACCCTTTAGTCATAAATAATAAGGCAGCTTTTAATAATAAATATGCGGTCGGAGTTTTTGGCTTTCTCCAAAGCCTATACAAAAACGAATACTTTTCCAGGGAAAATTTATCAGCCTCTGCAGATCCTTTTGTTTCGCAGCAGATAGCAGCAAAATGGACCGGCCCATGGGAAATAGCTTACCTGGCTACAATACCTGACAAAAATTTCGATTTCGGATATTTTGAACCGCAGGTCCCTGACGATCACCAGGGCCCGGTATATACTTATGCCGATCCCAAAAATATTGTGATGTTCAATACCTGTACCCATCCCCAGGCTGCATGGGATTTTATCAGGACGATGATTGATAAAAAAGGGGATTTGCAATTGTTAGAAGTAACCGGTCAGTTGCCCAGGAGAAAGAATTTGCAATCAGATTTTTTTTATAATAATTATTTTAAGATGAATCCTATGATGGCGCCTTTTGCAAAACAGCTGCCTTTTGTAAAAGGAGTTGATAATTGTGAAGTAATTGTAGAAGTGCTCGATATCATCTCCCAGGAATATGAAACCTGTGTTGTTTATGGGAAAAAAACTCCCGAAAAAGCTATACATGATGCTGAAGTTGCGGTCAACGTATTGTTGGGTGATAAAGACAATAAGTAATGGAACTATCTATCGGTATAGTGGGTGCAGGAAGTTTTGCCGGCTTTGCAGCAACAGCATTTTTAAAAGTGCCTGGCATACGAATAGTTGCGGTGACTGATATTGATGAAATCGCCGCCGAAAAAATGGCAGGGGAACTGAATGCGACAGTACACACAGATTACGGAAGTTTTTTGGCAAATAGCAGCATTGATCTTGTTTATATTGCCACACCGCCGTTCTTACATTATCGTCAATCGAAAATGGCGCTCGAAGCAGGTAAACATGTGATATGTGAAAAACCGGCCGCATTGCGCGCCAATGAAGCAGAAGAATTATCAGTATTGGCGAGATCGCTTCGGCTGCTTTATATAGTCAACCTGATGCAGCGATATAACCCGATGTTTGGGCTTGTAAAAAAAATTACAGACGAAAAAATTCTTGGCAGTTTTCTGCATGGATTTTTTGAGAACTATGCAAGTGATGAAAAACTTTCTCCGGGTCATTGGTTCTGGGATATTACAAGAAGTGGCGGCATATTCATTGAACATGGAATTCATTTTTTCGACCTTTTTGCCGGTTGGCTTGGCGAAGGAAAGATTGTAAATGCCATACAATTGAAAAGACCCGGGGTTGAAGAAAAGATCATTGACCGTGTACAGGCAACAGTGCTTTATAAAGATGCAGTAGTTAATTTTTATCATGGGTTTGATCAGCCCGGGATATTAGACCGGCAGGAAATGCGCCTGCAATTCGAGCAGGGCGATATTACATTGTATGGGTGGATACCTGTGGAAATGCATTTGTATGGGATTTTTAAAAAAGAACAGCTGGAAAACTTTTGCGATATGGTCGGGGATATTTCCATTATTCATCATAATAAACCTTCAACCCAAAAAGTAAGGGGTCGCTATACTGATATTTTTTTTACGGATCAGGTAACATTGAAATGCGGAACTATTTCGGAAAAAGAAGATCGTTACCGGGAAATGCTGACAGCAATGATCCAGGATCAATGGCAATGGATCATCAACCCGAAACATCAACGCGTGATTGATGACTGCAACGCCGTTCAATCACTGAGAATGTCTGAAGAAGCTACTGTTATGGCACAACTTTTTTAATATATAAGGTTCGCGATAATATGATCATACAACAACAAAAAAGAAAATCTTTATTTGCAGGCAAAAAACTCATTCCTTATTTGCTGGTATCGCCATACCTCCTATATGTGGTTATTTTTGTATTGTTCCCCGTAATATTTTGTTTTTTTCTCACCTTTCATAAGTGGAACATCATCGCCCCGATGCATTTTATCGGGATTAATAATTACACCCGTTTGATCCATGACCGTTTATTTTGGAAAGCCATTGTCAATACATTAAAATTCCTTCTGCTCCATATCCCGCTGCAAATACTGTTGTCTTTATCATTGGCGGAATTATTGAACCGGAAGATCAGGGCCATATCTTTTTTCAGGGGCTCATTTTTTCTGCCGGTCATTGTTTCAGGAGTGGTGGTTACCATATTATGGCAACAGTTATTGGGATACGATGCAGGTTTGCTGAATCGCTTATTGGAAAAATGTGGAATAGGAAAAATCGGCTGGCTGGTTAATCCGGACCTGGCCATTTATTCAATTGCGATTATGGCTACCTGGAAGAATATCGGATTGTACATCATTCTTTTCCTGGTTGGATTGCAAACAGTGCCAACTCAATACTATGAAGCGGCGAAGCTCGAGGGCGCTTCCCGCTGGCAACAGTTTTACCACATCACATTACC
>Ga0209069_10001850_pt1 | contig 10916 bp, 7 predicted proteins | sample Str013_2_FD_187202 | JGI IMG/M metagenome (GOLD analysis project Ga0209069, IMG submission 187202) | Freshwater sediment microbial communities in response to fracking from Pennsylvania, USA - Straight Creek_MetaG_SC_2013 (SPAdes) (version 2) | ecosystem: Environmental > Aquatic > Freshwater >...
GCCTGAAACCGGACGACTACCTCGCCGTGTTCGGCCGCGTGCTGCGCCAGGGCGGCGTGTTCTACCGCGACGGCTCGGGCGCGCTGTCGCTGGCCTATGTCGCCGCCGGCCGGCTGATCGGCTACATGGAGCCGCACATCAATTCGTGGGATTGCGTCGGCGCGCTCGCTGTCATCGAAGCGGCGGGCGGGCAGATCAATGATTTTCTGGCGGCGGACGGCCTGCACAAGGGCAACCGTGTGCTGGCGGGCGGGCCAAAACTCTATCCGGCGCTGGAGGCGCTGTTCGTGGACGGGGCGTGAAAACCCGGCCCCGCCGTTACTTGATCCCCTGGATTCTGAAGATCGCGGGAACATCCGCGTTCCATTCCATGCTCGCGTCCGTGACGACCTGGACGACGCCATTGCGGCTCATTTCGGCATTGAGATGCTGGTGCGACCACTTGCCGGTGGCGACCCGCTGCCCGGTGATGAACTCGTCGAACACGAAGGGCTTGCCCGCCCGGTAGCAGGCGGTGGGGATGGAGCAGACGACCCCATCCTTCATCTTCCGCACGCGCGCGATCTCGGCATTGGCCCGCTCGACCTGGCTCGCGATCTGCGTGCGAAAACCGGGCGTCAGCAGCAGGAACGGCTCGGTCCGCTCTGTCAGCAGCAGCCGCAGGACCAGCGCGGCCACGATCCAGGCCTGGGCGCGGCTGATGCCAAACCTCCTGAAGCGCTCAACTCGCGCCAGCCCATCCACCGCCAGCCCGAGCCCAAGGGCGCTGGCAGCCGCCAGCTCGAATTGCGCATTGTTGGCAACGCCGTTGGCCAGGCTCTGCACCAGAAAGGCCAGCAGGGACGCGCCAATGAAGATGGCCGAGAGCCGGCCCGCGCGCTCGCGCCACCCCGCCCCGATCCACAGCCCCCAGATGACCAGCGCCGGGGCAATGGTCTGCAACCGCCCGACCCGGATCAGCAGATGCGTCAGCGACATTGAGCGGGGCGACATCAGGCCAGAGATGAAGTCCGTGCCGTAGCACAGGACGCAGAGCGCCAGCCCCAGCGCGGCCATGAGCGCCGCCGCCAGCAGCGCCCGCCAGAACCGGGCCGGCGTCTCCATCGCCAGCCAGGCCAGCCCGGTGACGGGAATGGCCCAGAGACTGTGCTTGATGAAGCCCGCCAGCACCATCACCGCCAGCGCCGGTTCGGCTGATTGCCCCTTGCGTGTGCGCATGAGCAACCAGGCGAGGCCAGCGAGCATGACGCCCAGCCCGAGCAGATGCGGATCGTTCATGCCCACATAGTTCCAGTACATCCGGGCCAATGTCGCCACGAACCAGATCGCTGCCAAGGCGGCTGGCCAGCGCGCCGTGCCGAGCTGGCGGAGGCTGACGAAAATGGCCGCGCCCGACATCAACGTGCCGAGCAGCGACAACAGCCGCCCAGCCAGGATGGTGTCGCCGGTCAACCGTGCCAGCAGTCCCGCGAGGTAGAATGACAATGGCGGATAGTTGTTGGCGATCAGGGATTGGGGGTCGGGGTAGAGCTTCAGGCCCGCCATCGCCCGGTCAATCTGCCAGGCGTTCCACGCCTCGTTGGAATCGATCTCCAGCGGCAACATCAGCCGGTAGAGCGGCCAGGCGAGAAACAGGGCGCAGAGGATGGTCAGGAGCACCGTGCCCAGAGCAATCCGGTCGGAGCCGGTGGCCTGGGCGCCTGCGTGCGGCGCCTGGCCCGCTGCCGCCTGACGCACCTGTCCCGTCTGTGCAATGGACATCCCAACGCCCCGCAGCAACTCGCTCAGCCCCGAGCAATTCACTAAGCCGTAAGGGAACCAAAAGGAACCTTCAACGGCGGAAGCCTGCCGGACATGACAATAATGTCACAATTCACAGGCAAAATGAGCGTTGTGGGCTGGGATGCATGGCGCAGCGGCGTCAGGTCAGCGGAGCGTGAGCCGCTTTCAGGGCCGCCGCCGTCAATGCCGATAGCGCCCTCTTCTGCTTGCCCGCAGCTTCAAAGTTTTCGGGATCCAACCAGGTCTCGTAAGCGGCCTTGAGCGCCAACCACTCCTTGTCGATGATCGAATACCAGGCGGTATCGCGGTTGCGGCCCTTGTAGACGGTGGCCTGCCGGAACACGCCCTCGAAGCCGAAGCCCAGCCGCTCCGCCGCAACGCGCGACGGCGCGTTCAATGCATCGCATTTCCACTCAAGGCGGCGATAGGCGACTTCATCGAACACGCGGCGCATGAACAGGAACATCGCCTCCGTCGCCACCCGGCTGCGCTGCGCCAGCGGGCTGAGGCAGATGTGGCCAATCTCGATGGCGCCGCCCTTGGGGTCAACGCGCATCAGGCTGGCGACGCCCACGGCCTTGCCAGTGCTGTTGTCGAGAATGGCGTGAAACTGCGGATCCTCGCCAAGGCAAGTCATCTGCATCCACCCGGCGTAGGCCTGCTGGGCGGTGAAGGGGCCATAGGGCAGATAGGTCCAGATGCGACCCTCCGTGTCCAGTGCCATCGCCTCGAACAGGTCGCGCCCATGCTTGCGCGGGTCGAGCGGCTCGGTGGAGGTGTAACGTCCCTTCATTGGGGAGCGTGGCGGCTTGCGCCGGTCGGTCCATGTGGGCACGGTCTCGCCGATCGGCTGGCCCAGGGTATTCAGGATCGCGGTCATCACATGGTCCGGAGGTAATAGTCGAAGTCGAGTGGCTGAGGCTCGGAATGGAAGCGGTCGGCCTCGGCCTCCTTGATCGCGGTGAAAACGTCAACGAATCGGGAGCCCAGATACTCGCGCATCGCTGACGAGCCGCGCAAGGCCTCGATTGCGGCGAGCCAGTGGGTGGGCAAAGGGTCCGCGGGCTGCGCATAGCCGTTGCCCTTGACCGGCGGGCCGGGGTCCAGCTTGCCGTTGATGCCGTGCAACATGCCGCCTAGCACCGCCGCGAGCGCCAGGTAGGGGTTCGCGTCGGCGCCGGATATGCGGTGCTCGATATGCGTGGCCGCGCCCTTGGCCGCCGGAATGCGGATCGACACGGTGCGGTTGTTGACGCCCCAGTTGGGCTTGACCGGCGCGTACATGTTCTTGCGGAAGCGGCGATAGGAATTGGCGTTGGGCGCGAAGATGGCCAGCGCCTCGCCCATCGTCACCTTCATGCCGGCCACGCACTGCCGCAGCAAGGGGTGCGAGGCGGGATCAGCAGAGGCAAACACGTTGTTGCCCTCGCCGTCCGCGAGGCTGACATGGACATGCATTCCGCAGCCGGCCTGGTCACGGTAGGGCTTGGCCATGAAGCTGGCGATGAGGCCGTGCTTCTCGGCGGTGGCCTTGACCAGCCGCTTGAACATGATGGCCTCGTCGCAGGCTCGCAGCGCGTCGGCGCGGTGCTTGAGGCCGATCTCCATCTGCCCCGGCGCATATTCCGAGATCAGCGCCTCGGCGGGCAGGCCCTGCACCTTGGCGGCGGAATAGAGATCGCGAAAGAACGGGCCGAAATCGTCGAGGTCCTGCAACAGGTAGCACTGGATCTGGTTGGTGTGCGCCCCGTTGGTCAGCGCGCGCGGCGGCTGCGGGCGGCCCGCCAGCGCCGTATCGCGGTCCATCAGGTAGAATTCCAGCTCGATGGCGGCGACGGGCGTGAGGCCGGTTTCCTTGCGGAAACGCTCGATCACGCGGGCCAATGTCTGGCGCGGCTCGGCAATCGAGGGCGCGCCGTCAAGCTCGTGGATGGTCGAGATGTATTGCGCCTGCGCGTCGGGCAGCCACGGCACCAGGCACAGCGTGCCGGGCACCGCCCAACACAACCGGTCGCCGTCGCCATCCTCCCAGACCAGCCCCGTCTCCTCGACATCGCGGCCCGTCACGTCGATGCTCATCATCGAGCCGGGGAAATAGCGCCCGTTCTTGTAGGCGGTAACAAGCTCCTCGCGCGTCAGCAGCTTGCCGCGCATGACCCCGCACAAGTCGGTCCAAATCATCGAGATGTGGCTGACATCGGGATTGGCGCTGAGAAACGCCTCGGCCTCTCTGGCCAGCTTGGCGCCATCAGGTGGCAAGGTCATCATGGCTTCCAATATGTCCGCGCCGGGATAACCCTCTGGTCACCGGCTTAAAGCGGGCAGCTTGGCTGTTCGGCGGAGCGCCGTCAATTGGCGGCGGTCTTGGCGGCGAAATCGCCGCGATAGAACACGATGGCGCCGATGCGCTTGACGCGCTGGAGGTATTTGGTCCAGCCCGGATGTTCGGCCAGCGGATGGGAATGGGTTGCATCACCAATCTCGGGGAGCCAGACTTCGCCATTGAGCAGCCGGTCCGCCAGCTCGCCGGCCAGCTCCCAATCCGACTTGTCCTTACTGACGCTGGACAGGCCGTCGCAGGCGAAACTGTACTGGCACGCCCCATCGCGCGCGGCACGCTGGTGGGCGACGCCGCAGAGCGTGGTTGGATAGGCGCCAGACAGCGCCCGGTTGATGACGGTCTGGCCGACGGCGATCTGCGCCTCCACCGGCTGGCCGCGCGCCTCGAAGTAGACGACTTCGGCCAGGCAGGTTTTCTCTGCGGTGCGGCGGGCCGGATCGGCGATGCCCTTCAGGGCGTGCGGTTTCAAGGGCGCGACGGTCAGACTGGGTTCAGGCTGCGGTGCGGACATCGAGGCAAGTTCCACCCTCTCGTCAGGCTGGCCCAACGCATCTGGGTCGGCATCCGCGCGCGGGCCCTTGCCGCCGGCAAAGAAGAGCGCGTTGGCGGCGGCGGGCAAGGGGCGGAGCTTCCAGTTGGGGCCCGGCGGCACGGGCGTGCGCACGAGGTCGGCAGCCATCTCCACGGCAGGCTTCGGCGGCGCGTTGAGCAGCACGACGGCGCCCGCGCTGAGCCCCGCCAGCAGCACCCAGCAGACTGCTCCCGCAGCCCATAAGCCGGTTGAACGCCGACGACCCATTACAACACCCAACCCCGCAGCGGCCCATTGGCTTTCGCCACAGGCCATGGTTTCGCCGGCCCGGTGGGATCGGCGATGTTTGACGGGGAGACTGCACGCGAGGGTTTAAGCGAGCCTTAAGGCGCTACCTGCAATTGGCACAACCGGGCTGGATTCCGTGATCACATGTGAATGGCGCGCCCACCCGCCGCCAGGGCCGCTTCTTTCACGGCTTCAGACAGCGTGGGATGGGCGTGGCAGGTGCGGGCGAGGTCTTCGGCCGAGCCGCCAAATTCCATCAGCACGGCGGCCTCGGCGATCAGCGTGCCTGCGTCGGGGCCGATGATGTGGACGCCGAGCACCCGATCAGTCTGCGCGTCGGCCAGCACCTTGACGAAGCCGTCAGTGGTGCGGTTGACCTTGGCGCGGCCATTGGCGGTGAAGGGGAATTTTCCAACGGTGTAGGCGCGGGAGGCGGCCTTAAGCTCCTCTTCGGTGGCACCCACCGAGGCCACTTCGGGATAAGTGTAGATAACGCCGGGGATGACGCCATAGTTCACATGCCCCGCCTGCCCGGCCAGGATTTCGGCCAGCGCCATGCCCTCGTCCTCGGCCTTGTGCGCCAGCATCGGCCCGGCGATGACGTCGCCGATGGCAAAGATGCCCGCCACATTGGTCTGGTAGTGCTCATCGACGATGACGCGGCTCTGCTTATCGGTTTCGATGCCAGCTTCGGCGAGGCCCAGACCATCCGTGAACGGGCGGCGGCCGATGGCGACCAGAACCACGTCGGCTTCGAGGGTTTCGGATGCTCCGTCAGCGGCGGGTTCCACAGTCACAGAGAGGCCGTCGCCCTTGGGCGTCGCGCCGGTGACCTTGGAGCCGAGCTTGAAGGCCATGCCCTGTTTGGTGAGAATGCGCTGGAACTGTTTTGCCACCTCGCCATCCATGCCCGGCAGGATGCGGTCGAGGAATTCAACCACTGTCACTTTTGCGCCGAGCCGCCGCCAGACGGAGCCGAGCTCCAGCCCGATGACGCCCGCGCCGACGATCAGCAGGTGGCCGGGAACCTTGCCAAGCGTCAGCGCGCCGGTGGACGAGACGATTTTCTGCTCGTCAATCTCCAGCCCGCGCAGCTTGGTGACCTCCGAGCCGGTGGCGATGACAATGGCCTTGGTTTTCAGCACCGTGGCCGCGCCACCCTCTGGTGTTACCTCCACTTTGCCCGCGCCGATGATACGACCCGTGCCCCGGTGCGCGTCGATCTTGTTCTTCTTGAGCAGGAACTCGACGCCCTGGGTGTTGCCCTTGACGCCTTCGTCCTTGAACGCCTGCATTTTGGCCAGATCAAGTGTCGGCGACACGCCGATGCCCATGGCCGCAAAGCCGTGCCCCGCCTCCTCAAACATCTCGGAAGCGTACAGCAACGCCTTGGATGGGATGCACCCGACATTGAGGCAGGTGCCGCCATGCGTCGCGCGCTTCTCGACGACGGCGACCTTGAGGCCGAGTTGCGCGGCGCGGATGGCGCACACATAGCCGCCCGGGCCGGTGCCGATGACGATGAGGTCGTAGGTCATGTGGGTTCAAACGCTCATGAGCTTGTGGATTTCGGCTTGTCGCTCGCAGTCGCGGCGGAGGCCGTCAGCTCCGAGATCAATCACGTAACCCTTGTTGTCGGTCCAGTAGATGGAGTGCCCGTAGTCCTCGATCATGACCTTTTCGAAATTCTGCTTGTTTCTGACCCACTCGAAGACGTCGCCGGTCGCGATCAGGGGACGTAAATCAACCACCCCTTCAAACCCATCCAGAAATTCGATCTTGAGGACGCCGTGCATGATGACCTCCGCTGATTTCAACCGTGGGAGGGGTACTACGCGAGTGGCTCGACGTGCTGTTTTGCCCGAGCCCGGTCGAACGCTCTCGACAGCTCGGCCTTGCGGGTTTGTGCCCATTGTAACACCCTTCGCTTCTTGGCCAGCGGAATGGAGCCGCGAACCATCTCAAGAGTTCTTACGTCAAAAACGGCAACATGTTCCGCAAATTTCGCGTGAAAATGTGCGGGAGGGTGGTCGTTGGCATAGACGGCGATCTTGACGCCATCGACTAACCCAATGACCGGCACGGCCCTACAGTTCCAAAATCAGCCGCTTCGGGTCCTCCAGGCCTTCCTTCACCCGCACCAGGAAGGTCACGGCGTCGCGGCCATCGACGATGCGGTGGTCGTAGGACAGCGCCAGATACATCATCGGCTTGATCAAGATCTGGTCGTCGCGCACCACGGCGCGCTTCTCGATGCGGTGCATCCCCAGGATGCCGGACTGGGGCGCGTTGAGGATCGGCGTTGACAGCATGGAGCCGAACACCCCGCCATTGGTGATGGAGAAGGTGCCGCCCTGCATTTCCGAAATCGTCAGCTTACCTTCGCGGGCGCGCTTGGCGGCGTCAGCCAAGTTCGCCTCGATCTGGGCAAGCTGGAGCTGATCGGCATTGCGCAGCACGGGAACGATGAGCCCACGGTCGGTCGAGACGGCGATGCCGATGTGGTAGTAATTCTTGAAGACAATGTCCTCGCCGTCGATCTCGGCGTTGACTGCGGGGACTTCCTTCAGCGCCTGCACGCAGGCCTTGACGAAGAAGCCCATGAAGCCGAGCTTAATGCCGTGCTTCTTCTCGAACAAGTCCTTGTACTGCGCGCGAAGATCCATCACAGCGCTCATATCCACATCGTTGAAGGTGGTGAGCATGGCGGCGGTGTTTTGGGCGTCCTTGAGACGGCGCGCGATGGTGAGCCGCAGGCGGCTCATGTGCTGGCGTTCCTCGCGCGCACTGTCCTCGGGCGGCGAGGCGGGGCGGACGGCGGCGGGTGGCGGGGCCGCCGTCACAGGGATGAGCGCAGGCGCGATGGCGGCGGCGAGCACGTCGCCCTTGAGGATTTGCCCGCGCACGCCGGAACCGGCGACATGATCGGCTTCGAGACCCTTTTCCGTCATCAGCTTGCGGGCCGACGGGGCGGGCGGCATCACTGGGCCGGTGCGCGCGGGAGCCGGTGCGGAAGGCTTCTGCGGCGCTGCGGCAGGGGCCGGAGCCGGGGCGGCGGCGACTACAGCTCCACCCTCACCCTCCTGCACCGACCCAAGCACTTGGCCGACGCCGACCGTCGCACCAGCCGCAACATGGTGCGCGCCCATTACGCCCGCTGCGGGCGCGGGCACTTCCACTGCGACCTTCTCGGTCTCCAGCTCCACCAGCGGCTCATCGGCCTTCACCGCTTCGCCCGGTTGCTTCAACCACTTGGCGACAGTCGCCTCCTTGATGGACTCGCCCAGCACGGGCACTTTGATGTCGATGCTCATATTAGGACGTCCCCGTTAGATCGCGGATGTTTGAAGATTGGGGGCAGCGGTGCGCGGGCAGCAGGCAACAGGATGCCGTTGACCTGCTGCCCGCTGCCCGCGCACCGCTGCCCAAGCATGTCTGGGTGAACCCATGTTTCACGCCGCCTGCACCGTAAGCGCCGCGGCGACAATCGCGGCCTGCTCGCTGTTGTGCTTGCTGAGCTGGCCCGCCGCCGTCGCCGCCGAGGCAGAGCGGCCGACATAGCCGGGGCGCGGCTCCTTGCAGGCAGCCTCCTCCATCACCTGCTCAAGATTGGGCTCAACGAAGGTCCAGGCGCCCATGTTCTTGGGCTCCTCCTGGCACCAGACGATCTCGGCGCCGGGGAACCGCTTAATTTCATCCGTCAGCGCCTTGGCCGGGAACGGGTAGAGCTGTTCCAACCGCAGGATGTAGACGTCATTGATGCCAGCCGCCTCGCGCGCCTCATAGAGATCGTAATAGACCTTGCCCGAGCACAGGACGACGCGGCGGATTTCCGTGTCGGGCTTGAGTTGGATTTTCTCGCCCTTGAGCAACTGCGCATCATCCCACAGCACCCGGTGGAAAGTGGAGCCCGGCCCCATCTCGTCCAGCCGCGAGACCACCCGCTTGTGCCGCAGCAGCGACTTTGGCGTCATGATCACCAGCGGCTTGCGGAAATCGCGGTGCAACTGGCGGCGCAGGATGTGGAAATAGTTGGCTGGCGTGGTGCAGTTGGCGATCTGCCAATTGTCCTCGGCGGACGATTGCAGGAAGCGCTCCAGACGTGCTGAGGAATGGTCCGGCCCCTGGCCTTCATAACCGTGCGGCAGCAGCAGCACCAGGCCCGACATGCGCAGCCATTTGCGCTCGCCGGACGAGATGAACTGGTCGATGACGACCTGAGCGCCGTTGGCGAAGTCGCCGAACTGAGCCTCCCACAGCACCAGCGCCTTGGGGTCGGCGAGGCTGTAGCCGTATTCAAAGCCCAGCACCGCCTCTTCCGACAGCATCGAGTTGATGACCTCGAACTTGCCCTGCTCGGCCGAGACATGCTTCAGCGGCGTCCAGCGCTTCTCGGTCTTCTGGTCGATCAGCACGCAATGGCGTTGCGAGAAGGTGCCGCGCTCCACGTCCTGGCCGGACAGGCGGACAGGATAGCGCTCGTTCACCAGCGTGCCCAGCGCCAGCGCCTCGCCCATCGCCCAGTCGATACCCTGGCCGCTCTCGATCATCTCCACCCGGCGGGCCATCACCCGCTCCAGCGTCTTGTGCACGGCGAAACCGGCCTGCACGCTGGTGACGCGGCGGCCCACCTCTTTCAGCGTGTCCATAGCGACGCCGGTATTGCCGCGCCGGTCGCCTTGCTCGGCGACCGCCATCTTGGACCATTTGCCGTCCAGCCAATCGGCCTTGTTGGGCTTGTAGCCATCGGCCACCGCCAGCTCGCCATCCAGGTGCGCGCGGAAATCGGCGCCCATCTTGTCGAACTCGGCGGCGCTGAGCACGCCCTGCTCTTCCAGCTTCTTGGAATAAAGTGACACGGTGGAGGCGTGCGAGCGGATGGCGTCATACATGAGCGGCTGGGTGAAGGACGGCTCGTCGCCCTCGTTGTGGCCGTGGCGGCGATAGCAGAACATGTCGATGACGACGGGCTTGTGATAGCGCTGGCGGAATTCCACCGCGATCTTGGCCACATGCGTGACGGCCTCGGGATCGTCGCCGTTGACGTGGAAAATTGGCGCTTGAATCATGCGCGCGACGTCGGACGGGTACGGCGAGGAGCGAGCGAAACGCGGGGCCGTCGTAAAGCCGATCTGGTTGTTGATGATGAAGTGGATCGAGCCGCCGGTGCGATGGCCGCGGAGGCCAGAAAGGCCGAAGCATTCCGCGACGACGCCTTGACCGGCAAACGCCGCATCGCCGTGAATGAGCAGCGGAAGAACAGGCGTGCGGTCGCCGCCGGCGCAGCCGAACTGGTCCTGCTTGGCGCGCACTTTGCCGAGCACGACGGGATCGACGATCTCGAGATGCGAGGGGTTTGCGGTCAGCGACAAGTGCACGGTATTGCCGTCGAACATGCGGTCGGAAGATGCACCGAGATGATACTTCACGTCGCCGGAGCCTTCGACATCGTCGGGCTTGAATGAGCCGCCTTTGAACTCCTTGAAGATGGCCCGCAACGGCTTCGACATCACGTTGGCCAGTATGTTCAGACGGCCGCGGTGGGCCATGCCCATTGCAATCTCGCGGACGCCCAAATGTCCGCCGCGCTTGATGATCTGCTCGAGTGCCGGAATGATCGCCTCGCTGCCGTCGAGGCCGAAGCGCTTGGTGCCGGTATATTTGAGATCGCAGAATTTCTCGAACGTCTCGGTCTCGATCAACTTGCGCAGGATCGCCTTGCGGCCTTCTGGCGTGAAGCGGATGTCCTTCTCGACGCCCTCGATACGCTCCTGAATCCAACCCTTTTGGGCCGGATCGGTGATGTGCGTGAACTGCACGCCGATCTGGCGGCAATAGGTGCGTCTCAGGATCGTAAGGATCTGGCGCATCGTCGCCGTTTCGAGACCCATGACGCGATCGATGAAAATCGGACGGTCGAGATCGCTTTCGGTGTAGCCGTAGGTCTCCGGCATAAGCTCGCGGTGCACGCGC
>Ga0209069_10001852_pt1 | contig 10913 bp, 12 predicted proteins | sample Str013_2_FD_187202 | JGI IMG/M metagenome (GOLD analysis project Ga0209069, IMG submission 187202) | Freshwater sediment microbial communities in response to fracking from Pennsylvania, USA - Straight Creek_MetaG_SC_2013 (SPAdes) (version 2) | ecosystem: Environmental > Aquatic > Freshwater >...
GTTGGCCAAGGTTAAAATCATACGCCGGGACTCGTTTTCAAACAGGGAGCAGGACATGGGGGGGACACCCCCAGCTCAGATAGGCGTGCGGAGACAGCAATACAACTTGCCGCGATCAACGCCCGGCCGATGGCTGGACGTCGTCAAACGGTGTGTTCCGTTTCGCGCATTGCGGATCACCGCAACCGGGCTGGCGCCAGGTCCGCATCATAAAACGCATTGGCCCGGCAACCCGACGGATTGCCTATCACATGGTAAACCGGCCACAGTTAGGCAAACGTTAGCTGGACCTTCATGGCGCGGCTGCGATCGGCCGCCAGCTCGAACGCATCACGTGCCGATTCAAACGAGAGCGTTGCCGTCAGCAATGGGCTGACATCGATCAGCCCGCGCGCAATCAGGTCCACCGCCAAGCCGAACTCCTCGTGAAACCGGAAGGTCCCGCGCAACTCCAGCTCCTTGGCAACCAACACATTGATGGGAATACGAAAATCCGTCGAGGCGATGCCGATCTGAACAATCCTGGCGCGCGGTTTCAGCAGCGGCAACGCGGCGTTGAAGGCCTGCTCGTTGCCGGTCGCCTCCAGCAGCACGTCGAAGGTGCCCCGATCCTGTTTATAATCATCGAGACCGTCGCTACCCCCTGCGACATTGACGCCGCGGTCCGCACCCACCCTCAACGCCATCGCCAGCGGTGCCTCGGCAATATCGGTGGCCACGATCTCGACGGCGCCGGCGCGCCGGGCCGCCATGATGGCGAGGCAGCCGATCGGTCCGGACCCCGTCACCAGCACGCGCTTGCCGAGCAGCGGTCCGGCGCGTCGTGCGGCATGGAGACACACCGCGAGCGGCTCGGCGAACGCTGCGGCGCTGATCGGCAAGTCGGCGGTGAAGGGTTCCGCATGGGCCTCATCGATCACCAGCATCTGGCGAAACCCGCCCTGCACATGCGGGAACCGCATGGCCGAGCCGTAAAACCGCATGTCGAGGCAATGATTTTGCAAGCCTTGCTGGCAATACCGGCAGATCCCGCAGGGCTGGCTCGGGTTGACCGCAATGCGGTCGCCGGACTTTATCCGTCTGACCTCGCCTCCGGTTTCGACAACCGTGCCGGCGATCTCGTGGCCGAGGATCATCGGCTCCTTGATGCGAACCGTGCCGAAGCCGCCATGCTGGTAATAATGCAGGTCCGAGCCGCAGATGCCGCCGGCCTCGACGCGGACCTTGACATCGCGGGGACCGAGGCTGGGAACGGCGACGGTCTCGATGCGCAGATCCTTCGGGGCATGGATGACGATGGCGCGCATGGCGGACCGGCTCCGGTTTTTGCGATTGCACGGAAAGGATAGTCGAGCGCACGTTGGAATACTACGGGCCAGGCTGGCTGTCGGGGGCGGGGGACGGATCAATGCCTCGAATTGCACGGAGGCGCATCTTCAATGGCGTCCTTGGTTTGGCCGCGCTGCTGCTTGCGCCGCTGGCCGATCCGTCCGCCGCGCTGGCCCGGTCCGCCGGCTGTCGTGGCACGCTGTCCGTGTCCACTCAGATCTTCTTCGGCACCCGCAAGCCCGACGGCAGCGAGGTCAGCCGGGAGGATTGGGAGGGCTTCGTGACGGAGGTGCTGGTTCCGGCCTTTGCCGATGGGTTCACCGTGCTCAGCGCGCGGGGATATTGGCGCGATCGCCCGCTCGAGCCCACGCAAACCGAGGGCAGCATGGTCGTCCTCAGGGTCCACAAAGGCCGGCCTGGCGACCAGGCCGCCATCGAAGGCGTGATTGCCGCTTATAAGAAGCAGTTCCAGCAAAAATCGGTGCTGCAGCAAAGTCATCAGGTCTGCGCCATATTTTAGTGCTGGATCATGCCCGACCTGCGCAGAGTGTCCAGTTCTCCATCACGCCAGATTCGGAGCCAATGCCATGGGTTTCAGGTTCGGTGGTCTGGTGTCGCTGCTAGCACTCGGGTTTTCGGCCGTGTCGCTGTGGGAAACCACGTTGAAGCATCCCAATCTCAAGCTCTACGTCGCCGATACGCTGAGCTATACCCGCGATCCGTGGGGCGGCTATGAGGTGTTCGCGGTGCCCGTTACCATCTCCAACCGTGGCGCGCGCGATGGCGCCGTGGTGGCGTTGCAGCTGGAGATCAAGAACACCAGCAACGGGCAGACCGACATCTTCAATGGCGCCTACACCGCCGATGCGCAGTATTTCGGCGGCAACGACGATGTGACCAAGGGCAGCCGCCGCCCCAAACTGCCGTTTGCGCCGTTATCGATTGCCGGCCGGGCGGCGTTCACCGGCACGATCCTGTTCTATCCGCCGGAGTACCGCCAGCAGAAGCTGATCGATCCCAAGAGCCATGTCGTGCTGCGGCTGAAGGCGCAGGCGCTGCAGCCGGAGGATTGGCTCGACAAGACCCTCGGCCGGCGGCCGGAGGATTTGCTGATCGAGGCCGACGTGCCGAATTTCCTGCCCGGCGGCCTGCTCGCCGGCGACATGGCCCGCCTGCACGTCACCTCCAAAACCGCGGTGCCCTGAGGAGCCCGGCTTGAGTGCGGAGCCTCGCTGTGTTATACAATATGTATAACTCAACCGGAGCCACCCCATGCGCCTCGTCATCAAGAAGATCGGCAACTCGACCGGCCTGATCCTGCCCAAGGAGCTGCTCGCCCGCCTGCGGCTCGAGCAGGGTGACAGCGTGCTGGTGACGGAGGGGCCGGATCGGACCATCACGGTCGCCCCGCAAAATGCCGAGGACGAGGAGACCGCGGCGCAGATCGAGGAAATCTTGCAGCAATACGCCCCGGCGTTCCGGGCACTTGCACGCACATGAACGAGCCGATCTGGATCACGCTCGCCAACGTCGCCGTCATCCACGCCCGCCAGCTTGCCCTGTTCGGAGGGCAGGCCGGTGTGCGCGACGAGGGCATGCTGCGCTCGGCCCTGGATCGGCCCCGCAATAAATGGGCCTATGGCGAAAGCGACATCTGCACCCTGGCCGCTGCCTATGCGTTCGGGATAGCAAAGAACCACCCGTTCATCGACGGCAACAAGCGAGCGGCGTTCGGTGTCATGGCCCTGTTCCTGGTGAAGAACGGGGTTCGCGTTACGCTCCCCAACCCCGACGTAGTTCGCATGATGCTGCAACTGGCCGCCGGCGAACTCTCCGAAGCCGAGCTGGCGGCGTGGATTGCCGGGACCAGCCGACCCGGTTGAACGCAGCCGCCGGGCGGGTATAGTCGGGCGGTCCATCGACAGAGGCCGATCGAGGTCTCAGGCCGCTTCCCCAAACACCGAGTAACGGGCCGCGAATGAAGCCGGTGAATTTCGACTATGCGAGGCCCAATTCTGTCGCAGCGGCCTGCGCGCTGCTGGCGGCTGACGCGGACGCCCGGCTGATCGCGGGCGGTCAGACGCTCATTCCGATGCTGGCGATGCGCCTGTCGCGCCCGACCCTGCTGGTCGACATCCTGCGCGTGCCGGAGCTGAACGGTATCCGCGAGAAGCATTCAGGGCTCGAGATCGGCGCCACCACCCGTCACGTGGAGGTCGAGACCAGCGCATTGGTGCGCAAGCACGTGCCGCTGCTGGCCAGGGCGATGCCGTGGGTCGGTCATCCTGCGATCCGTGCGCGGGGCACCATCGGCGGCTCGCTCGCGCATGGCGATCCGGCAGCTGAGGTGCCGCTGGTGGCGGTGACGCTCGGAGCGCAAATCCTGTACGAGGACGCCGAGGGGCCGAAATCGATGCCGATCAACGAGTTCTATCTGGCGCCGACGCTGACGGCCTTGCCGGCTGCGGCCTGTCTGACCGGCGTGCGGTTTGCGGCGCCTGTGGCCGGGCGCCGCGGCTGCGGCTTTCACGAGGTCAGCGCCCGCCGCAGCGACTTTGCCATCGTGGCGGCGGCGGCCGAGGTGGTGCTCGATCCCGACGATATCTGTATTGCGGTCAGCGCCGGGATCGGCGGGGCTGGCGATACGCCGGTGCGGTTGCATTCACTGGCCGAGGCTCTGGTCGGCAGCAAATTGACCGACCGCGTGCTCGGCGAGGCGGCGCGGGCCGCCGTCGCGGATCTGGACACCGCGGACGATCTGCACGCCTCCGCCGCCTACCGCAAACGCGTCGCGGCGGTGTTGGCCGAGCGCGCGCTGCGCGATGCGCGTGACGAGGCGATGCAAGCCTCGAGCGGGCGGAGGGGCTGATGCAGGTGAGCTTGCACGTCAACGGCACCCTGCACACGCTCGAGGTGGAGCCGCGGCTCAGCCTGCTCGATGCCTTGAGGCAGAATCTTCGCCTCACCGGCACGCACGCCGGCTGCGAGCACGGCGTATGCGGGGCCTGCACGGTGCTGATCGACGGCGAGCCGTCGCGCGCCTGCCTGATGCTGGCGGTACGGGCCGATGGCTATGCCATCCAGACCATCGAGGCAATCGCGCCGGCGCCGGGCGAGCTCAGTGTTCTGCAGGACGCCTTTTGCGAGACGCACGGACTGCAGTGCGGCTACTGCACGCCGGGCATGATCCTGGCCGGCCATGTGCTGCTCAAGCAAAATTCATCCCCGACACGGGAGGCGGTGGTGGAGGCGATTTCCGGCAACCTCTGCCGCTGCACCGGCTACGGCCAGATCGTCGATGCGATCCTGCTCGCCGCCGAGCGGCTGCGGGCGGGCAACGCTGCAAAAACGGGTGGGCGGCCATGAGCGGCGGCGCACCACACTTCCGCTTCGTCTCCCGCAAGCGGCGGGTGCGCGAGGACCGGCGGCTGGTGGCCGGGCACGGCCGGTTCGCGGCGGACCTGCAACTCGAGGGCGCCCTGCATGTGGCGCTCATCACCTCCGACCACCCCGCCGCGCGCATCGTTGGCATCGATGCCGGCGCCGCGCTCGCGATGCCCGGAGTCATGCTGGTGCTGGGCGGCGCGGAGCTGGCCGCCGCCGTCGATCCGCTGATGAGCGGCCCCGACGTGCCCAAGGTGCGGCGCTATCCGCTGGCGGTCGGCGAGGCGCGTTATGCCGGCGAATGGGTCGCCGCAGTGGTTGCACAATCCCGCTCGGTCGCGGAGGATGCGCGCGAGCTGGTACGCATCGAGTACGCGCCGCTGCCGTTCAACCTCGACCCCGAGGCCGCTTATCTGACGGATAGCCGGCCGGTGCACGCCGAGCACGGCTCCAACGTCCTGCTCGACCGGGCGTTCGTGTGGGGCGATGTCGATGCCGATTTCGCCGCCGCCAGGCACAAGCTGGCCTATCGCGTCTCTTGGGGCCGCAGCAGCACGGTGCCGATCGAAACGTTCCACATCACTGCCCGCTGGGATGCCTGGGCGCAGATGCTCGACGTGTGGGCGTCGGTGCAGATGCCCAAATACCAGGACCAGATCGCGCGCGCCCTGCGCATCCCGCAGCACAACGTGCGCGTGCATTACGACATCGATGTCGGCGGCAGCTATGGCGTCAAGCGCGGCATCAAGCATGCCGTGCTGGTCGGCCATCTGTCCCGCCTGCTGAATGCGCCGGTGCAGCTCATCGAGGACCGTCTGGAGAACATGCGCGGCGGCGACATGCAGGGCCCCGACCGCCTATTCGACGTCGAGCTGGCGTTCGCGGACGACGGCCGCATCCGCGCCATGAAAATGCGCGCGCTCGACAATTGCGGCGCCTATGCCGGCCGCGCGCCGTTCCAGCTCGGCAAGCCGATCGGCGCCATCGTCGGGCCCTACCAGATCAACTCGGTCGCCTATCACGCCATCTCGGTCACCACCAACAAGGCGCCGCAGGAAGCGGTGCGCGGTTTCGGGCAGGCGCCGACCAACTACGCCATCGAGACCGGCATCGAGAAGGTCGCTGCCGCGCTCGGTCTCGACCGGCTCGAGGTGCGCCGCCGCAACTTCATCACCAAGGACCAGTTCCCCTATCTCATCCCGTCCGGCACGCGCTACGACAGCGGCGACTATCACGCCGTGGTCGACAAGGTGCTGGCGGCCGCCGACTGGCCGGGATTGATCGCCGAGCGCGATGGCTTGCGCAAAGCGGGCCTGCTGGCCGGCATCGGCCTCGCCGCGTGTCTGGAGCCGGGCGGCGGCAACTCCTCGTTCGAGCCGCTGCTCAACCCCAGGATCGACACCACCACCTGGATGGAGTCGGCCCGCATCGTGGTCGATGCGACCGGCACCGTTTCCGTGACAGTGCACACCACCTCCTCCGGCCAGGGGCACGATACCCTGGCGGCAACCGCGGTCGGCGAGGTGCTCGGCATCGATCCCGACGAGATCCGCGTGCTGCGCCCCGATTCGATCGCGAGCCTGGCCAGCAACAGCCCGGTCGGCAGCCGCATGGCGGTGATGCTGGGCGGGGCGGCGTTCCATGCGGCGGGCAAGCTCAAGACGCAGCTGGTCGCGATCGCCGCCCACAACCTCGGGGTCGCCGCCGAGCGGCTGGTCTATGACGGCGGCACGGTGCGCGAGATCGATGGCGCGCGGCGGCTCGGCTGGAGCGAGCTCATCACCATCGCCCACCGCCAGCACCACCGCCTGCCGCCGGGTGTCGAGCCGGGGCTCGCGGTCTCGCACACCTACCAGGTGCCGACCGGCGGCGCGCTGCCGACCGCGGACGGGCGCGTGCAGATGTACCCGACCCACGCCTTCGAGTTCCACGTGGTGCTGGTGGTGATCGATCCCGACATCGGCAAGCCGGAGATCCGCCGCTACGTGATCGGCCACGACTGCGGCACCATGATCAATCCCGACATCGTCGACGGCATGACGCTCGGCGGCATCGCGCACGGCATCGGCGCGGCGCTGCTGGAGGAGTTCGCCTACGATGGCGAGGGGCAGATGATCGCGCAATCGTTCGCGGACTACCTGTTGCCGTCCTCGCACGAGGTGCCAGAGGTCAAGATCGTGCACCACGTGACGCCCTCGCCCTACACGGTGTTCGGGCAGAAAGGCTCGGGCGAATCGGGGTATCTGGGCGCGCCAGCGGCGATTTCGAGCGCCATCAACGATGCGACGCGGCAGCTGGGGATTGGCTTCCACAAGCTGCCGATGCGGCTCAGCGAGATCGGCGATGCCATCGCCGGCGCGCGCGAAGAAGCCAAGCCAAGCGGGAAAGCAAAACGCAAATGATCATCGATTGTCACGGCCATCTGGTACCGGCCCCACTGCTGGACGCGATCCGCGCCCAGCGGGCGGCCTTCCCCTCCGTGCGGCTGATCGAGGAGGCGGACAGCCCCAGCGGGGCGGGCAGCCTCGGCTTCGGTTTTGCCGGCAGCAAGCCGACGCGGCCGGTGCCGAAGATGCTGGTCGATGTCGCCGAGCGCATCCAATGGATGAACCAGCAGGGCATCGACCGTCAGGTGTGCGGCGGCTGGCTCGATAGTTTCGGCTATGAGATCCCGGTGGCTGAGGGCGCCAACTGGAGCCGGCTGATGAACCAGCACCTGCTCGCTGCGGCCAAGGCCGAGCCGCGCATCGTGCCGCTGGCATGCGTGCCGATGCAGAACGGCGCGGCCGCGGCTGAGGTGCTGCGCGAGGCGGTCGCCGCCGGCTTTGCCGGCACCATGATCGGCACGCAGCCCAAGGGCGTCGGCGGCGTGCTCGACGACAAGGATCTGGATCCGTTCTGGCAGGCCGCGGACGAGCTCGGCGCGGTGGTGTTCATCCATCCCGTGTTCGAATCGGGCGATGACCGCGTGCACGACTACGGCATGGCCAACGCCGTGGGCCGCCTTACCGACACGCTGATCGCGGTGAGCCGCCTGCTCTACTCGGGGCATATCCTCAAGTATCGCAATGCCAAAATCGTGATCTCGGTCGGCGGCGCGGCGCTGCCCTACGCGCTCGGCCGGCTGAAGCGCAATCATGCGATCAGCAAGGGGCTCGCGGATCCCGAGGCGGGGCTCAAGGCGCTCTATTACGATACCGTCGTGCAGGACGTGCGGGTGCTGCGGTTCATGGCCGAGATGGTCGGGCGCGACCGGCTGATGATGGGCTCGGACTTCCCGTTCCCGATCGGGGATCTCGAGCCGCGCAAGGTGGTGGCCGAGGCCGGGTTCAGCGCCCGCGAGATCGAAGCCATCGACGGCGGGCTCGCCGCGCGGCTGTTCCGCATCGGCGGATGAGCGAGCCAGGCATGCGCGGCACCACCCTCGTGTTCGACCTCGACGGCACGCTGATCGACACGGCGCCCGATCTGATCGGCTCGGTCAATCATATGCTGGCGGGCTTGCGGCTGGCCGCCGTCGACGCCCACCTGATCCGGCCCGAGATCAGCTTCGGCGCCCGCCGCATGCTGGAGAAAGCGCTCGCGATCCGCGACGTGCGCCTCGGCGAGGCCGAGCTGGATCGCCTGTATGCCGATTACCTGGTGCACTATGAGCGCCATATCGCGCGGGAAAGCCGGCCGTTTCCCGGGCTTCTGGCCGCGCTCGATCGGCTCCAGCAGCGGGGCGCGAGGCTGGCCGTCTGCACCAACAAATGGGAGGGGCTGGCGCGCAGTCTGCTGGGTCAATTGGGGCTCTTGGACCGATTTGCGGCGATCACCGGCCGCGACACCTTTGCGGTCTACAAGCCCGACCCCGCGCATCTGCTCGGCACCATCGCGCTTGCCGGCGGCGAGGCGGGCCACGCCGTCATGATCGGCGACAGCGATACCGACATCCGCACCGCCAAGGCCGCCGGCGTGCCGGTGGTGGCGGTGAGCTTCGGCTACACCGATATCAGCGTGCGCGAGCTGGGTGCCGACCGCGTCATCGACGACTTCGCCGAGCTCGACGCCGCGCTCGCCGGTTTGCGCGATTGAACTTCCGGCTGTCCAAACCGTTGATATCGGTGGCCCCGGCTCGGCGGTGCACCGATGCCGCTCAGTTGCCATTTTTGCAGCGCACAAATCGGGCCTCTGTGAGTCGACACGGCGAATCCGTGAGCCAAATCGAGCTAAGGACTTTCTGCAATGCGCAAAACGATCATGATGGCGGTTTCGACCGTGGCATTGATGGCGGTTCCGGCCGCCGCACAGAGCCCATCCCCCACGCCCACCTCCGCCGAGCAGTGCGGAAAGATGATGGAGGAGGTGCTCGACGGTTTCGCCGACAAGCAGATGTCGGATGACGACAACAAGAAAGCCGAGGAGCTTGCCCAGGCGCTCGATGAGCAGTGCACGGCCGGAAAATACGAGGATGCCATGAAATCGGCCTCGCTGTTGCGTGAGATGGCGAAGAAGTAGGTGGCGCGGCAGGTCTCGCCGATCGCCGGCTGGGTGCCGCATCGGACGATCAAAATTCCATTCGGCGCACGATGCGGGGCGCCGAATCACCACGCAAACGGGGACCCGCATCCCGCATCGCATTGAGGCTCTCACATTCATGAGGATCTGAGGTGCTGAAACGGATCGCTCGCTGCGGCCTGCTCGGCCTCGCCATGTCGGCGGGGCAGCCGGTCCGCGCCGAGCAGGCCATCCCGCCCCCCGCAAATCCCGACGAATGCCTGAAGCTCGCCTACGATCTCGCCCACGCCGCCGAGCAGCGCAAGCTGGCCGAGGCCGTCGGCGAGCAGGCCGAGGCGCTGGTCTCCAAGATCGAGGGCCAGTGCGACGCCAATCAGTTCCCCGAGGCCAGCGCCACCGCGCTCGAGCTGCAGCGGCTGATCGAGCGGGGGCGGTAAGTCGGCTGCGGTTGGTCAGTCACCGGTCGGGTAGAGCGCCTCGCGGACCCCGGCATCACGGACACTGCGCTGTGCTGTCGGGTCTTCTTCGTCCACCCGACCGTGTCTGGCTCATCTTGATTAATCCGGCACACGCGGAAATAGTTCACTCACCTTGGCGCAATCACGCGCCGCCCTGCCGCGATTCTGCCACACCCGCGTCGTGACTTTCCCGCAATCCGCGCGTATCGAAAACGTGCGTCCAAACAACGCAAGATCGCCTGCCGGTCCCTGACAATTGCGTAAGAGTTTCAAAGTTCAGACGATCTCGAACGACGACTTTAAGCCGGTGTTAACATTTGATTGGTTAACCTCCGGTTCGCAGTAGGGGTGGGTATGATGCAGAGTTCGATGCGTGCTGATCGGATCATCGCGAGCCGGAGCAAGGGCCTTGGTTGGCTGATGGGGCTGGCGTCACTGGCGCTCGGCGGCTGCAGCGCCGACATCTCCCGGTTTGATTTCCCGGTCTTCGGCTTGACCGAGAAAACCGATGCGGCGCCGCGCGCGCCCGGCAGCTCCCGGTTGTCTCCTAAAAATTACAATTCGCCGAGCTCGAGCGAGGACCTGCCGCCTCCGTTGGCGAGCGGCGCAAATCCCGGCAACCGGGTCGCCAACGCCTACGATCCCGTGCCGCCAGCCGCGGCCCCCGCACCCGCCTACGATCCTGCTCCCACGCGGCCGGTGGCGGCCCCGCGCCCGCAGGCGAACACCAAACGCGCGGCGCCGGGCCCGGGCCCGGGTGTTGTCGTCGAGGTCGCCGCCGGCGATACGCTGTACCGCATCGCGCAGCGCCATCGCGTGTCGATGGATGCGCTGATGAAGGCCAACAATCTGTCCGGTCCGAGCATAAGGGTCGGCCAGAAGCTGATCCTGCCGGCGAGCGGCCAACGCGGCCGTGCCGGTCATCCGAGTGTGACGGCCGCCGGGTCCGCCGGCCAGGTTGCCACCGCCCCCGTGGCTCCGGCAGCGGCCGGCCCCCCGGCCCGTGCCCCGGTGGTCGCGGCGGTCGAGCCGATCCCCGCCGATGGCCTCTATCAGGTGCGCCAGGGGGATTCGCTGTCGATCATTTCGCATCGCTTCAAGGTCAGCCAGGGCGAGCTGTTGCGGTTGAACGGTTTGACCGACCCCTCGAAAATCCGGCTCGGCCAAAGCCTGCGCCTCATCGACGCCGCAGCCGGCGCCGCGCCGCCGGTCCAGCCCCGTGCGATTTCGCCGGTGGCAGAG
>Ga0209069_10001853_pt1 | contig 10911 bp, 10 predicted proteins | sample Str013_2_FD_187202 | JGI IMG/M metagenome (GOLD analysis project Ga0209069, IMG submission 187202) | Freshwater sediment microbial communities in response to fracking from Pennsylvania, USA - Straight Creek_MetaG_SC_2013 (SPAdes) (version 2) | ecosystem: Environmental > Aquatic > Freshwater >...
GTCAGGCCGAACCCGCCCGACGGCAGCGAGCCGAGACCGACGCTGGCCGACACGACCGAGTCGGTGACATCGGCCTTGGTCTGACCGGCGACGAGCTTCAATGCTGAGTGGAAGCACGCTGCGTAACCGGCCGCGAAGAGCTGCTCCGGATTGGTCGCACCACCAGCGCCACCAAGCTCCTTGGGTGTGCGCAGATCGATGTCCAAGATGCCGTCGTCGGTGTACGCGTGACCGTTGCGGCCGTCACCGGTGGCGTGTGCAGTCGCGGTGTAGAGGACCTTCATCGGCGGGCTCCTATCGGCGGGGAACCCATCGTCGCGCAACCGAAACGCTCGACCAGCACCGCGTCCGGCCGGCGCGGCACGGGCCTGCGCCGCGGCTCGTTTCATGCCAGGCTACGAACACGGTTGGGGACGTCCACGTTGGTCGGCGGCCGCGGGAGGGAACGGTGGCTGCGCCACTCGACGACGTCACGGTGATCGAGGTCGACAATTGGATGGCTGCACCGAGTGCCGGCGCGATCCTCGCCGACCTCGGCGCCAACGTCATCAAGATCGAACCGCTCGACGGTGACCCGATGCGAACGATGGGCCGTCCAGCAAAGATCGACGGCCCGTTGCGCGGCTACGACTTCACGTTCGATGTCGACAACCGGGGCAAGCGCTCGGTGGCGATCGCACTCGACACCGACGACGGTGCCGACATCGTCCGGCGGTTGTGCCGGACGGCCGACGTCTTTCTGTGCAACTTGATCGGCTCGCGCCAGCAGCGCTTCGGGCTCGACCCGGCTCGGCTGCTGGCCGAGAATCCACGCCTCGTCCACGCGACCTTGACTGGCTACGGCACGACCGGCCCCGAGGCGTGGCGTCCCGGCTACGACGTCACTGCGTTCTTTGGCCGCTCCGGGATGTACGACGCGATGCGCGACGGCGACGACGGTCCCGTGCCGATGGCGCGGCCAGCGCAAGGCGACCACACCACTGGCCTCGCGCTGCTGGCCGCCGTCCTCGCCGCACTTCGGATGGCGGAGCGCACGGGCATTGGTCAGGTCGTCGAGACATCGCTGTACGAGACGGCGATCTGGACGCAGGCGTCCGACTACGCCGTCACCGCCGTCGACCGCGCGCCGGTCCGTCATCGTGGCCGCCACGAGATGATCTCGCCGACCGCGAACCGCTATCCCTGTGGCGATGGGCGCTGGATCGTGATGAACAAGCCCGATGACGCATCGTGGATCAGCTTCTGCAAGATCATCGACCGGACCGAGTGGTTGACCGACGAGCGCTACGCCAATGCCAAGGGCCGCTTCGACCACATGGCCGAGATCGTGCACGGCATCGACGACGCGTTGGCGGCGAAGAGCCGCGACGAGTGGGGTGCGCTGTTCGACGAGGCCGGTCTGATCTGGGGCCCAGTGCTCGCGCTGCACGAGGTTGCCGACGACGCCCAAGCCGATGCCCTCGGCTTGTTCCCGACACTCGAGCATCCCGAGCGAGGCACGTATCGCACCGTGGCCGCGCCGATGCGCTTCCACAGCGCGCACGTCGGTCCGCGTGGGCCGTCGCCAACGCTCGGCGCGCACACGGCTGAAGTGTTGCGTGGCATCGGATTGAGCGATGCCGATGTCGCCGAGTTGCTTGGCCGCGGCATCGTTGGCGGCGATTGATCAGCTACTGCTGCTACGCCGCCAGGAACAGCTCGCGCGCCGCTTGAAGGAGCTCGGTGCCGGGCGGAAGCACTTCCGGACCGGCGAACAACGTGGCCGCGAGCAGCCCAACCGTTTCGTCGGCGCCGAGCAAGGGCAGTCCACGCAAGCGGCGGCCCGATGCTTCTTCACCGAACGCGCAGAACATCTCGGCCATGGTCTGCGACGCGATGCGTTGCTTGGCGAAGCGATCAGAGCGAGCTGCGCCGTAGGCCGCGAAGTCCGATGGGTTGCGGCCGCCGGCGAGGATGACGCGGCTGACGTCGCGCAGGTCGGCCATCGCCAGCGAGAGGCCCTGACCGACGATCGGGTCGTTGTAGCCGGCGCTGTCGCCGACGAGCACGACACCTGGTGCGTAGGGCTCGTCGGTCCACGTGTCGACCGATTCGTGCGTGGCGACGGGCGTGATCGGACGGCCGTTCGCCAAGCTGGCGACGTCGGGCGATGCGCATTGCGAAAGGTCGGCCAAGAACCGCTCGGTGCCTGAGGCGCCGGCATAGCGGTGGACGTCGAAGTGCGCGAAGTAGACGCGCGAACGGTTCGGGCCCTGCGGGAAGCTGTACCAGTTCACATCGTTGCCGGTGCCGTAGCTGTCGATGTGCGACGACAGCTGTCGATCGCCTTCGACGAGGATGCCCGTCATGTACTGACGCACGGGCGCGCTGTGCAACTCGATGCCGGCGGCGCGACGCACGCCTGAGGCGCGGCCATCGGCACCGACGACGAGCGACGCACTCGCCTGATGGGTCGATCCGTCGTCCAGCTTCCAGCGCACGAGCGGCCGATCACCAGCGAGATCGACCTCGACACAGGTAACGCCGCGGACCATCGTCGCGCCATGAGCCTCGGCGTTGTCGAAGAGCGCCTGACATGCGGCCGGATGGGTGAAGTTCAAGATGCCAGGAATGCCCTCGACGATTGTTGAGACGTCGACGGCCATCGACTCGGCCACCTCCGGCGGGAAGGCCGGGTCGTAGAACACCCAGTTCGTCGTGAACGATGCGCCCGCGTCCAGCAGCGGTTGCAGCAACCCGAGATCCTGAGCGATCTTCACGCCCCACGGGTTGTACATCTCGCCGCGAACGCGATCGGGGAACACCGTCGTTCGCTCGAGCACCGTCACCGCGAGGCCGCCAGCGGCGAGCAGGCTCGCCAACCCGGAGCCAGCGATGCCGCCGCCGACGATGATGATCTCGTTGCCAATGCTGTCCATGTCTCGGAGCCTCCCGCTCAGTACTTGATGGCGTTCGTTCGTCGCCCGCGGCAAGCTGGATCACCGAGCAGTGAAACGCCCTCCGGTCACTCCGCTGGCACGGTCCACAGCGCGGCGACCGGCATCGCGACGATGCGGTCTGCGATCCATTGGACCCGATCGCCACAGTGCAGGACCACGCCGGCGGTGAATCGACTACCGAGCCGATCGCGCAACGTCGCCAGGCGTTGGACCTCGTCGATGAAGGTTGGGCCGGTCGATTCACGAACGAAGCCGGCGGGATCGCGGCGCACCGGTCGGAGGAGCCGTGCGTCGTCGAGTGAGTACGGATCACCGCCCAGCTCGTCACGCATCAGGTAGCTCCGGCCCACGATCAGCCGGGAAGGGCCGCCGAGCGCTAGACTTGGCCTCGTCCAAAGCGTTCTCTTCCTTCGTTTCGCGAGGGTCGTTCGCCCTGATGAAACGACGACTGCCATGGCTACTACCGCAAAGCGAACCACCAAGAAGAAGGCCGAGCTGCCGGTCGACGGCACGCCGAGCCAGATGCTCGCCGCCAGGATCCTCGCGGCGCGCAACGACTTGACGCCCTCGGTTCGGCGAATCGTGGAGTCCGAGCTCGGCGAAGAGGGCGTGCTGCGGGCGCTGACCCTGTTCGAGGGCTCACTGCCGACGCCGTCCGATCCGATGCGCCATCCGGCGAACGCCATCGAAGCGGCCCGCGCCGAGCTGTCTGCCTAACCGGCGCGCTCACGGCGACCCACGCCAAGTCGCGTCTTGCCCACACCCGTGCTTTCCCGTAGCGATGCGATATCATCTACGGCGTGACTGATATCCTCATTCGAGATGTACCCGACGAAGTTGTCGCAGCGCTCGACGCGAACGCGCGACGCGCCGGCGTAACCCGCGCCGAGTATCTGCGCCGGCTTCTTGCCGAACAGCAAGGACCGGCGGTGACACGCGAGCGTCTGAACCGTTTCGCCGAACGCACCGCCGATTTGGGGTGTTCCTGAGGTGATGGCAGCCGCATGGCGGTGACCAGCTGGCTCATCGACAGGTCGGCACTCAACCGCATCAACGCCGCCAGCGACGAGTGGCTGTCGCGCATCCAACGCAGCCTCGTGAGGATCTCGACAGTCACACTGCTCGAGATCGGTTTCTCCACCCGCAACGGCGCCGATCACCGCGTCACGCTCGGTGAACCGCCCGTGTCATCGATGACAGTCGAACACATCACCCCGGCGATCGAAGCTCGCGCCGTCGAGATCCAGATGCTGCTTGCGGACCGTGGCCAACACCGAGCGCCATCCATCCCCGATCTGCTCATCGCCGCGACCGCCGAACTCGCCCGACTCACCGTGTTGCACGTCGACAAGGACTTCGACCTGATCGCCGCGATCACCGACCAGTCCATCGAGCGTCTCGAAGTCTGACGAATAGGGTCCAAGTGGCCGGACGATCGAGCTGACGAGCCTTCGGTCTGGCCTCGGTCGAGCAGACGACCGATCCCGTCGACGGCCATCTCGCTCGTGCCGGCGACGGGCGACTTGACGATCGAACTCATCGACGCGTCCGGCACGACCGTCAAGCGCTACGACAACATCAGCCGCTGAACGGCCGCGCCGCCAGCGGCCTCAGTGTTGTGAGGCCAGGTAGGCGTCGCGGACTTCGGGGACGAGGGGGTCGAAGTCGGGGCGGATGCGGCGGTTGAGGTCGCGCAGGTCGGCCCACAGGTCGTAGATCGACGGGCGGCCGAAGAACCAGTAGCCGCAGTAGATCTTGTCGACGACCAGACCGGGGGCCAACACAAGCGTGTACGGCACGCTGGCGGCGTGATGGGGGTCGGTGTACTCGCGGATGTCGAGCTCGGTCTGCACGACGAGTTGCTCGTCGGCCAGGAACGTCCAGTTCGCACCGGTCGAGATCTTCAGCTTCGACGTCTCGTGCTGGTCGTTAGGGAGCAACGACACGAGCGACGTGAAGCCGACCGCGCACCACTCGTGGAACTTCAACAGCTCGCGATGCATCTGCCGCTCGCGTGGGCAGTGCTCACCGCGGCTCAAGTGCAACACCATCGGGTCGCTGCCTTGCATCGTCGACAGGCGGTGGAGCACGCCGTTCTCGTCGGGCAGCTCGTAGTCGGGGAACTTGGCACCGGGAACGATGTCAGGACGCATGAGATGTTCCTTTCGTTGAGTCGTTCATGTCAGGCCGCGTCTGTCAGCGGCGGGGACGGACGAGGCGGTAGACGCTCGTGAGGGCGCAGATGTACAACGTCGTGCCATCGGCATCGCCCCACGCCAGGTTGTGCGGGTCTTCGGGCAGCTCGAGCAGACCGAGGCGCATGCCATCAGGACTGATGACCCATACGCCACCGGGGCCACAGACGAACAGGTTGCCGTCACCGTCGACCTTGATCCCGTCGATAGCGTCGTCGCCAGGTTCGTCGGTGAGATCAACAAGGAGACGTGCGTTCGACACCCCGCCATCGGCGTGAACGTCGTAGGCCATCACGGCCTTGTGGTTGAGATCCCAGTCACCGACGTACAACGTCTGCTCGTCGGGCGAGAAGGCGATCCCGTTCGGACCGGCGAGGGCGTCGGTCACCAACGTGACGACGCCATCTCGCGCCCGGAACACACCGCTGATCGGAAGCTCGCGCTTCGGATCATCGCCACCTTCGGGCAGGCCGAACGGCGGATCAGTGAAGTACAGCGTGCCGTCAGATCGGTAGACGAGATCGTTCGGGCTGTTGAGCCGCTTGCCGTCGTAACGGTCGGCGAGCACGGTGAGATCGCCGTGCGGGTTGACGCGCACGACGCGACGGTTGCCGTGCTGGCAGATGGCGAGCAGGCCGTCGGGATCAACGGTGAGACCGTTCGATCCCGGTTGGTGGTAGCGACCGATGTCGACACCGGAGTAACCGCTCTTTGGGCGGAACACCGAGACCCGGCCTTCGGGTGACCAGCGGTAGATCGTGTTCGTGTTCGGCGCCGAGAAGAGCAGCGCGCCATCCGTCCACACCGGCCCTTCGGTGAACTCGAACCCGGTGGCGATCCGCTCCAGGCGCGTCTCGGGCGGCACGACGGCATCGAGTGCGGCGTCGCGGCGGTGGATCGTCAACGGCGCGTCCTGCGTGACTCGCGCTTGTTCGGCGCGGTAGATGTCGAGCGTCGCCGTGCGCACCCAGATGTAGTTGCGGGGCATGGCGGACATCGGCCCGTTGATGCCGAACACGGCGAGGTCGAAGTGCTGTCCCGGTCGCGCATCGGTCGTCAACACGACACGGTTGGGGGCGTTGAACCCGGAGGCGACGTTGCCACCGGTATCACCGATCGACTTGCCGAGATGGCCATCGACCCATACCTCGGCGTAATCATCGATCACGATCTCGAACACGATCGTGGCGCCGGTGGGATCGACGTCGCCGATCCGCTTCGGGATCGTCACTCGCGTCCGGTACCAGTTGGCGCAGACCAGACCGGCACCGAGGCGCAGCTCGAGCTCGGCCGGTTCGAGTCGTCGCCAGGCGTGATCGTCGAAGTCGGGTGCCTCGGCGTGGGGGGCGATGTCGTAGGTCCGGTTCGGTGCACCACTCGGGCCGAGGTCGTCGCCGACCTCGACGAAGTCAACGGCGTTGATGGTCGCGTCGGCATAGCGCCACTCGGCACCGACCAATGCTGCACCCTCGGCCGTGCGCAGGTCGACGATGGCGTCGGGACGACCGGGGAGCAGTTGCGGCGGGCCGGGCAGGCGCGCCGCCGACTCGGCTATGTCTGCGTTCACGACGCCACCTTGGCGACGAGGTAGCGGAACGGATCGCTGACGTCGGTGAACGTGTGCGCCACCGTCGCAGGGATGACGAACACGTCGCCGGGAGCGAGCTTCGTCGTCGTCTCGTCGCCGGATTCGCCGGTGACGACGACGGCGTTGCCTTCGACGACGTACATCACGTCGGTCACCGCGTCGTGCCGTTCGAGCGCGCCTGGTCCGGTGCGGCGACCGGCATCGATCTTGTAGGCCGCCGTGTCGACGACGAGGCGGCCAACGGCGAAGGCGCGGCCCATCTCGTCGGCGTCGATGTGCGTCACCGACGGCGCCGCGGCGACGGCAGCGGCGAACGTCGACGCGCCGAGCAACGCCAACTCTTGGTCCTCGTCGGCGGAGCTGGCGCCGCTGACACCGATCGCACCAACGACAACGCCATCAACGACGAGCGGGATGCCACCTTGCAGCGGCACGGCGCCGGCGAGGTGCAACGCAGACGGGCGACCGCCCGATGCTTGATCTTCGAAATCCTTGCTCGGCCGGCGGTAGATCGCCGCGGTACGCGCCTTGTCGGTGGCAACACCGACGCTCGCCACTTGCGCAGCATCGGGACGGTGGACGTAGACGAGCTCGCCGCTCGCGTCAACCACGGCGACCACGGGGGCGACGTTGCGTCGGGCCGATTCGGCGCCCGATGCTTCTGCCGCGACACGGGCGCCTAGGAACGTCAACGCTGGTGTCTCGCTGGCTGTCTTGACGACGGCAGCGCCGGCGATGGAGACAGCTTCGTCCTCGTCGGGCGTCTCGCCACTCGTGCCAATCGCACCTATGACTTGACCATCGACGACGAGCGGGATGCCACCGGTCAGCGCGACTGCGCCGTGCAAGGCCAGCGCGCCGAGACGGCCGCTCGACACCTGCTGCTCGATGTCGCGGCTCGGGCGGACGAAGATCGCCGCGGTGCGAGCCTTGTCGACGGCGACGCGCGAGCTGGCAACCTGCGCGCCCGGCGTGCGACCGAGTTGCACGAGGTTGCCGCCGGCATCGACGATGGCGATGACGACGCGGGACTTCTGGTCGAGCGCGAAACGAAGCGCGGCGGCGAACACGGCGTCCACGGTTGGCTCGTCGAGCGTCGCCCGCATGCGCGCATACGGCGACGGAGGTCGGATCTTGGCAATGGTGGCGGTACGGCTTGTCATCGGGATGCTCCTCGCAAAGTGGGAAGGGGACCAGTCGTGGCCAGTTCGGCGGCCCAGACGGCGGTGTCGTTGGTGACGAACAAGACGTTGCCGTCGCGCCCGCCAAAGGTGAAGTTGACGGTGCCAGGAATGGCGATCTCGCCGAGCAGCGAGCCGTAGGGATCGAAGACGAGCACGCCGCTCGCCGACGAGACGTAGACCCGGCCCTCGGCGTCGACCTTGAGCCCATCAGGGGTGCCGGGCGACGTGACGGCGAGCAAGCGACGTGCGGCCAGGCGACGCCCGCCGACGACGTCGAAGGCGAGCACATGATGAGGCCGGTCGACGACGATCGTCCCGTCGCCCTGACCACGATCGGCGCCGCTGTCGGTGACGTACAACGTGGTGCCATCGGGTGACAGGGCGATGCCGTTCGGCTTGTCGAAGCCGTCAGCGACGACATCGACGAGGCCCGACGACGGATCCCAGCGGTAGACGAAATCACCCAGCTCGGGCTCCGGTCGGAAGCCCTGCAGATGGCCGTACGCGGGATCGGTGAACCAGATCGCACCATCGGGCGCAACGGCAACGTCGTTCGGTGAGTTGAAGCGACGACCGCGCCAACGATTGGCGACCACGGTGCGGCTACCGGAGAGCGGGTCGATGCGACTGATGCAGGCGTCGTGCGTCATGTCGCCCTGCTCACAGACGACGAGGAAACCTTCGTGATCGATCGTCATGCCGTTCGGCATCGTTGCGTCGGTCGTCACGGAGCTGACCCGATCGCTGGCGATGGCAGCGGTGCCGTCGAGATCGATGCGGATGATGCGCGATGGTTGGCCAGGCCGCGGCCGCGACGTCACGAACAACGCGTCGTCATTGGGCAGGTAGACAGGCCCCTCGTGCGCATCCGCGTCGACGACCTTGCTCAGCCGCGGCGTTCGGCCCACAACAGCGGCAAAGCCGGCATCGCTGCCTGTGAAGCGATCGAACATGTCCGTACCGTCCGCCGGGCATCGCTAGGCGTTACACCGAGCGCCGCCGTTTCCTGGCGCGCCGAGTTTCGAATGTCGCAGATGTCGCTACCGCGACGTGCCCTGAACGGCCAGCGCGACCTGCGGCGCTGCCCTTGGCCGCCGCGTCATCGCGGTCGGACCACGAGCCGTAGCCTCGGGCCATGCATGATCTGGCGTTGTTCGCACGGGTGGCCTTGGCGCTCGGACTCGGCTTCGGCGTCGGTTGGGAGCGTGAGGTGCGCGGGCACCCGGCGGGAGCGCGGACGTTCGCGCTGGTGTGCGCCGCATCGTCGGCGTTGGCCGTGATCGGGCTCGACGCGTTCCCGGCGACGGCGGAGAAGCTGATCGCCGGTGTCGTCACCGGCATCGGCTTCATCGGTGCTGGCGTCGTCCTCCGCGACCCGGGCGGTCACGTACGGGGATTGACGACCGCCGCGGCGGTGTGGGCGATCGCTGCCGTCGGGATCATCGCCGGCGCCGGACGCTTCGTCCTCGCCACGCTCACCGCGTTGACGTTCGTCGCCATCTTGGAACTGCGAGCTCTACCCGTGCTGCGCCTGCTCGACCCACGGCGCTGGAGCCACCTGTTCGCCGACGAGTCTGACGCACCAACGGGCAAGCGCTGACTAGCGGCGTGCCGGCCCCGGCCGGCCGGCTACTGCTTGACGATGCGGCCCTCGACCGCGGCCGATATCGGCGAGTTGTTGGTGATGTACTCGATGACGACGTCGAGCATCGGCTGGCCGGTGTTGGCGACGTTGCCGCCGGCAGCAAGCACCGTGTAGCCGTCGCCGCCGGTGAACATGAAGTCGTTGGTCAAGATGCGGATCGTGTCAGCCGGCCCGATCGGCGTCTGCGGACCGGCGATGCCCGCCGGCGTCTTCCACATTCCCGTCACCGTCGGCACCGGGCCGTTGCATGTGAAGGTGACCTTCAGCCCCGACACTTGCGGCGAGCGCCCCGTGCCGCCGACGAGGTCACCGCACGCCGGCTTGAAGCCGTTGGCCAGGGCCGCGCTGAGCTGATCACCGGTCAACGTCTCGATGATGTTTGTGTTCCCGAACGGCAGGACCGAGAACATCTCGCCCCAGGTGATCTCGCATGGCTGCTCGTTCGCCGACGGCGGCGTGCACACGAGGTTCTGACGCAAGCCGCCGGAGTTCTCGAGCACCGCCTCGACACCGGCGTACTTCGGGCGCAACGCATCGGTGATCAGGTTGCCCATCGCCGACTCGGCTAGGCGGTTGGGATCGCGGATGATGTCGGCGGTCTGCGTGCCGATCACCTTGTTGCGCAGCACTGCTGTCTGCGCGTTGGCATCGTCGACGATCGCTTGGACATCGGCGCGCTTAGGCACGCCGATGTTCTTGGCGATGCGCGTCGCACCGGCCACGTAGTCGACGTCGCCACGACGCACGAAGAGCTGCGCGACGGAGTAGCTAGCGCCGGCGTTCAAACCTTCGAGCACGGGGATCTTGCCGACGACGGTGTTGCCGATCGTGTGCGTGTGCCCCGCGAGAACGAGATCGATCGTCGTGTCCTGCAACTGGTTGACGATGTCGACGATCGGCCCATCCCACGGCGTCGGTGGTGTGCCATCGGCGGCGTTGTTGCCCGTCGAGATGCCCTGGTGGATGACGACCACTTGCACTCGCACGCCCTGGGCGCGCAGCTTCTCGGACTCGGCCTTGATCCGCGTTGCCTCGTCGAGGAACTTGAGGCCCTTGGTGTTCGCCGCGCTGACCAGTTCGGGCGTGTTCTGGACGTCGGCGCCGATCACGCCGACCTTCACACCGTTCACGTTCAGGACCGTCGAGGTCTTGACCCATGATGGAGCCTCGTTGGTGACGACGTCGACGATGTTGGTGGCCACGAACGGGAACGTCGCTCGCGCCTGCTGGCGTTGCAAGCGATCGATGCCGTAGTCGAACTCGTGGTTTCCGTACGACGTCGCCTTCAACGACCAGGCGTTCTCGACATCGATCGTCGGCATGTCCTCCAGCAAGCTCGAGTTGGCGGGCGAGGCACCGA
>Ga0209069_10001854_pt1 | contig 10911 bp, 14 predicted proteins | sample Str013_2_FD_187202 | JGI IMG/M metagenome (GOLD analysis project Ga0209069, IMG submission 187202) | Freshwater sediment microbial communities in response to fracking from Pennsylvania, USA - Straight Creek_MetaG_SC_2013 (SPAdes) (version 2) | ecosystem: Environmental > Aquatic > Freshwater >...
ACGTTGGACATGCTGATACCTCCGGGGTAAGCAGTCAGCACTCAGCCAGAGAACAGATTGATAATTGCCAAAATTCGTAATCGGGGAATTGAGAACCTTCTCTTGTGACTGCGTTGCCAAATTTGTCAAATCGGTCAACATCACCGAATTTCAATTACCCGATTACCAATTTTGGCAATTACCCGATCTTTTTTGCCTGCCTTGCCCTTCTGCACGTCGTTGCTGTCTTCGCGGCTCGCGTGGGTGGCGGCGATCTTTGTTTCGAGCGCCATGATGCGCTTGGCCTTGGCATCGGCATCCGCGATTCCGGCGAGCTTCAGCATGGCCGCGATGTGCGCGGTGTACTGCGCGCGCGTTTTCTTCATCGCCTCCTTGTCGGAGAGATAATATTCACGGTCGGGCATGCCGAGCCCGCCTTGCAGCAAGAACGGCACGTACTTCGTTGGATCGTCGAGCGCAGGCGACGTCCAGAGACCGAAAATGTTGTCGGTATAGAGATCGGTGGCGTCCATCACGTCGACGTCGGCGCGCAACCCTTCGCCGAAATAGCGTGCGAGCGCCGTTCGATCCGCGAGCGCGGCAATCTTCGCCAGCAGCGGTTTCAGCGGCGCCGTACCCTTCGCCTCGATCCCGGCTTCGTCCATGTAGCTGGCATAGTAGTCGCCGACCTTTGCGGCGTCCGAGCCGGGCTTGGCGCCGCGGGCGGCATCCTGAATAAGATCGACGGTGCGCTTGTTCGCCTCCTCGACCAGGATCGCACCGACGCCGTAGCTCGACCGGTCGGCGGGGATGGGATGGGTCTTTACCCAGGTGCCGTTCGCGTACTGCCAAAAATCCGAGCCGGCCGGCGTCGCATTATCCATGGCGGCGCGATCGATGCCGGTGACGGCTGCGGCCCAAACCGAAGCGGTCGCGAACGAGAGCGCGCAGGCGGCCACAAGGAGGCGGTTCATCGGGCTGACCTTCGGTTGCCGTTTCGCTCTCGCAGACAAGCGCCGCCAATGTCAAACAAAATGGCTGTGATGTCCGCCAGGCGAAGCGTCGTGGCACCTTCCAACCCCGGTGGTTCCTAGGCTAGGATTCCGGACTCGTTTTGATGAGGGCGACGAATGATCAAGCGCTTTGTTCTTGCGACCTTATTTTGCCTTGCCGGGGCGACGGTCGTTCTGCGACCCGGTCTTACCGCCGACGCGCAGCGCCCGCCTGCGGCGCCGACGCCGCTGCCCGGTGCAGTGGCGGCCGCGCCGGCCGAGAACACGATCCAACTTGCTTGGATGATTTATATGAGCGGCATCAAACTCGGCGTGGTCGGGTTGAAAACCAGCTTCCAGCCCGGCGTCTATTCTTCGGTCTCGAGCCTAAAGACGGGCGGCCTGGTCAGCGTGTTCTATGAAGCAAAGATATACGCGAACTCCGCCGGATTGGTCGTCGGCTCGACCCTGCGGCCACGCACCTACACCGCCAATGCCGACACGCGAAAAAAGCAGAAGACCGAACTGGCCTACAGCGCCGCGGGCGTCACACTCCTCGCCGACCCGCCGTACAACACCGAGCGCTTTCCTGTCAGCGACGAGCAGAAGCGCGACACGCTCGATCCGGTGAGCGCCATGACCTTCGCGATCTCGGGCATCTCCGTCACGCAACAGCACCCGTGCGGCGACACCCTGCACGTCTTCGACGGTGCGCGGCGCTACGACGTCGAGTTCAAGTTCATGGAGAACACGACGCTCGACTCGGACGGGTATTCCGGACCTGCAATCAAATGCGAGGTGATCTACAAGCAGGTCGCCGGCTTCAAGCCGAGCGTGAAGCAAGGCGACAAGACCTATCCGATCTACGTCTGGGGCGCGCCCTTCCAGACGCAAGCGCCCGGCCCGTTGCGCCGCTTCTATGTGCCGGTCAAAATCATGACGGAAACGGCGTTCGGCACGGCCGTGGCAAGGGCCCACCAGATCACGGTCGACGGCGAAAAACGTACTGATTGAGTCTGCATTTTTCTCACCTGCTCTTCCCGGCCTTGGCGGCGGCGACAACTCCTGCCACACTCCGGAAAGATGGCTCTTGTCAGTTCTGCGTCTTCAGCGTCCCACGCGCCTGCACCGCATCTTCGCTTGGCGACGATCGCGGCGTTGGGCCAATACGCGTTTCCGCTGGCGATCGCCTATCTGCCGCTCAACCTTTATCTTGCGCGCTTCTATGGCGGCGATTTGAAGATCGATCTGGCGGTCGTCGGCCTCGTCTTGATGATCGCGCGCTTTGCCGACTTCATCGTCGACCCGTTGATCGGCGCCTTCGCTGACCGCTACGGCCGCAGCTACGGGCGGCGGCGGCTGTGGACGGCGATCGCGGTGCCGATCACCATGCTTGGCGTTTATCTCACCTTTATCCCGCCCGCTGGCGCGGGGCCGCTTTATCTCTTGCTCGCGGTCGTGCTCGTCTATCTCGGCTGGACGATGGCGACGATTGCCTACGGCGCGTGGGGCGCCGAAGCCTCAGCCGATTATCGGGAACGAACGCGCATCACCGGCGTGCGCGAGATGTTCGCCTTTATCGGTATTCTAGTCGCGAGCCTCGCGCCGCTTTATTCGGGCGGCGGGCCCGGTTCGGTAAACGGCTTTGCACCGTTGATGTCGACGCTGGGATGGATCGTCCTCATCCTCTTGCCGCCTTCGGCGGCGCTGATGGTGTGGCTGGTGCCGGAGCCCGAGACCGTCACGTCCGGGCTCGTGTCGTGGCGGCGCGGCCTACGTGTCGCCGTGAGCAACGGCCCGTTCATGCGCCTGCTCGCAACCAATTTTGTCGGACGCATCGGCACGGCCGCGAATCTCGTCGCAGTTGTTTGGTTCTTTGAGAAAGGCTTGGACCTGGGGGTCAAGGCGGGCATTCCGCTCGTCGTCTATCTCGTGACCGCGGTTGCGGGCGCGCCCTTATGGATCTGGGCCGGCCATAAGATCGCCAAGCACAATGCCTTGATCATCGCCTCGCTCGGCGGCATTGCCGTTTTCGGCGTTCTCTTTTTTATTCCGCCGGGTCAGCTCGGATTGACCACGGCGATCATGGCGGTCGCGGGCATCGCGGGCTCGGCCGCCGCCGTGCTCGGCGCCTCGATCGCCGCCGACGTGATCGACCTCGACGCGATGCGCTCGCGCGAGGCGCGCGCCGGTTTGCTGCTGGCGTTCTGGGGCATGGCCCAGAAGGGCGCCGACGCGCTCGGTGTCGGATTGGGGCTGTTCATCCTCGCCGCCTTCTCATTCAACGCCAACGGCGCCAATGATGCGCACGCAATTCTAGGGCTCAAGATCGTTTATATCGCGATGCCGATCGTGTTCTGGCTGCTCTCGGCGATCTTCATCTGGCGTTTCCCGATCACGCCCGAGCGCCAAGCCCGCATCCGCGCCGTGCTCCAGCGGCGCGCCAAGCGCGAAGCGGCAAGAAACGCGCAGACGGTTGCCGGCGTGAGCACAGCTGCTAGCACCTGAGCACTTGCAGCCGCACAATGCCTTGAAAATTGTTGCGGAAGAGCCGTGCGCTACGCAGACATTCTCACTATGATGTCATGCGAAGCAGTGCCAGATTCATGGTGATCGTGTTTCAAGGCCTTGATCCGGATCAACACCTCCTGCCGTTCGCCATGACAGGGTATTGAGACTACTAGATAGGGTCCGATGGCCGGGCCGGAGGAACAGCAATGCGTCAAAGATCATCGACGGTACCTGCGCTGACGCTGGCGGCGTTCATGGCCGCCCTAGCGGCGCCTTGGGCATTTGCAGCAGTCCAGCCCGGGCCGTCCCAACATTTGATTCCTCAATCGCTCATCGTTGAACACCAAGACACGCTCGATCGTCTCACTGCGTTGGCGCGCCGCCGCGGAGAAGTCGGGCAAGAGGCGCGTAAGGCCCTCGCCCTCTTCAAGGCCCACACGGCGCGCGAGCAGGAATTCATTCTGCCGCCCTTGACGCTGCTGCCGGACCTCGCGGCCGGCAAGGTCACCCCTGACATGGCTTGGGCACTCACCATGGCGGATCGAGTCAAGACCGAGCACGAGCAGATCTATCAAGAGCATGTGCAAGTCACCGACGCGATGACTGCGCTTTATAATGCCGGAAAGCGGGCGAAAGACAAAGAGGCCATGGATTTTGCTCAGGCCGGCGTGGCCGATTCACTGAACGACAGCGAGTTGCTCGAACCCATGGTTCTGATGATCGGGGACTACCTGCGCAGCAAACTGCCTGCCGCCCGGTAGCCCACGACGGCGAACATCCGCGCTGGTGCGCCCGAGGAGTTGACGGCTTTGCAGATCACCTTTCGAGATATGATCACAATGCTCCACGGCATGGGGTTCGGCGCGCTGTTCATGCTCGCGTTCTCCGGAGCCGTCGGCGTTATCTACGCCACCGCCGTGGCCGGCCCGCCCTGGCCGTCTTCGCGATGGGACAACAAGATGTTCCGGTTCTATTTGATCAGCATGGCGGCGCTTGCCTGGCTGACAGTCCTGTCGGGAACATATCTCGTCTATCCGTGGTACCGTGCCGCTCCTCCCGCTGGGACGACAGACCTCTCCGACTATCCGCAACGTTTGTTGCTTGCGAGCCCGCTGACTGCGGAGTGGCACAATTTCGGAATGGAGTGGAAGGAGCACATCGGTTGGTTCGCGCCGATCGCGATGACGATGGTCGCTTATGTATTCATCAAATATGGCCCGCAACTCGCGTTCCACCGCACGATGCGCAATGCAGTGCTCGGCTTCATAGCGGCGGCCTTCCTGGCGACGGCGGTCGCGGGCGCCTTTGGCGCGCTTCTCAACAAGTACGCGCCCGTCCGTGGCGGCGCTGCCATTGTTCTTCTGAGGGGCAAGTAGCATGGCCTCACCGATCGCTTCCGATCGGGGCGCTGCCGGCGAGCCGGCACCCGTCGATCACGAGTTTGGCAACAGTTCGCCCGCAACCCAACACGCCGACGGCGCCAGATTGGATATGCTTCCCAATGGACCTGGCGCCGCCGCGATCCTTGCGGCTGGCGTCGGCTCGCTCGCGCTCGGCGTGTTCGCCTTTTTCGCGGACGTCTCGCCGTCCTTGAAGAACGCTCTCGACTTTTGGAATCCGAGCGGCCCCTTGTCCGGCGTGTCGTTCAGCGCAGTCTTCGTCTGGCTCTTGGTTTGGCTTTGGCTGTCCAGGCGTTGGGCGGCTCGCGAGGTGAATCTTGTGCGTGCTACCGTGGCGGCATTCGCTATGCTGGTCGCTGGATTGTTGCTCACGTTTCCGCCGTTCATGGACCTATTGCAGGGCAAGTAGCGACACGGCGTTCCATCGCCGTTGTCCGCTGCGACCTTTTTGCCCCTCTTGATCTAGCTCAATCACTGGAATGCCAAAAATTAGTTGATGGATACCACAAACACACTGAGGTCGATCCCATGGTCCGTTCACCTAGGCCTTCTCTCGCACGCGGCTTCAGTCTTGCGCTCGCTTTGTTGTTCTGGAACGCACCTCACGCATTTGCAGCGGGCGATGCGACGAAGGGCGCGGATGCCTTCAAGAGATGCACAATCTGCCACACTGCAGACAAAGACGGGCCTAACAGAATTGGACCCAACCTGTTCGGCGTCGTCGGCCGCGTCGCGGGCAGTGTGTCTGGATACTCTTACTCGACCGCGATGAAGGCGTCGGGTCTCACGTGGACCGAGGCGGAGTTGACCGAATATCTGACCAGCCCGAAGGCAAAAGTGCCGGGCAACAAGATGAGCTTCGGTGGTCTGTCAGACGCAAACCAGCTTGCCGATCTTATCGCTTATCTCAAATCCCTGAAATAAGTTTGCTCGCCTCTGATTGAGCGGACGTATTCGTCGCCGGTCGGCACGCTGGAGGCGCCTCGTGAGCCTCAGCGTTCGGCGGGGCTTCCTGCGCAGCATCGCTTGTACAATGTGGCGGGGACACAGCCAAGTCGGCCTGTGCGCCGCACATCAGTCTGCGACCCACAAGAACAACCTTACCGTGTTGTTATCGGAGGCACCGTGAGTGTCTCCATCAAACTTCCCGTACGCGGTGTATTGCACGCCGACTCTCATGTTGAAGCGAGACCCAAACGGGGAATCGCCCTCGCCGAATGGGGTATAGTCGACCTGGAGCATGACGCCGTCGCTGTCGGGAGAGCCGGACGGCGTGCCATAGAACGCGCCATCGGACGATCCCCAGGTGGTGAACGGCGCCGCCGTGAAGCCGACCTGGTTGTGCCAGTAGTACGAGGCATCCAAACGCAGTTCGTTCAGCGTGTTGTGGGCATTCGTTCCAGACAGAATCCGCGATGCGTTCAAGTCTTGGCTTTCGTGCACGTAGCGCGCGTTGACCGTATAGACGTCGCCTTTCTGCACGATGTACTGGTACGAGGCATCGAGCCCTAAGTCGGTGTAGCTGTCGCTGCCTTGACTCGAATCGCCGCCCGGGAAGAGATCCGGAAAGAACGCGAAGCCGCCGACCTGGTAGTTCTGATCGCCGTCGTCCTTTTGATATGCGACCCTAAAATAAGGTGCCGCATTGTCGAGTCCGGCGCTGCTGCTACCCACCGATTTCAGGAAGCTGTCCGACGGCGACCAATACAACCCGGCCTCGGTGTAGATATGCGAATCCCACAACGCATAGGCGCTGACGCCGAGCGACGATTGCGCGAGTGCACCCGAGATGACCGTGCCTGCCGCCGGCGACGGCGCGAGACCGGAGCCGGTATAGGGATAACCCCACGCCGGGAGCGTATTCCACACGTCTTGCGTCGTTGGCGAATTGTTCAAGCTGATGCCCAGCAACACGTCGGAGCCGGCGATGTTTTCCTGGGTGACGGCGCGCAGATCGAGATTGTCCCAGCCCCAAGTGTGGCCGATACCGTCGTAGGTGACTTGGACAAAGCCGCCGAAATGATCGCCGATGCCGCCGGCGAGAAAAATGCTGCCTTGGTCGAATGCTAGATTGTCGTTGGTGTCGAAGCCCGGTGCCGGCGGGGACGCCTGATCCTTCTGCGTATGGACGTAAGAGGCGACTGCCATCGCAGAGATCGGCAGCGTGAATGTGCCGGTGCTGGAGGTGTAGCCCGTGAGTTTGAACTGCCGGCCGAGGGGCGTGAGCTGCGGCCCGAAGCCGCCGATGTGACAGGCCGAACATGGTTGGCCCGTTTGAGTGGCGAAGGCGGGTACAGCCGAGGCTTGGCCGCTCAAGGCGGCCATCGCCGCGAAGAAAAGGAAGCAAGTGATCGGCAGCTGGCGCACGAAATCCATCCGCTTGAGTTCACAATAGATGAGTTGGATCAACCCCGACGGCATTGATCCAGATCAGGCCGGCCGACTCAGACGCACACCCCTACTATTAGGGGGGCTTCAAGTTAACGAACTATGAACCATGTATCGACGCCACCAATCACAGGTAGTTTGGGGATTGCATTGGCTTGCGCATGATCGGACCGCCGCGCTTGTGCTCGGACTGCATTGGATCGGCCATTGCGCCGGAAACTTCATCTGGCCCGACAACCCGGCGATGGATAACAATCCGACCTGGATCTACATCGGCATGGGCACCGGACTCGTCGGGCTCGTTCTGATCTTCTGGTCGCGACGCTAACCGAGTGAGACGACCGCGATGTCCGAGGTGACCCCGGGCACCGCGCAAAGGAAGAGGCGCAGAACGTCTCGCGCTCAGGATTGTCGGCAAACTTAGACTTGCTGATAGATCGCCGAGACGACGGAGCCGGGGATGAACAGTCCGTCTTTGCCGGCTTGCGCGACCAACTTTTGGAACGACGTGTCGTGTTGGATCTTGGTGCGTGCCGTGTCCCACGCCGTCAGCGTCTCATACTGACTGGACAACACGAAGTGTCCCATCGGGCCGCCGACCTGATTGAGGACGCGGGCATCCACGTCGGTCAATTTCTTCACATTCCGAACGACCTGCTGAAAATACTCCGCCGCTTCGAAGTTCTTACCCGGCGCAACCGTGAACGATATTGTTGCGATGATCATCGCTGACTCTCCTGGTGTTGAGTTGTTGACTGAGGAGCGCGATCACTTTCGCGCTCTGCTACTGAGCCTGGGGCGAGTGAGCTTATGGGAGCCCGAACGCGCTCACCGGAGACTGTGCCGCACCTTGCGCCAATTGGCGTCGCGGTACAACGAGATTTGAGGCCTCCCTCGGCGCTTCCGTCGACGAAGAGCGATGACCAATCAACGGTTGATCACTCGACGGCTCGTCAGCGCGCAGGCGTAGCGGCGGCACTCAGCTGCGATAGAAATTGTGCCAAGAGTTGAGGCGACGGTAAACGGCGAAAGCCGCGACAACCACCGCTGCCCCGACGACGATCAGCCCCATGTTCCAGGTCTCGTCGGCATTGCAAGCCGCTTGCGGCCAAACTGGTGCCGCCAGCGCGCCCATCCACACGCATGCCTTAGTGCCAAGGGTGTTGATCCAATAATAGTACATCGACAGCGTCCCTTCCTTAACGAGGGAGCACGCTGCAAGCGAGGTGCCAGTCCGGCGAAGCGGGCGCAATGCTCGCGCCTTTGTGCCGTGCAACCGGCAGTTCGTTGCGTAGGCGCCTAAGTGTTGCGCTCGTCACACGATTGCCCGTTGACGCCTGCGCGCGGGCACTTAGCGTCGAAGGTGAAGGTAAAGAGCCGTGCCGAGCGACGCCGCCAGAGTCAGAATGTTTCGTCAGCGAGCGCAGGAGATCCGAAAGATCGCCAAGGAGATCGCCGAGGCCGGCTGCCGCGCCACGCTGGTGCAAATGGCCGAATACTACGAGCGTCTGGCGGGCACTCTCGAAGCCAAGCGCAAAGACAAACCTTTCGCGCCGCGAGAGCATTGAAGAGCCAAGCCGGCACCCTGACGGGCTGCGAACAAGCCACCGCTTGAATTACCGGCCGGCATCTCGCAACCTCTCGTTTCACGAACTCAAATGTCAAAAAGCTGAAGATGATGCGATACGCTCCGAGAGTTCGGCTTGCGCTGCTTGTAGGTGGGGTCGCGCTCGTCGCGGCACCTGGTAACGCTCGCGCGGCCTTCACTTGGACCTACGCCGCCGGGAGCCGAGCATTGATTGGCTCTACGGGTGAGGATGAAGGCGATACCGACTTCCGCGCCACGTGCAAGGGTGCTGGCAATGCTGAGCTCGGGATCGGCGCCGCCGAGGGCGTTGGCACCGGTGCCGGCGAAGCCGTGTCACTGACGCTGAGGAGCGCGGCACGCACCATGCTTATCGCTGGACACTCCAAGCAGAGCCCTAATTTCCAAATGACAGCGGGTGTCGAACTCGTCGCCGACGTCGACAAGTCGAATGTCGTCTTTCAGCTGCTCATCGATCCGGGGGCGATCAAAGTAAGCGGCAAGGCAATCACGACCCAATGGCCCGCCGCTGGGCGCGCCGCCGCCGCGAAGGCCTTCACCAAGGCGTGCTTCGGAGGTTGAGCCCGCGCAGGTCAAAGGCGCGCGCCGGGGCCTGGGAGCCTATTTTGCACGCGTTGCGGCGAGGGAACGGGCGATGAGGGCTTCCAACACTTCGCGGTCGACGTCGGCAAGTGCCTTGATGTAGAGGCAGCCCTTGCCGGTCGAGTGCTTGCCGAGCTTGGTGAGCAGCGCTTTCGAACCGGCGAGCCCGATGATGCCATAGAGAACGATCGCCGCCTTGCGCGGCGAGAAGGCAACGAGCGGCATATCGCCCTCGCGCCCGCTGTCATAGACGTAATGATAACTGCCAAAGCCGATGATCGACGGCCCCCACATCTTCGGCTTCTCACCTGTTACGCTCCGCATCAGCTTGACGAGGGCCTTGGCGTCAGCGCGCTTGGTCTCATCGGCGAGGGCGGCGATGAAGGAGAAAACGCTGGCGGAGGTTGGTTTGGTCTTATTTCCGGTCATGCGCCCCTTCCTGATAACGGCGTAAAGTGTGAAGCCAATCACCTCTTTACTTTAAGCTCGCCTGCGCCGCCGCCAGTCTTGCGATCGGTACGCGGAAGGGCGAGCACGAGACGTAGTCAAGGCCGATCGCCTCGCAGAAGCGGATCGAAGCGGGATCGCCGCCGTGTTCGCCGCAGATACCGAGCTTGAGGTCCGGGCGCGTTTTTCGCCCACGCTCGGAGGCAATCTGGATCAATTCGCCGACGGCTTCCGTATCGAGCGAAACGAAGGGGTCGTGCGCGATCAGGCCGCGGCTCAGATAATCCTGCCAGAACTTGACGCTGTCGTCGCGCGAGATGCCGAACGTCGTTTGCGTCAGGTCGTTGGTGCCGAACGAGAAGAACTCGGCGCTCTGAGCGATCTCGCCCGCCCTCAACGCGGCGCGCGGCAGCTCGATCATCGTGCCGATGAGATAGGCGAGCTTCAGGCCTTTCTCTTTCTCGACCGCCTTGGCCACCGCGTCGATGCGCGTCTTCAAGAACTCGAACTCGCCCTTCATCGAGACGAGCGGGATCATGACTTCGGGGATCACGAGCTTCGCGGATTCCTTTGCGACCGTTGCGGCGGCCTCGAAGATCGCGCGTGCCTGCATTTCATAGATCTCGGGATACGAGACGCCGATGCGGCAGCCACGATGGCCGAGCATCGGGTTGAACTCGGCCAAATCCTCGACGCGCTCCTTGAGCTTCGCCACCGGGAGGCCGAGCACCTTCGCCTCCGCCTCCCATTCCTCTTCCTTCTCGAACTTGGGCAGGAATTCGTGCAGCGGCGGATCGAGTAGACGGATCGTCACCGGCAAACCCGCCATGATGCGGAAAAGTTCGACAAAGTCGTTGCGTTGCATCGGCAAGAGCTTCGCCAACGCCTGCTCGCGCCCCTGCTTGGTTTCGGCGAGGATCATCTGGCGCACCGCGGCGATGCGCTCCTCGTCGAAGAACATGTGCTCCGTGCGGCAGAGGCCGATGCCTTCGGCGCCGAACTCGCG
>Ga0209069_10001855_pt1 | contig 10908 bp, 10 predicted proteins | sample Str013_2_FD_187202 | JGI IMG/M metagenome (GOLD analysis project Ga0209069, IMG submission 187202) | Freshwater sediment microbial communities in response to fracking from Pennsylvania, USA - Straight Creek_MetaG_SC_2013 (SPAdes) (version 2) | ecosystem: Environmental > Aquatic > Freshwater >...
ATCACCGCTCGGCAAGAAACTCGATCGGCGCGTCCGCGAAGCCCTTGTAGGATTGCGACTTGGGCCGCTCCTTGTCGGCCGGGTTGAGATATTCGATGGAGCTCTTGCCGATGAGCGCGCGCGGCAGGATCATCATGCGGATGAACCGGGTCGCGCGGTCGCGCGCCCCTTGCGCAAAAACCGGTTCCGGTCCGCTTTCATACCAGGCGCCGCCGGGGCCATAGCTGGTCGAGCCTCCGTGGGTGTCGATCCGGATGCCGCCCTCGAGCAGGCAGCGAATGCCGGGGCCCTGATGCCGATGCAGGAAGGCGCAGCCGCCGGGCGGAAACGCCACGCTGTCGCCGCGCAACAGCAGATCGCCGGCGGGCAGAGTTTCGACCGAAGCCATGAGCTTCTGCCGCGAGATGACGGCCTTGCCGGCGGCGCTGCCGTCGCCGGCGCCCGCCGGCGCGAGCTCAAATCGCCAGCAGGTCACGCCGCCGCTTCCAGGCGTGAGCGTGGTTGCGGCTTCGCCGTGCCAGGCCTCGCCGCTGCTGAAGGCGCGGCCCTCGATCGTGGCGGTGCCGTGCACGATGAAGATCATGCGGGGCAGCGGCGGCAACGCGACCCGCAGCGCGTCGTCGTTGGGCAGGACGTCTTCATAGAGCCGCAGGATCGGGTGCATTTGTGTCTGCTCGCCTTATTGCTTGGGAATGTGGGCGCGCTCGATCACCCCCGCCCATTTGCCGATGTCGCTTTGCATCCGGGATTTGAATTCCTCCGGCGTGCTGGCCTTGGCCGCGATGCCGAGCGCGGCGAAGCGGGTCTTGATGTCGGGTATGGCCAAGATGTCCCGCACCGAGCGGTTCAAGAGCTCGACGATCGCTGGCGAGGTTCCCTTGGGGGCGAACAGCCCGTTCCAGGCGGTGACCTCGTAGCCCGGAACGCCGGCTTCGCTGACCAGCGGCACGCCGGACAGATATTCGGTGCGCGTGAGCCCCGAGGTGCCGACGGCGCGAATGCGGTTCTGCTCCAGCGTCGATTCCATGGGGGCATAGAAGTCGACCATGAGCTGAACGTCGTTGCGGATGAGCCCGACGATGACATCGGGCGTGCTGCGATACGGAATGATCTGGACATCGAGCGCGGCGGTGGCCTTGAACAGCTCGGCGCCGAGCTCCTGGGTGCTGCCGACCGCGATGGTTCCGATATTGAGCTTGCCGGGCTGCTCGCGCGCCGCCTTGATGAAGTCCGGCAAGGCGCGGAACGGAGATTCGAAATTGGTGGCGAACACCAGATCGAAATATCCGAGCGTCGAGATGGTCACGAAATCCTTCACCGGATCGAACGGCAGCACGTTGTAGATGGCGACGCTGATCGAGGTGCCGTTGGTGGCGAGCCCGAGCGTATGGCCGTCGGGGAGCGCCGACAGCACGGAACGCGCCGCCACGATGCCGCCGGGCCCCGCCTGGTTCTCGATCACGAAGCGCTGGCCGAGCTTCTCGCCCAGCCGATCGGCCACCAGGCGCGCCGTGATGTCGGCCTGCCCGCCGGCCGCGAACGGCACGATGATCCGCACCGGACGGGTGGGATAGGCCGGCTGCGCGAACGACGATCCGGAACCGAGCGAAACCAGGGCGCCAGCCGCAGCGAGCGCCGCCTGCGAGAACGCCCTGCGTGTGATGCGGTGGGTCATGTGCGCTCCCCGTCTGTTGAGCCGATCATGCACTGTATTCAATCCGTCACCTGCGTCACGCCCGGCAAGAGAAGCCGATCGACATTGAGATCGGGCGAGACGTCGCCAAGCTCCCGCAACGCGGCCAGCATCGCATTCATTTTCGTCCGCGATACCTTGCCGCCGGCATCGAAGAAATTCTTGGCCTGGAGAAAGTCGTAGGCCTTGGCGACATCGTCCGGCTTCTGCCGCGTGGCCTCGACCATGAGGGCGATGGCCTGGTCCCGATTCCGCGGATCCAGAAACCACGCCATGCTCTGGTTGTGAACCGCGATCAACCGATCGAGCGTGGCCCGATGTGCCATGGCCCAGTTGCGATTGACCACCGCGCCGGTGAACGGCAGCTCGGGGGTGTAATCGACCGACAGGCCCAGGGTCCGGAATCCGGCCGACTCCGCGAAGAAATTGAACGGCGGCAGCAGGATGGCGGCATCGATCGCGCCTGCCACCAGCGCCGAGAAGCGCGCCGCGGTCGCGCCCGCGAACAAGGTCTCGGTTTCCGCCAGCCTGATGCCGTTGGCGGCCAGCATCCGCTCCACATAGAGGCGCGTGATCCCCTTGGGACCATCCACCATGATGGTCTTGCCTTTGAGCTCCTTGATGCTCGCGATGGCGGGCTTGGCCAGCAAGGCGTAGGGCGGCGACACCATCTCCAGGCGCAGAAGCGCGATCGGAGCGCCTTTATCGATGGCGTAGATCGGATCCACGAGGCCGGTGGACAGTGCGGCATCGAGGGAACCTGCCGCGAGCTGCTGCACCAAGGCGTTGCTGGATAGCGTGAACACGGTAGCGAGCTTGATGTCCTGGGCGGCGTAGTAGCCTCGGCTGAGGCCCACGTAGATCGGCCAGTGCGTGGCCGAGACCGCGCCGACGAGGCCGATGGTGACGGTTTCGGCTTGCGCGGGCGGCGCGAGGGCCGCGGCGGCCGCGACCAGCAGCGCACGTTGGAGCCATCGGGTCATGCGTATCACCCGCTTGATACTGCGGCCTGGGCCGCATAGTGCCGCGCGATCTCGGCGCCGGTCGCCTTCCATACACCCTGGTGCCGGCAAATATGGGCGAGTGCCGCATCGAACGCGTCGATGCGATGGGGCACTCCGGTCAGGTAGGGATGGATGGCGATCGCCATGACGCGGCCGGATTCGGCGCCTTCGCGGTAGAGCACGTCGAACTGGGCGCAGATCATGTCCCGGAATTCGTCGGCGGTGCGATGCTGGCGCTCGAACACCGGCTTGTCGTTGATTTCAAGCGAATACGGCATGGCCACGATCCGCCGCCCGCGCTCGAGCGTCATCATATAAGGTTGATCGTCATTGACCCAATCGCCGACATATTCGCAACCCTCCGCCGCCAGCAGGTCGAGCGTATTCCAGGTCTCCTGCAGGCCGGAGCCGAGCCAGCCGACCGGCCGCGTTCCGGTCGCGCCCGCGATCGTGGCCAAGGTCCGATGGATGATGCCGGCTTCCTCGCCGGGCGGAGCCTCGTTCAGCCGGCGCGTATTGCTCTCATTGTGGCCCATCCATTCCCAATGTCGCCGGTTGCCCTCCTCGATGATGGCCGGATGGTGCGCGCACAGCTCGCTGTTGAGCGCGACCGTGGCCCGGATGCCATGGCGGTCGAGCACCTGCATCAGCCGAAACACGCCGACCCGGTTGCCATAGTCGCGCACCGACCAAGCCGGAACGTCGGGCACCGGCGCGCCGCTGCCGCCGGCCGCAGCCGGCACCTTCTCGGCCAACGAGAAGAACTCGATGTTGGGAATGATCCAAAGCGCCACCCGCGCGCCGCCGGGCCATGTCAGGACCGGCCGCCGAACGATCGGAGAATACGGAAATGGGCCGTAGGACGCGGGCTTCATCCGCAGGTCCCGGCGGCGGCACGACTGAGGTCGCGCCGCTTTACGCAATGATCACAATCGGTCGCCACAGAGTGGTCCTCCCGTGCCGGCAAGCCTATCCGGGCGCAGGGAGGATGTAAATTTGGCGCCTCTCGGCGATCTCGAAACCGTGTGCGAGCCTTACAGAAATGTATCGTGCCGGAAAGGCACCCGCAGGGGTCGCGTCCCCATTTCATGAATAGGACGCGGAACAACCGCCTCTCTCGGCGCTGTTTCTGCGGTTGCGTCGGAAAACAGCGGCCGCGGCGGGCGCGGCGGGTTTGTCGTGCCGGGCAGCCTGGACGGCGTCAATCCGGCGTATCATCCCGATATTTTCGGCAATGCCGCCACCGCCTACGCCTACGGCTTCGTGCAGTCGCCGAACGGCACCTGGCACGTGCGTAGCGACTGGAACCAGCGGAACTGATAACCGCACGCCGCCACAGGCCCCAGCCGCAAGACCGGGGAATTTTGCAAGTGACCCAGCCGGCGTAAAGCCGGGAGAAAGCCGGTCCGGCGTGCCGTGGCGCTGAAAGATCGGTACTTTGGGCCCGGTACATCAGGCTGATTTACCCTGCGCACTACCACTTACAGGATGCGCCGCGTGGACGGAGCTTTACCCCCCATCCACCACCCGGCTCCGTCCATGGATGCCTCGGTTCTTCCCGGAGCCGAGGCATTCTAACTTGCATGGGATGGACCGCCATTTCTGGCTCATCGTAGGCGCGGTGGGCACCGCATAGCGCAGTGATCGCCATCACCGAATGCTCGAATGCTTGATCGGCTCTTGAACGCCGGTCGTAAGTTTGCAGACCCATAGGTGTGCCGAAACCAACTCAAATCGAAAGGAGAGTTCCATGTTGCTTCGCACGTCTATGTTTGCCCTCGCGGTTGCCGCGATTGCCGCAACCTCTCTGTCGCCCGCCAATGCTGCCGTGTTCGGCCCCCGGCACTTTGCCCGTGGCCTGCACAACTTCGCGTTTGCGAACCGCGTCACTCCCGGTGTCAATTTGTGCAAACGCGGTATCGTGTACGTCTGCCAATGAGCGCTCAAGCCCCGCCACCCACCGTAAAGGTGCGCGGGGCTAACCTCGATCACCGTAGGCGCGGAGGCCGTCTCCCTCTGCAAGTCGTCGATTCTTCGACACACTGCCGACATCAAAACGCGACCGGCCTGCGGTTTGTTCGACCGCAGGCCGGCGCAGAAGCCCAGACCCGTACGCGCAGACTATCGACGCAGCCTAGGCCCAGGGTGGGGCTGAACGCTGAAGCAGCGTATCAGTTGACGATGACCTTGTTGCTCTTGGCCTCGTGGGCGACATCCTTGTGCACCTTGCCCACATTGGCGTGCTTGACCGGCTTCGACACCTTCGCCGTCTTCACATGCCCGTTGTGGCGGTGAGCGACCTTGATCTTCTTGGAGCCATGGCTCGCCTTGACGATCTTCACCGCCGGCTTGGCGGCGACCGAGGCGACCGGCGTCATGGTCGAGACCGCCGGTGCCGCAACCACGGCCTTGACCGGCTTCGAGACTTTCACGGTCTTCACATGGGCCGCAGGCTTGTGGTTCTTGGCGACGATCATGTGATGCGCGTGGTGATGCGCGGCCTTGAAGGTCTTGAGGTGCTTGTCGGTCTTGGTCGCGGTCCACGGGAACCACGGCATGGTCGAAGCCGCCGGGGCCACCGTCGCTGCCTTGACTGGCTTCGACACCTTCGCCGTCTTTACATGGCTCGCAGGCTTGCCGTTCTTGGCGAAGGCCAGATGGCCGACATGGTGGCGGTGCGCGACCTTGATGGTCTTGAGGCTCTTGTCGGTCTTGATCGCCGTCTTGGTCTTGGTCTCGGTCTTGGTCACGACGGTCTTGGCCGTGGTCTTGGCCTCGGGGGCCGGTGTCACGGTCGGTGTCGCGGTCGTTGCCGCCGCAACCGGTGCCGCCGGCGTGGACTTCACGGCATCGGCGGCAAACGCCGGCGCCACGAGCATTGTGGTCGCGATCAACGCGACTGCGAATTTCCGCATCATGAGATTTGTCCTTTGGAGAGGTCCGCTCGCGCAAGAGCGGACCGGGATTCGATGATCAGCCCAATGCCGATCCTGCCGCGACTGTGCACCACGCGCGCTGAACCGGCTCTGAAGCACGATGACACCGGCCGTTCATCCGGATGAATGCGCGTTGCAGGCGTCCGTTATCCGCCGTTCATATTGGGGGGCCGGACGCTCGCATCCTCAGGTCGTTGTGGTCGTCGCCTGCGTCTCCGCCATCAGCCAGCCCAGATAGCCGGGATCGACGTGCTCGACCGGCAGCACCATGATGGCGGGCGTGGTGTAGGAATGGCTCGCCTTCACGGTGGCGCAAACACGGTCGGCGAGGCCGGCGCGAGTCTTGATGATCATCACCACCTCTTCGCCCCGCTCGATCACGCCCTGCCACCAATAGTGCGACACCATGCCGGGCAGGATATTGACGCAGGCGGCCAGGCGTTGCTCCACGATGGAGCGCCCTGCCCGCTCCGCCTCGACAATCGTGGGATAGGTCGTATAGACGAGAAGCGCGCGTTCCATCTTGGCGTGTCCATTTCGCAGCCGCGGCGGGTATCCCGCCGCTCCCCACCGCCCCAGCGAAAGCATGAATCCCGTGAGCCCGACCTTTGAACGCATAGCCTTTGTGGCAAGCCCGGTCGCCGAAGCCGAGGAGGCGCTGGGGCGGCTGGCCAAGAGCTACGGCAATGTAGCGCCCGCGCAGGCCGACGTCATCGTCGCGCTCGGCGGCGACGGCTTCATGCTGCAGACCCTGCACGGGTTCATGACCTCGGGCAAGCCGATCTACGGCATGCATCGCGGCACCGTCGGTTTCCTGATGAACGAGTACAGCGACGACCATTTGCGCGACCGTCTCGCCGCTGCCCGCACCACCGTGATCCACCCGCTGCTCATGCGCGCCCGCGCCACCGACGGCAGCGTCCGCGATTTTCATGCCTTCAACGAGGTGTCGCTGTTTCGCCAAGCCTACCAGGCGGCGCGGCTGCGCATCCTGATCGACGGCAAGGAGCGCCTCGCCGAGCTGGTCGCCGACGGCGTGCTGCTGGCGACCCCGGCCGGCTCGACCGCCTACAATCTTTCCGCCCAAGGCCCGATCATCCCGATCAATGCGCAGCTGATGGCGCTGACCCCGATCAGCCCGTTCCGGCCGCGACGCTGGCGCGGCGCGCTGCTGCCCGACAGCGCGCGGGTGCGGGTCGAGGTCCTGGAAGCCGAAAAGCGCCCGGTCGCGGCCGTCGCCGACCATGACGAGGTGCGAAACGTGCTCGCGGTCGATATCCAGATGGATCACGGGATCGAGATGCAGATGCTGTTCGATCCCGGCCACAACCTCGACGAACGCATCGTGCGCGAGCAATTCGGGCACTGATATCCGCGGCGCCGCTCGGGCGCCGCGGATGGCAAATCGCCGTTCAGTTCGCCGCCAAGGCCGACGCGATGTCGGCCTGCTTGGTGGTGGTGCCGTGACCGCCCGCGACGGTGGTGCCGGAGATGCCGAATTTCCGCAGGGCTTCGCCGACCGCTACCGTCGCTTCCGAACGCTCGATCGTGCCACGCGGCGAGATCAAATCGGTGACGTAGAGCACGTTGCCCTTGACCACGTGACCGATGAACATGCCTTGGACGTGCGGATTGGTAATGTTGTAGATGCGGATTTCGTCCGTATCGTCCTTCAGCGACATCTGATCCTTGACCTCGACGATGTTCGCGGCCGTCGGCTTCTTCTGCAGATCGTCGGGCACGAGCGTGCGGGGTGCCGCGACGTCCTTTTCGAAATAGGCCTTGTCCGGGGCCGGGACGATGATCGTCGCGCCCTCCGCCACGAAGGTCCGCATGCCGCCGGTATGGTCCATGTGATGATGGGTGAGGACCAGATACTTGATCGGCTTGCCGGGGTATTTGGCCTTCGCGGCATCGATGGTCCAGCGCGATTGCAGCTCGCCATAGGGGGCGTCGAAGATGACCAGATAGTCCTTCATGGCGACGATCAGGTTATTGGCCGTTCCGCCCTCGACATGCTGCACGTTGGGCGCGAGCTCGACCAGCTTGAGGCCGCCGCCGGTCGGGAAGATGACGTTGTCGCTTTCGAGGTAGCGCGTCAGGAACAGCCGGCGCAGCACCCATTGATAGGGCACGTTGCCGGTGGCGGGCGGACCGGCCACCGCCTTCACGGCGTCGGGAACCGCAAACGCATCGGCGGCGATCGGCGCATTGGCAGCGACATCCCGATAGTTGAGCTTGGCCACCTCGACGCCGTTGATCTGATAGGACAACGATTGGGCGAGCTTGGCGCCGCCGGCCGCCTTCCAGTCGGCGAGCACGAGATCATAGTTCGAATCGCCGTGGATGTTGTCGTCATCGCGCGTGCGGATGGCGGCGGGCAGATGGGTCTCGCGATCGAATAGAATGGTGAAGGTCGTGCCCTGGTCGGCAAACGAGACCGCCGGCAGCGATTGCTGGCCGAGCTGCTGCGGCTCGACGGCGCGGACATTGCTCGGATCGTCCATCGCGTCGATCAGCAGCCGCGGCGAGGCGCGCTTGAGCTCGCGCAGCAGCGCGGCGACGCGGTTGCGCGACATCGGCTGGCTGCCCTTGGGGTCCGTGACGACGCCGAGCGTGGGCAGCAGGGTCTCGCTATATTTCAGCTTGATCGGCGGATCGGGATATTTCTGGTCGCGATCCCAGTCGGTGCGGGCGGTGCCTTTGGCGAGATCCCAGGTGATCGCGAACGTCGCGTCGCCCAGGAAGCGCGGCTCGCCGCCGGCAGCCAATGACTGTCCGGGCTCCCAGAACTTGGCGTCGCCCTTGACGGCGAGGCTCTTCAATCCGCGCAGCGCATCGGCACCGCCTTCCGCGGCGACGGCCTGCTTGACGAGATCGGCGGCATTATTCTGAGCGAAAGCGGGCGGCACCAAGCTTGTCGTCAACAGCAAGGCGGTAATCGGCAAGGCGTATTTCATGGGGGTTCCTCCGTTTTGTTGTGCAATTCTACTTTTTATCGCTCGGGCGTTTCAAGCCGCCCGGCGCGGGATCAGCGAAGGTGTAGCTATCATCAATTCGCGACACAATCGTGATCTTGCCCTCTAGCTCAGCTTCAAGAGCCGCGCCGCATTGCCGCCCATGACCTTTTCGCGCTCGGGCGGCGTCATCCCGATCTGGTCCATCATCTCTAGCCCCGCGCGCTTGAGCGGTATCATCGGCGGCGAGTCGGTCCCGAACAGGAAATGGTCGGCGCCGACGGTTCGCAGGCACATGGCGGCGGCGAGCGGGGTGTAGCTCGCCGACTCGAAATGCATCATCTTGAGATAGTGGCTGGGTGGATGCTTGATCAGCATCGGTTCGTAAGGACCGAGAAAAAACGCGAAGTCCGGCAGGTTGTAGGCATAGTCCATCCGGCCGATGACCTCGCAGATGCCGCCGCCCAGGTGGCTGCCGACCAGCTTGAGCGAGGGGAATTGCTCGAAAATGCCGCGCACGATCAAGCGCGCGAGCGACAGGCAATTGTCGGCGGGCCGGCTGATGCTCGAGGCCAGCCGGTAGTCGGTCGTCGCCGGCGTGGTGGAATCGCCCGGATGGACAAAAACCGGAATGTCGAGATCCGTCACCAGCTTGAAGAACGGCTTGGCCTCGTCGGCATCCGGATAGTGACCCTGGTGGCTCGAATTGATGATGACGGCGCGGCAATCGTCGTCCTTCACCGCCCGTTCGAGCTCGCGCAGGCATTCGTCGCCGCCGCCCGGGACGCAGGTCGCCATCGCCACCAGCGTGTCGGGGTGCAGATCGCGGCATTTGGCGAGATAGCGGTTGGAATCCTCCAGCCCCGCGACAGTCTCCTTCACCGTTTTGCAAAACCGCAGGAAATGCCCCGCATTGCTGATGACGGTCTTGTCGAGCCCGGCAAGCTCGTGGGCAGCCAGCACGTTCTCGAGCGTCATCGGACAACGTCCGCGCCAATACGGCTTGGCCTGGTTTTCGGGGCTGTGGATGTGGGTGTGCCAATCGATCAGCACGATGGGTCTCCTTCACGGCGGGGTGGCGGTTGCTCCAAGCGAGGGAGGCCAATATGCTCCATTTGTTCGTGAGGTAGGCACGGCATTTCACTCCTTCTCCCCTGTGGGGCGAGGGAGTTCGCTGGCGCAAGCCGCCAGGTCACCTTTCCAATGCAGGAGTGCCAGCCTAAAGGCTCGGCCGCAGGCGCGATCCGTCGGCTCCGCGCGCTTGCCGCGGCGGGATCGGCAGGTGGCGGCGCAGCACCCGCGCCACCGCCAGCGGCAGATCGATGAGGCCCGGCACGAGGTCGTCCTTGGCGAAGGCGGCGAATACGAGCGGCTTGCGCCATGACCGCAGATAGTCCGCAGGCGACAATTGCCCGGCCATCATCTCCAGGGCGGCGGCCAGGATGTCGCGCGATCCGTGCATCCAGGCGACATCGGCGTGACAGCGGATCGGCGCGATCGTCTCGCCCATCGCCAGGCGCCACAGCACATGGGCGAAATCCACGCCGGCGATCGATCCCAGCGCATTCCAGGTCCAGGCCCGGGCATTGACGTCCAGGATCTTGTAGCGGCCGTCGCGGTGATCGCGCTTGAACTCGACCTCGACCAAGCCGCTGTAGTCGATCGACCTCAAGAAGCGGCAGGCTGCCTCCTCGACGTCCTTCTGCTCGACGGTCTCCACGTAGGTGCTGGTATAGCCGAAGTCGATCGGATATTGGCGCGTGCGCCGCGCCACCAGCGAGGCGACCGGCGCCCCGCGATGCCAAACCGCGGCGTATGAGAACTGCGCCGATCCGCCGCCTGGAATCAGTTCCTGCAGCACGATGGCGCGCTCGCCCACGAGCGCGGCCGCCTCCTGGTAGCGTGCCAGCAGGGACGCCCGATCGTCGACGCGCCAAGCCTTGGCGCTGGTAAAGGCGTTTCTTTGCTCGCGCACCGTCGGCTTGAGGACCACCGGAAAACGACAATCGAGCGCCGCCAGCTCCTGCAGGTCGCGCGGATTGTAGCAGCCCGGATAGTCGATCCCGAGCGAGGCTGCGCGCTCATAGGTGAGCCGCTTGTCGTGGGTCCAACGCACGCTCTCCCAGGGCGGAACGGTAACGCGAAAGACCGACGAGAGATCGGCATGATGTTGCGACATCAGCCGCAACTCTGCATCGCCGGCGGCGATCAGCACCCATCCTTCGAGATGGTGGTCGCGCGCGAGTGTTTTGAGAAATTCGATCGCGCCGTCGTCATCCGGTCCGCCCCACGCGCAGCTGCGTTCGGCGTAGCGTGAA
>Ga0209069_10001859_pt1 | contig 10901 bp, 9 predicted proteins | sample Str013_2_FD_187202 | JGI IMG/M metagenome (GOLD analysis project Ga0209069, IMG submission 187202) | Freshwater sediment microbial communities in response to fracking from Pennsylvania, USA - Straight Creek_MetaG_SC_2013 (SPAdes) (version 2) | ecosystem: Environmental > Aquatic > Freshwater >...
ATCTACGACGGTGTCTGGGTGGGCGAGAAGTCAAAAGTCCCGAACCTGAATGGCATCCGCAAGGAACTGGTCGATGAGATGCGGAAGATCAAGGCTCCGGTCATTCGCTATCCCGGCGGATGTTTCGCTGACAGCTATGACTGGCGCGATGGCGTCGGGCCTGTCGACAAGCGTCCCCGGCGAACCAACTTCTGGGCTCAGGAAGAGAGCGCCACGAGCCCTGCCAGCCACAAGTATGACCCCAATCAATTCGGGACCAACGAGTTCGTGCAGTTCTGCAAGCTGATCGGAAGCCAGCCGTATCTCGCGGCCAATGTGCGCAGTCTTTCGGCGGGAGAGTTTTATCGCTGGGTAGAGTATTGCAATTCGCCGGCGGGCAGTACGACGTTGGCGGATACGCGCGCAGCAGCGGGTTATCCCGAGCCTTTCGGGGTTCGCTACTGGGGCGTTGGCAACGAATCGTGGGGCTGCGGCGGAAATTTTACGGCGCAGGAATATGCTGTGGAATTTCGCAGGTACGCCACATGGGTTCCGCAGTATGGACAGAAATTATCCTTCGTTGCCTCAGGTCCAAACGATGACAACTGGAATTGGACGCGAGGCTTTTTGGAAGAGATTGTTCGGCACTCTCCTGGCGACATCCGTTCTATTTACGGTCTGGCACTTCATTACTATGCCTGGAACCTGAGCCGGGGACGCACTCGAAATTGGTTCGAGGGTAAAGGCGACGCATTGAAGTTCGACGTCGTCGACTGGTACGAACTGCTGCGTGAGGGCGATGTCATGGAATCGCTCATCAAGGGCCACTGGCTCGTGATGGGAGAATTCGATCGCGAACATTCCATCAAGCTGGTGGTCGATGAATGGGGGCCCTGGTACAAGCCCGGCAGCGAAATGACGCCTGGCGACATCATCGAGCAGACTCCGACTTTGCGGGATGCCGTGTTCAGTGGTTTGACCCTCGACACCTTTAACCGTCATCCGGAGAAGGTCGCGATGGCCAACTGCGCTCAGTTGATCAATTGCCTGAACAGCCTGTACCTGGCGCACGAGGACAAGTTTTGCGTCACTCCGGTCGGCCATGTTTTTGGAATGTATGCCGCGCACCAGGGTGGACAAGCGTTGCGGACCATCTTCTCATCTCCTTCGGTGAGCTATGACCGCGACGGAAAGCCGGCGTCATTCTGGGGATTGCAAGGCTCAGCTTCGCTTCATGACAAGGAATTGGTGCTGACCGTGGTGAATCCTCACGTAATCCAGCCGCGCGAAACGCAGATTGGGATTCGCGGTGCGAGTCTGAGATCCGGCACTGCTACGACTCTCACCAGTTCGGATATTCACGCCCACAATACTTTCACTGAACGGAATGCGATCAGTCCGCAGACCAAGGCGCTGGATTTTAAGGGAGAAATGTTGACCTATAGCATCCCGCCTGCGTCGGTGACCAAGCTGACGGTTTCGCTGCAATAAAGTCGGAGACGCCGTTCGGCACCGGGAACTACGTAGGGGCGTCCGCCTACGTGGTTCGTTGTCTTTTTTCCGCCGGCGTGGAGGCTCCCGAGATCAGGGCGGTTGACTCACGCAGCACAAGATTTGTCTTGAGAGGGTAGTCCGTTCCATTCGGTGAAGGTGTCTCGCGATTCACTTCAGCCAGCAGGGCATTGAAAGCCAGTCGCGCGAGTTCAGGTTGGGACATCTGCACCGAAGTGAGCGGTGGTATGACGAACTGCGCCAGGTGGATGTCGTCAAACCCGATCACCGAAAGGTCGTGAGGGATGGAGATGCCCGCGTCATGGCTCTTCCGCATCACGCCGATTGCGGTCAAATCATTGGAGCAGAGGACAGCAGTGGGCCGCGTGGGTCCGGCAAGCAATCGAGTGAAGGCGGCCATGCCTCCCTCTACGGTATGGTCCCCTTCGATCACTAGTTGCGGATCGGTCGCCAGGCCAATTTCCTGCATGGAACGCAGGAATGCCTGCTTTCTGGCCACCGACGATTTCAACCGCAAAGGTCCGGTAATGAATGCGATTTTTTCGTGACGGAGAGCGGCCAGATGTTGCACTGCCTGGCGGATTCCGTGGAGATAGTCGATCCGGATATTGCTGACCCGCGGGCGCGGCGGTCCGACGTCTACAAATACCAATGGCACTTGTCTCAGTTTCAAGTCTTCGAGCAGCACTTCTTCCATACCGAACGTCATGATGGCGACGCCTTCCACGCGACGCTCGATCATCCGCCGGACGGAGCTTTCCATGCGTTTAGGATCGTTTCCCGTCGAGGTCAGCAAAATTTCGTAACGGTGCTGGACGGCGATGGTCTCGAAGACCTGAACAATTTCGGGGAAGAATGGATTGGTAATTTCCGAAATGATGAGTCCGAAAATGCGGCTGCGCCCGGAAACTAAGGCCCGTGCCTGCGTATTCGGATAGTAGCCCAGTTCTTCGATGACGCTCCAGACGCGCTTGGCCAGCGCCGGGTTTACGGTGGGAACCCGGTTAATGGCACGGGAGACTGTGGCGGTCGAAACCTTTGCTCGTTTTGCGATTTCCCGGATATCCATAGGATGTCGGAGGGATGGAGCGAACGCTGGAATTTTAGCATAGCAAACGTTATCCCAGACGCCACTGCGAGCCAGGTCTGCGACCAGGGAAAAGCTTGGCGGGTGTGCGAGCCATCTTTCGGAATGGCCGATTGCCAAATTAGCAGGTTCAACGATGACTCCGGGACACTGCGCACTGCTAAATGGCAAAGAAGGGCCTTCATGCTGTCATCTGAATTATGGGATAACGTTTGCTATGGGATCGATTTACGGGCCCTCACGTGACCCGGATTGCCGCTTTTTGCTGAAATCTAAGCACCTTCGCGTGGCTTTGGCAGGAGTCCGTCGGGGCAAACCATTCCATGATTGACAAAAGCGGTTACGTACACTAGTTTGACTTTTCGAATAGTAAACGATTACTGGCACTCGGCGTGGGATTCTGGTAAGAATACTAGCTCTTTATGCTTTTGCCTCGGCTGAGGGAAGAAGTCCTCGAAGCGAACCTCGAGTTGGTGCGAAGAGGGCTAGTCCTTTACACCTTCGGCAATGCCAGCGGTATTTCCCGAGAAGACAACCTGGTCGTCATCAAGCCCAGCGGCGTCCCCTACGAGCAGATGAAGCCAGAGCACCTGGTGGTCACCGATCTTGAGGGGAAGATCGTGGAAGGCAATCTACGCCCGTCCTCTGATCTTCCCACTCATCTTGTGCTGTATCGGGCCTCCTCGGAAATTGGGGGAGTGGCTCACACCCATTCCGAGTACGCGACTTCGTGGGCCCAGGCGCGCCGGTCGATTCCATGCTTTGGCACTACCCACGCCGACTATTTTCACGGCCCGGTTCCTGTCACCGATTCGATGTCGGAGGCCGAGATCGCATCCGAGTATGAGAAAAATACAGGACATGTTATTGTTCGGGCCTTTGAAAAGGTCGGCTTTGCTTCGGTGCCCGCAGTCCTGGTAGCAAATCACGGTCCGTTCGCGTGGGGACCGGATCCCGCCACGGCTGCGCACAACGCGGCGATTCTGGAAGCGGTGGCGCGAATGGCGTACTTCACCATCAATATCGATCCAATGGCAAAACCGGCTGGCAGCAAATTGCACGACAAGCACTACCTGAGGAAGCACGGGTCCAACGCGTATTACGGGCAGGCAAAGGAAAAGAAATGATGCCAGCTTTTGCAATGTTCGCCGTGACGCAACTTGTCCACTTGTCCGGAGTCGACGTCGTCATCATTGCTTTCTACTTCGCGCTGGTTTTGGCCATCGGTTTCTACCTGCGCGGGCGATCGAACACCGGCGAAGATTTTTTCATGGCAGGACGCGAGATGACGGCGTGGGTGGCCGGTCTCAGCTTCCTGTCGGCCAATCTGGGCGCGCTCGAGTTAATGGGCTGGGCGGGTTCGGCCTACCAATACGGTATTCTGGCCACCCACTGGTACTGGATTGGCGCCATCCCGGCGATGCTGTTTCTGGCGCTGGTCATGATGCCGTTCTACTACATTTCCAAGACCCACTCCGTTCCGGGATATTTGAAGCTGCGTTTCGGCGAACCCAGCCGCGCTCTGTCCGCGGTTTCTTTCGCATTTATGACCGTGCTGATGAGCGGCGTCAATATGTTTGCCATGGCCAAGGTCATGCAAATCGTGTTGGGATGGGACATCAACTTCAGCATTTGGGTGTCGTCACTCACGGTCGCTATCTACGTGACGCTGGGTGGGCTGCGCTCCGCAATATTTAATGAAGTGCTGCAGTTCTTCCTCATCTGGGCAGGCGCTCTGTTGATTCCGATTCTCGGCTTGTATGAAGCTGGTGGTTGGACGAATCTCAAGATACAAATTGCTGCCCGGTCGTCGGAACAATACGTCCACCTTTGGTCAGGACTGGGATCGTTCACTTCGAATCCCATGGGCATTCACTGGACCGGAATTGTTTTCGGGCTGGGTTCCGTTATTTCGATGGGCTACTGGACGACTGATTTTCTGGTGGTTCAGCGCATCCTCGCCGCCAAGGACATTCGCAGCGCGGAAATGGCGCCCATCATCGGTGCCGGATTCAAGATGCTGGTGCCGCTCATTGTGATTCTGCCAGGACTGATCGGTCTGGCTGTACTGCCGATGAAGCTGGTGCCGGAATCAGTGGCTGCGGCCACAGGCGGTCACAGCTACAACGACGTTCTTCCTCTCATGCTGGCCCGCTATTGTGGTCCGGGTCTGCTCGGTCTAGGAATCACGGCTTTGATTGCGGGTTTCATGTCCGGCATGGCCGGGAACGTGAGCGCATTCACTACTGTTTGGACATATGACATCTACCGCCCGCTTATCAACAGCAAAGGAACGGATAGCCACTACGTAAGCATGGGCCGCTGGACCACCGTGATCGGCGTGCTGATCAGCGTAGGCACTGCCTATCTCGTCATGCAGTTCGCCAGCATTATGGATTACGTGCAGGCGCTCTTCAGTTTCTTCATTGCTCCTTTGTTTGGGACAGTCATCCTCGGCATGTTGTGGAAGCGGGCAACTGGCGCGGGCGGTTTCTGGGGATTGTTGTGCGGAACCGTTTCGTCGATCGGTATGTGGGCATGGGTCAAACTCGATCCCACTGCGCTGCGTTATGTGGCCCTCTCGCCACATGCCAAGGCCCTGGCTCAGGACATGTATCAGGCGCTGTGGTCGTTCATAGTGTGCGTTGTCGTCACCGTGGTGGTGAGCATGGCGACGAAGCCTGTGCCGGCCAGTGAATTGAAGGGTCTGGTGTACGGAGAGACCGAAATCCCCTCGATCGGGGATGTTCCGCTTTACGAGAGGCCGCTTTTCTGGGCCGGCATCGTAGTCGTCGTGTTCTTTGTACTCAACATTATTTTCTGGTAGAGGGAGGCGCGCAGCATGGTTTCCATCTGGTTCTTTATTGGCATCTCGCTGGCGGTGAATGGCGCGTTGATCTGTGCTGCAGGACTCTACCAGGTCATAAAACCTCCACTTAATCCGGATGTAGTCCTGTTCAACTTGCACGCCAACGTGTGGTGGGGGGCCATACTTCTTCTGATCGGTTTGTTCTATTGCGTGAAGTTCTCCCCGCGGCGGCAAGCATAGAACCATTTCTTAAAGGCAGGTTATGGCACTCAAAAAAATGACGATGGGCTTGATCGTGGGCAATCGGGGCTTTTTCCCCGATCACCTGGCCAAAAGCGGCCGGGAAGAAATGTTGCGCGTATTGACGGCCGCTGGTATGGACGTGGTTGCACTCACTCCCGAAGAAAGCAAGTACGGAGCGATCGAAACTCGCGAGGAATCCCGGCGCTGTGCTGATCTCTTCAAGAAGAATCGAGACCGCATTGACGGCGTTATTGTGACTCTGCCGAATTTCGGAGAAGAGCGCGCGATTGCCGACGCCCTGCGTCTGGCTGACTTGCATGTGCCGGTGCTGATCCAGGCCACGCCCGACGATCCTAACAAAATGACCATCAAGTTCCGTCGGGACAGCTTCTGCGGCAAGATGTCAGCCTGCAACAACCTGCGGCAGTACGGCATTCCATATTCCATCACAACGCTGCACACCGAGAGTCCCGATTCCCCTGAGTTTGCCAAAGACCTGCAGTGGTTCGCCGGCGTATGTCGAGTCGTCAACGGCTTCCGCAACCTGCGGGTGGGAGCTATAGGAGCGCGTCCGACTGCTTTCAATACCGTCCGTTACAGCGAGAAGATTCTCGAGTCGCAAGGCATCTCGATTGAGACTCTGGATCTTTCCGAAGTGCTGGGCCGCATCGAGCGCATGAAGGACAACGACGATGCCGCGCAGGCCAAACTGGCTTTAATCAAGAAATACGTCGACTCCAGCGGAGTTCCTGAACCCGCCCTGATGAAGATGGCGAAGCTCGGCGCCGTGGTCGATCAGTGGATGGCTGCCACGGAAGTCGCCGTCAGCGCGGTGCAGTGCTGGACCTCGATCGAGGAAAACCTTGGCGTGGTGCCCTGCACCGTGATGAGCATGATGAGCGACAGCCTGCTCTCCAGCGCCTGCGAAGTGGATATCTGTGGCGTCCTCGGTATGCATGCGTTGCGGCTGGCTTCGGAGACCCCCTCGGCGCTGCTCGACTGGAACAACAACTATGGCGCTGATCCCAATAAGGCGGTGTGTTTCCATTGCTCCAACCTGCCCAAGCACTTCTTCCGTTCGGTGAAGATGGATTTCCAGGAGATCATTGCGGGAACTGTGGGTAAGGACAATACTTTCGGTACCTGTGTGGGGTTGATCAAGCCGGAGAAGATGAGCTTTGCCCGCTTCTCGACTGACGACACTGCGGGCAAGATGCGAGGCTACGTCGGCGAAGGAAAGTTTACCGACGATCCGCTGAATACTTTCGGCGGCGCTGGCGTGGTTGAAATTCCGCAGATGCAAAAGCTGCTGCATTACATCTGCGAGAACGGTTTCGAACATCACGTGGCTGCAAATCTTTCCAGTGTGGCGCCGGCAGTCTACGAGGCGACGACCCGGTATCTGCACTGGGATATGTACCACCATCCAGGGAACAACTGATGGCCATCGTGGCTGGAGTTGATTTCGGAACTCTCAGTGTCCGCGTGTCTATCGTGGACAGCGAGCGCGGCCTGCTGCAATCCGCGGTTGCTGAATATCCTCTGCACCGCAAACGCGAAGATCCGGAATACGCGACCCAATCCCACGAAGATCACATGCGCGCGCTCGCCTCGTCCACTCGCGAGGCGGTGAAGAAGGCCGGCATCTCCGGCGATCAGGTCGAGGCCATCGCCCTCGATACCACGGGTTCCTCGGTCATTCCCGTGGGCAAGGACATGCAGCCCCTCGGCGAATACTACCTCTGGTGCGATCATCGAGCCAAAGGTGAGGCGGCGGAAATCACGGAGGCTGCTCACAGCGAAAAGCTGGAAGCCATCGAGTGGTGCGGCGGCATCTATTCGTCGGAGTGGGGATTCTCGAAACTTCTGCACTGGCTTCGCCACAATCCTGAAAAACGTTCGGAATTTGTCTCCGCCTTCGAGCACTGCGACATGGTGGCGGCGACGCTCTGTGGCATTACCGATCCAAAGAAAGTGAAACGCAGCATCTGCGCCATGGGCCACAAGTGGCTCTGGAACCGGTCTCTGGGAGGGCTTCCGCCAGAGAGTTTTCTGGTCAAAGTCGATCCTCTCCTCGCGGGTGTGCGCGAGAAACTCGATGGAGAGTACGCAGCTTCGGATCAGATTGCGGGAACGCTCTCGAAGAACTGGGCCGAGAAACTCGGACTGAAAGCCGGCATTCCCATACCAGTCGGTGCATTCGATGCGCACTGGGACGCGATTGGGGCTGGTTGTGGCACCGACGACATGGTGAACGTGGTCGGGACCTCGACCTGCATCATCGGGATAACGCCGTCAGTGAATCTTGTCCCCGGCGTCTGTGGCGTAGTGCAGGGAAGCGTGCATCCCGGCCGCACAGGAATTGAAGCCGGCCTCTCCGCCGTCGGAGATATCTTCAATGCCATCGCAACCCGTGCCGGCACCGACGTCCAGTCGCTGAGTCAGGGCCTGGAGAATTATCGCGCAGGACAAACGGGGTTGCTGCGTATGACCTGGGACAATGGCGACCGCACCGTGTTGGTGAATTCGAACTTGCGGGGCGTTACTCTGGGTTGGAATCTGCAGACCACGGCCCAGGACGAGTTGTTTGCCGCGATCGAAGGCACGGCATTTCATACCCGCGTAATTCTTGACCGCATGGCCGCGAACGGAGTGAATATAAAGCGCGTCATCAACGCAGGCGGCATTCCGCAAAAGAATGATGTGCTAAACCGGATGTACGCCAACGTGCTGGGACGTCCGGTGCTGGTACCAAGTAAGAGTGTGACCAGCCTGGGATCGGCGATCTTCGCATTCCTGGCCGCCGGAACTTTCAAAACGATCGAAGACGCGCAGAAGAAGATTTGTCCGCCGAACCGCGTTTTCGAGCCCGATCAGACCGAGCAGCGCGTCTACGAAGAACTCTATCCGCTATACAGCAAGCTCTACTTCTCCCTGGGCGATCCCAGCGACGTAGCCGGCATCGGCGGAGTACTGCCCACGCTGATCCGCGTGGCCGAGTCGGTACACAAGTCGTCATAATTTAGGCACGAGCGCCTGGCTGTCCCCACGTGGTTCGTGGTGGTCGACATGAATGCCTTAGAATAGTCATTCTTGCCTGCTCCCCTTGAACTCGATGGTCTGCGCGTCGTGCTGGTCTCGTCGCGCAACCCACTCAACATTGGTGCTGCGGCACGCGCCATGAGCAATTTCGGTTTCTCCAGGCTGCGGGTAGTGAACCCATACGAAAAGGCGTTTCGTACGGCAGTTTCCGCGGTCGGCGCGGCGGAGCTGTTGGCCAGCGCCGAAGAATACGACACCATTGCTGAGGCTGTGGCCGACTGCACCTTGGTGGTAGGGACAACTGCCGTCCGGCACCGCGAGTTACATCATCCGCTGCGACGCCTGGAAAACGGTGGCCGTCTGATCCGCAAACATATGGGATCCGGAGAAGTGGCACTTCTGTTCGGTTCGGAGAGATACGGACTCTCAAAGCAGGACCTCAGCTTTTGCCACTGGCTGATCCGTATCCCCACTCTTGAAAAGAATATCTCGATGAACCTGGGCCAGGCTGTCGCGGTATGTCTATACGAATTGATTCGCGATGGCAGGGCCGCCGGAAGATCCGAAAAGCAGAAGCTTGCTGCCGGTGGAGACATCGAACGCATCACAGACCTGCTTGCCGACGTGCTAAGCACCAGCAGCTATATGCTTCCGCAGCGGGCGGCCGAGACTGAACAACGAATTCGACGCATGGTACGCCGCCTCAAGCTTTCTGCTCAGGACGTCGAGGCCTGGCTCGGAATTCTGCGACATCTGCAATGGCAAATGAGGTCGGGAACAAAGAAGGCGGACTGATCTTTTTCATCGGGATTCTGGATACGGGAAAATCATTTACACTAAAAGGGAAATGACTGATCGGATCGTCTGCTCGTGTATTACCTGCCCCAAGTGCGGCACTTGGGTCGTGGTCGAACGGGAAATGACCCGGGAGACCAACAAGGAAAAGTTGAACACCACGTGCCCGGGGCCCGAGTGCGGCAAGCAATTCTCCTTTGCGGCCGGGGAGACCAAGGTTTTTGAGCTGCCGATGAGCCTTTTTGAGCGGCGTCATTTCTACCGGTCCGAGTTGGTCTGATTTCTGATTTGAACCTGCGCCAATCGCCACAGGCTGCGGGGCGGCAGGAGTGATGGACTTTCGTTCGTTCGTCCCTGCGCGGTTACTGGGGATTCAAAGAGCGCGATGTTAAGATCAGGGCAGAGGAGTATTCATGAGAATTGACCTGCTGGCGCTTTACGCTGGTCCCGACCAGGTGATGACCGTGACCTCCGGGCTGGCCAGCATCCTTGGCCTCCTGCTGATCTTTTGGAACAAAGTTGTCGGTGTCTTTTTCAAAGTCGTGCGGAAGTTTACTGGTGCCGCGGCGCCTGCCCCTGTTGATGCTCCCAAGGACACTCCTAAAGGAACTCCGTAAACGAACTCTGTAGACCCGGGTCCGCTTCTTGCGTAAAAAAGCAATCGTCATCGGCTTGGACGGCCTTGAGCCCAGCATCGTGGAAGCCATGCTGGAGCACGGAGAGCTTCCCAACCTGGCAAAAATCCGCGCCTCGGGCAGCTACTCCCGCCTGAAAACGACCTATCCTGCACAGACTCCTGTCGCCTGGTCATCGTTCGTTACTGGCACCAACCCCGGCGGTCACGGAATCTTTGATTTCATCTCCCGCGATCCACAAACCTATTTGCCTGATGTCGCGCTGACCCGCTTCGAGCGGCCGAAGAGCATGCTGGCGCAACCGCGCGTAGTGAACCGGCGAAGAGGCGTGCCGCTGTGGCAGACCCTGTCTGCGGCAGGGATCCCCAGCACTGTGTTGCGTTGTCCGTGCACTTTCCCTCCGGAAGCAATGCAGGGCAGGATGCTGTCCGGAGTGGGTGTTCCCGATCTGCGTGGCAGTCAGAGCAAAGGCACTTTTTACACTCAGGACAAATCGATCGTCGCCGAGGAGAACGAGCAACTGATTTTTCTGGATCAGGGTGCAGATATTACGACGCGGGTGATCGGGCCTCGCAATACCAAAGCGTCGCCGGCAGCGGATACGTCCTGCGAAGTGCACGTCCACGTGGACAAATCGGCGGGCAAACTGATCATCCAGACCGGCGGTTCGCCGGCGAAGGTTGAAGTCCCGGAAAAAGGCTGGAGCGAGTGGGTACGATTCAAATTCAAGTTCTCTATGCTGCAGTCGATAACGGGAATCGCTCGCTTTTACGTCCGGCAGCTGGATCCGCACCTGGAA
>Ga0209069_10001860_pt1 | contig 10900 bp, 10 predicted proteins | sample Str013_2_FD_187202 | JGI IMG/M metagenome (GOLD analysis project Ga0209069, IMG submission 187202) | Freshwater sediment microbial communities in response to fracking from Pennsylvania, USA - Straight Creek_MetaG_SC_2013 (SPAdes) (version 2) | ecosystem: Environmental > Aquatic > Freshwater >...
TACCTCACCGACGCGCTGAAGACCCTGCGCCGGCTCGACGACACCCGGGGCATCGGCCGTTCCCTGCACGCGATGGGCCGGCTGGAACTGCGCGACGGCGACCCGGTCGCGGCCCGCGGGTACCTGCTGCGGGCGCTGTCCCTGCTGCGCGGGGTACCCCGGCTGGCCGCCGGGGCTCAGCGCGACCTTGGCGACGCGTACCTGGCCACTGGCAACGCCCCGGCGGCGGCACGGGAGTACCAGGCCGCCCGGGCGGCGTTCACCGCGATCGGGGACGCCCGCGCCGCCGCCGAGGTGGGCCGGCGGCAGGCCGGGCTGCCGGTACCGGCGGTACCCGCCCCGCGACCGCCGAGGTGATCCCGGTACCCGGATCAGCGGGTACGGCGGGTGGCCCGGGCCGGTTACGCGGCTACCGCCGGTACGCCTCAGCCCGTACCGGTCGCGGGCTCGAGCAGTACCAGCGGGATCTCCCGCCGGGTCCGGCGCTGGTAGCCGTCGTAGTTGGGGTACTGGGAGGCGACCTGGGGCCACAGCCGGGCCCGCTGCTCGGGTGTGGCGACGCGGGCCTGCATCGGCTGCGGGGCGCCCCCGCGCACCGCGACCTGGACCGCGGGATTGTCGCGCAGGTTCAGGAACCAGGCCGGGTGCTGGTCGTCGCCGCCCCGGGACGCGACGACCACGTACGCGTCGCCGTCGCGTACCGGCGAGGTCAGCATCACCGTCCTCGGCGCGCCGCTGCGCCGGCCGGTGGTCACCAGCATCAGTACCGGCATGCCCGCGACCCGGCCGCCGATGCGCCCACCGGTGGCCCGTACCAGCAACCGGTGCACGGCGTTGACGCTTTTGAGCATGAGGTCCGAGGGCATGGCGCCAGCATAGGGTCCGGTACCCGCACCGGCCCGCCGTACGGGTACCGGTATTGGCTGGACGAGCCGTACCCGGGCGGTCAGGATCGGGCCATGCAGCACACCGGAGCGCGTACCGTCCTGCCCGGCGGGCTGAGCCTGCGCCCGGCCGAGCCCGGCGACCTGGGCCAGCTCGCGGCGCTGCTGACCGCGCGCGGCGAACCCGTGGACGCGATCGACCACCGGCTGATCGTGACCGATCCCGACGCCGGGTTGGCGTCCTGCGCCGTGGTGGTCGACGGCGACCGCGTCGTGTCCACCGCCACGCTGCTGGACGAGACGCTGGTTCTGTCCGGGGTACCGGTACCGGCCGGGCAGGTGGAGCTGGTGGCCACCGACCGGGAGTACGAGGGGCGCGGGCTGGTCCGGGCGCTGATGGGGTGGGCGCACGAGCGCTCGGCCGGCCGCGGCCAGCTGGCCCAGATCATGATCGGCATCCCGTACTTCTACCGGCAGTTCGGCTACCAGTACGCGATCGACGTACCGCGTACCCGGGCCGTCCGCGCGGTACCGCCGGCGCCGCCCGGGTACGCGGTGCGGCCGGCCGGTACCGCGGACATCCCGGCCATGACCGTGCTGCAGGACGCCGTCCAGCGCGGGTACGACCTGCGGATGCCGCACTCCGCCGCGTGCTGGCGCTGGTTGGTCGCCCGTACCGGCAGCAGCCAGCTCGTGGTGCAGCGGGCCGGGCAGGTCGTGGGTACCGGCCGGGTCAGCCTGCCCGGGGACGGCGCCGTGCTCGGCGAGGTGGCCGCGGCCGACCCGCAGGCCGTGGCGGCGCTGCTCGCGCACGCGGCGGAGCTGGCCGGTACCGGTGCCCTGAGCGTCCAGGAGCGGGGCCCTGCGCTGGCCGCCCACCTGGGCCCGCGACCGACGGCGGCGGACCTGTACTACGCCCGGGTACCGGACGTGGCCGCGCTCCTGGCGCACCTGCGGCCGGTACTGTCCGGCCGGCTGGCGGCCGCCGGCCTGGCCGCGGGTACCGGCGAGATCGTCGTGTCCTTCTTCCGGCACCACGTCCGGCTGGCGTACCGCGACGGCGCGGTGACCGCGGTGGCCGCCGGCGGCACGATGCAGGCGCCGGGCGCGGCCGGCGGCGCGGGGGTGGCCCCGGACCTCGTCGCCCCGCTGCTGTTCGGCCCGCACGGCATCGCCGGACTCGCGCAGCGGCACCCCGATGTGTACCCGGGCCCCGGCGAGGAGCTGATGCGGGCGCTGTTCCCGCCGGTCAGCGCCGACCTGTTGACGCTGTACGTCCCCTGAGCGCCGCCGGTACGGGTACCCGCGCCGTCACCTCACCGGTGCTGCCCGCCCGCCTGCGCCTCGTACCGCTCCACCACGCTGCGGGGGATGCGCCCCCGGCCGGACAGCTCGACCCCGTTGGCCCGGGCCCAGTCACGGATCGCCTGGCTGTGTACCCGCGTGGCCCGGCCGGCCGCCGGTACCTGCCGCCGGGCCGCGGCCGCGCCCCGCTCGCGGCCCTGCCGCCGGGCCGCCGCCACGTACTTGGCCAGCACCGACCGCATCCGCGCCGCATGCTTGGCCGACAGGTCGATCTCGAAACTCACCCCGTCCAGGGCGAACCGGACCGTCTCCTCGGCCCTGCCCCCGTCGATGTCGTCGACCAGGTGCACCTGCACCGTGCGTGCCACACCAAACCCCCTGCCACCCTGATGGTGATCAACCGTTGCGGCGGATGCTACCCGCCACCAGCGGGTACCGACGCGGTCCACCGCGCCAGCGACGGCACGGGTCGCGGTCTGGCCGGACCCTGGTGCAAGGTACCGCCTGTACCCGTGGTCCCCTACCGTTCGAGGAGGGTCCGGGTCGGGCGGTACCGCGCCGGTGTCCCGTGACGGCAGGCCGGCACGGGTGCGGGTGGCCGCCGCGGGGCTGGACCGGCGCGCCCGGTACCGCCGTCGATCCTATGTGGACAGTCCAACCAGGAGGTTGATGGTGGCGGCGATGATGACCGCGCCGAAAAGGTAGGACAGCAGGGCGTGGCGCAGCACGGTGGCGCGTACCGAGCGGGTGGTCAGGTCGGTGTCGGAGACCTGGAAGGTCATCCCGATGGTGAACGCGAGGTACGCGAAGTCGGTGAAGCACGGCGGGCCCGACTCGTTGAAGTCGATCCCGCCGGCCGGATCGGCGTGGTACAGCCGCGCATAGCGTTCGGTGTACACAGTGTGCACGAGCGCCCAGGACACGGCCACGCTCAGCACCGCGAGTACCGCGGTCAGGTCCCGTGCCGTGCCGTGCGAGGAGCGGCCGGCCAGCACGACCAGCCCGACCCCGACCAGGCTGGCCACGCTCGCCGCGAGCAGCAGGACGTCGGTGGCCACCCGGCCGGGGTCGTCGCGTACCGCCAGCCGCAGGGTGGCCGCGGAGTCCAACCCGCGGGCACCGAGCCACACCCAGGCGACGTACGTCGCGGCGAGCACGTCCCAGCCCACCATGACCGCCAGCGGGCTGGCCGACACCAGGTACACCACCACCGCCGCCGCGACTCCGGCGCCCGCCGTGGCGGCCAGCCGGACAACGGAACCGGCCAACGGTACCCGCCCCGCCTGCTCGTCCGACATGCGCCGTACCTCCGCCAGCCGTCCACGCCCGCCGACAGCCTAGTCCCGGCCGGCGCCCTCCCGCAGGGTACCGGCGGGACGGCGGAGCGCGGCCACCACGTCCCGGTTCACCTGCGGGTGCGGGAAGCACGGGGTGGCGTCGGCCCGCGCGATCTGCGCCTGCGGTCACCGCCCCGTGCGGTAGAGGTCGGGCTGATCGACCATGCGGACACCGACCCGGGTACCGTCGTGCAACGCCTGCAGCGCCGCGTCGGAGACCACCGCGGCGGCGTACCCGTCCCACGCGCTCGGGCCGGCTCCGGCGCGGCCGGCGGCCACCGCGCCGACCCAGTCCCGCAACTCGGCGTCGTACGCGCCGGCGAAGCGTTCCCGCCAGTCCGCCGGTACCCGGCCGGCGTACGCGCCCTCGCGCCGGACGACGACCGGCCCCCGGTCGGCCAGCGCCACCGTGCCGTCCTCGCCGACGATCTCGCACCGGATGTCGTAGCCGTACCGGATGTTGACCGACGTCTCCACGTCCACGAGCGTCCCGCCGCTGGTCTCCAGCACCATGAACAGCGGATCCTGGAGGTCGCCGCCGTGCCGGCCGCGGCGCGGCCGCAGCACGGTGACCGCCGCGTACTCCTCGCCGAGCAGCCAGCGCACGATGTCGAAGTCGTGCACGGCGGTGTCGGTGACGGCGTCCTCGCGGGCGTAGTGCCCGGGTACCGAGGGGTTGCGGTGCCGGGAGTGCACCAGCAGCGGCGCGCCGATGTCGCCGGCGTCCAGTACCGCCTTCATCGCCTGGTACCCGGCGTCGTACCGGCGCATGTAGCCAACCTGGACTCCCCGCCGTCCGGCCGCCACCTCGGCGTCGAGGATGCGCAGGCAGGCGGCCTGCGTGGTGGCCAGCGGCTTCTCGCAGAAGACCGGCTTGCCGGCGGCGATGGCGGCCAGCACGTACTGCTCGTGGGTGGGTCCCCAGGAGGTCACCAGCACGGCGTCGACCTTGTCGGCGGCGATGAGGTCGGCGCCGTCGGGGTACACCCGGGCCGGTCGGGACAGCGCCGCGGCGACCGTGGCGGCCCGCTCGGCGTCCACATCGGACACTGCGACCACCCGCGATCCGGCCAGCACGGTGGTGAGCCGGCGGATGTGGTCCTGGCCGATCATCCCGGTACCGATTACTCCGATGTGGACGGTCATGGCGTGCTCCTGCTGCCGGTACCGTGGTGGCGCGGGCCGACGCCACGCCCGTTGTAGTACTCCCGGGTACGGACCGCGATCGGCTTGGGCGCCTCCGGCGGGCACGGGTACATGTCCTGTTCGACGATGGTGAAGATGTCCGTGTCCAGGGCCGTCAGGGCCGCCAGCAACGGCTCCATCGCCGGTACGGCGCCGGGGCCCGGCTCCACCATCGCGCCCAGCGGTACCGCGTCGCCGAAGGTCAGCCCGGCCGCCTCGACCCGGTCGAGCACCGCCGGGTCGACCGTCTTGAGGTGCACGTACCGGATCCGGTCCGGGTACCGGCGGATGATCTCCAGGTTGTCCCCGCGCCGGTAGCTGACGTGCCCGGTGTCCAGGCACAGGTGCACCACCTCCGGGTCGGTGTCGTCCAGGAACCGGTGTACCTGCGCCTGCGTCTCGACGTGCGAGTCGGCGTGCGGGTGGAACACCAGCACGACGCCGTACTCCTCGTGCAGCAGCCGGGCCAGCCGGGACATGCCCCGGGTCATCACCATCCACTGTGCACTGTCCAGTTGCGACGGTGCAATCCGCAGGCTGCCGTCGGTGTACAGTTCGGGCAGCAGGATCAGGTACTTCGCGCCGAGCGCGACGAGCAGCTCCGCCTCCTGCCGGCAGTCGCGCACCGCCTGGTCGAACGCGTCGGCGCCCTTGTGCAGCCCGGCGAACACGGCGCCGCCGGACAGGCGCAGCCCGCGCCGGTCCAGTTCGCCGCGCAGCCGGGCGGCGTCGGTGGGCAGGTACCCGTACGGGCCCAGTTCGATCCAGGCGTACCCGGCCTCGCCGGCCTCGTCCAGGAACCGTTGCCACGGAACCTGCCGCGGGTCCTGCGGGAACCACACCCCCCACGAGTCGGGGGCGGTACCCAGTCGCAGCCGGTCCCGGCCGGCCGGCGCTGTCGGTGTTGTCACCGTCGGGCCTCCATCGACCTCAGCTGGCGGTGGGGAAGTGCATGCTGGCACCGGCGTCGTGTTCGACCCGGGGCCAGCGGGAGGTGACGACCTTCGCCCGGGTGTAGAACGCGACGCCCTCCGGGCCGTGGATGTGCGACTGCCCGATCAGCGAGTCCTTCCAGCCGCCGAACGAGTAGTACGCCATCGGTACCGGGATCGGGACGTTGATGCCGATCATGCCCACCCGTACCCCGTGCTGGAACCGGCGGGCGGCCTCACCGCTGCCGGTGAAGATGGCGGTACCGTTGCCGTACGGGTTCGCGTTGATCAGCTCGATCGCCGCGTCCACCGAGTCGGCCCGTACCACCGACAGCACCGGCCCGAAGACCTCCTCGGTGTAGACCTCCATGTCCGGTGTCACCGCGTCGATGACCGTCGGCCCGACCCAGAACCCGTCTGGGTGCCCGGGTACCGACAGCCCGCGACCGTCCACCGCGAGCCGGGCGCCCTGCTCCTGCCCGCTGCCGATCAGGCGCACGATCCGGTCCCGGGCCGCGGCCGTCACCACCGGCCCCATCTCGCTGGACTCGTCCCGGCCGGGCCCGACCCGTACCGCGCGGGCCTTCGCGGCGACCGCCTCGATCACCGCGTCCGCGGTGGAGCCGACGGTGACCGCGGCCGAGATCGCCATGCACCGCTCGCCAGCCGACCCGAACGCGGCCGCGGCCAGGTGGTCGGCGGCGTGGTCCAGGTCTGCGTCGGGCATGACGATCGCGTGGTTCTTGGCCCCACCCAACGCCTGTACCCGCTTGCCGTGTTCGGTACCGCGCCGGTGGATGTACCGGGCGATCGGGGTCGAGCCGACGAACGACACCGCGGCCACATCGGGGTGGTCCAGGATCGCGTCCACGGCCTGTTTGTCGCCGTGCACCACGTTGAACACCCCCGCCGGCAGGCCGGCCTGCGCCCACAACTGCGCCACCAGCAGGGACACCGACGGGTCCCGCTCGCTGGGCTTGAGTACGAACGTGTTGCCGCAGGCGATGGCGACCGGGTGCATCCACATCGGTACCATGATCGGGAAGTTGAACGGGGTGATCCCGGCGACGACACCCAACGGTTCGCGGAACGAGTACACGTCCACGCCGGTGGACACCGAGGCGGAGTAGTCCCCCTTGAGCAGTTGCGGGATGCCGCAGGCGAACTCCACCACCTCCAGCCCGCGCTGCACCTCGCCCAGCGCGTCGGCGAACACCTTGCCGTGCTCGTCGCAGATGATCCCGGCCAGTTCCCGGGCCTGGGCGGAGACCAGGTGCCGGAACTCGAACAGCACCCTGGTCCGCCGCGACAGCGACGCCTGGCCCCAGTCCTGGAACGCCGCCAGCGCACTGGCCACCGCGGCGTCCACATCGGACGGTGCCGCGAGCGGCACCTGCGCCTGCGCCTGTCCGGTGGCGGGGTTGAAGACGGTACCGTGGCGGCCGGCCGTACCGGCGGTGGGCCGGCCGCCGATCCAGTGGTCGATGGTGCGCATGCTGTCCCCTCGGTCGTACGGCCGTCGCGGTACCGGTCGTGGTCGGGTGGTGCGGTACGGCCGGCGGCGGGTCGGCGCCGGCTCAGTCCCCAGCCGGTCGCAGGTACCCGCGCTGGCGTTCCTTGTGCCCCAGGTACGCCTGGTGCGCCTGCCGCGTCGAGTCCAGTGTGGACACTTCAGGGACGGGTACGTCCCACCACGACCCGCTGTCCGGGGCGGCGACCAGCGGGTCGGCCTCGACGTGTACCAGCACCGGGCCGCCGGTGTGCGCCCGGGCCTGCTGCAGCGCCTCGCGCAGCGCGGTGACACCGTCCACACGCAACACCCGTACCCCGAGGCTGGCCGCGTTGGCGGCCAGGTCCACCGGCAGCGTGTCGCCGTCGAGCCGGCCGGTACCCGGATCGCGGAACCGGTACGCGGTACCGAAGCGCTGCGCGCCGAGTTCCTGCGACAGCGCACCGATCGAGGCGAAGCCGTGGTTCTGCACCAGTACCACGATGATCTTGATGCCCTCCTGGACCGCGGTCACCAGTTCCTGCGCCATCATCAGGTACGAGCCGTCGCCGACCATGACGTACACGTCCCGGTCCGGCGCGGCCATGCGTACCCCGAGCCCGCCGGCGATCTCGTACCCCATGCAGGAGTACCCGTACTCGACGTGGTACCCCTTCGGATCCCGGGTACGCCACAGCTTGTGCAGGTCGCCGGGCATCGAACCGGCCGCGCAGACCACCACGTCCCGTGGCTGGGACACCTCGTTGACCGCGCCGATCACCTCGGACTGCGCCGGCAGCGGGCCGTGGCCCAGGGCGTAGGCCCGGGTCACCGTCGCGTCCCAGGCTGCGGCCAGCGCCTGGTACCGCTGGCGGTACTCCGCCGGTACCGACCAGCCCGCGAGCGCGGCGGCCAGCGCGAGCAGTGCCTGCCGCGCGTCGGCGACCAGGCCGGCCCCGGAGTGCTTGGCCGCGTCCAGCGCGGCCACGTTGAGGTTGACGAACCGTACCCCCGGCGCCGCGAACACCGTCCGCGACGCGGTGGTGAAGTCGCTGTACCGGGTACCGATGCCCAGCACCACGTCGGCGTCGCGCGCGATCGCATTGGCTGCGGTGGTACCGGTACTGCCGACGGCACCGATCGCCTGCGGGTGGTCGTAGCGCAGCGATCCTTTGCCCGCCTGGGTTTCCGCCACCGGGATGCCGGTCGCCTCGACGAACGCGCGCAGCGCCCCGGTCGCCTCGCTGTAGCCGACACCGCCACCGGCCACGATCAACGGGCGGCGTGCCGCGCGCAGTACCGCCACCGCGCGGGCCAGTGCCGCCGGCTCGGGCTCGGGCCGGGGGACGTGCCACACCCGGCGGTCGAACAGTTCCACCGGCCAGTCGTACGCCTGCGCCTGCACGTCCTGCGGCAGCGCGATGGTCACCGCGCCGGTCTCCACCGGGTCGGTCAGCACCCGTACCGCGCCCAGCAGCGCGGCGGGCAACTGCTCCGGGCGCCACACCCGGTCGAAGAACCGGGACACCGGCCGGAACACGTCGTTGACCGAGATGTCGTACCCGGCCGGGCTCTCCAGCTCCTGCAGCACCGGGGCCGACACCCGGGTGGCGAAGACGTCGCCGGGCAGCAGCAGTACCGGCAGCCGGTTGATCGTGGCCAGCGCGGCGCCGGTCACCATGTTGGTGGCGCCGGGGCCGATCGACGCGGTACAGGCCATTGTGGACAGTCGGTTGCGCATCCGGGCGAAGGCCGTCGCCGCGTGCACCATGCCCTGCTCGTTACGGGCCTGGTGGTACCGCAGCGCGCCGGGCTCGGCGAGTTCGGCCTCCAGCAGCGCCTGGCCGAGCCCGGCCACGTTGCCGTGGCCGAAGATGCCGAAGCAGCCGGCGAACAGCTTGTGTTCGGTACCGTCGCGCTGGCTGTACTGCCGGGCGAGGAACCGTACGGTCGCCTGCGCGACACTCAGGCGCAGCACCGCCATCAGGGCGCCTCCTTGTGGTTCGCCGTGGCCGGCAGGGTGGCCGAGGTCGGCGGGGTGGCCGAGGTCAGCGGCAGCCGGGGATCGACCGGGGCACCGTCCCATGTGGACCGGACCCAGGCGTGCGCCGGGTCGTCGCAGGTGAGCCAGGCCCGGCCGGTACCAGGGCCGGCCATCACGTTGAGGTAGTACAGGTCGTACCCGGGTGCCGCCACGGACGGGCCGTGCCAGCCGTACGGCACCAGTACGGCGTCGCCGGTACGGACCTCGGCCAGCACGTCGATCGGCCGGTCGGCGGTGCCGTACACGCGGTGCAGCCCGAACCCCGGCCCGGGCCCGGCGCCAGCGCCCGGGGCGACCTCGAAGTAGTAGATCTCCTCCAGCGCGGACTCGGCCCCGGGCCGGTCCTCGTCGTGCTTGTGCGGCGGGTACGACGACCAGTTGCCGCCCGGTGTCAGCACCTCCACCGCGATCAGCCGGTCCGCCTCGAACGAGTCGGCCGCGCAGAAGTTGTTGACCTGCCGGCTGCACGGGCCCGCGCCGCGCAGCTCCACCGGTACCGCCGCGGCCGGCCGGTACCGGGGTGCCAGCCGGCGCCCGCACCGGGCCCCGGCCAGCGCGAACCGGCCGCCGCCCGGGGAACTGATGGCGACCGTGGCGTCCCGGGGCAGGTACGCGCAGTCGCTCACCGCGCTGAACACGCTGTCCCGGCCGGCCAGCTCGTACACCTCGCCGTCGCAGGACACCCGGCACGAGCCGGACAGCGGCAGCAGTACCATTTCCTCGTCGCCGGTACGCAGTTCGTGCCCGTTCCCGGCGGCCAGCTCCAGGATCCGCAGCGACGCGTACCCCCAGCCGGCCGTGGCCGGGGTGACCGCCAGGGCGTACCGGCCGCCGGCCGCGCTGCCCCGGGGCAGGTACAACCCGTCAGTGGACATCGCTGACCTCGTCGAGCCGGGCCAGCACCTCGGCCTCGACCGGCATCGCCGTCGAGCACTCCAGCCGGCCCGCGACGATCGCACCGGCCACATTGGCGAACCGGATGGTGCGCTCCAACGGCCAGCCGGCGAGCAGCCCGTGGCACAGCGCCCCGCCGAAGGCGTCGCCCGCGCCCAGCCCGTTGACGACCTCCACCGGTACCGGCGGTACCTCGACCCGCTGGGTTGGAGTACGTGCCAGTACCCCCCGGGGTCCCCGTTTGACCACGGCCAGGTGCACGCCCCGGGCCAGCAGCGCGTCGGCGGCCCGGTCCGGGTCCCGTTCACCGACGGCGGTTTCGCACTCGTCCAGGTTGCCCACCGCCACGGTGGCGTACGGCAGCAGGTCCGCCACCTGGCGGGTCGCCTCGGCCCGGGAGGCCCAGAAACTCGGCCGGTAGTCCAGGTCGACGACGGTGTGCGCGCGCCGGGCCCGGGCCCGCAGCGCGGCCAGGTGCGCCGCGCGGCTCGGCTGTGCGGACATGCCGGTCGCGGTCACCCAGAACACCCCGGCCGCGGCGATCGCGGCCAGGTCGAGCTGCTCGGCGGTGATGCACAGGTCGGCGGCGATGGGGGTACGGCCGTAGAAGTACAGCGGGAAGTCGTCCGGCGGGAAGATCTCGCAGAAGGTGACCTGGGTCGGCAGGTCCGGTACCGTCGCCACCCAACGGTCGTCCACCCCGAGCGAGCGCAGCGCCCGGTGGATGAACCGGCCGAAGGCGTCCGCGCCGGTACCGGTGACCACGGCACTGCGCCGGCCGTACCCCCATCGCCGCCGACCTGTGCATCACCGCCGAGCAGCTCGACCTG
>Ga0209069_10001861_pt1 | contig 10899 bp, 12 predicted proteins | sample Str013_2_FD_187202 | JGI IMG/M metagenome (GOLD analysis project Ga0209069, IMG submission 187202) | Freshwater sediment microbial communities in response to fracking from Pennsylvania, USA - Straight Creek_MetaG_SC_2013 (SPAdes) (version 2) | ecosystem: Environmental > Aquatic > Freshwater >...
CGTTCACCAGCAACGTGTGGACTGCTCCCACCACACCGGGCACCTACACGATCACCGCCACCAGCGTGGATGAACCGTCCGTTTCCGTTACGACAACCATCACCATCAGCGCCCCCGTCATCATCACTCAACCTCAGAGCCAGCACATCTGTACCAGCAGCGGACTCCTGCTTTCCGTCACCGCATCCTACGCCACCAGTTATCAATGGAAATTGAACGGCACCGCAATCCTTGGCGCCACCAGTTCGAGCTACTCCGTCGCTTCTGCGTCTTCCGCCAATGTCGGAAATTATTCCGTCACCGTCACCAATGGCGTCGGTAGTGTCACTTCCACTGTTGCCACAGTCGCCGTGGGATCTTCTATCACTTCGAATCCTGCGAACAGTTCCTTGCATCCGACCCAAGTCGCCGCTTTCTCCGTGGCCGGCCAGGGTGTTGGCGCTCTCTCTTATCAGTGGTTTCAAATCCCATCGGGAGGCACGACGGGTGCTGCCATTTCCGGCGCGACTTCTCCTAATTACACTACCCCGCCCGTAGATGTTCCCTACGATGGATCGCAATACTACGCAACCGTCACTGATTCTTGCGGCACGCTGACCAGCACCGACGCTACCCTCTCCGTCACCGCTGGCAACGTGCCGCCCACCATCATTACTCAACCTGTGGGTCAAACCGTTGCTACGGGTGGAACGACCTCGTTCACTGTCGCAGCGTCTGGCACTCCGGCGCTCTCCTACCAGTGGTATGTAATCCCTGCAGGACAAAAAACCGGCACCATCATCACGGGCGCAACCTCTGCCACCTATAACGTTCCTGCCACATCCACAACAGCCACGAACGATCAAGATTCTTACTACGTCACCGTCACTAACGCTTACGGCCAAGCCGTATCGCAACCCGCATCACTGGCCGTTGGCAACGGTATCTTGTTGCAAATCACTGGACAACCCGTCACCCAGTACGTCGACGTCGGCGCACCGGCCACATATCAGGTCACGGCCGTTTCTTCTTTACCTTTGACTTATCAGTGGTATGAGGCCGCTCCTGGCTCGTCTACCTTTACTGCGATTAGTGGAGCGACCGATTCGACGTATACGCTGCCTTCTGCAGCCACCACGGACAATGGCGATGTCTTCTATGTTGTCGTGAGCAACGGCGTGACTTCCTCCGTTATCAGCAGCTCCGCCGCACTTTTTGTCGGACCACTCTCGGGCGTTCCCGATCTTTGCAACACCAACTGGTCCGCGCTCGGGAACGCCGTCGCTCAGCCGGGTTGCAGCTTCCAGCTTGTTCCCGCTGCGACCAACAAGCACGGCGAAATTGTTTGGCCGACTCTTATTTCTACTGGCAACATCCAGATCAGCTTTACCGTAACCCTCAGCAATCCCAGCGCTCTACCCGCCGACGGCTTCACTGTGCTCCTGGCCGATCCATCTCTTGGGGCCACTCCAACAAGCCTGGGCGCTCAAGGTATGGGACTCGGAGCGGAAGGAATTCCCGGCCTGATGTTCGCTCTGGACACGTATCACAATGCCGGCGACCCCGCCGTCCCCTACGTTGCCGTGGGCAGAGGCGAAACCGCGCTCTTTGAGAAACCTTGGTTTAACGTGAACACGACGATTCCCGCGGTCGTTTCTGCCAGCATCCCTATCACGCATAGCTATACCTATTCGATCACGGATGGGCAAATGACCGTCACCATGGACGGCCTCCAACTCTTTTCCGGACCTGTTGTTCCGCCGCCCGTTGCGTATCTCATGATCACCTCTTCCACGGGTGGCTCCTATGAAGACACCGTCATCAGCAACGTCTCAGCCACCGTTTCGGTGCCTTCACCCTAATGCGATCCGTCCGAGGAGAATTCGCCATGCGATGGTTTCTGCTTTCCACAGTTTTGTTGCTCGCAGGCGCTTCCACAGCGCTGGCCCAGCAGGACACTCACAGCGGCGATGTCGCGGCCGCTTACCATTGGATGCACAGCAACGCTGGTCCCGGTCAGTGTGGCTGCTTTGGCCTGAATGGTGGAGGGCTTTCTGGCTCATGGAACTTTCGTAGTTCCTGGTCTGCCGTCGTGGATATCAGCGCAGAGAACAGAAGCAGCAAGCCTCCGGCGAACAATTCTCTGACGCTGGTTTCGTATTTGGCAGGGGCACGTTACAAACTTCCGCAGCCCTGGCTGGCGGGAAATCATAAGCCGCAGCCGTTCGCGCAAATCATTTTGGGCGCAGCACACGCAGGAGGCGGAGAGGCTGGTGTCGCCGACGGGTCTTACAAGTTTGCCACTCGGATCGGTGGCGGCATTGACGTCCCCTTAAACACCCATTTCGCGGTGCGGATCATTCAGATCGATTACTACCTCACCACTTTTGCCAATGCCACCAACGACCATCAAAACAATCTCTTGGTGGGCGCTGGCATCGTCTACCACTGGTCACACTAAAAATAGCGGATTCCAGCACTGTGATGCGACTCCCGCCAGCACAACTGCGTCTTAGTTGGTCCCAAGCGCGTTGTCGTCAGGAAGGCCGAACTGATCATTCTTGAGTGGATTACCGAATGAACTGTTCAACAAAACTGTCGCCCAGTCCGGTTGCAGCAAAGTGCCGGCGGCAAAGGTCAATCTTCGTAAACACGTCTTCGTAGCCAAGCACAGCGCCATCCGGGTCGACATAGATCATGGCTCCGTTCACCTGGAACAGCGTGATCATTTCCGGGACATCGGCTTCGACCACGAGCGTGTGAGTTTCTCCGGGAGCTTCGTAGACGTAGGATCCCTCGGTGGCAATCCAGTCGTGCTCCAGATAATGCCAGCTCCCTTTCAGAACATAGCCATGCACAGGCTGCGGATGGCGATGGCGAGAAAGAACCCCCGACTTCCGCACTCGCAGCAGATTGACCCAGTAACCACGGCTGGCCGAAAGGCAGAGTGGCCGAAACCACACATTCTCCATTTGTGGGACCCATAGCCTCTCGTCCTCGGGGATGGCATGAGGGACGACGAGTTCGGGGAACGACTCTTTGGGTTGAGGGTGTCTGTAGGGAATGCGTTCCTCTGAGCTATTCGGCCGCGATTCTCTGCGTTTACTGTCTATGCGTTTAATGACGGCATCCTCCATAGGACCTCGGAACTCAAGTAGCGGCGTAGCCCCCGTCGATCGGCAATATCGCGCCGGTGATGAAACGCGCTGCGTCGGAACAAAGGAACACGACAACTCCAGCAACGTCCGCCGGATCGCCCCATCGTTTCTGCGGCGTCCGCTCGAGGATCTGCGCGGAGCGCGTCTCGTTCGCGACGAGATCCCGTGTCATCTCGGTCGCAACCCAACCGGGAGCAACGGCGTTGACCCGAATACCGTCCGGCGCCCACGCCACGGCCAAGGACTTGGTCAGTTGCATGATGCCGCCTTTCGACGCGGTGTAGGCCGGTACGAGAGGACCCCCAAAAAATGACAGCATCGAGGCAGTGTTGACGATCGCTCCCCGGGCAGCCGCCAGCTTTGGACGGGAAGCGACACACATTCGCATCGTGCCAGTGAGGTTGACATCAATGACTCTTTGAAAGGTGTTGATGTCGTATTCGGCGCCATCCCGAAAAATTACGCCTGCACAATTAACCAATACATCAAGCTCGTCAAACCGTTCCACTATTTCTGTGACCGACTCTGCCTGAGTAACGTCAAGTCTGCTCACCGAAAGGTGGGCCCGTTCTGGTACAGTAGCGACCTCTTCTTCAGAAAACCCCGTTACGGTTACGTCGTAACCGGCGTCCAGCATCGCCATCGCGACACCGTACCCGATACCGCGCGCTCCACCCGTGATGACTGCTCGCCGTCTGCGGCGCATTTCACCCCCTCCACCAAGGGTAGAGGCTACCGCTTTCTTCATTGTGCAGCAAGAAACGCTGCTAAAAGCTTTCTGTGACGGGCGGAAGGTTCGCCGACAATCCGGGAGCTACCTCGTTTTGCCTCAATCCAGAATTCCACGCTAAGATTGCCGAATGATGGACTCTTCACGGGATGCGCTGGAGCCGGACGAGCCTGGACTTGGGGATGCACCTGCCGAGTCTCGAGGGAAGTTAGCGCTGGCCCTTGGAGCGATCGCAATCGTGCTCAGCCTGGTTCTTGGGTTTGTTTATCTAACCTCGTTCCGTCGCCTGGAGCGCGACGTGGCAAGGCTTAGTCAGCAGACGGAGAGCCTCAGCCAGGTAGTCGTGAGCGCACAGGAGCAATCAAAGACCTTGGCCCAACAGGCGTCGCAAGCGGCTTCGAACGCGCAGGCCGCCGCTCAACAGCGCGACCTGGCGAAGCAGGAGCAATCGAACTCGGAGGCGCAGGCGCAACTCGCGCGGCAGCAGGCCGCCGCCGAGCAGCAAAGGGCAGAGCAAGCCACACAGCAGGCTGAGCAATATCGGCAAGAACGGGAGGCGCAGCTTACACAGTTGCAAGACGCTCTCGGGCAAATCGCCGAAACGCGTCGCACCGCCATGGGTCTGGTGATGACGCTAGATAGCAAGTCGATTCGCTTCGACTTTGATAAGGCAAACATAAAACCGGAATATCGTGGCATCCTCAATCGCATCGCCGGGATCATGATGACGCTTAAGGGATATACGATTGCTGTCTACGGATATACGGACGACGTCGGCTCGCCCACGTACAACTTGCAGCTGTCAGAGCGTCGCGCCGAAGCTGTTCGCGACTTCTTCGTTCAGACCGGAATTCCCACCACAATCATGAGCACCAAAGGCTTTGGCAAAGCCGACCCGCGCGTTCCGGGCGACAGCGAACAGGCGCGTGCTGCCAACCGCCGGGTCGAGATCGGCATAGTGGATTCGAAACTTATAACGAACGGCCCTCTCGTAGTGCCAAAGTGAACCGAGCAGTACAGGTCCGGTTTAGGCGTCGAGAAGCCGCACAGCAAATCAAAGAGTAAAGACGTTCTTGGGAGTGTTTCACCGGAAAAAAGTAGTTGGCGGAGACCCGCTGTGGGCAGCGAATTGACAGAAAGCTATATCGTAAATGGTGGATCATTTTGACGCTTCAATGAGCCGTCTGCACGTCCTGCTGCACTCCGTTCAAGTGTCCGTCGCAAGCAAATCCCTACAATGAGGACCCCTCCGAACAGAAGCGCGATGTCGCCGATGCTGAACAGTCCGAGCCCTGCTTGGTCTGCCAGTAGGGGAAACCGCGTTTGCAACGTCGCACCCTGCCACATCGGGCTTCCAGGACGCACTGTGGACGGCATTCCGACTACGGGCATCGACCCTGCGTTGGTGTCCGTTACCAGGGCATTCATCCCTAGCCCACAGAGCATTAGCAGAACACCTGTCCGAACCCAGGGAGATCGAACCACACGCAACACGAGCCACAGGATCGCGCAAGACTCACACAGCCAGATCGCTGGATGTTCCATCCACGCTAACTGATGTGCGGTTGTGACGAAATGCACGGTCTCCTCCGAATTCCAAAGACAAAATGAACACGCGTCAACAGCGAATCACTAGGTGAAGATCGTGAAATTTACGACGATGCGAGCCTTAGTCTCGATAGTTTGACCGGATTGCAAGTACGGCTTGAAGCGCCATTGCTTTACCGCTTCCCGCGCGGCAGCCGAAAGAATCGCCGGTCCGCTGAGTACATGGAGGGCCTGAATATTACCGTCCCGTCCGATGAGGGCCTCCAGTACGACGGCGCCTTGAACTCTCATCTGCTTGGCCAACATGGGATAGTTCGGTTCGACTGGGCGGGAGAGAGCTTCGGCGGCGCTTGGAGAAAGACGGACACGCGCGGTGGCATCGGCCACACCCGCCGGACTCGATGTCGGTTCGGTGGACGCTCGCTGGGCGGCAGTGGAAGGCGGGCCCATATCCACCTTCACCGAATTGCTGCCCGACTGGACTCGGCGGCGCTGGTCTCCAGCCACGACCTCGACTTGCAGCGGAGGGAGCGCGGCTCGGCTCGTAACAACGGCCCCGGATGCGGGCGCCGGGTTTGGCTCGACACTCGCTGCCGGCGGCGTGTGCAACTTCGCTTTCGGACGCACGGAAACAGCGGGCTGCGTAACGGTTGTTGCTGTTTCCGACTGCATTTTGGGAGCTGGCGAGGGCTCTTCCATCGGCTCCTGTTGAGCCTGGGGCGCGGGCGGAAACCAGAAAGAATAGTCCTTTGTGAGCACCAGGATTAGCGCTGCCAGCAGCAGGGCCAGCGCGATAAGCATATGCTGGCGCTCCTTGTTTTCGGAACCATTGCCGGCTAACGACTTAATTTCTGGAACTTGATTCTCATGCTGGAACGCCATGTTCTTTGTCCTCCGTGAGCGTCAGTTGCGTTTTGACGACATTCAAACCTTGAAGCTCACCGTTCTCCTTCGGCTTCGCACTACATGCTTGCCAGATCCTTGGGCTTGACGGTCACCGTGTGGGACCTCCTGCCAAACCCGGCGGGCGTTGGGAAGTTGGCAAGTCCCGAATTGGTGAAAGCGCGGAATGTGGCAAGCTGAAGACGACCCGGCCGTACTGACAGATCGTCAGTCCGCCACTCGGCGGCTGCGTTGAAGCGCCAGGCTCGACGACTTGGCCGCACTCTTCCGCCGAAGCGGAAATTGGTTGCAGTTCTTTCGCTGCGGACACAGCGTTGCCGGTTTGTCCGGTCCTAGACGCGGCATTTCCTCGGTGGGTCAGAGAACTGGCGCGAAGTCTAAGGTCTGATTCTTGCCATCCAAGTCGAAAACCCACCAGCGTGCCCAACAACAAGGCCGCGCCAACTACTAGTGAGACAAGAACGAATGTCGACAGGTCCTTCATTCTGGAGTTGCCCTGTCGGGGCTTTAATCCGGGGCTCGGTTCCAAATGGTGGCTTTGGTCCTGGAGGACAAGTTCTTCTGGGGTGTGCACCAAGGATTCTGTGTCTTTGGGTTGTACAAGCGCAGCAGCCTGCGAGTTCAGCCGTCTGCCTTCTGTGATTCGATCGGCCAAGATTTCTAAAATGTCCAAATCGAGCTCCCCAAAAGCATTCGGCCTGGACGAGAGAATTTCGAGGATCCCAAACAGTTCGTCACCATCCATCAGCGGGAGAACTACGATTGACCTCACTCCCAAAGCCCGGCAGGCTGCGGAGTCAACACGAGGGTCCGTCTCCGTGTCGTTACATTGCTGGAGCTGGCGAGTTTGGATACAGGCACCTGAAAGGCCTCTGTGAGGGTCAAGGGATACGCCGATATCGGGGACGTGAGAGCCAGTGGTGGCGTGGCACACGATCTTCTCCCCCGAGACCAGGGCGATCGCTGCTCCGGTGGCGCCGACGGCGAGGCGGACTTGTGTCAATAACTCATTAAGGCGTGATTCTACTGCGGCTTTGTCCGCGGCTACTTGATCTGCTGGCGCGGGCGGGTCGGATCTCGCCTGAGATTCACCGCGGTTCAGACCCAAGTCGCTTGTAGGCGATTGGTGGTTGAGAGATTTTAGATCTTTGAGAAATTCAGGTTTCCCGAGGGAATTTGGCTCATTCACCGTGGTCCTTTCTCATCTGTAGCCAGCGGACGGGAGAGGGGCTCAGGCCAATCTTCACTAGTGAAGAAGCAGGTTTGAGGCCAAAGTGGAGCGAAATTCAAATTGTTGAATCAGAAGTTCTTAGGGAAGGCCGCAGGGCAAATAAGGAGCAGTTCAATGCAATCTCTTGCACTTGGACGAGAGAATTGACCTGTGGAGCATGCTCTGCGGGGACCGAGGAATTGGGCCAACTACGATGCTGTGCAGCGAGCTTACGGAAATTGCAACCGCGCGAGCGCTGGTCGAAGGCGAGTCAACCCGACCGGGGCACCCCGGGGGCAGAAGCCTTAAACCTCACGGAAGAAATTTCCCGCCAGTGCTCTCGGTGTTGGTTCTGATCGCCTCAACCTTTGAGGCTTCCGGTTTGAACGGTTCTGGCCTTTTCCTTTCGAAACCGGATTCACGCAAATGCGCACTGGCCACCTGCTCCATCTGCGTCATAAGCGCTCGTAAGGCCTGGTCCCCAGTGTCGAGACTATTACGAAGTGCCGTGCTGTTCGCCATAGCTGTCTGATAAGCATCCCGAGCCTCATTTAAAAGGTGCACGTGTTCCATGAACTCCGTGGCCGCTTTCGTGAATTTGTTCATCGCCTCGGTGTACGTCGCCATGGACGGCGTCGACTGCGGGATTACTCCGGCTTCTTTTCTCCACATGGCTTCACTCATTTCGCCCTCCCAATTCCTTTACTGAGGTCCAAGGCCAGCATTGTCCGCTTGCTGGCTAGAATAGTCAACCTGCGGAAACAGGCACGGAGAGCGGGGTTGGCGTGATCCAGAGCGCTTTCCGCGTTCCAGAAACATATGGGGAATACTCGCGGTAATTCTGAGCGCGAGTCATTCTCGGCCGGTTGCGCACCTCACTCTGGTCAATTCCTATCTCATTCGAATTGCGCGCGCACGAATGTCCTTGCTATCGCTTAAGCCGGGGACTAGCCTTGGTATGTCTCTTTCGCATCTCTCCGTCGCTCCCTTCCGAGGCACTTGGTTTTTCACGACGGTCCCATTGCGCAACCGATAATAATAATGACGGCTTCATGCATTGGGCCCTTCCCTACTCGCTCCGGGCAGGAAGTGGCGAAATGGACTGCGCTATCAGCATCGGAAGCGACGCACTCGGTACGAAGATCGCTGAGTCAGGAGCCCGCTGATGAGCGCACTTAATTGTTCAAAATTGATAGTGGAGGTTATCTATGACTCACGGATTGGAATGGGTGCTTATTGCTTGGGGTATCGTCACCGGTATTCTCATCGTTCTCCTCTTCTACCGCAGTACTCTGACCAGGCAAGAGGATGACCAGCTTTTCATTGATGAGTCCTCCTCATCCAGAGCAACAGAACAGCGGCAACTGATCGCCAAGGTGAACAAGTTAAATCCTCTGGTGACCATCGCAGGTGCAACTTCGGGGTCGATGATCATATTGATCATAGGTTGGGTTGTCTACGTTGGACTGAACTCAGTGCAGCCATAAAGTCGAAGCACCCCAGAAGGAACTCTGCGGTACGGCCAACGGTCGCGCCGAGGAAAGTGGAGCGGCGATTCTTGGAAAAGCCTGTTACTCTTGGAGTTGAGTTTTTCCGCGGCAGAGGAAAAGAAATAACGACAAACCATGAAAAACACCAAATTTATCGTGAAGGTAGATCACGGCGGTATTCGTGCCCCACAATACGTGCAGCGGATCGATAGGACTCCGATCCAAATGACGTCCAATCGGAAGCTGGCTCTGATGATGGGAAGATTCACGGCAGAAGACGCTGCCCACTCCCTTCAAAATTCTCGGTGCAGCCCGGAGCTGGTTTCGGTGCCAGTCACTCCCTAGCCCGACAAGAGATGTGAAAAGAAAATGCCCGAAATCCTCTTGGGATAACGGGCATTTTTCGGTGCAGGCTACTTAGACAGCCTGAACGTTCTCGGCCTGCCAGCCCTTCGGGCCTTTGGTCACGTCGAACTGCACAGCTTGTCCTTCTTGCAAGCTGCGAAAGCCGCCGGCCTGAATGGCGGAGAAGTGTACAAACACATCCTCGCCCGTTTGGCGGCTGATGAAGCCGTAGCCTTTAGCGTCGTTGAACCACTTTACTGTTCCTTGTTCCATTGATAATCCTATTTCTGTCTTGAATTTCGGCTGAGAAGAGTCGCTGCGGATGAGGAGGGTTGACGCTGGTTGGCGGTACCGACTTTCAACTGCGGATGAATCAAACTTAGCTGATAGTGTTTGGATGCAAGCTGCCAGGAAACGATTCTAAATCTGTTCGGGGCACGTTTCCGCAGGAAACCACGCTTTTGCAAGGAACGAAGATGCGTGGGGTACTTGGAGCCGGATGCTCCTCACTCCGAATAACCGTCCTCTTCCTCATCGTCCTGGTCGTCATCACCCTCTTCATCGCCGTCAGTTTCTTCGTCTTCGTCTTCGGGCTCTTGCCGAAGCAGGACCTCGGCAGGTACCGATCGTTGCGAAGGGTCTGTGTTTGAGTATGCGCTCATCGTCCAATGGTACTCCCCTCACGCGCCGAATCGATGACTGCTTGTCGCGTTAGGAATGCTTCCCAGACAGTTTCGCTGCGACCGCGCTAAAGCCAGCGGCGAAGACGTTGTTTCCAATCTGTGCAACCACAGCGTCGCGGTCGGCTCCCACGACTTCGAAATCGGCCCACCATTCCGCGAATGTGCGGTTGCCCTCGGTAACGCGATGCAGGCGCACGCCTGCGACGTACCCACGAACCGGCAGAGTGCCTTCGATTATTTCGTAGGTGAAGGTGTGATTCAGGTCGTCCATGCAGAGCAGCACCTCCCGCACAAAACCTTCTCCCAGCGTGAGTCGGCGCACGCAGCCGACCTGGTCGCTCGGCCGGTCACCTTCAATCAGGCTGTGTTTAATTCCCGGATGATACGAAGGCATACCGTTGTAGTCGCGCACGATCTTCCATACCTCTTCAACAGGCGCATCGATCACCGCGCTTATGTAAACCGTGTTCGGCATTTTCCCTCCCTTGTTAGAAGCTCATTCGCTTGAAATCCTGGGTTTGCTTGGTGATGGCCTTTTCGGTGGGCAGACGCTCCATGGAACTCGCGCCATAGAAGCCATGACAATGGCGAGTCTTGCCGAGCACGACAGCGGCGTCGGCGGGTTCGGCGATCGGGCCTCCGTGGCAAAGCACAATGATATCGGAACGTACGTCGAACGCAGCTGCGGCGATGGCGTCGATCCTGCCGGCGCAGGCTTCGAGTGTGACCGCGGTTTCTGCGCCGATCGTGCCGCCGGTGGTGAGGCCCATGTGGGCCACGAGGATGTCGGCCCCGGCGCGCGCCATGGTTTCCGCTTGCTGAGGATCGAAGACGTAAGGCGTCGTGAACAGAT
>Ga0209069_10001862_pt1 | contig 10898 bp, 7 predicted proteins | sample Str013_2_FD_187202 | JGI IMG/M metagenome (GOLD analysis project Ga0209069, IMG submission 187202) | Freshwater sediment microbial communities in response to fracking from Pennsylvania, USA - Straight Creek_MetaG_SC_2013 (SPAdes) (version 2) | ecosystem: Environmental > Aquatic > Freshwater >...
CCGCACCAGGATGATCGACCCGCCCGGCCACGGCGTCCGATCCTTCGGCGTGCCCCATGACCCAGATCTTCGCACGACACCAGCGCGCGAAAGGAGTCCCGTCCGTTCAGGTCTGAATAAGCCGGTCCTGTTGATGCCGGTGCCTGAAACTCAGGACGCATGGGAAGACTGTGCGAGCAGGCCGAGGGCGCGGGCCTGCGTCACCGCCTCCGTACGACCGTGCGCGTCCAGCTTGCCGCACACGTGGCGGATGTGCGTGCGGACCGTGTGCACCGATACCGACAGCTCGCGGGCGATCTCCGGAGCCGACAAGTTGGTCGGCAGATAACGCAGCACCCGGGTCTCGCCCCGGCTCAGCGGCTCGGCTAGCCGCGGGGGCTCTGCTAGCCGGGGGGGTGACCCCCCGGGACCACCGGCGTCCTCCTACCCTCGCCGACAGTCACCCGCCCTTGTCGGCAGCCATGGGCGACTTGCAATGTGGACCGATGGATGTAGCATGCATCTAAATCCAATCGTGTGCCGCCGCGCACCGGCGCTGCCGACGTTCGACGTAGAAGCCAGATTCGGGGGAATCATGCACATCAGCCACGCTCGCGGCCGCGCCGTGGGACTCGTCACCATGCTCGTCGCCTCGGCGATCGCGGTCGCCGCGTTCGCCGTGCCGGCCCAGGCCGCCGCGGCCGACAGCGGGCTCGGCACCAAGAGCCCGGCCACGGGCACACCGGTCAAGATCGGGATGATCGTCGACGGCAAGGGCACGCAGATCGGCAGCAACATCGAGAGCGAAGTCGCCGACGCGACGGTGAAGTGGCTCAACCAGTACAAGAACGGGATCGGGGGTCACCCGATCGAGCTCGACACCTGTGTCACCGCGGGCGACCCGGGCAAGAGCGTCGACTGCGCCAACCAGATGATCGCGGACAACGTGGCGGCCGTGGTCTTCGGCTCGAACCAGTTCACGCTGAACTCCTGGAAGATCGTGCACGGCGCCGGTATCCCGACGTTCATGGCCGGCTCCGGGAACCCCGACATCAAGGCCGACCCGACGAACACGTTCGTCTTCGACGCCGGCCTGAGCGCGCTGAACGCGATCATCGTGGGCAGTGCCAAGGATGCCAAGGTCAAGCAGGCCACGGTGGTGGTCATCGACGTGCCCGCGGCGACCCAGATCTTCTCGGACACGTCGCAGTACAAGAAGGCCGGCTTGTCGGTGGACATCGTGCCCGTCGCGCTGGGCACCGCTGACATGACGCCCCAGATGCAGAAGGTCGTCTCGAACAACCCGAAGGGCGAGGTGTTCGTCCTCGGCAACGACAGCTTCTGCATCGCCGCCTTCAACGGCCTCCGCACCGCCGGCTTCAAGGGCTTCGTCACCACCGGCACCTCGTGCCTCACGGACGCGACCCGCACCGCAGTGCCCTCCGACTTCCTCAACGGGATCAAGATCTCGACCTTCGTGCCGGTCGACAACCCCAAGGACCCGTCGATGCAGCAGTACTCCGCGGTCCTCGCGAAGTACGGCGCCTCGGGCGTCGACAAGACCCAGACGGTCGGCCAGGCGATCTTCCAGGGAATCGCCGGCATGAACGTGGCCCTCGAGGGATTGAAGGGTGAGGCCACGCCGGCGACGATCACCTCCACCGCGAAGGCGATGCCGTGGTCGGTCCTCCCGGCCTCGGGCGGGCTCCACTTCCGCTGCAACGGCAAGGCCGCTCCCGCGGAACCCGCCACCTGCTCGAACGGGATCCTCCTGGCCACGCTCGACGCCACCGGTAAAGCGAAGAAGTACGTCGTGGCCAACGACGGCCAGATCCCCGGTTGACACAGTCGGGCAACTGAGTCGCACGACCGAGACAGTGCTTCGGGGGCCGACCGGGTGATCCGGTCGGCCCCCGTCGCGCCCGGAGGCCGGTATCGGCTTGCAATCCAGACAGATGGATGTAGCATGCATCTATATTCACCGCCCTCCGCCGCACCCGGCGGGCACGGGCGTTCCGTGAAGGCAATCCCAATGGGGGGAACCATGAACACCCGTCCTTCTCGTGGCCGCGCCGTGAGGCTCGTCACGCTCCTCGCCACGTCGGCGATCGCGGTCGCCGCGTTCGCCGGGCCGGCCCAGGCTGCCGCGTCCGACAGCGGTTTGGGGACCAAGAACCCCGCCAAGGGCACGCCGGTCAAGATCGGTTTCATCACCGACGGCAAGGGCACCGCCACCGACAACAGCATCGAGAGCGACGTCGCCGACGCGGCAGTCAAGTGGATCAACCAGTACAAGAACGGAGTCGGCGGTCACCCGATCGAGCTCGACACCTGCGTCACCGGCGCCGACCCGGCCAAGAGCGTCGACTGCGCCAACCAGATGATCCAGGACAACGTGGCCGCCGTGATCTTCGGCTCCAACCAGTTCACCGCGAACTCGTGGACGCCGATCCACGCGGCGAACATCCCGACGTTCATGGCATCGTCGGGGAACCCGAGCATCAAGGCCGACCCGACCAACACTTTCGTGTTCAACGCCGGCCTCAGCGCGCTGAACACCGTCATCGTGGGTGGCGCCAAGGAAGCGAAGACCAAGCAGGTCACCGTGGTCGTGATCGACGTGCCCGCGGCGACGCAGATCTTCGCCGACAAGACGCCCTTCACGAAGGCCGGCCTGACGATGGATGTCGTGCCCGTCGCGCTGGGTACCGCCGACATGACGCCCCAGATGCAGAAGGTCGTCTCGAACAACCCGAAGGGCGAGGTCTTCGTCCTCGGCAACGACACGTTCTGCATCGCCGCCTTCAACGGCCTCCGTACCGCCGGCTTCAAGGGCACCGTTACCACCGGCTCGGCCTGTCTCAGCGACGCGACGCGCACGGCCGTCCCGGCCGACTTCCTCAAGGGGATCAAGATCTCGGCCACGTCGCCGCTCGACACGCCGAAGGACCCCACGATCAAGCAGTACTACACAGTGCTCGACAAGTTCGGCGCCTCGGGTGTCGACAAGACCCGGACGACCGGCGTGACGCTGTTCCAGGGCATCGGCGGTTTCGAGGTGGCCACCGCGGCGCTGAAGGGCGACGCAACTCCCGCAACCATCACCGCCACCGCGAAGGCGATGCCGTGGTCGGTGCTCCCGGCCTCGGGCGGGCTCCACTTCCGCTGCAACGGCAAGGCCGCCCCGGCCGAACCCGCCACCTGCACCAACGCCATTCTTCTTGCCACGCTCGACGGCCAGGGCAAGGCAACCAAGTACACGGTCGTCAACGACGCCCAGATCCCTGGTTGACAACTGCTCGTGGGGCCGGTGGGATTGCCCCCATCGGTCCCACGGCGGTCGTCGCGCTCGCTGATCGACACTGGTGATCGGACCTGGGGGGTCACACCTTGCGAGATCTCGCCTCGTCCTTCCTCGGCCTGGGGAATGGCGGAACGTTCGCAGCACTCGGAATTGCACTGGTACTCGTGTACCGCGCGTCGGGCGTCATCAACTTCGCCACCGGCGCGCAGGCGTTGTTCGCGGGCTACACGTACGCATTCCTCCGTCAGGGCAAGCTCTTCCTGCCCGTCCCCGGCCTCCCCACCACGGTCGACCTGCACCAGACGTTCGGCATGCCCGAAGCGCTGCTGTTGACCCTGGTGATCTCGGCCTTGCTCGGCGCGCTGCTCTACGGCGTCGTGTTCCGCCCGCTGCGCTACGCGCCGCCGCTGGCGAAGGCGGTGGCCTCCCTCGGGGTCCTCGTGATTCTCCAGGGCATGATGTCGGAGCGGATGGGCACGACGCCGGTGAGCGTCGCCGCGATCTACCCGTCGAACCCGTGGACCTGGCAGGGCCAGACGGTGCTGTCGGACCGGGTGTACCTGGCCCTCACCGTCATCGGCCTGACCCTCGTCATCACTGCGCTCTACCGGTGGACACGGTTCGGCCTCGACACCCGGGCTACCGCGGAGAACGAAGCGGGCGCGTACGTGAGCGGCATCTCGCCCGACCGCATCGCGCTGTTGAACTGGATGCTCGCCGGCGCGGTCGTCGGCGCCGCCGGGGTCCTGATCGCCCCGCTCTCCCCGGTGGTACCCAGCACCTACACGCTCTTCGTGGTGCCCGCACTCGCGGCCGCCGTCGTCGGCAAGTTCCAGCACCTCGTGCCCACCGCGATCGCGGGCATCGCCATCGGCATGCTGCAGGCCTGGCTGATCTACCTCTCGGGTGAGCACTCCTGGATGCCGCAGTCGGGCGTGGGTGAGTTGGTGCCGCTCATCGTCATGCTCGTCGCGCTCATCTTCACCAGCCGCGGGGTCCCCGAGCGCGGCGCCTTGTTGCGCTCGCATCTCGGCAAGGCACCGCGCCCGCGGACGTTCCTCGTGCCGATCATCGGCGGCTTCGCGGCGGGCACGATCGCGTTGGTCGTGACCAGCGGTTCGACGCGGGCTGCAGTGATCAACACGATCATCTTCGCGATCCTGGCCCTCTCCCTCGTGGTGGTCACCGGGTACGCGGGCCAGATCTCGCTCGCGCAGCTCGCCCTCGCCGGCGCCGGCGGCTTCATGCTCAGCTACCTCTCGGTCGACTGGGGCGTCCCGTTCCCCATCGCTCCTCTGCTCGCCGCCGCGGCCGCCGCGGTGGTCGGCGTGTTGGTGGGCCTGCCCGCGTTGCGGCTACGCGGCCTGATGCTCGGGGTCGTCACCTTCGCCCTCGCCTACGGCATCGAGGCGATCTGGTTCCGCAACGCGGATCTCATCGAGCCCTACGGCAACACCGTCGGGAAGCCCAAGGTCTTCGGCCTCGACTTCGGCGTGGGCGTGGGGAAGGACTTCCCCCGCCTCTCGTTCGGCTTCATGTGCCTGATCGTCTGCGTCATCGTCGCGGTGGGTGTCGCCCTGCTGCGCCGGAGTTCGCTCGGCTCCGCGATGCTCGCGGTGCGCGCCAACGAGCGCTCCGCCGCGGGCATCGGCGTGAACGTGCTCTTCGTGAAGGTGATCAGCTTCGCGATCGCGTCGTTCATCGCCGGCATCGCCGGGTGCCTGCTGTCCTACCGCCAGGGGATCATCACCTGGGAGAGCTTCGCGGCGTTCCTCGGTCTCACCCTCGTGTCCACCGCCTACCTCGCCGGCGTCACGTCGGTGTACGGCGGCATCACCGCGGGCATCATCGCCACCGGCGGCATCGTCTTCTACCTGTCCGCCGAGTGGATCGACCTCAGCGGCGACATCTTCGTGGTCATCAGCGGCGTGCTCGTGATAGTCACGCTCATCCGCAACCCGGAAGGCCTCGCGGCCGGCGGTCACGAACTCGCCGACCGGATCGACCGATGGCGCAAGCGACGAGCCGCGGCCGCGGCCGATGCCGGCGAAGCCGGCGGCGAACTCGAAGCCGCCGCGTCGACCGCCATGAGCCCGACGGGTGCGTCGAACCGCACACCCCCCGCGGCCGACGCACCCGTCGTCCTCGACGTCGAGCACGTGACCGTCCGCTACGGCGGAGTGGTGGCGGTCGACGACCTGACGCTACGGGTGCAGGCCGGCGGCATCGTGGGGCTCATCGGCCCCAACGGCGCCGGGAAGACCAGCGCCATCGACGCCGTCACCGGGTTCGCGAAGGCGAGTGGTGACGTCGTGCTCCAGGGCACGCGACTCGACCACCTCCCGGCCCATCGGCGCGTCCGCGCCGGACTGGCCCGCACGTTCCAGGCGATCGAGTTGTACGACGACCTCAGCGTCGAGGAGAACGTCAGCGCCGCCGCCTACGGTGTGAAGGGCGCGGCGAAGCACGGGGCGGTGCAGCGCGCGCTCGACCTCGTCGGCATCGCCGACCTGCGCGACCGCAACGCCGGTGACCTGAGCCAGGGGCAACGCCAGCTCGTGTCCATCGCCCGCGCGTGCGCGGCCGACCCGAAGGTCCTCCTCCTCGACGAACCCGCCGCCGGCCTCGACACCACCGAGAGTCAATGGCTCGGTGACCGGATCCGCAACATCAGCGTGACCGGCACCGGCATCCTCCTGGTCGACCACGACGTCGCCCTCGTGCTCGACGTCTGCGACTACATCTACGTACTCGACTTCGGCCGGGTGATCGCCGAGGGTGAGCCCGCGGCCATCCGCACCAACCACGAGGTCGCCGAGGCCTACCTCGGGCACGTCCACCACCACGCCGAGGCCCACACCGAGGCCAACGCCACGGCCCCCACGGAGGCGGGCGCATGACCGCACGACTCGAGTGCGCCGGCCTCAGCGGCGGCTACGACACCGCCGTCGCGTTCCGCGACATCGACCTCGCACTGGAAGAGGGCACCATCCAGGCGCTGCTCGGCCCCAACGGCGCGGGCAAGACCACCCTGCTGCTCACCCTCTCCGGGTTCCTCCCACCGCACGCGGGCACGATCACCATCGACGGCGAACCGCTCAAGACCGGGCGCCCGGCCCGGGCCAACAAGGCCGGCGCGGTGCTCGTCCCCGACAACCGGAACCTGTTCACGACGCTGAGCGTCGAGGACAACCTCCGCGCCGCCTGCCACCGCGGTGGTCCGTCGCCGCGCGACATGCTCGCGGTGTTCCCCGCGCTGGAACCGCGTTGGCACCTACGCGCCGGCGCGCTCTCCGGTGGCGAGCAGCAGATGCTCGCCATGGCGCGCGCACTCGTGCAGGAACCGCGGGTGTTGCTCATCGACGAGCTGAGCATGGGCCTCGCACCACTCATCGTCGAGGCCCTGTTCGACACCGTCGAGCAGATCGCGCACGAGCGCGGCTGCGCGGTGTTGCTGGTCGAGCAACACGTCACGCTCGCCTTGAGCGTGGCGGACCGCGCCGCCGTCCTCAACCGCGGTTCCATCGTGCTCGAGGGCACCGCCGCGGAGTTGCTCGCGGACCAGTCACAGCTGCAGGCCGCCTACCTCGGCTCGCTGGAGCCCACCCAGCCCTGAGCAGTACAGGAGAGCAATGACCGAGCAGGAGGGCGCCGCAGGAGGCGCCGACCTCTTCCAGGCGATGCCGTTCGGCCAGATCGTCGCGATGCTCGAGACGCTCGACGAGCCCCCGTCGCTCGGCACGATCGACCTGGCCGAACTCGTCGGACGATTCCCCGAACTCGCGAGCGTCGCCGTGCGCGACGTCGCCATCGACGGGCCGCACGGCGATGTTCCCGGGCGCGTGTACCGCCGCCCCGACGCCACTGGCGCCACCGGCGCGGGCTTGGTGTGGGTGCACGGCGGGGCGTTCATCGGTGGCGATCTCGACATGCCCGAGGCCCACTGGGTGTCGCTCGCGCTCGCGGCGCGCGGCACCACCGTGGTGTCGCTCGACTACCGCAAGGCCCTGCGCGGCGTTCACTACCCCATGCCGTCCGACGACGTGCTCGCGGGCTGGTGCTGGACCGCCGCGCACGCCGAGGAACTCGGGATCGACCCCGGCCGCCTGCACCTGGGCGGCGCGAGTGCGGGTGGCAACCTCGCGGCCGGGGTGACGAAGCGACTGCGCGACGGTGCCGGCCCCCTGCCCGTCTCCCTCGTGATGGTGTACCCGGTCGTCCACGCAGTGCTCCCTCCCCTGTCCGCCGAACTCGAGGCCACGTTGGCTGCCGACGAGGCAACGACGACCGCGGCCACCGACACCTTCCGTGACATGGCCCGGCAGTACGCGGGATCCGACGCGGCGCTCGACGACCCCTACGCATTCGCCGCGAGCGGTGACGTGGGCGGCCAGCCGCCCGTGCTGGTGCTCGACTCGGAAACCGACTTCCTGCGCGCCTCCGGCGAGGCCTACGCGCAGGCGCTCGCCGCGGCGGGCGTCGCGGTCACGGTGGTGACGGAGCCGGGCACGAGCCACGGACACGTCAACGGGCCCGACATGCCGGGCGCGCTCGCGAGCATCGAGCGGCTCGCGACCTGGATCGAGGAACAACGATGACCGCGACCGCGAACGGCGACGTGAAGGATCGCGTCGAAGCCCTGCTTGCGACCATGCCGCTCGCCGACAAGGTCGGCCTCATGTTCCACGCGGCGGTGTCGCCCACCGACGTCGACAGCCGCCATCCGATCTTCGGGTCGCCCTCGGTGCGCGAGTTGGTGACCGAGCACCGCATGACCCACTTCAACATCCTCGGGAGCGCGCCGAGCGGGAGAGAGTTCGCGCAGTGGCACAACGCGGTGCAGCGCATCGCGGCAGAACTGCCGTCGGGTGTGCCGGTGACGTTCTCCACCGACCCCCGCCACCACTTCAGCGACAACCCCGCGGCATCGATGATGGCCGGCCCGTTCTCGCAGTGGCCCGAGCCCATCGGCCTCGCCGCGATCGGCTCCGAGGAACTCATGGAGCGCTTCGGCGACATCGCGCGTCAGGAGTACGTAGCCGTGGGGCTCCGCGTCGCGCTCCACCCACAAGTCGACCTTGCTACCGAACCCCGCTGGGCCCGAATCAGCGGCACCTTCGGCGAGGACGCGGAGCTCACCGGTCGCCTCGCGGCCGCGTACATCCGTGGTTTCCAGGGCCCTCAGCTCGGCGCATCGTCGGTCGCGACGATGACCAAGCACTTCCCCGGCGGCGGCCCGCAGAAGGACGGCACCGACCCGCACTTCTCGACGGGACGCGAGCAGGTGTACCCCGGGAACAACTTCGAGTACCACCTGCGCCCGTTCCTCGCCGCGCTGGCCGCGGGCGGGTCGCAGATCATGCCGTACTACGGGATGCCGGTGGGCACCGACCTCGAGGAGGTCGGCTTCAGCTTCAACCAGGCGGTGATCACCGGCATTCTCCGGGAGCGGCTCGGCTTCGAGGGCGTCGTCTGCACCGACTGGGGCCTCATCGTGGGCAAGCCCGAGTTCGGCGAGATGGGCGCGGCGAAGGCGTGGGGTGTCGAACACCTCAGCATCGAGGAACGGATCATCAAGGTGCTCGACGCCGGCGTCGACCAGTTCGGCGGCGAGACGTGCACCGACGTGTTGCTCGGCCTCGTCGAGCGGGGCGCGGTCACCGAGGCACGCATCGACGAGTCGGCCCGGCGCATCCTCGCCGAGAAGTTCCGCCTCGGGTTGTTCGACACACCGTTCGTCGACGAGGACGCGGCCGACGCGGTCGTGGGCAACGCGGCATTCCGCGCCGCGGGCCTGCAGGCGCAACGCGACTCGCTGACGCTGCTCACCAACCGCGAGCGAGCGGGCGCGCCGATGCTGCCGCTGCCGCGCGGGCTGCGCGTGTACACCGAAGGACTCGCCGACGAGGCCCTCGCCGGGTTCGCCACCCCTGTCGGTTCCATCGCCGACGCCGACGTCGCGATCATGCGCCTGCACGCGCCCTACGAGACGCTCGGCGACGGCTTCGCCGCCTACTTCCACAGCGGCTCGCTCGAGTTCCCCGCCGACGAACTCGCGCGCATCCAGGCCGTGTGCGCGGCGGTGCCCACGGTGATCGACATCGCGCTCGACCGCCCCGCAGTTCTCACCGAACTCGTCGACGCCGCCGGCGCGATCGTCGCCAACTTCGGCGTGTGCGACTCGGCGCTGCTCGACGTGGTGTTCGGCGACTCGGCACCACAGGGCAAGTTGCCCTTCGACCTGCCGCGCTCCATGGCCGCGGTACTCGCCTCGCGGTCCGACGTCGCGTTCGACACCGAGGACCCCGTCTTCCGGTTCGGTCACGGACTGACGTACTGAACCATCACCGACTCCAGAAAGCAGCCACCACCATGAGCGAACCGGCTCCTCCCGACGCGGCCCCTCGCGACGCCATCTACCGCGACGCGACGCGACCGGTGGCCGAGCGGGTCGACGACCTGCTGGCCCGCATGACCCTCGACGAGAAGGTCGCGCAGCTCACCGGCATCCTCCCGTTCGACCTGCTCGGCCCGACCGGCCTTGACGAGCAGAAGTTCGACGAGCACCTCGCCGACGGGCTCGGCGAGATCTCGGCCGGTGCACTGCTCTCCCCCGATCCCGTGCACCTCGTCGCGCTCCTGGACCAACTCCAGCGCTACCTCGTGGAGCGCACGCGCCTCGGCATCCCCGCCATCGTCCACCACGAGGCGTTGACCGGTCTCGTACACCAGGCGTGCACCGACTTCCCCACTGCGATCGCACTCGCGGCATCGTGGGACCCGGAGTCGGTCGAGGCGATGAACGACGTCGTGCGGCGGCAGATGCGCGCGCTCGGCGTGCACCAGGCCTGCTCCCCCAACCTCGACCTCGCCCGTGATGCACGGTGGGGTCGCGTGCAGGAGAGCTACGGCGAGGACCCGTACCTCGGCTCGGCCATCGGTACGGCCTTCGTGCGCGGCCTGCAGGGCGACGACCGACGCGAGGGTGTGCTCGCCACCGCGAAGCACTTCCTCGGCTACGCCATGGCCGACGGTGGCCGCAACATCGGCGCGGTCCTCCTCGGTGAGCGCGAACTCCTCGAGGTGTACGCGCGGCCGTTCGGCGCCGCCATCGACGAGGCCGGGCTCGAGTCCGTGATGTGCGCCTACTCCGACGTGAACGGCGAACCTGCCGCCGCGTCGCGCCACCTCCTGACCGACATGCTCCGCGACACGCTCGGCTTCCGCGGTCTCACCGTCGCCGACTACGGCGCGGTGACCGCCCTGTGGTCGCGCCAGCAGACCGCCACCGATGTCGCCGACGCCGGCGTGCAGGCGCTGAGCGCCGGGCTCGACGTCGAGCTTCCCGGATCACAGTGTTACCGGGCCGGTCTCGCCGCCGCGGTGCGCAGCGGAGCACTCGACGAGGCCGTCGTGGACGACAGCGTGCGGCGAGTGCTCGATGCGAAGTTCCGCCTCGGGCTGTTCGAGCACCCGTACGGCGACGTCGACGCCTTCACCGCGACCGTCGAACCGACGGCGCGCGCCGCGTCCCGGGCGTTGGCCCATCGCATCGCCGCCCGGTCGACGGTGCTGCTGGCGAACCCGCAAGGAGTGCTGCCGCTCGCGCATGATC
>Ga0209069_10001863_pt1 | contig 10896 bp, 12 predicted proteins | sample Str013_2_FD_187202 | JGI IMG/M metagenome (GOLD analysis project Ga0209069, IMG submission 187202) | Freshwater sediment microbial communities in response to fracking from Pennsylvania, USA - Straight Creek_MetaG_SC_2013 (SPAdes) (version 2) | ecosystem: Environmental > Aquatic > Freshwater >...
CACCACCGCGCAGCCGGGGAAATCCTCCAGCGCCGCCTCGAGCGAGGACAGCGTGTCGGTATCCAGGTCGTTGGTCGGCTCGTCGAGCAGCAGCAGGTTGGAGCCCTCCTTGAGCACCTTGGCGAGGTGCACGCGGTTGCGCTCGCCGCCCGAAAGCAGACTGACCTTCTTCTGCTGATCGCCCCCCTTGAAATTGAACCAGCCGCAATAGGCGCGGCTCGGAATCTCGCGCTTGCCGCCGAGCAGGATCATGTCGTTGCCGCCGGAAATCTCCTCCCACACGGTTTTTTTCGGGTCGAGGTCGTCGCGGCTCTGGTCGACATAGCCGAGCTTGACGGTTTCGCCGATCCGGATGGCACCCACATCGGGCTTCTCCTGGCCGGTGATCATGCGGAACAGCGTGGTCTTGCCCGCGCCGTTGGGGCCGATGACGCCGACGATGCCGCCCGGCGGCAGCTTGAACGACAGGCCTTCGATCAGCAGCCGGTCGCCGAACGCCTTGCCGAGGCCCTCCGCCTCGATCACCACGCCGCCGAGACGCGGCCCCATCGGGATCTGGATCGTGGTCTTGCCGAGTTCCTCCTGCCCCGCCGCCTCCGCCATCTTGTCGTAAGCCGTGATCCGCGCCTTGGATTTGGCCTGACGGGCCTTCGGGCTCGAGCGGATCCATTCGAGCTCGCGCTTCAGCGCCCGCTGCTTGCCCTCCTCCTGGCCCTTCTCGACCTCCAGGCGCTTGGCCTTCTGCTCGAGCCAGGAGGAATAGTTGCCCTTGTAAGGAACGCCCGAGCCGCGATCCAACTCGAGCGTCCACTCGGTGATGTTGTCGAGGAAGTAGCGGTCGTGGGTGACCAGGATCACGCAGCCGGTGTAGCTCTTGAGGAACCGTTCGAGCCAGGCCACGGATTCGGCATCGAGATGGTTGGTCGGCTCGTCGAGCAGCAGGATGTCGGGTTTGGCCAGCAGCAGCTTGGTCAGCGCCACCCGGCGACGCTCGCCCCCCGACAGCTTGGTCACCTCCGCATCGCCCGGCGGGGAGCGTAACGCATCCAGCGCCTGCTCGACCTGAGCATCGAGGTCCCACAAGTTCTGCGCATCGATCTGGTCTTGCAACTTGGCCATCTCGTCGGCGGTCTCGTCCGTGTAACTGGCGGCGATCTCGTTGTAGCGGTCGATCAGCGCCTTCTTCTCGGCGACGCCCTCCATGGCATTACCCATCACGTCCTTGGTTGCATCGAGCTCGGGCTCCTGCGCGAGATAGCCGACCTTGATGCCCTCGGCGGGCCAGGCTTCCCCGACGAAATCCTCGACCTGCCCGGCCATGATCTTGAGCAGCGTCGATTTGCCGGAGCCGTTGAGGCCGACCACGCCGATCTTGGCGCCCGGATAGAACGACAGATTGATGTCCTTGAGCACCTGCTTGCCGCCGGGATAGGTCTTGGACAGCTTCTGCATGTGATAGACGTATTGGGGATTGGCCATGGTTGGCGGGCATCCTTTGGGGTGTGGGGGATGGGTTGGCGCGGTTGTAGAGCAACGCGCCCGGCGGCTCAAGGTCGACGACCCAGCTTCGGCGTTTGCTAGCATTGACAGCATGTGACATTGCAATTAATTTTGGCCCATGGCTACGCTGACGATCAGAGACTTCCCGGACGAGTTGCGCGACCGGTTACGTGTGCAGTCGGCCGAAGCAGGGCGCAGCATGGAGGCCGAGGTGCGCGCCATTCTCACTCGGAATCTCAGCCAAAACCGTCCGGAGGCCGATACATTGGAGACCAGCTTGCAGCGGCTCCAGGCCTGGGTTGCTCAGCAGACCCGAGGCACGGCTGGCGAGGCCAGCGCGGTCGAGGCGTTCATCCGCGACAAGCGCCGCGACGTCATCCTGGAAGTGATCGAGGATGGCGACGATCCCGAGCAGGTGTTTGGCGCGGAGTTCGAGCGGATCTGCCGCGAGGCGGAATGGACGCCCGAGCACGTCCGCGGTTTGCGTGGCCGAGTCACGTGATCGTGCTCGACAGCTCGGCTCTCATTGCCTTTCTGCGACGCGAGCCGGGGCACGAGGTCGTGGCAAGCCGATGGTCGGAAGTTTGCATCTCGACTGTAAACCTTTCCGAGGTTCTCGCGCGCATGTCTCGCGAGGGCGCCAGTCCAAGCGCCCTCAGTCAGCAACTGGCTGGCCTCGGGTTGGTGGCGATCGAGTTCAATGTCGCGCAGGCCGTATTGGCGGGTGAAATCCGAGAGAAGGCGCGCAAGTTTGGCGTCGGCCTCGGCGATTGCTGCTGCCTTGCGCTTGCGTTGCATCGGACTTTGCCGATATTGAGTGCGGACCGGCCGTGGCTCAAGCTTGGCCTTGCAATTCAAATCAGCCTCATCCGATGACCTCTATATCTCCTTCCGATAGCCAGAAACACCTCCTCTATGTCGCCGACCCGATGTGCTCGTGGTGCTGGGGCTTTTCGCCGGTAATCGGCGCGATCGCGGACCGGTTCGGCGACACCCTGCCGATCCGCCTCGTCATGGGCGGCTTGCGCGCCGGCAATACCAAGCCGATGACGCAGAAGGACAAAGAATACATCCGCGGCGCCTGGGAGCGTGTCGCCGCCGCCTCCGGACAGCCGTTCGACTTTGGCCTCTTTGAGCGCGACGGCTTCGTCTACGACACCGAGCCTGCCTGCCGGGCAGTGGTCACCATGCGCCGCCTGCAGCCCAAATCGGCGCTCTCATTCAAAGCTCGCGTCTCGCGCGCGTTCTATGCCGAGGGCCGCGATACGACCGATCCGGTCGTGCTCGCGGACCTTGCCGGCGAGCACGGCGTCGATGCCGGCACCTTTGCCCAGGGGTTCGCTTCCGCCGAAGCCCGCAACGAGACGTTTCGCGACTTCCTGACCTGCCAGGAAAGCGGCATCACCGGGTTTCCCTGCCTGCTCGCCGGAAGGGCAAAGGAGGGCTATGGCGTCATTACGAATGGCTATCAGCGGCTCGATGCCCTTCTGCCCGTTGTGGAACAATGGGCCGCTCGATCCTGACGGGATGCACCAGCAACATTGACCGGGGCGTGGTTCGGTGGCTATCTCCCATGATCTGGCATGCTCAAGCGCTCGCTCCCCGGAATCCGCATGAAACGTCTGACGATCTGGCTGTCACTTCTGCTCCCCGTCCTGGTTCAGTCCCCTGTGCTGGGCCAGACCTGTACGCGGGCTCAGCTCGGCCGGGTGATTGACGAGTCGGACGAGGCGCTGCGCAAAGCCAATCAGGATGCCAGCCCCAGGCTGATGGCCAAACTGCGCCAGCTGAGGGATCGAAAGGGTTGGCCCGAAGAGGACTACGAGGCCAAAGCCTACGAATACCTGGAGGACGAGAAGGTCCGCGCGCTCGACGATCAGGCGAAACTGCTGCTGGCTCGCGTCGATGAGCTGAGCGAGGAAAAGGTAAACGCCGAGCCGTCTTGCGCGCGCATCGGGGATCTGCAGGCCGCGTTCAGCGAGCTGAAGGCCACCGTGCAGGCCAAGTCGGCATATCTCATCGGCAAGATCGACAAGGAGCTCGGCGGCGGGGCCGGCTCCACCGGGGTGGCCGCGGCCACCCCGCCGCCGGGCAATGCGGCGCCGGCCGCGCCGTCGCGCCCGACCGTGCGCGATGGCGCAACCGCTCAGCCGCTGCCGCCGCCGGCTGGGCCGCGTGGCAGCCAAGGCTCCACAACCGGGGCAGGCGGAACCTGGATGGCGGAAACCCGTCCGACCGCGCCATTGCCGCCCGGACAGGTGGTGCCGCAGTCAAGCAGTGCGACGCTGCCGCCGCCGGTGCCCGCGCCGGACGTGCCGCCGCCCGGCTCGCCCGCCGCGACCTATTCGATCGAGGAGATCCGCGCCGCCGGCAGCGGGTTTTTCGGCTCGGCCTCGGCCGAGCTGGCGGCCGTCCTGAACTATGCCTTCCAGAAGGCCGGCCAGCCCAACGCGTACATCCTGGGCGATGAGGGCGGCGGCGCGTTCATCGCCGGCCTCAGGTTCGGCAAGGGTGTCCTGCATACCAAGACCGGCGTCGAGCAGAAGGTGTTCTGGCGCGGCCCGTCGATCGGCTACGACTTCGGCGCGGAGGGGGCCCGCACCATGTATCTGGTCTACAAACTCGCCAACCCCGAGGACCTATTCGCAACCTACACGGGCATCGACGGCTCGGCCTATCTGGTCGGCGGCGTCGGCGTCACCTTCTTGAAGAAAGGCGACGTGGTGCTGGCACCGATCCGCACCGGCATCGGCCTCCGCCTCGGCGCCAACATCGGCTACCTGAAATTCACGCCCAAGCAATCCTGGAGCCCGTTCTGAGAAAGCGTCAACCCTTGCCGACTGCAATACGTTGCAACGCGGCGCGGATCGCGGCAGGGATCGGCACCGGCTTCTGCTTCGCGCGCTCGACGAACACGTGAACAAAGTGCCCTTCCGCCCGCGCCTCGGGTTCGCCCGCGCCGAATAGCCCCACTTCGTAGCGTACCGCCGAGTTGCCGAGGTGGCCAACCCTGAGGCCGGCATCGATCACCTCGGGATAGGCGAACGAGCGGAAATAGCGGCAGCCCGATTCAGCCGTGATGCCGACGATGGACCCGGCGTGGATGTCGAGCCCGCCAGCATCGATCAGGAAGCGATTGATGACCGTGTCGAAATACGAATAGTAATGCACGTTGTTGACGTGCCCGTAGAGGTCGTTATCCATCCAGCGGGTCGGAATGACGAGGAAGTTTCTGTAGTCCTCGCGTTTGCCGACCAGCTTTCGTTTCACATCCGACATCCCGCTCTTGCCCCCCGGGTGGCTTGTATCTGCTGCGACAATTCCGTTCAACCGTCGCAACTGTAAACTCCCCCTCACCTGTCGCTACCGCGACGTCCTCTCCGTCTTGGCGTAGCCAAGCCCCGCTTGGACGGGAGAGGAAAGAAAAATGCGGTCGCCACGCGCGATGCGCCCTACTTCCTTCTCCCTCGGGAGAAGGTGCCCCGGAGGGGCGGATGAGGGGTCTGTCGCCGATTGTGGAGACGCCGCAACTGAATAGCTCCCAGCACTGGGAGAGGCGTTCACACGATCTGATTGACCAGCTCGCCATCGCCCCGCTGCAGGCGCGCCAAATTCTCCAGCAGCAGGTCGATGACGCCATCTTCGTATTTGCGGGTTTCGCCGGCCGTATGCGGCGTGATCAGCACGTTTTCAAAGCCCCACAGTGGTGAAGAGACCGCCAACGGCTCCTCCGCCGTCACGTCGAGCCCGGCCGCCGCAATCTGCTTGGCCTCGAGGGCCGCGATCAGTGCCCCCTCGTCGACAACACCGCCGCGCGCCACATTGATCAGCAGCGCCGAGGGCTTCATCCGCGCCAACGCCTCGCGCCCGATCAGACCAGTAGTCGCCGGTGTCAGCGGGCAGGTGAGCGCCACAATGTCGGCCTGCACCAACGCATCGGGCAGGCGATCGACGCCCAGCACCGCATCGGCACCGCCAAGACCTGCCTCCGGCCGCTGCCGGACGCCGATCACCCGCATCTCGAACGCCTTGGCGAGACGTGCCAGACGCGAGCCGATGCGGCCGAGCCCGACGATCAGCAGTGTCTTTCCCGCCAGCTCGTCCTCGCGCTGATCAATGTCGGAGATCATGCCGCGCCAGTGCCGACGCGCCTGATGGTCCCGGCCCGTGTGCAGGTGCCGCGTCAAGCCGAGCATCAGCGCCATGGCGTGCTCGGCAACCGCCCGCTCGTTGACGCCCGCGGCACTGGCGAGCCGCACCCCTTTCACACGAAATGCGTCCTGAGAATATTGATTGACCCCGGCGCTGATCGACTGAACGAAGCGCAAGGCCGCTGCGACATCCAGCAGCTCGTTGCGCCACAGCCCGGAGACGACCAGCACGTTGCAGTCCCGAACGTGGCGTTCCAGCGCGTCCGCCGACCGCACCTCGACATGCGCGATCCCGGTGTCGCGGAGCGCAAACCGGTCGGCCAGCTGGTACGCGGCATGGGCGAACAGGACACGCACATCCTGCCGGTCGGGAAATGCGGCAGCGGACATGGCGCCTGGGGTCCTCATCACGGCCGGCACGACGGGCGGCTCAACCGCGCTCGGTGCTGGATTTGCGGGACGCCGGCTTGCGTTTGGCAGCAGGCTTGGCGCCCCGCCGGCTGGTCAGAGCGGCTTTGATCTGCCGTGTCACCTCGTCGATTCCCGCCATGCCATCGACCGATTTCAGACAGCCTCGCTGGCGGTAGTACTCGATCAGCGGTGCGGTCTGCTTGTGGTAGGCATCGAGCCGGCTGCGGACGGTGGTCTCGTTGTCGTCCGGCCTGCGTTCGAACTTGGTGCCACCGCAGCGGTCGCACACGCCGGCCACCTTCGGCAGCTTGAATTTGTCGTGGTACCCTTCCCCGCACGTCGCACAGGTGTACCGCCCGGTAATGCGCTCGATCAGCTGCTCGTCGTCCACCGCAAGCTCGACCACCACATCGAGCGTGCGCCCGCGATCGCGGAACAGGGTATCGAGCGCCTCGGCCTGGCCAAGCGTGCGCGGAAAGCCGTCGAGAATGAACCCCTTCCGGCAATCGGCCGCCTCGGTGCGCTCGGCGATCACCCGCACCACGACATCGTCGGGCACCAGCGCGCCGCGTGCCATGATGTCCTTGGCGAGCTTGCCCACGTCCGTGCCGGCAGCGACCGCCGCACGCAGCATGTCGCCGGTGGAGAGTTGGACGATGCCGAGCGCGTCCTGGATCCGTTTTGCCTGCGTGCCCTTGCCCGCTCCCGGTGGCCCCAACAGGATCAGATTCATCGCGTCCGTCCCCCGTACCGCGAAGCGCCGCGCAGCTTCGCCTTCTTGATCAACCCTTCATACTGATGCGCCAGCAGATGGCTCTGGATCTGCGCCACCGTATCCATCGTCACGCTGACTGCGATCAACAGCGAGGTGCCGCCGAAGTAGATCTGCAGACCCGTGTAGGACATCAGGAACTCGGGCAGCACGCAGACCAGCGCCAGATACAAGGCACCGATCACGGTGATGCGTGTCAATACGTAGTCGATGTGGTCGGCCGTCGCCTTGCCGGGCCGATAGCCGGGGATAAAGCCGCCGTATTTTCTCAGGTTGTCGGCGGTTTCGACGGGGTTAAAAACCACGGCGGTGTAGAAGAACGCGAAGAACACGATCAGCCCGACGTAGACCAGCATGTGGATCCAGCCGCCACGGCCGAGGGCTGCCACCACGCCGTTGAGCCATTCCGGGCCCTGCCCCGCCATGAACTGAGCCGCGGTGATCGGCAGCAGCAGCAGCGAGGAGGCGAAGATCGGCGGAATGACGCCGGACGAATTCAGCTTCAACGGCAGATGCGAGGAATTACCCTGCAGCATCTGACCGCCTTTTTGCTGCTTGGGATACTGGATCAGCAACCGCCGCTGTGCCCGCTCGATAAACACGATCAGCGCCACCACGGCGAGCGCGATGGCAAAGAAGCCGAGCAGCAAGGGCGTGCCGATGGCGCCCTGCCGGGCCAGCTCGAGCAGGCCGACCAGCGCCGAGGGGATCTGCGCGATGATGCCGGCGAAGATGATCAGCGAGATGCCGTTGCCGACGCCGCGGGCGGTGATCTGCTCGCCGAGCCACATCAGGAACACGGTGCCGCCGACCAGCGTGATCACGGTCGTGAGGCGGAAGAACATGCCCGGGTCGAGCACCACGGCGCCGACCGAGCTGCGGCTGCCCTCGAGGCCGGCGGCGATGCCGTAGGCCTGAAGCGCGGCCAGGAACACCGTGCCCATGCGGGTATACTGATTGATCTGCTTGCGGCCCTGCTCGCCCTCCTTCTTGAGCGCTTCCAGCTGCGGCGAGACGGTGGTCAGCAGCTGCATGATGATGGAGGCGGAGATGTAGGGCATGATGTTGAGCGCGAAAATCGCCATCCGCCCGACTGCGCCGCCGGAGAACATGTTGAACATGCCGAGGATGCCGCTCTGCTTCTGCTGGAAGGCCTCCAGCGCCGCGGCGGGATTGACGCCGGGCAGCGGGATGTAAGTGCCCAGTCGATAGACGATCAGCGCGCCCAGCGTGAACCAGAGCCGCTTTTTCAGCTCGTCGGCCTTGGAAAAGGCCTCGTAGTTGATGTTTTTTGCCAGTTGCTCGGCGGCCGATACCATGACCTGTCTCTCCTGAAGCCGTGCCGGACCCTCGCCATGCGTATGCGGGCCTTGCAACCTGCGAACGCGCCCTGTCCGCGCCACCCAGCTTTAAGTTAGGTAGCGGAAGCTGCCAAGACCAGAACCAAACTGACCTCGGGTGCCAATACGGCACCCGGAGAGGTGGAAACTGACCCCAAAAACAGCTCCGAAACGGTCAGTTTTTCTGGCAATACGTGTCGATTCTCTGACGGTGGTTCCACCATTCGGCGATGGACGTGCCGCCCGACTATTCCTCGGACGACTTGCCGACTTTCTTGCCCGCCTTGGCTTTCTTGGCCGCCGTCTTGGCGCGCTTCTTCTCGTCCGCCTCCAGCACCTTGACCGGGATCAGATGCACCGTGCCGCCCGCCTTCTCGACCGCGGCCGTGGCGGCGACCGACGCATGGTTGACGGTTATGGTCAGCTTGACCTTGATCTCGCCGGTGCCGAGCAGGCGCAGGCCATCCTTCTCGCGCCGGATCAGGCCGGCGGCGATCAGCGCCGCGACATCCAGCGGCTTGCCGGCATCGAGGCGCCCGTCGTCGATCGCGCCCTGGATGCGGCCGAGATTGAGCTCGTTGAACTTGAGGCGGAACGGCTTGTTGAAGCCGCGCTTGGGCAGGCGGCGATGCAGCGGCATCTGGCCGCCCTCGAATCCGCCGATGCGAACGCCGCTGCGCGCGGTCTGGCCCTTGCCGCCGCGCCCGCCCTGCTTGCCATGCCCCGAGCCGATGCCGCGGCCGATGCGGACGCGCGCCTTGTTGGAGCCGGGGTTGTCTTTGATCTCGTTGAGCCGCATGGGCGTCCTCTATGGATGGGTCGTCAGTCGTCAGTGGATCGTCAGTGGTGAGTGGTGAGTGGTGAGATCGTGTAATGGTCTGCCTCACCACTCACAACTCACGACTGACCACTCACGTCTTCACTCACGCCTTCTCGCCCAGGATGCGCACCAGATGCGGCAGCTTGGCGATCATGCCGCGCACCTCGGGGGTATCGATGAGCGTGCGGCGGCGATTGAGCTTGTTGAGCCCCAGCCCCTTGAGCGTCTGGGTCTGGATTTGCGGCCGCCGGTTGGCGCTCGCGTATTGCTCGATGGTGATGGTCTTGCCCGAATGGGCGGGTTTCTGGCTCATCTTCTCCACCATTGTTTGTCGAAGTTGCCGTTAAGCACGTTGTCCTGATCGCAAACCCGCGTCAGGCCTTCGGTGCCTCGGCGAGATCGGATTCCCCACCACCAGCAGTGTCGCGGCGCCGGGACACGATCTCCGACACTTTCTTGTTGCGGCGGGCAGCCACCGAGCGTGGATTTTCCTGGCCCTTCAAGGCGTCGAAGGTGGCGCGCACCATGTTGTAGGGGTTGGTCGAGCCGAGCGACTTGGCGACCACGTCCTGCACGCCCAGCATCTCGAACACGGCGCGCATCGGACCGCCGGCGATGATGCCGGTGCCGGGCGGGGCCGCACGCAGGATGACCTTGCCGGCTCCGTGCCGTCCGCGGCTGTCGTGATGCAGGGTACGGGCATCGCGCAGCGGCACCCGCAACAGGGCGCGCCGCGCGCCTTCGGTGGCCTTGCGGATCGCCTCGGGCACCTCGCGGGCCTTGCCGTGGCCGAAGCCGACGCGGCCCTTCTGATCGCCGACCACGACCAGCGCGGCAAAGCCGAACCGCTTGCCGCCCTTCACCACCTTGGCGACGCGATTGATGGCGACGAGCTTGTCCTGGAACTCGCTCTCCTCGCGGTCGCCGCCGCCGTGCCGGTCTCTCGGATTACGTGCCACGAAACGTCCTTTCTAAGCTCAGAAGTTGAGGCCGCCCTCGCGTGCGGCATCTGCCAGCGCCGCGATGCGCCCGTGATAGATGTAGCCGCCGCGGTCGAACACCACGTCCTTGACGCCGGCCTGCTTGGCCCGCTCGGCAATCAGCTTGCCGACGGCGGCCGCCGAGGCCTTGTCGCAGCCCTTGATCTTGCCCTTGAGATCCTTCTCGATCGAGCAGGCAGCGGCGACCGTAACGCCTTTGCTGTCGTCGATGACCTGGGCATAGATGTGCTTGGAGGAGCGGTAGACGGACAGCCGCAGCCGCCCGCTCGCGTTGCGCTTCAACGCCGCCCGCACGCGGGTCTTGCGCTTGTCGAATCCAATCTTGATCTGAGGCATGGCTGAGCCTTTGCTTCCCGAAATGCCTTACTTCTTCTTGCCTTCCTTGCGGAAGATGTATTCGCCCTGATAGCGTACGCCCTTGCCCTGATAAGGCTCCGGCGGCCGGTAGGCCCGAATCTCGGCGGCGAGCTGGCCGACCGCCTGCTTGTCGATGCCGGTGATGAGGATCTCGGTCGGCTTGACGACCTTGACCTCGACCCCCTTGGGGATGGTCTGCAGCACCTCGTGGCTGAAGCCGAGTTGCAGCTGCAGATCCTTGCCCTTCATGGCGGCGCGGAAACCGACGCCCTGGATCTCGAGCGTCTCGCTGTAGCCCTTGGTGACGCCCTGCATCAGGTTCTCGACCATGGTGCGCGACATGCCCCACATCGAGCGCGACCGCTTGCTCTCGTCACGCGGCTTCAGCTCGATGCCGGCGGCGGTCTTCTCCGCCATGACATCATCGATCAGCGTGAACGCCAGCTCGCCCTTCGGGCCTTTGACCTTCACGGTCTGCCCCTCGACGCTGGCCGTCACCCCGGCCGGGATTGCAACGGGCTTCTTGCCGATGCGAGACATGGTT